>JADHED010000038.1_pt1 | contig 170859 bp, 144 predicted proteins | sample 8952041 | NCBI WGS metagenome assembly JADHED01 (sample SAMN16124423, study PRJNA663239) | bioreactor sludge metagenome | isolation source: sludge (control) | place: India:Bengaluru | collected 2018-09-08
CGCTGGGATCGGGCAGATTTGATTGAAAAACCGGGGCATCGGGCCGCGCCGCCGCGATGCGCCCGAGCAGGTCGGCGGCGGCCACCGCCGCGTCCCCGTCCGCCTCCGCGCGGAGCGCGCCCCCGGCGACCTCCGGCGCCTCCGGCGGCACCGCCGCGAAGACGATGCCCCGGGGAGGCTTCCCCGCGCGGCCGAGCGCGCCCGCCGCCGCCAGCAGGACGGCCACCTCCCGCGGCCGGTCGAGGCGGGCCGCCACGGTCAGGGGCGGTTCCCCGTCCCCCGGCAGGCGCGCGGCGGCGTGGTACGTCTCGCCCTTCCGCCGCTCGAACGCCACGCGCAGGCGCACCGGGCCGGTCTCGGCCGCGAGGCGGTCCGCGGCGCGCGCGGACACGGTCACCACCGGGATCGGGGCCGGCTTCCCCGGCGCGTCGGTCGGCCCGAGGTCGGCCAGGGGGCCCGGCGGCACCCGGAACCGCACCTCGCGCACCGCGTCGAGCGCGAACGTCTCGGGCGGCCCGCCGCCGGCGGGGACGACGCGGAAGGAGGTGCCGAGGTCCTCCACCGCCCCCGGGAGGACCCGGCCGTCCGCGAGCGAGACGAGATCGACGGTCAGCGCGGAGGCGTCGGCGGCCACGATGGCGGCGGCCGCCCCCCCCGCCGCGGCCGCCTCCACCGCGGCCGCGTCGAGATCCCGGGCCGTCCACAGCACGATCCGGCACGTCCATGCCCCCGGCGCACCGCCTCCGGGCGGCGCGGGCAGGACGACGAGCGGCCACTCGCCGCCCCCTTCCGCGGAGAAGGGCGCGGGGGCGAAGTCCGCGCCGGCCGCGAAGGAGCGTCCGCCCGCCGCGAGTTCGCAGCCGCCCGCGGGGGTCCGGATCTCCGCCGGGACGGACAGGAGGAACGCCTCCCCCCGGGCCGGGGCGAGCCCCAGACGGCGGAACTCCGCGGCGGCGTAGGCCGCCGCCACCGAGTACCGCCGGCTCGGCGGGGAGAGTCCGGAGACCTCGGGGGAGCCGAGGAAAGCCTCGTGCCGCCGGATCGACTCCGCGTCGACCGCGATCGGGCCGGCCCCGGCGGCGGCCGCGACGGCGAGAATCCCGAACACGGCGGCGAGGCGGGTCACGAGGGCTGCCCCGGGCGCTTCAGGAGGAGGCGGATGCGCTGGGCGTTCTCGCGGATCACCGTCAGCCGGGCCGCCACCTCCGGACCGACGTCGGCCCGGCGCGCCAGGAGTTCCGAGAACCCGAGGACGCTCGTCAGGGCGTTGCCGATCTCGTGCCGGAGGGCCGAGGTGATCCCCTCCACGCCCGGGACGAGGGAGAAGTCGTCCGGCCCCGCCTCCGCGGGCGGATCACCGGTCACGACCTCGAAACCGGCGTTCCGCAGCGCGTTCGTCACGTGCTCCGGAGCGCCCCGCTCTCCGATCCAGATTCGCGTCACGACAGCCTCCTCCCTCCGCGTCTCTCATGTTAAACGGCACTGACCGTATATCTTGATTTCGCCAGATGGCCTGCCTAGCATCAGGCGTTTCTCCCGGGGGCGAGCCCCGGAATCCCGCGAAGAAGGCACCAGGAACGCGCCATGGCCGAGAACGAGAAGACCCCCGCCGAACCGCACGACCACGAGCATGACCACGAGCACGACTTCGAGACCGAGGCGAAGACCGTCGGCCCCTGCAAGGTGGAGGTCACCGTCCGGGTCCCCGTCGAGACGATCACGAAGGAGTTCGACAACCGCTACCGCGAGATCATCCGCACGGTGGCGTTCCCCGGCTTCCGCGTCGGTCACGCCCCGCGCCGCCTCGTGGAGCGCAAGGTGGGCGACGAGGTGCGCGGCGAGGTCAAGGAGCACCTCGTCACCGAGTCCTTCAAGTCGGCGATGGAGAAGCACGACATCGACCCCATCGCGGACCCGGACGTGGATCTGGCGGCGGTCGCCCTCACCGATGGCCAGCCGATGGAGTACAAGGTCGTGTTCCTCGTGCGCCCGACGGTGACCCTCCCCGACTACGAGACGATCTCCGTGCAGGCCGCGAAGCCGGAGGTGAGCGAGGAACGCGTCACGGCGGTTCTCGAGGAGATGCGCCGCCGGCAGGCGGTGCTCGAGCCGAAGCCCGGGGCGAAGATGGAATCCGGCGACGTGGCCGTGGTGGACGTCGTGGCGAAGGTCGGCGACGAGCGCATCGTCGAGCGCGAGAACGTCACCTACGAGCACCCCGAGACCTTCCTCGCCGGCCTGCTCCTCCCCGGCATCAAGGACGCCATCCTCGGCAAGGGGCAGGACGACCGGTTCTCGCTCACGGAGACGCTGCCGGCGACGTGGCCCCAGGCGCAGCACGCCGGCAAGGAGATGGCCGTCGAGGTCGCCGTCCGCGAGGTGAAGCGCCACGTGCTCCCCGCCATCGACGACGCCTTCGCGCAGAAACTCGACTTCGAGACGCTCGACGAACTCCGGGGCGACCTGCGCAAGCGCGTCGAGCGGGACGCGGAGCACGAGGCCGAGGAAGAGACCGGCCGGCGGATCGTGGATGCCCTCCTCGCCGCCACCCCCTTCGAGATCCCTGAGGACCTCGTGGCGAAGGAGACCCACCAGCGGCTGAGCCGCCTCCAGGCGCTCCTCCGCATGCAGGGCGCCTCCGAGGAGGAGGTGGACCGCAAGATGGCGGAGGCCAGCGCCGCGGAGCGCTCGGTCGTGGAACGCGACTTCCGCGCCAGCCTCCTCCTCGACGCGGTGGCGAAGAAGGAGAAGATCTTCGTCACGGAGACCGAGGTGGACGAGCGCGTGGCCCGGATGGCCACCGCCTACCACCGCACCCCCGAGGAGATGACGGAGTACCTCGAAGGGCAGGACATGCTCTCCTCGATCCGGGGCCGCATGCGCGAGGAGAAGGTCATGGAGCTCCTCCGGAAGAAGGTGAAGGTGGAGGCGAACTCGTGAGCGGCGCGCGAAAGACCGGGCTCGAGCGGGGCTACATCCCCATCCCCTACGTCATCGAGAAGACCGGCCGGGGCGAGCGGGCGTACGACATCTACTCCCGCCTGCTCGAAGACCGGATCATCTTCATCGGGAGCGCCCTCGACGACACGGTGGCGAACGTCGTCATCGCCCAGCTCCTCTTCCTCCAGAAGGAGAACCGCCACCAGGACATCCAGGTCTACATCAACTCCCCGGGCGGCTACGTGACCTCCGGCCTGGCCATCTACGACACCATGCAGTTCGTGCAGCCGGCCGTGGCCACCTACTGCCTCGGCCAGGCGTCCTCGATGGCGGCGCTGCTCCTCGCCGCGGGCACGAAGGGCAAGCGCTTCGCCCTCCCCCACTCCCGCATCATGCTCCACCAGCCGTGGGGCGGCGCGGAGGGCACCGCGGCCGACATCTCCATCCACGCCGAGGAGATCCTGAAGCTGAAGAAGAGCCTCAACGCGCTCTTCGCCCGGCACACCGGCCAGCCGGTCGAGCGGATCGAGAAGGACTCCGACCGGGACCACTTCCTCGCGCCGGAGGAGGCGAAGGAGTACGGCCTCGTCGACGAGGTCATCACGAGCCTGCGGGATTCCGGTCCCGGGAAGAAGGCATGAGCCCCCGATCGCCCTCGTCCGGCGAGCGCTGCACGTTCTGCGGGAAAGCCCGCCACCTGGTCGACAGCCTCATCGCCGGCCCCCCGCACGTCTACATCTGCAACGAGTGCGTCGAGCTGTGCTCCTCGATCCTCCGCACGGAGAGCGGGAAGGGCGCGGCCGCCGGTCCGAAAGCACCCTCCTCGCCGGCCCGCCCCCCGCCGAGCCCTCGCGCCATCCGCGAACAGCTCGACCAGTACGTCATCTCGCAGGACCGCGCGAAGAAGGCCATCTCCGTGGCGGTCCACAACCACTACAAGCGGCTCGCGACCAACGTGGACACCGCCGGGGTGGAGATCGAGAAGTCGAACATCCTCCTGCTCGGCCCCACGGGGTCGGGGAAGACCCTCATCGCCCGCACGCTGGCGAGGATCCTGGATGTCCCGTTCGCGATCGGGGACGCCACGACGCTGACCGAGGCCGGCTACGTGGGCGAGGACGTCGAGAACCTCCTCCTGCGCCTGCTGCAGAACGCGGACTGGGACCGCGAGCGGGCCCAGCGCGGGATCGTGTTCATCGACGAGATCGACAAGATCGCCCGCACCTCGCAGAACGTCTCGATCACCCGCGACGTCTCCGGCGAGGGCGTGCAGCAGGCGCTGCTCAAGATGCTGGAGGGGACGATCAGCAACGTGCCGCCGCAGGGCGGCCGCAAGCACCCCGAGCAGTCCTACATCCAGATCGACACGACGAACATCCTCTTCATCTGCGGCGGGACGTTCGTGGGTCTCGAGAACCTGATCCGCCGCCGCATCGGCCAGAAGGCGATCGGCTTCGAGCACGGCCCGGAGACGGCCGACGAGATCGGTCAGGTCCTGGACGAGGTGGAGCCCACCGATCTGCTGGCCTTCGGCATGATCCCGGAGTTCGTCGGGCGCATTCCCGTCGTCGTCGCGCTCCATCCCCTCGACGCGGACGACCTCGTCCGCATCATGACGGAGCCCCGGAACGCCATCGTTCGCCAGTACCAGAAGCTCTTCGAGATGGAGGGCGCGACCCTCGAAGTGCAGCCGGCGGCCCTGAAGGAGATCGCCGCCCGCGCCCTCGAGAAGGAGACCGGGGTCCGCGCCGTCCGAGCGATCTTCGAGGAGCTCATGCTCGACGCGCTCTACGAGTTGCCCGACTCCACGGGCCCGCGGAAGTTCGTGCTCACCCCCGCGGTGGTCCGCGGCAAGGAGGGCCTCGTGCCCGCCGGCCGCCGCCGCCCCGGCAAGCGCGAGAGCGCCTGAGGCGGAGATGGAGCGCCGGCCGGCCGCCACGGAGTTCACGGCGGAGGACCTCGCGGCCCACCTCGGCCTGCCCGCGTTCCGCGGCCGCCAGATCCTCGCCTGGGTGGCCCGCGGCGCGACGTCCTTCGCCGAGATGACCGACCTTCCCGCGGCGCTCCGGGAGGACCTTCCGCATCGGCTGCGCGTCCTCTCGTCGGAGGTCGCCGAGGTCTCCGAGAGCCCCGACGGCACGCGGAAGATCCTCGTGCGGATGGAGGACGGAGAACTCGTGGAGTGCGTCCTCATCCCGGCGGAGGAGCGGCTCACCCTCTGCATGAGCAGCCAGGTGGGCTGCCCGGCGAGGTGCGCGTTCTGCGCCTCGGGGATGCTCGGCTTCACGCGGAGCCTCCAGCGCCACGAGATCGTGGAACAGCACCTCCACGCCTCCCGGATCGCCGGCGGCGAGGACCGCATCACGAACCTCGTGCTCATGGGGATGGGCGAGCCGCTGCTCAACTACGACGAGGTCGTGGCGGCCGTGCGGCGGCTGCCGCTCGGGAAGCGGCGCATCACGATCTCCACCGTGGGCCTCGTGGAGCGCATCCGGCGCCTGTCCGGGGAGGGCCTGCCGGTGAACCTCGCGGTGTCGCTGCACGCCCCCACCGACGAGATCCGCGACCGCCTCGTGCCGGTGAACCGCAAGTACGGCATCGGCGAGGTCATCGCCGCCGCCCGCGACTACTTCGAGAGGACCGGCCGCGACGTGACGTTCGAGTACATCCTCATCGACGGGGAGAACTCGGAGGCCTCGCACGCCGACCGTCTCGCCGCGCTCCTCGCGGGCGGGAACCTCAACGTGAACCTGATCCCCATGAACCCCGTCGAGGGCCTGCCGTGGCGACCGCCGCCGGAGCACAAGGTCGAGGAGTTCCGGCGGCGTCTCGAGGCGGCGGGCATCCCCACGCACGTGCGCCGGCCCCGCGGCCGCGAGATCGATGCCGCCTGCGGGCAGCTCCGCCTCCGTCGCCTGCGGGGCGGGAAGCATCGCGGGGCGGCCGCCGAGCCGCCCCGCGAGTGATCGCCGCCGGGTCGCCTACCGGGTCGAGAGCAGCTTCAGCGGCGCGCCGCGGCGAATGACCTCCACCTCCACCGTCGTGCCCTCCTTCACGTCCGCGAGGGCCGTCCGGATGTCCTCCGCGCCGGTCACGGGCCGCCCGGCCACCTTCACGATGACGTCGAACCGTTCGATCCCCATCCGGCTCGCGAGGCTGCCGGGGACGACGTCTTCCACGATGACGCCCTGGCCCTCCGCGAGGCGCAGGTGGTGCCGGAGGGCTTCGGTCATCTCCCCCAGCCACACGCCGAGCCGGAAGCCCCCCGGGGCCTCGGCGCCGGGGGCGGGCGGCGGGACGGGCTCCCGCGGGAACAGCGGCGACAGCCGCCACGGGCGACGGCCCCAGGGCCATTCGTCGAGCCCGAAGGGGGGCCGGAGCGGCGGCAGGTCGCGCGTGCCGACCTCGAACCGGATCCCGCGCAGCAGGGGCTCGATCTCCGCCCACACCTCCGGGTGCTTCGCCTTGAACTCCTCGTCGCCGGCGGCCTCGTAGGTCTCGCTCTTCCCCTCCCGGGTGATCGTGACGCGGAGGCTGCCGTCCGCGCCCCGCGTGAGTTCGACGTTCCGCTCGCCGTCGCTCTGGGTGATGCTGACGGACCCGCCACCGGAGAAGGCGCCTCCGCCCGCGACGTCCTCCTCGAGCATCTTCATCCAGCGGTCGAGCTCCTCGGGCGCCAGCATCCCGCTCTCCTGCAGGCGCCGCAGCAGCTCATTCACCCGGTTCGGCCGGGCGGTGCGGGGCTCTTCCGCGAGCGGCCGTTCCACCGCGCCCTCGGAGATCCGGTGGAGGATGCGTTCCGCCTCGAAGCGGACGTGGGCGTCCGGGTGGCCCTTCATGGCCTCCGTGAGGGCCGGGAGAGCGTCCTTGCCCATGGCGAGCAGCCGCTTCTCCGCATCCTGGCGAACGCCGAAGTCCCCGGAGCCCAGACGGTCCACGAGGGCCTTCACGTCGGGCTCCGGCGCCAGCACTTTCTCCCCGCCGCCCTCCTGCGAGAACGCCCGGGCCCCGAACAGGGCCATGACGACGAGAGCGACGGAAAGCAGAAGTTCGCGCCTCATGATCCACCTCCTGCGTCACACCGATCCGACGTCAGAGGTATACGGAGAGGAGGGCGGGAAGAGGAAAACCCCGCGGACGTGCTCAGACCGCGTCCTGGAAGAACCGCCCGAGGTTCCGGAGGCGGCGGTAGCGGTCCTCGAGGAGTCGTTCCGGAGGGATCGCCGTGAGTTCCGTGAGCGCGGCGAGCAGCGCGGTGCGGAGGTTGGCCGCCGCGGCGGCGTGGTCGCGGTGGGCCCCGCCGAACGGCTCGGGGATCTTCGCGTCCACGACGCCGAACGACAGCAGGTCGTCCGCGGTCAGCCGCAGCGCCTTCGCCGCGTCCGGGGCGCGGTCCCCGCTCTTCCACAGGATCGCGGCGCAGCCCTCCGGAGAGATCACGGAGTAGTAGGCGTGCTCGAAGATGAGGACCCGGTCCCCCACGCCGATACCGAGCGCGCCGCCGGACCCGCCCTCCCCGATGACCACCACCACGACGGGCACGGGCAGCGCGGACATCTCCATGATGTTCTCGGCGATGGCCCACGCCTGCCCGCGTTCTTCCGCGCCGATGCCGGGGTAGGCGCCGGGCGTGTTCACGAAGGTGACGATGGGAAGCCCGAAACGCGCCGCCAGGTGCATCTTGTGGAGGGCCTTGCGGTATCCCTCGGGGTGCGCGCACCCGAAGTTGCACTGCAGGTTGTCCTTGGTGTCGCGCCCCTTCTTGTGGCCGACGATCATGACCTTGAAGCGGTCCAGCCGCGCGAACCCCGTGATGATGGCCTTGTCGTCGGCGAAGCAGCGGTCCCCGTGGAGTTCGAGGAACCCCTCGAACACCCGCGTGATGAAGTCCTCGGTGAGGGGGCGCTGCGGGTGCCGGGCCAGCTGGACCTTCTGCCAGGGGGTGAGGCCGGCGAAGATCTCGCGGGTCGTCTTCGTCAGCTCGTCCTCGAGGATCTGGATCTCTTTCTCCCGCACGGCGATGAGTTCCGCCGTGCTGTCTTTCCGCGTGGCGTTGAGGAGATTGCGCTTCTCCTGGATGACCCGGAGGCGCTCCAGTATGGGCTTCTCGAACTCGGGGCCGCGATGGAAGGCGGTGTCTGACACGGGGAACAGGATTTCCTTGTGGGGGGAACCGGTCCGGGCGAAAAAACTACTCGCGCGCGGCCCTCGCGGCAAGAGAAATGGCGAACCCGGCGCGCGAGCCCTTCGGTCCTTTCCCCCGTTCCGACAAAAGGATAGGGAAACCGGTGCATCTCGTACAGGTCTCGGTCAAAGAAGGCTTCCCCGATGCCGCGGCGCGCGAGGCGAAGGCCGACCTCCTGGAGGCCGGCCTCGTCGGCGTCTCGGAGGTCTCCCTCGTCCACTGCTATCTGTTCTCGGACCACCTCGATCGGGCCGCCGTGGATCTCGTCGCCGAGCGCCTCCTCTGCGACCGGGTGATCCAGGACTTCACCGTGGACGCCGAGCCGCCCCGCGCGGCGGAGGCGGACCACTCGCTCATCGTCCTCAAGCGGCCCGGGGTCATGGACCCGGTGGCGCTGTCCCTGCGGGACGCCGCCGTCCACATGGGCTGCCCGGCCCCCGAGATCCGCATGGGTCGGCGGTGGCTCCTCCGCGGTCGCGTGGAACGCGAGGCGCTCCTCGCCGCCGCGCGGAAGGTGCTCGCCAACGAGACGATCGAGGAGATCCTCGTCGACCAGCGGTTCCCGTCCTCCTTCCCCCACCCCTCGAAGTACGTCTTCCGGCGCGTGGAGGTGCCCGTCGCCGGACTGTCGGACCGGGACCTCCTCGATCTGTCGCGCCGGCAGGTCCTGTCGCTGAACCTCGCCGAGATGCGGGCGGTGCGCGACTTCTTCGCCTCGCTCGGCCGGGCCCCCACGGATGTCGAGCTCGACACCATCGCGCAGACGTGGTCCGAGCACTGCAAGCACAAGACGATGAACGGGAAGGTGCGCTTCCGCGGCGAGGTCATCGACAACCTGCTCCGGAGCACGATCATGCGGGCCACGGCGGAGATCGACCGGCCCGACTGCCTCTCCGTGTTCAAGGACAACGCCGGCGTGCTGCGGTTCGACGACGAGCGCGCCGTGTGCATGAAGGTGGAGACGCACAACCACCCCTCGGCCATCGAGCCCTACGGCGGCGCGGGCACGGGCACCGGCGGCGTCATCCGCGACATCATGGGCACGGGCCTCGGGGCCCGGCCCGTCCTCAACACCGACGTGTTCTGCTTCGGCCCGCCCGGACTGCCGGCTTCCGCCGTGCCGAAGGGCACGCTGCACCCCCGCCGCGTCATGAAGGGCGTGGTGGCCGGGGTCCGCGACTACGGCAACCGCATGGGCATCCCGACGAGCAACGGGGCGATCTTCTTCGACGAGCGGTACGTGGGGAACCCGCTCGTGTTCTGCGGGACCGTGGGCGTCATGCCGCGGTCCATGGTCGAGAAGAAGGTCCGCCGCGGCGACCTCGTCCTCGTGGCCGGCGGGCGCACGGGGCGGGACGGCATCCACGGCGTCACGTTCGCCTCCGTGGAGCTCCACGAGGAGTCCGAGCGCATCTCCGCGGGCGCCGTGCAGATCGGCAATCCCATCGAGGAGAAGAAGCTCCTCGACGCCCAGCTGCGGGCGCGCGACCTCGGCCTCTACGACGCCGTCACCGATTGCGGCGGCGGCGGCCTGTCCAGCGCCATCGGAGAGATGGGCGAGGATCTGGGCGTCTGCGTGGACCTCGAGAGGATCCCGCTCAAGTACGCCGGGCTCTCGCCGGTGGAGATCTGGATCTCCGAGGCTCAGGAGCGGATGGTGTTCGCCGTGCCGCCGGAGAACCGGGAGAGGATCCTCGAGGTGTTCGCCGCCGAGGGCTCCGAGGCGACGATCGTCGGCGAGTTCACGGGGGACGGCCGGCTCCGCCTCCGCTACGAGGGCCACGAGGTCGCCGACCTCCCGATGGAGTTCCTCCACAAGGGCCTGCCGCGCCTCATGCGCGAGGCGACGTGGGACCCGCCGGCTCTCACGGAGAGGCCGCGGCCGGAGCAGCCCGACTACGCCGACGACCTGCGCCGGATCCTCGGCTCGGGGAACGTGTGCTCGAAGGAGTGGGTCATCCGGCAGTACGACCACGAGGTGCAGGGCCTCACCGTGGTGAAGCCGCTCGTGGGCGCCCGGCACGACGGCCCCGGCGATGCCGTCGTGGCCACGGTGGAACCCGGCGAGACCCGCGGCATCGTCGTCAGCAACGGCATGAACCCCTGCTACGGCGACCTGGATCCCTACGCGATGGCCGCCGCGGCGGTGGACGAGGCGGTGCGCAACAACCTGGCCGTGGGCGGGCGGCTCGACCGGATCGCGCTGCTCGACAACTTCTCCTGGGGCAACACCGACAAGCCCGACCGCCTCGGGGCGATGGTGCTCGCCTGCCGCGCGCTGTACGACATCGCGAAGGCCTACGGGACGCCGTTCATCTCCGGCAAGGACTCCCTCAACAACGAGTACCAGACCGAGGCCGGCACCATCCGCATCCCCCACACGCTGCTCGTGTCCGCACTGTGCGTGATCGACGACGTGCGCCGGGCCGTGACGATGGACCTGAAGCGGCCGGGCGACGACCTGTGGCTGCTCGGGGAGACCGCCGACGAGATGGGCGGCTCGCACTACCTGCTGCTCCGGGGCGAGACGGGAGCGCGCGTCCCGCGCGTCCGGCCGGAAGTCTCCGTGCCCCTGTTCCGCGCCCTCGAGCGGGCGGTGGCGGCGGGCCTGGTGCGGGCGTGCCACGACCTCTCGGAGGGCGGCCTCGCCGTCGCGCTCGCGGAGATGGCCTTCTCCGGGGAGATCGGCGCCGAGGCGCGTCTCGATGCCGTTCCGCGGTCCCCGGAGGCCGCCCGCGACGACGTGCTGCTCTTCTCCGAGAGCCAGAGCCGCTTCCTCGTGGAGGTCGCCCCGGAGCACCGAGCCGAGTTCTCCGCGCTGGTCCGCGGCCTGCCCGCCGCGGTCGTGGGCGCCACGACCGGCGCACCGCGTCTCACCGTCCGCGGGCGGTCGGGGAGTCCGGTGCTCTCCGCCGACCTCGCGAGCCTCAAAGAGGCCTGGCTTTCCCCCCTGAGGTGGTGAGATGGCCGCCGCGAAGACCCTCCTCCTGCGCACCGCCGGCACGAACTGCGACCGCGAGACCGCCCACGCCTTCCGCCGCGCGGGATCCGAGGTCACGGCCCTCCACCTGTCCGAGGTCCTCTCCACGCCCCGGCGCGTACTCGACTTCGGGATCCTCGTCTTCCCGGGCGGCTTCACCTACGGGGACGACCTCGGGGCGGGCACCATCTTCGCCAGTCGCATGCGCCGCGACCTTCTGCCGGTCATCGTGAAGCACGTCGAGCGCGGCGGCCTCGTCCTGGGCGTGTGCAACGGCTTCCAGATCCTCGTGAAGAGCGGGCTTTTGCCGGCGCTCGGCGGGCTGGGCGTGACCGGCGAGGCGACGCTCACCAACAACGCCGGCAACCGCTTCGAGGACCGGTGGGTGTGGCTCGAGGCCGCGAGCGACCGTTCCCCGTTCGCGAGGAAGGGAGAGCGCATCCGGTGCCCCGTGGCGCATGCCGAGGGGAACTTCGTTCCGCGGGACGCCGCGACGCTGGCGGCGCTGGAGCGCGACGGCCAGGTCGTGTTCCGCTACGTCGGGCCGGGCGGCGAACCGAACCCGCCGTACCCGCTGAATCCGAACGGTTCGGTGAACGCCATCGCCGGCGTCTGCGACCCGTCGGGCCGGGTCCTCGGTCTCATGCCGCACCCCGAGCGGCACACCGAACCCACGCAGTACGCAGCCTGGTCGCGCGAGGGGCTCGCGGCCGAGGGCGACGGCCTCGCCCTGTTCCGCCGGGCGGTCGCGGCGGTCTGACCGCCGTGCGGATCAGGCCGGACCCGTTTCGCCCGCCGGGGGCGCGGGGAGCCTCGCCACCAGCACCCGCGGCCGGCCCCCGAAGTCCTTCACCACGGGCAGCGGCGACAGCGCGGCCGGGAGCAGCGCCCGGATCTCGTCGGCGCGCGCCCCGGGCAGCTCGAGCAGGAAGTGGCCGCCGGGCCTGAGCCTCGCGGGCGCCCCCTCCGCCAGGCGGCGGTAGAAGACGGTCGGGTCCGCGCCCGCGAAGATGGCCCCCGCGGGTTCGCGCCGGCACTCGGGGTCCACGTCCTCGTCGGACCCGACGTACGGCGGATTGCTCGCGATGACGTCGAACGGCCCCCGGTCCCCCACGGCTTCGTACAGGTCCCCGGCGGCGAACTCCCCCCGGCCGGCGACCCCCGCCCGCTCCGCGTTCTCCTTCGCCACCGCCAGCGCCGCCTCCGAGACGTCGGTGGCGACGAACGTGCCGACCGGCACCGCCCGCGCCCATGCCACGGCGATGGCCCCGCTTCCGGTTCCCACGTCGAGGAGCCTGGGCGCCGGCAGCCCGCGCGCGACCTCCACGGCCACGTCGACGAGGTGCTCCGTCTCCGGGCGGGGGACGAGGACGTCGGGCGTGACCCGGAACTCGAAGGAGTGGAACTCCTTCGTGCCGGTCAGGTACGCCACCGGTTCGCGGTCCGCGCGGCGCCGCACGAGGGTCCGGTAGGACTCCAGTTCGGGCGGCGCGAGGGGGCGGTCGAAGCCGGCGTAGAGGCGGATGCGCGGGACCTTCAGCACGAAGGCCAGCAGCACCTCGGCGTCGAGTCTCGCCGAGGGGATGCCGGCCTTCCGGAAGTACTGCTCCGTGCGGCGGAGAGCTTCGAGAACCGCGAGCCGCTCTTCCGCCATCAGACCGCCCGGCCTACAGGCTGCGGCGGGACCGGGATGCGCGCGCCTCGCGGTCCTGCGCCTTGCGAGCGGCCTCCTGCCGGGCGCCCTTGAAGACGGAGATGACGATCGAGAGGACGAGGAGCGAGGAGAAGAGCGTCACCAGGTACAGCCCGGGGCCGAACGCCGAGTAGTAGGCCTTGAACTTCAGCTGGGCGGCCATCATCTTGCTGGCGCCGGGGGGGACCACCGGGACGACCTTGCCGCCGATCTGGATCATGCGGCTCCAGCCGATGAGCGCTCCCTCCACGCCCGCGAGCAGCACCGGCCAGGCGATCATGCGCCGGTGATAGATGTTCCAGAAGGCGCTGATGACGCCGTAGGCGGCGAAGGCCAGCAGGAACCCGCCGCCGATCGAGTCGATGCCCCGCAGGTTGAACACCGCCGAGGTCCGCTCCCAGGGCAGGAAACAGCCGATCGCGATCGTGAGGCAGGAGAACAGGAAGAAGAAGTACTGCTTGTGCGTCGTGCCCTCGGCGATCGGCAGGAAGCCGGCGCAGTGCGGGCACCGCATCGCCTGCAGGCGGATCTCGCTGCCGCAGAACACGCAGAGCTTCGTGGCGGGCGCCTCGGGCTCCCCCGGTTCGGGGGCCGCGGGCTCGGAGAAGGCCGGTTCCTCGAACTTCGGCTCGGACTTCTCGCCAGCGGTCTCGGGCAACAGGGCGTCGGGCGCCTTTCCCGTCTCGGGCTCCTTGGCGTCCTTCTCCTCGAACGGATCCATATCTTCCTCCCGGTGAGGGCTCAGGGGGTCGGAGGAACGGGTTTACCACGGCGCCCGGACGCGCCCAAGTTCAAACGGGCTTGCCGCTCGCCCCCTCCGAGAACTCCCTCTCGAAGTCCCGCAGGCGCTCCTCGCGGTCCCGGCCGAGCAACGCGTCGACCAGCGGATCGAGGCCGCCGTCGAGGACGGACGTGAGGTCCTTGAGCGTCAGATTGATGCGGTGGTCCGTCACCCGGTTCTGCGGGAAGTTGTAGGTGCGGATCCTCTCGTTGCGGTCGCCGGAGCCGATCTGGCTCCGCCGCAGGTGGGCCCGTTCGGCTTCGGCCTTGCCGCGGTGGAAGTCCAGGATGCGCGACAGGAGGATCTTCATCGCGCGGGCCTTGTTCTTGTGCTGGGACTTCTCGTCCTGGCACTCCACCTTGAGCCCCGTGGGCAGGTGGACGATCCGCACGGCGCTCGACGTCTTGTTGACCTTCTGCCCGCCCGGCCCCGACGCCCGGAAGAAGTCGATCTTCAGGTCCTCGCGCCGGAGGTCCACGTCGACCTCCTCCGCTTCCGGCATCACGGCCACGGTGGCGAGCGACGTGTGGATGCGGCCCTGGGCCTCCGTCTCCGGCACCCGCTGCACGCGGTGGCCGCCGGACTCGAAGCGGAAGCGCTGGTAGGCGTCCTTCCCCGAGATCGAGGCCACCACCTCCTTCAGGCCGCCGAGCTCGGTGGAGGCGATCGACAGGACCTCCACCCCGTACCGGCGCCGCTCGGCATAGCGGCTGTACATGCGGAACAGGTCGGCCGCGAAGAGGGCCGCCTCGTCGCCTCCCGTCCCCGCCCGCACCTCGAGGATCACGTTGCGGTCCGCGAACTCGTCCTCGCCCGTGAGTTCGTCGAGGGCCTGCGCGAGGAGCCCCCTCAGGGTCCCGTCCTTCTCCTCGATCTCCGCCCCGGCGAGCGCGCGCATCTCCTCGTCGGTGGCCGCGTCGAGGAGTTCCCGGGCCTCGCGCAGGTCCGCCTCGACCCGCGTCACGCGCTCGAACATGTCCGCCAGCCGGGCGATCCGGCCCATCTCCTTCATCAGCGCGGCGGTCCGGGCATGGTCGGTGATGACGTCCGGCCGCTCGGCCAGGGCAAGGAGCTCGCGGCGCCGCTCGGCGGCGACGGCGAGGCGGCTCTTCACGGCATCATCGACGCTCATGGGGGTCTCCGGGCGCGGCAAAACACGAAATCTACGGGGCCGCGGGAGGCCCGCCAAGGGGAAACGGGAGCCGGGGGCCGGGAACGGCCCCGACCGCGTCAGCGCTCGACGCGCCGCTCGAGGATCGCGCCGTCGGGGCCCCGCAGGCGGAACTCCACGAAGGACACGGTCTGCCCCACCGCCGGACGGGACCAGACGAGGTCCGCCATCACGCCGACGAGCCGGTCGACCTCCGCGGGCCGGCGTGCGGTGCCCTCGGCGAGCGGGAAGGAGATGCGCACCCCGTTCCGCTCCCCGTCCCTCACGACCTCGACGGCGAGGGCCTTCGGGCTCGCCATGCGGGAACCGTAGATGGCGGCGATCTCGGCGCGGATCTCGTCCACCGCCTCCGCCCCGCCGACCTTCCCCACGAAGAACGAGCCCATGCCGGCGAGCATCAGCATGCCCATGACGCCGATGAGGAAGATGATGGTCAGTGGACGCTTCATGACATCGGACCCGCGGCGGGCCCCTTTCCTGATCGGCAGGAGGGGGCCGGACGCTTGAGTCAGCGCACGGGGACGGCGCGGATCCCGGGGCTGAGGACGAGGCGCGAGCCGGCGGCGATGCCGGCGGCCCGGAACCAGCCCTTCCGAACCTCGAGGGCGTAGGTGGCGGGCTCGCCGCTCTCGTAGAACGCGAGGTCCCGGTCCGGTCGGCCGTAACCCGGCTCCATGTCGAGGATCCGCACGATGCGGCCGTCGGCGTCGGCGAACGCGATCGACAGCGGGACCTTCGTGTTCTTCATCCAGAACCGGCGCACGTCCTCGTCGGGGTACACGAAGAGCATCCCGGTCCCCTCCGGCACGCCGTCGCGGAACATGAGGCCGCGCGAGCGCTCCTCCGGACCGGCGGCGACCTCCACCCGCACGACGGCGCGGACGCTCCCTCCCGGGGCGCTCGCGCGATCCGCGAGCGGCACGACGAGGAGATCGGACCCGGAAGGCTCCCGTTCGCCGGAGGCGCAGGCGACGAGCGCGGGCAGGCCGAGCAGAAGTCCCAGGATCCGTCGCATCAGGCCAGCATCTCCCGGACCGCCTCCACGGGGAGGCCGACGACATTGTCGAACGGACCGCGGACCGACGTCACGAACCGCCCCGCCCGGCCCTGGATCGCGTACCCGCCCGCCTTGTCCCACCCCTCTCCGCAGTCCGCGTACTCCTCGATCTCACTCTCCCCGAGGACACGGAAGGTCACGGTGCTCTCGACGACCCGCTCGGCGTCCACGTCCGCGCCCGGTCGCAGCAGCACCACCCCGGTCAGCACGCGGTGGGAGCGCCCGGACAGCCGCCGCAGCATGAGGACCGCCGTCGCGCGGTCGCCGGGCTTGCCGAGCAGCTCGCCGTCCAGCACGACCTCGGTGTCGGCCGCGAGCACGAGGTCCCGGGGGCGGGCCCGCGCCACGCTGCGGGCCTTGCGCCGCGCCACGGCGAGCACCGCCTCCTCCGGGCCGACGCCGGGGGGCGGCGTCTCGTCCGCTCCGGAGGGCACCGACTCGAAGGCGATCCCCGCCTCGGCGAGCAGGCGCTCGCGGCGCGGTGACGCCGACGCCAGCACGAGCGCCATCGGCCCTACTTCCGCCGCTTCTTCGCCGGACTGGTGGCCGACCGCGCCGGCCGGCGGTCGGCGCGCCGCGGCGAGCCCGGGGTCCCGGGCTTGTCGGCGGACCCGGCCGCCTTCGCGGGTTCCGCGGCCTTCGCAGGTTTCGCCGACTTCGCGGGCTTCGCCGACTTCGCGGGCTTCGCCGCTTTCGCGGGCTTCTCCTCGCCGGTCGGCCCGGGCCCCTTCGGCGGCTTCTTCCCCTTCGACTTCGCCGGGGCTTCGCGCGGAGGCTTCTCCGGGACCTTCACCGTGCGTCCGTGCGCGCAGCCGGGGCGGACCGGGCACTCCGCGCAGACCGGCTGGCGCGCCCGGCACAGCCCTTCCGAGTGGAGGGTCAGGTAGTAGTGGGCCCGGATGCGCTCCGTCCCCTTCAGGCCGTCCTCGAGCGCCTTCCGGACCTTCGCGGGCGAAGACTTGGCGCCTCCGCCCACCCCCAGCCGCTGCGCCACCCGGAGCAGTTCCGGGGCGTCGAGAACGCGGCCGTCCTCCGTCAGGCGGGCGACGAGGGCCGCCGCCACGGCGTCGCCGATCCGGGGGAAGCCCCGGAAGTAGGAGTACACCGCCTCGGGCTCCATGGCGGTGAGGAATGCCAGGTCGACGCCGTTCTTGTCCTTGTAGAGCCGCCCGAGGAAGCCGAGGAGCAGCTCGGCGCGGGCCGGACCGTCGTCGTAGCCCGTCGCCTCCAGCACCTCCGACACCTCCCGGCGGTAGGAGATCCGGACCTCGTTCCAGTCCACGAACTCCGTCGTGAGGCGCCGGACGGCCTCCGCCGCCCGGTCCTGGGGAGCGCCCCGGGAGAGCAGGATCCCCATGACGAAGTCCATGGGCGAACCGTCGAGGACGAGCGCGACGCGCCCGTGGGCCTTCTCGAGAAGCCCCAGAGCCTCGGACAGTCCGGCGGCGCGCGACCGGGCCACCGGCGCTAACCCTTCTTCGCGGCCGGCGCGGCCTTCCCGGCCCCGGCCTTCGCGGGCTTCTTCGCCGCCGCCTTCCGGCGCTTGCGCGCCGTGCGGCCGGCGCCCTTGGCCGGCTTCACGGCGATGCCCGCCTTCTTCAGGATGGCCGTCATCGTCTCGGTCGGGCTGGCGCCCACGGAGAGCCAGTACTTCGCGCGCTCCAGGTCGAACTTCACCGGCTCGCCGCCCATGGTGCCCATGGGATCGTAGATGCCCAGCGCCTCGATGGGACGCCCTTCGCGCCGGGTGCGGGTGTCGAACACGCCGATGCGGAACATGTGACGGTTCTTGCGACCGACCTTCGTCATGCGGATGCGAACGACCACGCGATCTCCCTCCGGACCGGCTCGCCCGGTCCCACATGCCTTCGGCCCTGCGGGCCTATTTCCTGGCCGGGCCCGGATCGCCCGCGCCACTCTCCATGCCGGGCAGGGGGAACGGCATGCGTCCGTCGCGCCGGAGCTCCTTCAACTGGCGCATCTTCCGCTTCCGGAACCCCCGGCGGACCACGAAGCCGCCGAGGCCCCCCATCTTGCCCATCTCCTTGAACATCTTCCGCGACTGCTTGAACTCCTTCAACAGCTGGTTCACTTCCTCCAGGGAGGTCCCGCTCCCCCGGGCGATGCGCCGCCGGCGGGAATGGTCGATGACCTCCGGCTGGAAGCGCTCCTCCGGGGTCATGGAGAGGATCATGGCCTTGGTGTGGACCATCATCTTCTCCATCTCCTCCGCCGTCATCCCCTCGGCCATCTGCGCGAAGCCGGGCCCGGCCTTCTCCAGGACATCCTTCATGGGCCCCAGCTTCTTCATCTGCTCGAAGAGGCCGAGGAAGTCGTCCATGGTGAAGGTGCCGGTGAACAGGGCTTCCGCCTGCTTCTGAACCTGCTCCCGGTCGAGTTCCGACTGCGCCTTCTCCACGAGGGAGACGATGTCGCCCATGCCGAGGATCCGGCCCGCCATGCGATCCGGGTGGAACTCCTCGAAGTCCTCGAGCTTCTCCCCCACTCCCGCGAACTTGATCGGCTTCCCGGTGATGGCCTTCACCGACATGGCCGCTCCGCCCCGGGCATCGCCGTCGAGTTTCGTCAGAATGACGCCGGTGAGCGACAGTTCGTCGTTGAACGCCTTCGCGGAGTTCACCGCGTCCTGGCCCGTCATCGCGTCGCAGACGAGGAACACCTCGTCCGGCTGGACCTTCTCCGCGACCGACTTCACCTCGTCCATCATCTCGCGGTCGATGGCGAGCCGGCCGGCGGTGTCGAGGACGACCACGTCGTGGCCGTTCTCCGCCGCGAAGGCCACCGCCCTCTTGCAGATCATGGGGGGGCGGCCGCCGGCCTCGGAGTACACCGCCATGCCGAGCTGCGCGCCGAGCGTCTTCAGCTGCTCGATGGCCGCCGGCCGTTTCACGTCCGCCGCGACCAGGAGCGGATGCTTGCCCTTCTTCTGCAGGTAGCGGGCGAGCTTCCCGCACGTGGTCGTCTTGCCGGTCCCCTGGAGACCGGCCATGAGGATGACCGTGGGGCCCTTCGTGGACCACCGGATGCCGTGCTCCACGGGCCCCATGAGGTCCACGAGGGCGTCGTGGACGATCTTCACGACCTGCTGGCCCGGACTCACCGACTTCGTCACCGACTCGCCCACGGCGCCCGCGGAGACCTTCGCGATGAAGTCCTTCACGACCTTGTAGGAGACGTCCGCCTGCAGGAGCGCCTGCCGGATCTCCCGCATCGCCTCCTGCACGTCGGCCTCGGAGAGCCGCCCGCGCTTCGTGATGCGGTCGAACGTCTTCTTCAGTCCCTGGGAGAAGGCTTCGAACAGAGAGTCCCCCTGCGCCGCGGGGCGGGCGGGTCGGAGTTTTCGAAACAGCAGACTCTACAAGTGCTTACGGGCGCCGGGAAGAAAAACCCCTCTCCGCCTCCGCCGGGGCCGACGCCCGGCGGGATCCCGCCCTCTCCCGCCCGGACCGCGCGGTGCGGTGGATCAGGGCGCCTCGGGGTCGTCCTGACGTTCGATGCGGGCGCCGAGCGCGCGGAGCTTGTCCTCGATACGCTCGTAGCCGCGGTCGAGGTGATACACGCGCTTCACGTCCGTCCGTCCGCGCGCCACGAGGCCGGCGATGACGAGAGCCGCGGACGCCCGCAGGTCGGAGGCCATCACCGGGGCGCCGGACAGCCACGGCACCCCGACGACGATGGCGCTGGGCCCCTCCCTGAGGATCTGCGCCCGCAGCCGCAACAGCTCCGCCACGTGCACGAATCGCTCGGGGTAGATCTTCTCGGTCACCACGGAGATGCCCTGGGAGACGCACAGCAGGGCCATGAACTGGGCCTGCAGGTCCGTGGGGAAGCCCGGGTAGGGCAGGGTCACGACCTGCGTCGGCCGGAGCCCGCCGTTCGGCGATACGCGGACGTAGTCGGCGCCCTCCTCGACCTTCACCCCGATCTCCCGCAGGGCCTCCACGGCCGCGGTCAGCATCCCCGGGGCGATTCCCCGCACGGTGACCTCCCCCCCCGTCGCCGCGCCGGCGGCGAGGAAGGTCCCCGCCTCGATCCGGTCCGGGATGACCCGGTGGGTGGTCCCGTGCAGGCGGGCGACGCCCTCGACCTCGAGTCGGGGCGACCCGACGCCGCGGATCCGCGCACCCATCCGGACCAGGAACCGCGCGAGGTCCACGACCTCGGGCTCGCAGGCGGCGGACTCGATGATCGTGCGTCCCTCCGCCAGCACCGCGGCCATCAGCACGTTGGCGGTCCCCGTGACGGTGGAACCGAAGGGGCCCCCCAGGAACAGGCGGTTCCCACGCAACTTCGGGGACCGCGCGACGATGTAGCCCTCCTCGACCTGGATGTCCGCCCCGAGAGCCCGCAGTCCCCGGATGTGGATGTCCACCGGGCGGGGACCGATCGTGCACCCGCCGGGGAACGACACGGTGGCTTCGCCGCGCTTGGCCAGGAGCGGCCCGAGCACGGTGATGGAGGCCCGCATCGTCCGCACGATGTCGTAGGGCGCCTCCGAGCCCGCCTGGCCGGTGGGCCGGGTGCGGAGCGTGGAGCCCGACCGCTCCACCTTCACCCCGAGCGCCTCCATGAGGTCCATCATGGTCGACACGTCGCGGAGGTCGGGGGCATCCTCGATGGTGCACGGATCGTCCGTGAGGAGCGTGGCCGCGAGGATGGGCAGCACGGCGTTCTTCGCGCCGGACACCCGGACCTCGCCCGAGAGGGGCGGACTCTGCCAGACGACGAGTTTCTCCATGGTGCCTCCCCCCTCCTGAAAGGAGCGGCCGAGGCCTCCGGCCGGCGGGAACCGCGCATTCCGCGGCGCCGCGCCGCGGCGGCCGACGGCCCGCGCGGCCCCGCCGTCCCGGGCGCATCGGACCGGAGACTGGGGCCGGAATTTGACTGGACCGCGCCGAAGCCTATATTGGAGCGTTTCCGTCCCCGTCGGAGCCCCCCATGGTCGATACCGCCGTCACGGTCGCCGAGATCCGCGCCCTCATCGAGAACCCGAACCCCGAGCCCTCGCCGCTGAGCACGCTCCGGGCCCGCTGCCTCACCGAGCCCGAGTGCCGCCGGCCGCTCGACGAGGTCCTCGCCTCCCTGCCGGCCTCGCCGGACCAGGCCGGTCTCGGCGTGGCCGCCTGCCGGGCGAAGGGCTTCGCCCTGTTCCTCTGCGGCGAGGATCAGCGCGCCGCCGAGTGGCTCGCGAAGGGCGGGGACTCCCGCGGGGCGCGCTACGTGAACGGCCTCGCCCTCCTGGGCGCCGGCCACCTGGCGGAGGCCGCGAAGGTCCTCGGCTCCGTGGAGGGTGACCTGCCCGAGGCACGGGCGGCCCTGGTCGATGCCCTCCTCCGTCAGGGGAAGGCGGACCTCGCCCGCAAGGTCTACGGCCGCCTGCCGAACACCATGCGGGAATCCCCGGACGGCCGCTACCTGGCCTCCTTCCTCGCCGAACTCGACGGGGACTACGCCGCCGCCGACGCGGGCTACCGGGCGGTCCTGGAGAAGGACCCGCTCCACGCCGGGGCGACCTTCCGCCTCGCCTACATGCTGGACCTCGACGGCCGGGAAGACGAGGCGGTGGAGTTCTACGAGCGCCTCCGCGACCGGCACCCGACGTACGTGAACGCCCTCGTGAACCTCGGCGTCCTGTACGAGGACCGCGGGGAGTACACGAAGGCGGTGGACGTCTACCGCCGCGTCATCGACACGTTCCCCAACCACCCCCGCGCCCGCCGCTTCTTCCAGGACGCGCGCGCTTCGCTGAACATGTACTACGACGAGGACCTCGAGCGGACCGAGGACCGGCGCGCCCAGATCCTCCGCATCCCGATCTCCGACTTCGAGCTCTCCGTGCGCAGCCGGAACTGCCTCGCCAAGATGCAGATCGAGACCCTCGGGGACCTCATCAAGCGGACCGAGGCGGAACTCCTCTCGTACAAGAACTTCGGCGAGACCTCCCTGCAGGAGATCAAGGACATCCTGGCCCAGAAGGGCCTGCGCCTCGGCATGGGCCGCGACGAGCAGACGGCTTCGGTGCAGGCCGCCGCCCGCACGCTCCTCGGCATCGACCTCGAGCGAGGCGACGTCCTCTCGAAGGGCATCGACGACCTCGAGCTCTCCGTGCGGAGCCGGAACGCCATGCAGATGCTGGGCGTGGACACGCTCGGCGACCTGACGCGGCTGTCCGAGAAGGACCTCATGCAGGTGAAGAACTTCGGCCAGACGTCCATGAACGAGGTGAAGGAGAAGCTGGCGGAGTTCGGCCTGTCGCTCGCGGAGCCGCAGGAGTAGAGGCGGGCGCCCCGTGTACGAGCACCTCCGCGGCACGCTGGTCGAGAAGACGCCCACGCGGGCCGTGGTGGACGTCGGGGGCATCGGGTTCGAACTGACGATCCCCCTGTCGTCGTTCGAGGCGCTGCCCGGCCCCGGCGAGCGGGCGGAAGTCTTCACCCACCACCACGTCCGCGAGGACGCCCACCGCCTGTTCGGGTTCGCCTCCCGCGACGAACGCCGCTTCTTCCGCCGCCTGCTCGACGTCCAGGGCATCGGGCCCGCCGTGGCGCTCTCCGTCCTCTCCTCCACCGACTACGCCTCCTTCCGCGCCGCCGTCGTCGCCGAGGACCTGCCGGCCCTCACCCGCCTGAAGGGCATCGGACGGAAACTCGCCCAGCGCATCGTGCTCGACCTTCGGGAGGCGCTGCTCGAGGAGGCGCCGGAGACGGGGCCCGCGCGCCCGGACCTCGGCGCCCTGTCCGAGGATGCCGTGCAGGCCCTCGTCACGCTGGGCTACAGCCGGGGCGTGGCGCTGCGCGAGGTGGAGTCGGTGCTGCGAGACGCCCCGACCCGCCCCTCGCTCGAGGAGATCGTTCGCGTCGTCCTCCGCTCCACGCGCTGACCGTCTTACAATGCCCGGCCGTCCGGAGGACCTCATGCTAACGACCATCGACAGGCTCATCGACCACGTCGGCCGGGAAGTGACGCTGCGCGGCTGGCTGTACAACCTCCGCAGCAAGGGTCGGATCCACTTCCTCCTCGTCCGCGACGGCACGGGCATCTGCCAGTGCGTGGCGGTGGCGGGCGAGGTCGGCGACGAGGCCTTCGCCCGCGCCGCGCGCCTGAACCAGGAATGCTCCCTCTCCGTCACCGGCACGGTGCGCGCCGACGCGCGATCCCCCGGCGGCTGCGAACTCTCCGTCCGGACCTTCGAGGTCCACGGAGACGCGGTGGACTACCCCATCACCAAGAAGGAGCACGGGGTCGAGTTCCTCATGTCCCTCCGGCACCTGTGGGTGCGGTCGAAGATGCAGCACGCCCTGCTGCGCATCCGGGCGGAGGTGGAGGCCGCGGCCCAGGAGTGGCTCAACGAGCAGGGCTTCGTGCGCTTCGACACGCCCATCCTGACCCCCTGCGCCGCGGAGGGCACGACGAACCTGTTCGCCACGAAGTACTTCGACCTCGGCCACGCCTACCTCGCGCAGACGGGCCAGCTGTACGTCGAAGCCGGCATGATGGCGTACGGGAAGGTCTACTGCTTCGGCCCCACGTTCCGCGCCGAGAAGAGCAAGACGCGCCGGCACCTCACCGAGTTCTGGATGATCGAGCCCGAGATGGCGTTCGCCGACTTCGAGGAGAACCTCCGCGTGCAGGAGGGGCTCGTATGCGCCATCGTCTCCCGCGTCCTCGCGCGCCGCGCCGCGGACCTCGAGGCTCTCGGCCGCGACCCCGAGCCGCTGAAGAAGGTCACGCCCCCGTTCCCCCGCATCACGTACGACCGTGCGCTGGAGCTCCTGCGCGAGCACGCTTCCGCCCTCGGGGAGCACGCGCCGCCGGCGTGGGGCGAGGACCTCGGGGCGCCGCACGAGGAGGTCCTGTCCCGCCTCCACGAAAAGCCGGTGTTCGTCACCCACTACCCGACCGCCATCAAGGCCTTCTACATGCAGCCCGAGCCCACGCGCCCGGAGGTCGTCCGCTGCGCGGACCTCCTGGCGCCGGAGGGCCGCGGGGAGATCATCGGCGGCTCGCAGCGCATCCACGACCCCGAACTCCTCGAGAAGCGGATCCGCGAGCACGGCCTCCGCGTCGAGGACTACCGCTGGTACATCGACCTGCGCCGCTACGGCACGGTGGAGCACGCCGGATTCGGCCTCGGGATCGAGCGGACCGTGGCGTGGATCACGGGGGTGCACCACATCCGCGAGACCATTCCCTTCGCGCGGATGCTCGATAAGATCTATCCATGACCCTCGGCGAACGGATCGACGAGTTCCGCGGGCGCCTTGCCCGCCTGCGCGGCGAAGTGCGCAAGGTCCTCGTGGGACACGAGTCGGCGGTCGAGGAGGTCCTGACCGCCCTCTTCGCCGGCGGCCACGTGCTTCTCGAGGGCGTGCCCGGGCTCGGCAAGACGCTCCTCGTCCGCACGCTCGCCCGCTGCCTCGACCTCTCCTTCGCGCGGGTCCAGTGCACGCCGGACCTCATGCCCGCGGACGTCCTCGGGACGACCGTCCTCGACGAGGGTCCCGACGGCCGGCGGCAGTTCCGCTTCGAGCCGGGCCCCGTGTTCACGCAGGTCCTGCTCGCCGACGAGATCAACCGCGCCACGCCGAAGACCCAGTCCGCCCTCCTCGAGGCCATGCAGGAGGGCGCGGTCACCACCGGGGGCGCCCGGCGCGCGCTGCCGTCCCCGTTCGTCCTGCTCGCCACGCAGAACCCGATCGAGATGGAGGGCACCTACCCGCTGCCGGAGGCCCAGCTGGACCGTTTCCTCTTCCTCACCCGCCTGCGCTCCCCCGCCGTGCCGGAGATCGTGGAGGTCCTGCGCCGCACGACGGGGGCCGAGGAGCCGGTCCCCCTCGCCGTTCTCGACGCCGCGGCGGTGCTCGAGGCCCGCGCGCTGGTGCGGACCGTGGAACTCCCGCCCCCCGTGGCGGAGGCCGCGGCCCGCCTCGTCCGCGCCACCCATCCCGACGATCCGTCCGCTCCCGAGGCCGTCCGCCGCTTCGTGCGGTACGGGGCGAGCCCGCGCGCCGCCCAGGCCCTCGTCCTCGCCGCGCGGGTCGCCGCCCTCGACGACGGCCGCGCGCACGTCGCGTTCGACGACCTGCGCCGCTACGCGGCCCCCGCCCTCCGCCATCGCCTGCTCCTGAACTTCGAGGGCGAGGCCGAAGGCCTGGACCGCGACGCCCTCGTCGGCGACCTCGCCGCTCGGCTCCTGCGCTGAAAAGAGCGGCGCCCCGCGGAGGACCGCGGGGCGCCGGTGAGGGCCGTCAGGGATGTCGAGTTACTGGTCGAAGTACGCGGCGACTTCCTGCACTCCCGGGATCGGGATGGCATAGGTCGGCCGCGAGGGGGCCGCGGCGTCCACGAACGAGATCTGGCTCGACCCGCGGTCGGCCGTGATCACGCAGCGGGACGGGGCGTTGAAGAAGAAGGAGAACGGCTCCAGCGTGCAGGAGGTGGGGTTCTTGCCGACCGTGATGTCCGCCGCGATCGCGGCGAGAATGGTCGCCGCGAAGCCGCCGCCGGCCACCGTGAGGTTCAGCTTGGCCACCGTGTTGCCGCCCGAGTTCGCGATCCACGCCGCGGCGCCGCGGTCGTAGATGCAGCCCTTCGGGTTCTTGAAGCCGGTGATGTTCGCCTGCAGGCCGTTCGGCCGGCTCCAGTAGATGCTCACGGAGCCGTTGCTGTCGCTGCCGCCGCCGAGGCAGGTGATGAACGCGAACCGGCCGAGGCCGGGGAAGAAGAAGGTGGCCGCCGCGTCCTGGGGCGCCGTGCCCACCGGGAACGTGGTGCTCACCGCCATCGTCGAGGTGTCGACCAGGGTGCAGGAGTTGTCGATCAGGTTCGCCACGAAGCAGAGGTAGGCGTCGGGGGCCTGCGCCGCGCCCACCGGGCCGCGACCGACCACCAGGTCCTGCCGCGTGCCCGTGTTGCCGGCCGCGTTGCTCTTCAGCCGGCTCAGGTCCTTCACCTGCTGCGTCGGCGCCGCGGCGCCCGGAGTCACCGATCCGATGTCGAGGAACGACAGCGAGTCGGCGGAGTAGTTCGTCACGAACAGCGTGAAGCCGTTCGGGACGATGGCGAGCCCGCGCGGGTCGGGCAGGTCGCGCCACCGGTGGACGATGCGGCAGTCCCGGGTGCCGACGATGGCCACCGAGCGGGAGGCGCGGTCGATGATGTACATCCAGGTGTGGCTGTCGCCGGGCCCGAACCGCGGGTCGAGGATGATCTCGCCGGGCTGGCCGATGAACCGCTCCGAGTTCGGGATCGGGTTGCCGGTGCCCCAGGTCGAGAGGTTCGTCATGTTCGCGATGAACGGGGCCTCGCGCAGCGTCCCGATGGACGTGTTCGTGCCGTAGACGATCAGGGCGTCGTTGTTGACGACGTCGACCGTGATCGGGTTCTGCGGCGGCGGCGGCTCCTTCACCGTGTCGAACTGGAACACGTAGTTCGGATAGCCCGGGGCCGTGGGGTCGGGCGCCTCGTAGGTGTTGCCCAGCACGTCCGCCACGCCGTTCGCGCCGCCGTAGACCGTCACGACGATCGTGGCGTTCGCGGGCATCGGGTTGGCCGGATCGGGGGTGAAGATGATCTCGAAGTTGTCGCGGGCCGTCTTGATCGTTCCGTTCACGGGCACCGGCGGGTTCGCGGAGCCGTTCATCACGGTGACCGTGTTGGTCGTGACGGAGGCGGGGCTGAGCGACTCGTTGAAGATGATGATGACGTCGCTCGTCTTGTCGACGTCCTTCTGGTTCGGCGCGGGGTAGGTCGTCCGGATCTTCGGCTTGTAGATGTCCTGGCCCACGGTGAACGACGTGCGGTAGTCGAACTGGCCGAGGTTCAGCAGCTGGCCGTTCAGCGCCTTCACGTCACGCGAGACCGTCACGGTGTACTGACCGTTCGCGAGGACTCCGCCCTGGGGGAGGAAGGTCAGGACGTTTCCGTTGTCCCCCGTGATGATCGGGGTCCCGCGGACGCGCTCGAAGCCCGAGTCGAGGATGTTCAGGTCCGACGTCAGCCCGTTGTAGGCGTTGGTCGGGTCCAGGATGGCGTTCGGATCCAGCGGGACCGACGCGTTCAGCGTGATCACGCCCTCGAGTCCCGGATCCGACAGGTCGTTGTTGCACTCCTGGTTGTTCGTCGGAGTTGTCCAACGGACGACGAACTCGTTGTACTCGTCTCCGGTGGTCTCGTCGTCGCCGCTGCTGCCTCCGCCGCCGCAGCCCACCAGCAGGAGCGCCGCGAGGCCGAGGCCCATGAACGGTGACCAAGTGGCCAGTCTTCTCATCGCTACCCTCCGCGACCGAAACACACTGACAGGGGCCATTCATTCTAGGGCTCGAAGCCCTTGGAACGCAAGACGCTAAGGAGGGAGGCGCGCAACCTCCCCACAAATCTGACTCCGGACATGGTCCGCGCGGTTATCTCTGCGCAAGCCACATGCCAAGGCGTCGCCCCCCGCGAGGCGCGCCGGGACGGCCCCCGCGGGCCGGTCCCGGGGCCGCGACGCGCCGCGGCCCCCCTCTCCGCCGTGCGTTTCTGCTACAATCGCCGTGCGCTTTTGCGCCCTGCTCCGCGGGCGGCCCGGACGGCAGACTGGCGCACGCGCGCCGTCCCGCGGTAGACTGCGGCCGTCACGGGGCCCGTGGCCCGGGAGTCCGCCCTGCCCCTCGTCGGTGCCATCTACGCCGCCCTCGCCGCCCTCGCCGCCGCGCCAGCCCCGGAATCCGCGGACGCGGTGCCGATGGCCGACGGCACGACGATCCGGGGGGTGGCCGAGGCGGCGGGACCCGACCTCGTCCTCCTCCGCACCCCGGATGCCGTCTTCCTCCTGCCGCGCCGGGCCTTCGCCCACCCGCCCCCGCCCGGCCCCGCGCCGGCGCCACTCCCCGACCCGGGGCCCGACCGCCTCCTCCTGCGGGACGGCGGCCTCGTGACCGGCGAGATCGTCGCGGAGACGCCGGAGGCGCTCACGGTGCGGCGGCACGGCCGGCAACGGACGATCCCCCGGGCGAGGGTCGACGCCGTCGAGCGTGCCGGGCCCGCGCCGCTCATGCCGGCCATGGAGTCGCTCGCCCGCGCCGCGGCCCTCCGCCTGGCCGATCCGGACGCCGCGGTGCGGGAGAGCGCCCTCGCCACGCTGAAGGCGCTCGGCCCCGCCGCGCGCCCCGTCCTCTGGGAGGCGGTGGGGAAGCAGGACCTCCCGGCGCACGCGCTCGACGCGCTGAAGGCCCTCCTCGGCGAACCCCTCGCCGAAACGCCGCCGCCGCGCCTGCCGCCCCGCCTCTTCCGCCTGCTCCGCGACCCGGCCGCCGGCGAGGCGGCGCTCGCCGAGGCGCTGTCGCTGACGCCCGAGCAGCGGGTGCGGGTCCGCGGGATCCTCGCCGGGACGGCGCCACGGCTGAGGGAGGCGGCCGGACTGCCGCGCGAACAGGCGCCCGAACTGATGAGATCCCTCGCGGACGAGTTCCGCCGGCAGATGGCGGAAGTGCTGACGGACGTGCAGCGCGCGATCTTCGTGGAATCCCTCGCCGAGGAGCGCTGAAGGAAGGTCAGCGCGGGGGAAGCGCCTCCACGTAGCGGTCGAGCGTCGCCCGCGGGCCCTCCGGCAGGAGCGCGCCGACGCGCGCCGCCGTCCAGCGCGTCGCGTGCGCCGCTTCCGAACTCCTGACGTCCTGCACGAAGCCCGGGGAGTCCTCCTCCCCGCCAAGGAGGTTCACCACGGCGAGGATGAGCACCATGAGCAGCAGGGCGCCCTTCACGACGCCGAGCAGCCCCCCGAGGATCCGGTCCCACACCGGCGTGCGCGTCTTCCCGAAGGACTCTCGCAGCACCTTGAGCAGGAGGCCTCCCAGGACCAGGACGGCCACGAACACGAGCACGAACGCGATCGCGTTCGCCACCCGGTCCGTCAGCTGGGCCCAGACCTTCTCGCGGATCCACAGTCCGAAGCGCGGCGACAGGAGAGCGGACAGCGCCAGGCCGCCGGCGATCAGGACCAGCCAGAGGAGCTGCTGAACCACCCCCCGCAGGAGCCCCCACAGGAGGAACACGGCGAGGACGCCGAGCGCCGTGATGTCCACCCAGCCGAGCGCCGAGGAGCCGTCCATCGCCCGCCTCTCACCCCCTCAGGGGAACATCGGGTACGCCGGCCGCAGGTTCTCCCTCAGGACCTCGCGGCCCTCGAGGATCACCGGGCCCTTGAACGCCATCCCGTCCCGCCGCGCCTCCACGACCGCGCGCAGCAGGTCGCCTTCCCGGACCGGTCCCTCGACGAACGTGACCCGGCTGAAGCCGCGCTCCGCGAGGAGCCTCGCCACGAGTTCCGCGGCCGTCTCCGTCCGCTCCTCCGCCAGGGTCGCCTCGAGCGCGGCGAGGCGCGCGGAGAGCACGTCCACGGCCTCCCGCACGAGCGGGGCCACCTCCTCGGCGACGCGGACGCGCGGCGGGGGCGGCGGCGGTTCGGGCCGTGGCAGGCGCTCGATCGCCGCCGAGAGCGCGGCGGCCGCCTCGGCGACCTCCCGGCGCAGCGCGGCCACGTCGTCCTTCACCGACTCCGGCGGCGGAGGGGGCCGGGAGGCGACTTCCGCGAGCCGGTCGGCCCGGACCACGGCCGACTCGGAGTGCTCCCGCAGTCCGGCGCGGAGCCTGAGGACGGCGACGAGCGTCGCCGTCGAAACCGCGACCGCGACCGCCGCCAGGACCAGGGTGAGGTAGGGCATGGGCCTCCGCCAGCCCCCGGGGACCGCCCGGGAGGGAAGGCCTGATTGTAGCCCCGGGGCGCCTCCCGCGCCACCGCCGTCAGAGGACGGTGAGGACGCTGAACACCGATCCGCCGACGAGCGCGAGCGACGCGATGCAGAACGACAGGAGCAGGACCGCCCGGCTCAGGATGCCCCCGGTGAGGATCCGCACGAAGGCGAGCCACGCCAGGAACTCCGCCGAGACGAGCAGCGGCAGGTGTTCGGGGCGGAGCACCGTGCGCGGCGCGGCGAAGGCCACGAAGGCGAGGAGATGGGTGAACAGCGAGAGGAGGACGGCCTGCGACCACTGCATCTTCGGGATGCCGGCCACGCGCCCTCCGGTCCGGAACAGGAGGCCGAGGAGGGCCAGGCTTCCGAGCATCGCCAGCAGGCGCGAGAACGTCGTGCCGGGCAGCGCCGACCGGACGCGCGTCCATCCCTTGTCGAGGAGCATCTGCCGGATCTCCGCGGCGGAGCGCCCCCGGACCGCGGGAACCTCGGGCGCAGGGGCGGTCGGGGGAGCGTCGGCGGACGCCGCGGCGGGCGCCGGCGGCGGCGCTGGCGGCGCCTCGGCAGGCACCAGGCGGTCGAGGGTGCCCTGCCGCTCCCGCTCGTTCCGCATGAACTCGAAGAAGTCGTTCTCCTCGCGCCAGTAGCGCTTCACGCGGCCCTTGTCGATGTGGAAGCGCGAGCCTTCCCCGAGGCCATGGACCTGGAAGGTGATCGTGTTCTCGTCCTCCCCGATGATGCGTCCGGTGAGGGGCACGTCGTTCTCCTTCAGGATCACGACGTCCCCGAGGGCCGACGGGACGACCAGGACGAGCACCACGATGGTCAGGATGGCACGCATGTCCACAGGGCCCATCGGCATGTGGAGGGGGCGTCCTTGAGCGATTCAGGCCGGGCGGGTCCGGCCCTCGAGAACCGCGTGCAGCGCGAGGAGCGCCGCGGCCGCCCCGAGCAGCGCCGCGGCGATCCCTCCGCCCGCGGGCCGCCCGCGCCGCCCCGGCCGCAGGCGCGAGAGGTCCGCGGCCCGGGTCTCCCCCGCCGTCGCCGACTCCTCCGGGTCGAGGACGCCCTCCGTCACCTCGACGACGCCGGCCCCCGGGAAGAGCAGGCGCCCCGTCTCGGCGACGAAGACCGGGAAGGACGGGTCGAGGGCCCACGAGGAAGCCGGGTCGCCGGGGTCGAGGCCCACCTCGACCCGGGGTCCGTCCGGCATCTCGCGCCACACGGCCACCGGGCCGACCCGGTCGGAGAGCAGCACCGTCCCGCCCGGAGGGAGGCGGGTCACGGACCCGAGGGCCGTGCCGGGCCCCGGCAGCGCGGCCGCCGCGAGGTCCGCCCCACCGGCGAGCGTCCCCTCCACCGGCCGGCGCTCGCCGGGCGGGGCCACCGCGAGCGCGGTCCGGGGCCCCGGCTCGCGCCGCCACGTCACGCCGCGCGCGCGGGGGTCCTCCGAGAGCAGGCCCGCGGCGCGGAGCGCCACGGCGAGGTGCGGCTCGAGGTCGCCCTCCGGCCGCAGCGCCGCCGCGGGGTCCGCGGCCCATCGCATCGTCACGCGGTCGTCGAAGGCGAACTCGTCGCCCGGCGCGAGCGCGAGGACGGCCGTCCCGCCGGGCGCAGGCCCCTCGAACACACGGGTCTCGCCGGAGGCCAGGGCGAACCGGACCTCCCCGCCGGGGTGCCGGAGGACAAGGTCCCGCGACGCGCGGGCGTGGCTTCGGACCACGACCCGGTAGCGCGTGCCGTCCACCCCGGGGAACACGGCTCCGCCGACGAAGCCGACGTTCTCCACCTCCCGCCCCACCAGGAAGCGGACGATCCTGTCGCCATCCGGGAATTCCGGATCCGAATGGTCCGTGATGAACACCGCCGTGCCGTCCCCGGCGCGGTCGAGGGCCGCGGCGAGGTCCGCGGGCGTGTGCCCCCGGGTCACGTCGAGGCGCGCGCCCCCGGCCGCGTCGGCGAGCGCCCGGAGGGCCTGCCCGGCCTCCGTCGCGAACGCGGACATGCTCGGAGTCGCGTCCACGACGACCGCGAGGACGCTCTCCTCCGCCCGGCCACCGGGTCGCGGCCCGGCGAGCCCGATCGTCGCGAGCCCCGCGGCGACGAGGCGCAGGGCCAGGAGCCGGTCCGCCCGGCGCGCCGCGAGGCGCGGTGGCTCCGGCACGAGTCCGATCCGCCGCCAGAGCAGGAGGCCCGGCACGGCGACCTCCCGGCGGCGCGCCGCCCGGCGCGCGAGGAGGTAGAGCGCGGGCAGGACGAGTCCGGCGAGGAGGAGCAGGGGGCGCTCGAAGCTCATCCCACGAGCCCCTCGCGCACGAGGAGCGCGAGCACGGTCTCCTCGACCGGGTCCTCCGCCGGGACCAGCACGTAGCGCGCCCCGCGGCGGGCGAAGAACGCCCCGAGCTCGGCCACCCGGCGCTCGAACTCGCGACGGTAGCGGGCCGCCTCCTCCGGCCCCACGAACGCCGCGAGTTCGCCGTCCTCCGCCGCCCGGAGCGTCACGCGGCCGTAAGCGGGCGGCGCGCGGTCCGCCGGCGCCGCGAGGTGCAGCACCGCCACCTCCTCGCGGCGGCCGGCGAGCGCACGCCGCCCGTCCGCCTCCGCCAGAAGATCGCTGACGAGGATGAGCAGGCGGCGGCCGCCGCCCGGCAGCCCGGGAAGGCCCGCCAGCGACCTCTCGAGGTCGGTGCCGCCCGCGAACTGCCCCGCGAAGGAGGCGAGGGCGTCGATCATCTCCGTGCGCTTCCCACCTCCGGCCATCGCCCGGAACAGGCGCCGGCCGCCCTCCGCCAGCGCGGCGATCCGCACGCGATCCCCGCGCGCGAGCGCGATGGCGAGCAGCGCCGCGGACAGGCGCAGGGCGCAGCGCGCCTTGTCCGCCATGGAGGCCGACACGTCGAGCGCGAGCAGGACCTCGGCCTCCTCCTCCCGGGCGAACTCCTTCACGAACAGCGCCCCCTGGCGGCCGTAGAGGTGCCAGTCCAGGTAGCGCAGGTCGTCGCCGGGGGCGTACGCCCGGTGGTCCGCGAACTCCACGCGGCCGCCGCGCCGGTCCGCCGTCCGGTCGCCCGCGCCCCGGTCCCGGCGGACGGCGAGGCTCAGGCGCTCGATCCGCCGGAGGAAGTCGTCGGAGAACAGGGGCTCGCCGTCCCCGCCGGGGCCCACGCTAGCCCTCCACGCGCAGCTCGGGCGGCTGGCCGCGCCAGCCCAGCCGGGTCCGGAGGATGCCGTAGCGCGACCGGAGGCCCGTGCGCACGAGCGGGAACCGCTGCGCCGCGCGGGTGATGGTCGCCGTGGCGCCCATGGGGACGGTCCGGTCGACCTGCCCGTCGGCGGAGAACGTCGCGTGGACCTGCCAGTGGTCCGGCTTCGGGCGGACCCCCACGCGAACGCCGGGCGGCACGACGATGGGCCGGTTCGTGAGCGAGTGCGGGCTCACGGGGGTCAGGAGGATCGCCTCCAGCGAGGGGTCCACGATCGGACCGCCGGCGGACAGGGAGTGGCCCGTCGAACCGGTGGGCGTCCCCACCACGAGACCGTCGCCGCGGTAGGTGTTCGCGTACTCCCCGTCGAGGAAGATGTCGATGGTGATGACGCGGCCCACCCGCTGCGGCCCGAAGTAGAACTCGTTCAGCGCGAGGAGGCGCTCCGTGCCCTCCTCGCGGGTCGGGACGGTCGCCTCGAGCATCAGCCGCGGCTCCACCATGAGGTCGCGCGAGAAGAGGATCGGGAGTTCGCGCTCCATGTCCCGCGCCGCGATGTCGGTGAGGAAGCCGAACCGCCCGAAGTTCACGCCGACGGTCGGGAGCGGCCGGTCCCCCATGCGCTGCGCGGCGGAGAGGATGGAGCCGTCCCCGCCGAGGATGATCGCGAGATCCGCCTCCACCGTCCGCAGGTCGAGGGAGCCTGCGAGGTCCGTGGCGACGACGTCGGCGCGGTCGCGGAGGATCTCCCGGGCCCGCGCGGCGGCTTCGCGGACGCCCTCCTTGCGCTCATCGCCAAGCAGGATGACTCGTCTTTTCATGGATGAGCCGCTCCACCGTCCCCGCCACCGAGATCGCATCGAGGCCGAAGCGGGCCAGGGTCACGGCCGCGTCGGAGTGGTCCACGAGGACCGGCGGCACGCCGAGGCGCTCGACCCTGACCGCCGGCGCGCAGGCGTGCTCCAGGGCTTCCAGGACGGCGGCCCCGAACCCGCCCGGCAGCGAGGCCTCCTCCAGCGTCACGATGAACGGCTGCCGGCGGGCCAGGTCGGCGAGGAGGTCCTCGTCCACGGGCTTCGCGAAGCGCGCGTTGACGACCGTCGTGCGGATGCCGCGGCCGTCGAGCAGGTCCGCCGCGCACATCGCGGTGTGCGCCATCGGGCCGTAGGCGACGAGGGCGCCGTCGGGGCCCGTCCGCAGCACCTCCGCGCGGCCCCGCACGATCGGCGCGGGGGGCCCGCCGTACGGCGCGGGCACGGACCCGCGGGGATACCGGATCGCGCACACGCTGCCCGACTCCGCGGCGAACCGGAGCATCATCTCCAGCTCCTCCCCGCTGCGCGGCGACAGGAGCACGATGCCCGGCAGCGCGCGGAGGAAGGCGATGTCGTAGAGCCCGTGGTGGGACCAGCCGTCCGCGCCCACGAGCCCCCCGCGGTCCATGCAGAAGATGACCGGGCGCTCGTTCAGGAGCACGTCGTGGAACACCTGGTCGTAGGCCCGCTGGAGGAAGGTGGAGTAGATGGCCACGACGGGCAGCAGGCCCTGCTGCGCGAGGCCCGAGGCCATTCCCACGGCGTGCTGCTCGCAGATGCCCACGTCGAGGAAGCGGTGCGGGAAGCGCTCCTGGAAGCGGTCCGTGCCGGTCCCGTCGGCCATCGCCGCCGTGATGGCGACGATGCGCGGGTCCCGCTCGGCGAGCCGGATGAGCGCATCGGAGAACACCCGCGTCCAGGACGGACGGGCCTCCGGCGTGGGAGCATCCTCGCGGCCGCTCGTCTTCTCCGGCGCGGGGGACGCGGCGACGCCGTGGTACTTCACGGGGTCCGCCTCCGCCTCCGTGAGCCCCTTGCCCTTCTCGGTCACGAGGTGCAGGATCGCCGGCCCCGTGTGCCGCTTCACGTCCCGGAAGTGCCGGACGAGGCCGCGGACGTCGTGGCCGTCGAAGGGGCCGAAGTACTTGAGCCCGAGGTCCTCGAAGACGTGGCCCGGGACGATGTAGTATCGCAGCGCCTCCATCGCGCGGTCGATCCCGCGGAGCAGCGGCTCCCCGACGAGGGGCAGCGAGGCCAGCGCCACCTGGAGGTCCTTCTTCAGCGTCCCGTAGAGCGGGGTGGTGCGGATCTTCGCGAGGTAGCCGGCCAGCGCGCCCACCGTCCGGCTGATCGACATGCGGTTGTCGTTCAGCACGATGAGCATGTCGGCGCCCGTCACCCCGGTCATGTTCAGCGCCTCGAAGGCCATGCCGGCCCCGATGGAGGCGTCCCCGATCACGGCCACGGTCTTGCGGCGGTCGCCCCGGAGGGCGGAGCCGATCGCGAGGCCGAGGGCCTGCGAGATCGACGTCCCGGCGTGCCCGCCCATGAACTGGTCGTAGGGGCTCTCGCGAGGGTTCGTGAAGCCGGACAGGCCGTCCGTCCGCCGCAGCGTCGCGAAGCGGTCGCGCCGGCCGGTGAGGATCTTGTGCGCGTAGGACTGGTGGCCCACGTCCCAGACGAGACGGTCGGCGAGGAAGTCGAACACGTAGTGCAGCGCCACGGTCAGCTCGACGGTGCCGAGGTTCGCGGCGAGGTGGCCGCCCGTGTCGAGGACGGTGTGCACGATGCGCTCGCGGACCTCGCGGCAGACCTCCGGCAGCTCCTCCTCCGGCAGGGCCCGCAGGTCCTTCGGGTCGTCGATGTGGTCGAGTTTCCCGCTCATCTAGTGCTTCCGGTCCACCACCATGTCCGCCAGCGCGAAGAGGGCGTCCGCGGCCGGGAGGCCCCCGGCTTCCCGGCGCGCGGCGTCCCGGCGCTCCCGCGCCTTCACCAGCGACGCCTCGAGGCCCGCCGCCGCCGGCCACGTCATCTTGCCCTCCGCCCGGTCCTTCCCCGCGGTCTTGCCGAGCGCCCCGTCGCCGCCGGTCTCGTCGAGCACGTCGTCCACGATCTGGAACGCGTGGCCGACGTGCTCGCCGTAGCGGGCCAGGCGCTCCGCGATCGCCGGCGGCGCGCCGACGGCCACCGCGCCGAGCCGGGCGCACGCCGAGATGAGCGACGCCGTCTTCCCGCCGTGGATGCGCTCCACGACGGAGATGTCGGGCGGGGCGCCCTCGGCGAGGAGGTCCTCGGCCTGCCCGCCGGTGAGTCCCCCGCTGCCGACGGCCGCGGCGAGGATGCGCACCGCCTCGGGCACCGCCGCCGCGCGGGGCAGCCGCGAGAGCGTCCCGAAGGCGTGCGCGAGCAGGGCGTCCCCGGCGAGGATCGCGATGCCTTCGCCGAACTCCACGTGGTTGCTCGGCTTGCCGCGCCGGAGATCGTCGTCGTCCATGGCCGGCAGGTCGTCGTGGATGAGGGAGAAGGCGTGGACCATCTCCACGGCGCAGGCCGCGGGCAGCGCGTCCTCTTCGCGGCCGCCGGCCGCCCGCGCCGCGAGCAGCGTCAGGGCGGGGCGGAGCCTCTTGCCGCCCGCGAAGAGCGTGTACCGCATGGCGCGGTTCAGCACGGCGGGAGGCTCCTCGGCCCCGGGCAGAGCCCGGTCGAGCGCCTCCTCGATCCGCGCCGACCACCGCCGGCTGAAGTCCGTGAAGGGGTTGGCCGCCATGGTCCCCCGGCCTCGGTTGGCCGAAACTCGGGATTATAGAGCCCCGGATGGCAAATGTAATGGTCTGTCATGCATCGGGCATGTCCTGCTCCGCGAAGCCTCCCTCCTCGTCGGGGACCAGCATCTTCACGCGCTTTTCGGCCTTCCCGAGGATCTCCTGGCACGCCCGCAGGTGGCCGATCGCGCCCTCGAAGACCATAAGGGACCGCTCGAGGGTCTCCTCGCCCGCCTCCAGCGCGCGCACGGCTTCCTCCAGCGCCCGCAGGTGGTCCTCGAAGGACGACCCGCCCTCAGCCTTCTTCGCCATCGGGAGCGACCTCCTCGACCCGGGACCACAGGCGGCCGCGGTGGAGCCGGGTCTCCACGCGCGCGCCCGCCGGCACGTCGCCGGCGGCGCGGAGGGGGTGGCCGTCGAAGGTGGTGACGCTGTAGCCCCTCGCGAGCACACGGAGCGGGTTCAGGACGTCGACGCGGGCCGCGAACCCGAGGAACCGCTCCCGCGCCGCCCCCACCCGCGCCGCCGCCCCCGCGGCGAGGCGCCGGGCGCCGTCGTCCAGTCGCTGCTCGAGCTCGCGGAGACGGTCCGGGAGGAGCCGCAGGCCGTAGGCGCCGGAGAGCGCCCGGACCCGCTCCCGCCGGAGCGACAGGTCCCCCGCCGCGGCCGCCGCCGCTCGCCGGCCGAGGGAGGCGAGGGTCTCCCGGAGTTCGCGCGCCTCGGGCACGACCATCTCCGCGGCCGCCGACGGCGTCGGGGCCCGGACGTCCGCCACGAGGTCGGCGATGGTGAAGTCCACCTCGTGCCCCACCGCGGACACGACCGGGACCGGGCACGCGGCGATGGCGCGGGCCACGACCTCCTCGTTGAACGCGGAGAGGTCCTCCGCCGAGCCGCCGCCCCGGCCCACGATGACCACCTCCACGTCCCCGCGAGCGCCGAGCACCGCGAGCCCCCGGGCGATCTCCGCCGCCGCGCCCTCGCCCTGCACGCGGGCGGGGAACAGCAGGACGCGGACCCCCGGGAACCGGCGGCCGAGCACGGTGAGGATGTCGTGCAGGGCGGCGCCGGCGGCGGAGGTCACGACGCCCACGGTCCGCGGCAGGAACGGCAGGGGCCGCTTCCGCGCGGGGTCGAACAGCCCCTCCGCGGCGAGGCGCGCCTTCAGCTTCTCGAGGGCCGCCTGCAGCGCGCCGGCGCCGCGGGGCTCGATGGCGCGGATGTCCAGCTGGTACTGGCCGCGCGGCGGGTACACGACGATGCGGCCGCGGGCGAGGACCTCCACCCCCTCCTCGAGGGGGAACCGCACCCGCTCCGCGGTGTTCCGCCAGATGACGGCGGACAGCGTCGCGTCGGCGTCCTTCAGCGTCAGGTACACGTGGCCGGAGGGCGCGCGCTTGTAGTTGCCGACCTCGCCCGCCACCCACACGTCGGGGAGCGATTCCTCGAGGAGCGCCTTCACGAGCGCGGTGAGTTCCGACACCGTGAGCGTTGCGCGCTCCGGTCCTGCGCCGGCCTCCCGGGGTCCCACCACCTACCTCGCGTACTCGATGACGCGGGTCTCGCGCAGCACCGTGACCTTCACCTCCCCGGGGTAGGTCAGCTGGTCCTCCACCGCCTTGCTGATCTCCCGGCAGATGCGCATCGCCTTGCGGTCCGACACCTGATGGGGGTCCACGATGACCCGCACCTCGCGGCCGGCCTGGATGGCGAAGGCGCTCTTGACCCCCTCGAACGAGGTGGCCACCTGCTCCAGCTTCTCCATCCGCTTGATGTAGCGCTCGAGGGTCTCCCGGCGGGCGCCGGGACGCGCGGCGGAGATGGCGTCCACGGCCTGCGTGATGACCGCGTACGCCGTCGCCGGCTTCACGTCCTCGTGGTGCGCGGCGATGGCGTTGACTACGGTCTCCGGCTCGCCCATCCGTTTCGCCAGGTCCGCGGCCACCTCCACGTGGCCGCCCTCCCCCTCCTGGTCGATGGCCTTGCCGATGTCGTGCAGCAGCGCGCACCGCTTGGCCAGTTTGATGTCGAGGCCCAGCTCGCCGGCGATCATCCCGGCCAGGTGGGCGCACTCGATGGAGTGCCGGAGCACGTTCTGGCCGTAGGAGGTGCGGAACTTCAGGCGACCGAGGACCTCCATGATCTTCGGGTGCAGGCCCCGCAGATCGACCTCGGCGAGGGCCGATTCCCCGGCCTCCCGGATCGCCTCCTCGACCTCCTTCGCCGTCTCGGCGTAGATCTCCTCGATCCGGGCCGGGTGTATGCGACCGTCGAGGACCAGTTTCTCCATCGTCCGCCGGGCCGTCTCCCGCCGCACGGCGTCGAACGCCGACACGACGACGACGCCGGGGGTGTCGTCCACGATGACGTCCACGCCCGTCGTCTTCTCGAAGGAGCGGATGTTCCGGCCCTCGCGCCCGATGATGCGCCCCTTCATGTCGTCGGACGGCAGGGGCACCACGGACACGCTGCTCTCCGCGGAGTGGTCCGCGGCCACCCGCTGGATCGCGGTGAGGACGATCTCGCGGGCGCTGTTGTCGGCCTCCTCGCGGGCCGCCTCCAGCCTCTTCGTCACGAGTGACAGCGCCTCGCCCTCCGCCTCCTCGCGGGCCGACGCGAGGACGATGCGCCGGGCGTCCTCCGGCGTCAACTGGGCGATGGTCTCCAGTTTCGCCTGCGCCTCCGCCACCAGACGCTCCACCTCCGCCTCGCGCTCCTTCACCTTCGCGGCGTCCCGGCCCAGCCGGGTGGCCTTCTCGCCGAGGTCGGCCTCCCGCTGGTCGAGCCCCTCGGCCTTCCGATCGAGCACCTCCTCCTTGCGGTCGAGCTTCCGTTCGGTCTGCCTCAGCTCCTGTCTCTTCTCCTCGAACTCCTTCTCGGCTTTCTCCCGGTTCCTCAGCGCCTCGTCCCGCGCGGCGACCTCCGCCGCCTTGCGGATCGACTCCGCCTCCCGCTTCGCCCCGTCGAGGATCTCCCCGGCGCGGATCCTGGCGCTGCTCATCGTCCTCCGGTCGAACTGAGCCCGGAGAACGAGCGCCACGACGGCACCGAGACCGATCCCGAGGGCGGCGGCGAGTCCGATGTAGATCGTGTCCACGGATCTCTCCCCCGTCATTCGTTTCAGAGAACGGTCGGTTGCGGCACGGACGGAGGGATCCGCCGCCGGGGGAGGCCGCGTGGGCAGGCGCCGGTGGTGTGGACGCGGTGAAAGGGACCCGCCTAGGGTGATCGTCCCCCGGAGCCGCCGGCCCCGGGGCCACGTTCAGCCCCATTTCGATCGAAAACCGGGGGTCCCGCCCCGCCCGAAGCTCTCGTTCCGGTCCTCCCGGGACGGGGAGGACGGTTTCTTCGTCTGCTCATCAGGTCCACGCTGGGCGCCGTCCGCCGGGGGCATCTGCCTCCGGCACCACGGTATCTATGGCCTCCGGCCGATCGGCGGGCCGGTCTCCGCCGGTCAGGGCCTCGCGAACGGCGATCGGCCCTTGACCAGCAGGCATTTAAGAAGTTTTTGCGCGGACTGTCAAGGGGGCGCGATCACTTCGTCATTTCTCTTCGAGGATCGTCAGCCCGGAACGGAGCCAGAGGCCGGCGTCCACGTTGGCGATGCTGACGACGTAGGGATCTCCGGGGAACGGGGCCTTGACGCCGTAGTACACGATGTGCCCGGTCCGGAGGCGGAACTCCACCCGCCGCCGGGCGGCCTCGACGACGATGCGCGCCTCCCCGGCGTGGACCCGTTTCACCTCCCGCCCGTCGCGATCGAGGTTCGTGAGAACCAGGTCGTAGAGCACCTTCCCCCGGGCCCCGCCGATGCGCTCGACGTTCCACGCGTCGCCGGACTCCCCCGCCGCGAGGAGGTCGTTCAGGACGTCGGCCAGACGGGCCATCCCCGGGACGTCCCGGTCGGCCCCGGCGGGCATGGACGGGGCGGCCACGCCTCCGCCGGGGGGCGGCGCGGTCCCGGCCGGCGATTCCGCCGCGGCCGGCGGGGGCGCCGCGGGCGCCGGGGCGGGCGGCCCCGCCGGCGCGGCCCGGCCGAGGTCCTCCACCTGCCGGGTGAGTTCCTCCACCCGCCGCTCCATGGCCTCCCGCCGTTCCCGCTCCCGGCCGGCCTCCCCCGCCGCCTCCGCGCTCCGCCGGGCGGCCGCGTCCGCCTCGGTCATCAGGCGCGCGTTCTCCCGGAGCGCGGAGGACAGCGCCTCCCGGTTCTTCGCCGACTCGCGATCCCGCTCCTCGAGCTCGGCGACACGGGCGCGGAGGTCCTCCACGGTCCGGCGCTCCTCCGCGGTCAGGTTCGCCTGCCGCAGCAGCTCCTCCGTGCGGGTCATGAGCTCCCCCCGGAGCTCCTCCACCTTCTCGTCGCGGCGGGCCAGTTCGCGGCTGAGGACCTCCACCCCCTCCGAGGAGGCGCGGTCCTGCTGCTCGGAGAGCCAGCCGAGGAGGAACCAGAGGGTGCCGCCGATCAGGCCCCCTACGACGAGGACGGCGGCGACGAAGAAGTACCAGGGGCGGCGGGCCCCGCGGTCGAGGCGGTTGAGCAGCCGTTCCTGGGTCCGCTGGACGCCGCGGAACGTCTCGTTCAGCGCCTGGGTGGACTGGACGACGGCCTCCGAGCGATCGGTCCGCTCGAGGCGCTTGGCGATCCGGACCTGGCCCTCGGCGAGGGTCCGGATGCTCTCGGAGTTGGCGCGGAACGCCTCCGCGAGTTCGCGCAGGGGGCCGAGGACGGCGGCGACCTCCGGCAGCCCCGCCGGCGCGTCGGCGCGGGCGGGGGGACCTGACGGGGGCGGTCCGCGGGGCTCCGGCGGGACCTGTTCGTCGCTCATCGCTCTCCTCCCGGCGCCAGAAGGACGCAGAGCAGCGTCTTCGCGTCCTCGATCTCGCCGCGGCGCGCCATCCCGCGGACCTCCCCGGCGGGCAGCACGACGACCTCCATCTCTTCGCCCGGCTCCCGCTCCGGCGGGCCGGCCGTGAGGCCCTCCGCCAGGAACAGGTGCAGGCGCTCCGTCAGCACCCCGGGGCTCGGGCAGACGACGGCGAGGGGCCGGAGCGTGCCGGCGCGGTAGCCCGTCTCCTCGGCCAGCTCGCGTCGGGCGCAGGCCTCCGGTTCCTCGCCCGGCGAGAGCGTACCCGCCGGGGCCTCGAGAAGGAAGCGGCCGACCGCGTGGCGGTACTGCCGCACGAGGACGAGGCGCCCGTCCGCGAGGACGGGCAGCACGACGGCCGCGCCGGGGTGCTCCACGACCTCCCGCACGTATTCCCGGCCGGCGGCGTCCGCCAGGCGCTCCACCCGCACCGCGATGCGCCGCCCGCGGAACATCTCCCGCGAGCCGAGTGACCGGTGCCCGGGCGCGGTCATCGGGCCCGGTCCGGCGGCAGCGGCCCGGCCGTCTCCAGCGCCCGGTCGAGGACGTCCTTCACGAACTCCGCCGGGAGGAGCTCCCGGTCGCCGAGGCGGGCTCGCCGCAGGACTTCCACCGCGGCCGTCTCGGGGAAGGCGAGGAGGACGGCGGAGGTGCGCCCGGCCGGGGCGGGCGCGCCCGGGGCGGGGACGGTCCGCCCGAGCGAGGCGCGCAGCCACGCCGGCAGGCGGTCGCCGGCCGCCGCGACGGCGGGCGCCAGGTCTACCGGGGAGAACGTCCGGCCCGAGTCGTCCTCCACGACCAGCGGCGCGGCCCGGAGCGCTTCCGCGGGGGAACCGGCGGCGGCCGGGGCGACGCACAGCAGGTAGTAGCGGTGGCGCGGCCCCCCGGGGAACAGGTGCCGGTCGAGCATCTCCGCGTCGCGGCGGTCGGCGGCGGCGTCGTCGAAGGGCGTCTTCAGGATGAGCAGCGGGTCGCCCCGGGAGACGAGGACCCGGATCCGCCGGCCGGGCAGGTTGACGTCGGATTCGCGCTCGGCCACGAAGGACCTCGGCCCGAAGAGCATCGGGTAGAGGAGGATGGCCTGGAGGAACGCGAGGGCCGCGAGCGCGCACAGAATCAGCGGGCCGCCGAGTCCGCCCCGGCGGCCCGCGGCCCGTCCCGGCTCGCGCGGGGCGGCGGGCGCGGGAGACGTCTCCGTCCCCGGCCTCATGCGCTGGCCCGCCCGCGCGTCCCGGTCACGCTAGTGTCCCGAGTCAGAAGTCCCTCGTCACACCGAGAGCGCCGCCGCGCCCGGTCCGCAAGGAGCGAGGAGGGCGCGACCTAGGCTGGTCGCAACCGACGAGCGACGCAGCGGGGCGGGATGCGGCGGCCCTCGAATGTAGAGGACTTCTGACTCGGGACACTAGCCCTGCTTCTCCCAGGACGCCTTCTTGTGGTCGTTGTACCACTTGCGCGCGTCCGCGGGGTTCGACAGATCACCGCCCTCGCGCGGCGGGACGGAGAGCTTGTTCAGGGCGAGGACGATGTCGTCGCCGATGATCGTCCAGCGCCGCTTCATGTTCTCGTTGTTGCTCTGCGACCCGGCGTACACGCCCTCGGAGTTCTTCAGGACCTCCTCGAACAGCTCCTTGCGGACCTTCCCGGACGCGCCCTCGTACAGCGAGATCGCGTAGGCCGCGCGGGAGATGACCGCGTCGTCCTTGTTCTTCAACAGGTCCATGAGGACCTTGAGGACGGCCGGGCTCTCGGAGCGGAGCTTCCCGATGGCCTCCAGCGCCGCCTCGTAGACGCGGTCGTCGGGCACCTTCGCCTTGAGTTCGCGCTGCAGGGTGACGACCGCGATGTTCACGGCCTTGTCGTCCATCTCGCCGCACTTCTTCATCGCCTGGGCGACCACGAGCTTGTCGTTCGCGGTGGTGGCCTTGGCCACGCAGTCGACGAGCGAGTCCTTCACCTTGGGGTCGTTGACGTTCTCGTTCTTGTAGAACGCGACGACCTTGTCGAGCTCCTCGATGATCTCCGCGGAAGACTTCTTCTTCATCGTCTCGAGGAACTGGTCGGCGAACGCCTTCGCCTCGTCATTGGGCGTCGGCGCCGGCGGCGCCTCCTCTCCCTCCCCTTCGGCGAACACGGGGGCGAGGCAGAACGCGGACAGCACCAGGACACCGACCCCGAACAACAGACGCTTCATCGAGCGCCTCCTTTCCGGCCCGACAGCCGCCCCGGTCATCACAAATAGGATGCCGGAAAATGGCGACTCCTCATGGTAGCCCTGCCGGGCTCGGCGCTCCAAGTCATATGATGTCCGGCGAGGACGGGGGCCGTCCCCTGCGGAGGTCAGCCCCGGGTCCGAATTGGCTTGCGGGGCACGACGGTGCGGGGGTGTCCGGCCCATGGACCGCGCGATCGAGCGCTTCCTGACCCATCTCTCGGAGGTGCGCGGCGCCTCACCGCACACCGTCCGCGCCTACAGCGGGGACCTCGTGGACCTCGCGGGGTTCCTCGAGGAGCAGGGGGTGCGCGAGCCCGGGCAGGTCACCCTGCTCCACCTCCGCCTGTGGCTCGCCGACCTCTCCGAGCGGGGCCTCTCCGCCACGAGCCGGGCGCGCCGGGCGGCGGCGGCGCGGGCGCTGTTCAAGCACCTGACGCGAGAGGGCGCGCTGCCGGGGAACCCGGCTACCGCGCTGCGGACGCCCCGGCGGCCCCGTCACCTGCCGCACTTCCTCACGACCGAGGAGGTCGGGAGGCTCCTCCGGGCGCCCGAGGACGGCGGCGACGACAATGCCGAGCGGGACCGCGCCATCCTGGAGACGCTGTACTCGACGGGCTGCCGCGTCGGGGAGATCGAAGCGCTGTCGATCGACGACCTCGACCTGTCGCAGGCCCTCGTGCGGGTCCGCGGGAAGGGCAAGCGGGAGCGGCTGGCGCCGCTCGGCTCCTACGCGGGGCAGGCCCTGCGGGACTGGCTGGCCGTCCGGCGCGCGGTGGCGCAGCCCGACGAGGCGGCCCTGTTCGTGAACCGCTCGGGCACGCGCCTCACGGCGCGCTCGATCGCGCGCCTGCTGAAGAAGCACATCGCGCGGGCGGGGCTTTCGGGGCGGACCTCCCCTCACACGCTGCGTCACTCGTTCGCCACGCACCTGCTCGATGCCGGCGCCGACCTGCGCTCGGTGCAGGAGCTGCTGGGCCACAAGAACCTCGAGACGACCCAGATCTACACGCACGTGACCGTGGAGCGGATGCGCAAGGTCTACGACCGGGCGCACCCCCGCTCGCAGTAGGCGAACGGGCCGCGTCGGGGCGTGGGGGAAATCGCTCCGGCGCGGCCCGCCACGGGGCTATCATCTCCGCTCGACCCGCCACGGCGACCCCTTCGTCTAGGCTGGCCTAGGACATCAGATTTTCGATCTGACAACACGGGTTCAAATCCCGTAGGGGTCGCCAACACAAGCGACTGTCCCGCAATACCCTGGAACGCCACCGGGAACCTCCTCGCCTACAAGCCCACCTCGGTCGACCGCATGGTCAGCACCTTCCGAAGCGAGCGATCCCGAGGGGCCTTCCCCAGGCCGATGGCTGACCGGAGGGCGGCCCCGGACGCCCCCCTCCCACGGGGCTGGCGAGAGTGCTCGCGAGGATCGTGATGGACCGCGCCGCCTCCTCTCCTTCGCGCGGGGAGCGCCCCTCCCCTGGCCCCCGGCTCCGTGTCTTCGAGCGGGCTCTGCGAGACATCCGGGGACGCGCTCGCGACCGCAGTGCTCGAGGGCGGCCGAGCCTTCGGCGTGGTGATTACGACCGGCAGAGTCCGTGATCGCGGACCCCTGCTCCTGACCGGCGGCACGGTCCCGTCGCGAGACCCCGGCCCCCCCGTCACTCCATGGGCCAGGACCTTCGAAGGTCCTCGCCGCAACGGGCGTGGGCCATGCGCGGCATGTTCGTGCGCGATCCGCCGCCGTCCGCGGGTGGTAGGATCAACCCCGATGCGGCGCATCCCGACCATCGCCGTGGTCCCCGCCCTGCTCATCGCCGTGGCCGCGATCACCTGGCGGGGGCTCGGTTTCCCGCCGCTCCGCCTCGTGCTGACCTATGGCGCCCCCCCCCGCCGGCGGTCCCACCGGACGCACGATGACGGTCGAGGGCGTCACTTTCCTGGAGCTCGAGCCTCGCTACTCGTTCCTGGGTTCCCACTTCCGATGCACGAGGGGCGACGTCCTTTCCAGGTTCGGCGGGCGCTTCTGGCTGCACTGGGGGGGCATCCACATCGACTGGGGGAAGCCGGCGGAGCACGACGGCCGCGAGTGCCCGCCGAGATGGGTCGAGGGGCCACCAGTGTTCTGGATGGCGCGCACCGAACTCACCAATTCGCAGTTCGAGCGGTACGACCCGAAGCATGTGCGGGCTCCGGACTCCATGCGCGACAACGACCCCGTGGTCGATCTCGATTGGGATGACGCGGTCCGCTACTCCGACTGGCTCTCCACGCGCGGAGCGCTCGCGGTCCGTCCTCCGACCGAGCTCGAGTGGCAGTGTGCGGCACGGGCCGGCGGGAGGACCGAGTACTGCTGCGGAGACGACGCGCGAGACCTCGCCGAGCACGCATGGTTCGCCGGCAACTCCGGCAATCGGGTCCACCCGGTGGCCTCCCGCCGCTCGAACACATGGGGCCTTTACGACATGCACGGCAACGTCTGGGAGCTCGTGGGAACGGGACCAGTGGCGGGCCATACCATCTTCTCCTCGGGCCGCGAGGGATCCGTCGGCGAAGTACTCCTCCTCGTCCCCGCCACAGCCCGCACCACACGTGCTGAGAGGTGGTTCTCGCTGCGGGAGAGCCCCGACGACCTCGTCGGCGAACTCTGGAAGAGGATGTCGACCTACTGTGGCGGGTCCTTCTGCGACGCACCAGAAGACTGTCGCTCCGCTCGCCTTCTCGACGGTCCGGATCGCAAGTCGTGCTTCGGCTTCCGACCCGCCGCCGACTCGCGCTGAGCCGGTGCGTGGTGTCGGACGGGAATGGCCTCCGCCGCGGGACTTCCGGCGGAACTCCGGCCCGAACTCCCGGACTCGGACTGGCCGTCCCGCCCGCGATCGCGGGCGCGCCATGGCCACGGCGAGGCCACGGGCACCGTACCCCACGCCGGCGGCGGGGGAGTCCCGTCCTCGTCGACATCGTGGTCCGCGCGGGCGGCGCGCCGGGCGACCTCGAACCGCGCCGGCCCCGCCCCGCTCCACCACTCCAGGCCCTCCGTGGCGAGCGGGATCAGGCCGGGGACTCCGTGCTCACTGGGGGCCGAGCGTCACCACCTCCTGGCGCACGCCCTGCGGGCGGCGGAAGAAGGCCAGGAGGCGGCCCGGCTTCTCGTCCTCCGCGGCGAAGAAGCGTACCGGGCCGAAGAACTGCTTCGCCTCGGGGGGCGTGCAGGTCGGCAGGTACACCCGCAGGATCCGCGGGTCGTAGTAGCGGAAGCGGACGACCTTCCCCTCCGGCGTGCGCACGCGGAGGAGATACCGGAGGTGGTTCCGCAGGTCGCGCAGCCGCTTCCCCCCCACCGCGAAGATCCCCGGGTGCCGGCCGAACGCGCCGAGAACCCGCCGGGTCACCGCATCGCCCGCCCGCAGCTCCACCGCGTACGGCGCCACCGCCGCCACGTCCGGCTTCAGGCTGCCCGGGAACAGGCAGATCGACTCCGCCTTCGCCGCGTGGAGCATCTGCGGCAGGTCGGGCACGGAAGCGCCGTCGAGGATCGCGATGACCTTCGCGTCCTCCCCCGCGAAGAGGTACCGCTCGATCCCCCTCACGACCGCGTCGTCCGCCATGGCTGCTATCCTCCGCCCTTCGTGTCCGGCCCCCCGGGCATCTGGCAGACGTCCGGCGGCGGCGCCTCTCCGCCTCCGGACGACCCCAGCATCTCCTCCTCCTGCTCCGGCTCCTCCTCGCCCCCGGTCGACATCTGCTGCTCTTCTTCCTCTTCCTCCGGCGCCTCCTCGCACACCTCGGTGAACGGCCGGCCCTCCTCCGCCGCCCGCTGCTGGACCTGCGCCGTCGCGCCCCACGTGTTCGGCGAGGGCGGCGTCGGCGGCGGGGGCGGCGGCGTCGGCGCCCCGGCCTCCGGGGTCATCGCCTCCGAGGCGTCCTTCGGCGCGTCCGGTGCGCTCCCGCCGCCCGATCCCGCGGAGCCGCCGCTGTTGATGTTCACGAGCGTCCCGGAGATGGAGATCCCCGCCGGGCCGATGTCGATGAAGTTCCCGCCCACCTTCAGCGACAGCTGCATGCCCGCCTCGAGGATGAGCGTCATGCCCGCCTTCAGGTGGATCTCGCTCCCCGCCTCCACGGCCTCCTTCCCGCCCGTCTTCACCTGGTGGTCGCCGCCGACCGTCTCGGAGAGGTTGCCGTCCACCTTCTCCAACCGATCGCTCTTGTGGTGGACGTGGACGTCCCCCGCCGCGAGCTCGAGGCGGTCGCCCTTCACGACGAGGTGCATGTTCTGCCCGACGAGGGCCAGGAAGTCGTTCCCCACCCGGTCGTGGCGGTCGTACTGGGCGTTCAGGAACATGTACTCCGCGCCGGCCTTGTCCTCGAAGCGGATCTCGTTGCCGCCGCCGCCCCCCGGCGTCGAGCACGACCGGATCGAGGACCGCGAGGCGCTCCCCGGCAGGTCCTGCGGGGGCATGGCGTCGGCGTTGTACACGCAGCCGGCCACGATGGGCCGGTCCGGGTCGCCGTCGAGGAAGTGGACGACGACCTCCTGCCCCACGCGCGGGATGAACAGCGACCCCCACTTCTTCCCCGCCACCGGCTGGGCCACCCGCACCCAGCACGAGGAGTTCTCGTCCCGCTTCCCGTAGCGGTCCCACATGAACTGCACCTTCACCCGGCCGTAGGAGTCCGTCCAGATCTCCTCGCCGGCCGAGCCCGACACGATGGCCGTCTGGGCGCCCTGCACCATGGGCTTCGCCGCCGTCCGCGCCGGGCGGAACGGCCGCGCGAGGTCCAGCACCTCCCACTCGGCGCCGAAGACCACCTCCCCGCCGCCCTCCCCGCCCGATTCGAACTCCGCGTTCACCACGCTCAGGGAGGACGCGACCACGAGGTACTCCCGCGCCTGGTCCTCGCGGGGATGGCCCCCCAGTCGGAACGTGTGGCCCGCCGACAGCCCCTGGACGTTCCCCCGGCACCGGACCGTCTCCTGAGACGCCTGCAGCTCCTCGATCCGCACCCGCGCGTAGCGCTCCCCGTCGCCCGATTCCGTGTACGCGCCGGGGTAGTCGAAGATCTCGAACCCCGCGCCCCCGTGCGACCGCTCGATCTTCGAGGCCGCCTTGAGGTCCTTTTTCGGAGCGGTGAAGTCGTAATCCGTCTGGGCCACCGCCCCCGGCTGGACCTGCGACGAGATCTGCCAGTCCGAGATGCACTCGCCCCCTTCGTCGAGCCCCGCCGGCTCGAAGGGGATCTCCTCGTCCCGCAGTGGCTCGTGCGCGCTGGCGGAGTCGGCCAGGACGAGGGTGTGCTTCCCGTTCTCGTGGCGGAAGAAGTAGTAGATGCCCTCCTGCTCGAGGAGGCGGCTCACGAAGTTGAAGCACGTCTCCCGGTACTGCACGCAGTAGGGCCGCGGCGGGTAGGACTCCGAAAGACTCTCCGACACGTCCGTGAACCCGTGGTCGGCGAAGATCTGCTTCACGATCTGCGGCACGGTCTTGTCCTGCCAGATCCGGCAGTCCGAGGTCCGCGACAGGAACCACACCCAGGGGACCAGGGTCGCCTCGTACCGGTTCAGGCGGCCGCGCGTGCCGGCCTGCGAGAACCGGGAGAGGTACCCGTTGATGTACCGCGTGTCCTGGCCGTCCGTGTCGATCCGCACGGTGACGCTCTGGCCCAGGATCGCGTTGAAGTCGATCGACGCCTCCTCGCTCAGGAGAACGAGGCGGTACTCGTAGGGCCGGCCGAGGCGCTCCGTGCCGTGGATGGAGTGCAGGAGCAGCGCGTCCTCGCCGAGCGGGGTGCCGATGGCGATGCGCCTCTGGGACTGGGTCGCGGGCATGGGAGAGCCTCCTTCCCGACGCGGGGCCTTCGGCGGCGCGCCCCTGACGTCGGCGCGGCGTCCGATGCCCCCGACCGATGATAGTGGCGCCGGCGCCCCTCGGCAAGGCGGTTGACCCCGTTCGATTTCGTTCGCGGCGACCGCCGCGCCGCGGTAAACGCCCATCTGGGTCCGGCACCTCGGGCGGGAGGCAGGAATGGAGCGGGAACGCTGGGCGTCGCAGTGGGGCGCGATCCTCGCCGTGGCGGGAAGCGCCGTGGGCCTCGGGAACTTCCTCCGCTTCCCCGGCTACGCCGCGGCGAACGGCGGCGGGGCCTTCATGATCCCCTACCTCCTCGCGCTGCTCCTCGTCGGCCTCCCGCTCGTGTGGATGGAGTGGACGCTGGGCCGCTTCGGCGGCGCGCTCGGGCACGGCACGGGGCCGGGCATCCTCGAGGCGGTGGCGAAGCGGCCGGGGGCCCGCTACATCGGCGTCATCGGCGTCTTCGGCCCGTTCGCCATCCTCGTCTACTACACGGTCATCGAGGCGTGGACGCTCGGCTACACCGTGTTCTCCCTCACCGGGCACGTGACCGCCGCCGGCACCGGCACCGAGGCCGCCGCCTTCCTCGGGGCATTCTCCGGCGAGGCGCCGCGCCCCGACCTCGTGAACCCGAACTGGGTCCATGCATTCGTCGCCGCGACCGTGCTCCTGAACCTCCTCGTGATCTACCGCGGCATCCGCGGCGGCATCGAGAAGATGTGCAAACTGGCGATGCCGCTCCTGTTCCTCCTCGCCATCGGCCTCCTCGTGCGCACCGCCACCCTCGGCCACCCGTTCTCCGAGGACCGGGGCTTCCTCGAGGGACTCGCCTTCCTGTGGACGCCGGACATGGCGAAACTGACGCAGCCCGTCGTGTGGCTCAAGGCCTCCGGCCAGATCTTCTTCACGCTCTCCATCGGCATCGGCGTGATCCTGACCTACGCCTCCTACCTCCGGAAGAAGGACGACATCGCCTTCTCCGGCCTCGCCGCCGCGGGCACCAACGAGTTCGCCGAGGTCATCCTCGCCGGCATGACCGTCATCCCCATCGCGTTCATGTACTACGGGGCGGAGGAGACGGCCCGGATCGCGGCGAACGTATCCGGCGGCAGCACCCTGGGCTTCGGCTTCGTGTCCCTGCCGATAGTGTTCCACGGCCTCCCCCTCGGATCGGTCATCAGCGCCGCCTGGTTCCTCCTGCTGTTCATCGCCGCCATCACTTCGTCGGTGAGCCTCGCGCAGCCCTGCGTGGCCTTCCTCGAGGACGAGTTCGGCCTGAGCCGGCGGCGGGCGACCCTCGCCCTCGGGGGTGCCCTGGTGGCACTCCTCGTGCCCTTCTCGCTGCTCTGGGCGAAGGGCTGGCTCGAGGAGTTCGACCTGTGGACGGGCAACGTGATGCTCATCCTGTTCGGCCTCGTCGAGTCGATCTTCTTCGGCTGGGTCCTCGGCATCGACCGGGCGTGGGCGGAGCTCCACGAGGGCGCCCGCATGCGCGTGCCGCGGATCTTCCGCTTCGTGTGCAAGTGGATCACCCCGGCGATCCTCATCGCCATCCTCGCCGCGTTCGCGGCCACGGAGTGGAAGGGCGTGATCATGCTCGAGGGGAAGTCCGCGGAGGAGCTGACGATCCGCTGGATCGCCCGCGGGCTCCTGTTCGCGACGTTCGCCGCGTTCGTCGGGCTCGCGTGGTTCGGGGCGCGGCGCCGCGCGCGGCAGGCGGGAGAGTGACCATGGGCCCCATGAGCGACCGCTGGATCCGGAAGATGGCCCTCGAGTGCGCGATGATCGAGCCCTTCACCGAGCGCACGGAGGGCGGCGGCGTCGTCTCCTACGGGCTCTCCTCCTACGGCTACGACATCCGCCTGTCCCGCGAGTTCAAGGTCTTCACCAACGTCCACAACGTCGTCGTGGACCCGAAGGACTTCGAGCCCCGCTCCTTCGTGGACATGGAGGACGACGTCTGCACGATCCCGCCGAACTCCTTCGCCCTCGGCCGAACGGTGGAGTACTTCCGGCTCCCCGAGGACACGCTGGCGCTCTGCGTGGGCAAGAGCACCTACGCCCGGTGCGGCATCCTGGTCAACGTGACGCCGTTCGAGCCCGGCTGGGAGGGCACGGCGACGCTCGAGATCTCGAACACCACGCCGCTGCCCGCCCGCGTCTACGCCGGCGAGGGCATCGCCCAGGTCCTGTTCTTCAGGGCCGACGAACGGTGCGAGAAGAACTACGCCGAGCGGCACGGCAAGTACATGGGCCAGACCCGCATCGCGCTCCCCCGCGTGATGTGAGCGCCGCGAGCGCGTAAGATGACTGCTTTGCCGCCCGGGAGGAGAGTCATGCGGACCGCCACCCTCGCCGTCCTCGCCGCCGCCCTCCTCGTCGCCCCCCCGCCCGCCGCGGCGAAAGAGAAGGAGCTCGCCCGGGACAGCGGGACGATGGAGGGCCGTCGCAGCATGGCCGGGTCCGGCCACATCGTCGCCTTCGAGAAGCCCGAGGGGAAGTGGCGCGTCCGGGCCGTGCGCATCCACGGCTCGCGCTACGGCGGCGGCTACGACCCGGCGGCCACGTTCTTCACCGTCGCCGTCACCGACGAGGCGCTGAAGCCCCTCGCCACCGCCCGCGCCCGCTACGACCTGTTCCCCGCGGGCTCCTTCGCGTGGGCCGACGTCCCCCTCGATCGCCCGGTGGAAGTGCCGGCGAGGTTCAAGGTCGTCGCCGCATTCGACCCCACGGCCACGAAGGGCGTCTTCGTGGCGACGGCGCTGGCGAAGGAGTCTCACTCGTCCGCGGGCCTGCCCGGCGGGACGGAGAGGCCCTTCGACGCCGGGAAGGAGTGGATGATCCGGGTCCTCCTCACCGACGAGGCCCCCGAGGCCGGCGACGAGATCGAACTCGCGGTCGACGACGGCCAGCGGACCGCCGAGAGGAGCCTCGCCGGCGGCGGACACGCGGTGGAGTTCCGGAAACCCGCGGGGACGTGGTGGATCAAGTCCGTCCGCTTCTGCGGCCGGCGCTACGGGGGCGGCTACGATCCCGCCGAGACGCCGTTCACGGTCGCGGTCTCCGCCACGGCGATGGAGCCGCTGCACGCCGAGAAGGCCCCCTACGCCCTCGTGCCCGCCGACGACTTCTCGTGGGTCGAGGTGTCCCTCACGGCGGCGGTGAAGTGCCCGGCCCGCTTCCGGGCGATCCTCGACTTCGACCCCACGTCGACCCGCGGGGTCTACGTGGGCATCGCGGGGACGAAGGGGAAGGCGTCCTTCGCCGGCCGCCCCGGCGGGCCCGCCGAGCGGTTCGCGGACGGCGAGTGGATGATCCGGGTCGTCCTCTCGAAGAAGGAGCCCGCCCTCCCCGCGCCCCCGCCGCCGCCGGACCGGGACGCCATCCTGCGGGACTTCGCGTTCATCGCCGACACCGTCGCCGCGAAGTTCCCCGCCTTCGCCAAGAAGGGCGTCGACTGGGACGCCGTCCGCGCCGAGTTCCGGCCGCGGTTCCAGGAGTGCCCCGACGAGAAAGCGTTCACGCTGCTCGCCCACCGCCTCCTCGCCCGGCTCGGGGACTCCCACTCCGGCGTCACGCGCAGCCGGACCGAGGTCCACGTCCCGGCGTTCGACGGCCTCTATGGCGCGGGCATGTGGATCGCGGCGGACGGCGGGGCGCTCGTCGTGCGGGCGCTGTCGCCCGGCCACCCCCTCGCCGGGCGCGTCCCGCCGGGCTCCGTCCTCCTCTCCGTCGGCGGACGCCCGGCCCGCGTGGCGCACGAGGAGGTCCGCCGGCGGGTTCGCGAGTGGTGCGGCTGGTCGTCGCCGCACTTCCTCGACGCGCGCCTCTCCTTCCAGTTCTTCCTCTTCGGCGAGGCGGAGACGATCCCGGCGCGGTTCCTCGTCCCCGGCGGCGCCGTCGAGGAGGTCACCCTCACCCGCTGGGGCCCGGGCGGGCGCGGCCTGTCCCGCGCCGCCGCGACGATGCCGGAGGGCGTGACGTCGGACGGTCCCGTCGCCTCCGCCGTGCTGCCGGACGGCCTCGGCTACGTGCGCATCCTCGCCGGCATGGAGGACTCGACCGCCGCGGCCTTCCACCGGGCGCTCGAGGCCGTGAAGGGCGCGAAGGGCCTGCTCCTCGACTGCCGGGGCATGGGCGGCGGCAGCGACCTGCCGGCGTGGGAGATGGCCGGCCGCCTGTTCGAGAAGGCCGTGCCGCTCGGCGGCCGGCCCCTGTCCCCGGTCGGGCCGTGGGCCTTCACCGGCCCGGTCGTCATGCTGCAGGACGAGCGGGAGATCTCCTCCGCGGAGACGTTCACGTGGGCGGTCACCGAGACCGGGCGCGCCGTCTCCGTCGGGCGCCCCACCGGCGGGGCGACGATCATCCCCCAGGTGTTCGAGGCGCCTTCCGGCGCCCTCTCGTTCCGCCTCGGGTGCTTCGATCGGCCCACCCCCATCCGGGCCATCCACCCCGAGGGCGCCGGCACGCCTCCGGACGTGTTCGTGCCGTACGCGGCGAGCCTGCTCGCGGGGGGCGCCGACGCGGAACGCGAAGCCGGCCTCGGGATCCTGCGCGCGCTCGCGGACGGCGCCGACCGGGAGGCCCTGGTGGCGGCCTATGGCGCGGCGCTCGGCGGCGACCCGTCGCGCCTGCCGGCGGCGTCGGCGCTCCTGACCTCGGACGAGGCCCTGCGACGGCGCCTCGGGGAGACCGTGGAGGCCCTCCTTCGCGACACGGCGGCGCCGCTCGCGGCCCCCGAGAACCTCGCCCCCGGACTCGCGGCGGCCCTGGCCCGCCTGGAGGGTCTCGCGGCGGTGGCGGAGGCGCTGGGGCGGGACGCGGCGGCGAAGGCCGCGCGGAAGACCCTCGAGGACCTCCGCGCCGAGGTCCCGGCCGAGCGGGAGTTCGCCGCCCTCCTCGCGGGCCCGCTGCCCCCGCCGCCGGAGGCCGTCGAGCGGTTCTGCGCCGCCCACGCCGGCCGCCGGTTCGAACGCGCGGCGCGGCAGGCGTGGCCCCCGGCCGGAAAATGACGCGAGCGCGGGCAGCGGGCCCGCGCTCGCGAGGACGTCCTGGCCGGTCGGTGACCGGCGCTACTTGCGGACGAGGACGAGCCGCAGCGGCATCTCCTCGTCGGGGTCCAGCGTGATCCGGCCGTTCTCGTAGGTGGCGGTCTTGGTGTCCGGCGACGTCGAGGGCTGGCCGTTCTCGGTGGTCTGCGTGAACGTGATCCGGTTCCCGGACTGCGTCCACGTGCCGCCGTAGGTCTGCTGCTGGCCCATCATCGACATGCCGATCTGCCACGTGTTGTCGGCCTTCAGCTCGAGGTCGATCTTCATGGCCTGCGCCTGCGCCAGCGACTGCTGCTTCATCATCTGCTCGTACTGCGCGCGCTGGTCGGCCGGCAGCCCCTGCAGCTGGGCGCCCATCTGCTGCATGGCCATCTGGTAGATGGCGTCGGCGAGGACGTTGGCGTCGACGCCGTAGGCACCGACGGCGCTGTCACCGCCGGGGATCACGGGGACGGCGGGCGGGGCGACGGGCGGGACCACCGGCGGAACGACGGGCGGAACCTGCGGGCCCTCGATCGGGGGGACGACCGGCGGCGCCACGGGCACCGTCGAGTGGCCGCCGCCGGCGGCCTTCAGCGTCTCCATCTCGAAGCGGAGTTCCGCGATCTGGCCCTTCAGCTCGAGCAGCTGCTGCTTCAGGGCGGCCACCTGGGCCTTCAGCTGGGCGATCTCCTCCTCGGGGGTCGCCGTCGCGACGTTGGCGGCCGTGAACAGCACGGCCACGGCAAGCAGGGCGATGGGAAGACTGCGCACGGTTTGGCTCCTTCCACGGGCTCTGGACCGCCCCGGCGGGTGCCGGACCAGTGCCGGACCGTCCCGAACCGGGGTCGGGGAACCCCGAGTGTAGTGCGGACCCTCGCCGCCCACAAGATGCGCCCTGCCCGCGCAGCGCCACCGACGGGCGCTCAATCCTCCGGGACCCGGGCCAGGACCAGGTATCCGCAGAGGAATGCCGCGGCGGCGAGGAGCAGCCACGGCCAGCCGAAGCCCGTCAGATTCGCCGTCATCGCCGGGAAGCGTACACCCTCCCGGTGACACGGGGTCAGTCGTGCCTGCCGGGGGGCGGGGCGTCGTGGTCCGCCGGTTGCACGAACGACGCGTCCTTCGCGGACTCCTCCTCGAACCAGCGGCCGTGGTGATGCCGTGCCGACCGCTCGGACATCCGGCCCGTGATCCACGTCCACGACATCGGGTACTCCTCGGGGTGGAAGATCACGAAGAAGAAGTGCCAGATGACGATGGCGAGGGTGGCCAGCCACGCCTCGTAGAAGTGGACGGTCTGCGCCGCGCCGACGATCCAGACCGGCAGGTACTTCACCCAGAACTCCGGGAACCACAGGATCGCCCCGGTGGCTACCATGAGGAAGGTGCCCCAGATGAGCGCCCAGTACTCCGCCTTCTGGGTGTAGTCGTACCGTCCGAACTTCACGCGCCGGTCACTCCGCCAGATGTGGAACCGGATGTTGCCCACGGCGTCCCGCACGTCCTGGAGATTCGGCGCCAGCGCCATGAGCTCGCCGCGCCCGCGGCGGGTCAGCAGGACGTACCAGACGTGGGTGAGGCCCACCGCCACGAGCATCGCGGCGAACACGCGGTGCAGGACGGAGCGGACGGGCTCGCTCATGCCGATCGCCGAGAGCTGCCGCACCCACCACGCCTCCGGGTAGCGCAGGGCGAACCCGGTGATGACCAGCATGATGAAGGCGAGGGACAGGATGAGGTGCTGCCACACCTGCGACCGGTCGAAGCGGAGCACCCAGCGCGCGGCCTTGTCCTCCTTGCGCCGCTCCGCCAGGTAGTAGTTCATGATCACGACGTTGTGCAGCACCATGCTGCCGATCACGAGGGCGATGAGCGCGAGGTAGGCCGAGCGGATCCACGCGTTGACGGGGTTCGCGTCGATCGAGGCCGTCCGGTGGTTGTAGGACTGCGCGAACTTCGGGGTGGCATCCTCGTGGCACCGCCGGCACGTCTCGACCACGTTGGCGGGGTGGACGCTCGAGGCCGGGTCCTTCGCCGGCCGCACGCCGTGCGCCGTGTGGCAGGAGATGCAGGACGCCGCCGCCCGGTATCCCCGGCGCGTCGCCCAGCCGTGGTAGGAGTCGCTGTAGGAGCCGACGACGCCGCCCTCGAGGCTGTACTTGGCGATGATGATCGGGTCGTCGTGGCAGCGGCCGCACGTCTTCTGCGCCAACTCCGTGGCGTTCGTCTTCGAGCGAGGGTCCTTCGGCGAGAGGATCAGGTGCTCCCCGTGGCAGTCCGTGCAGGTCGGGCTGTCCGACACGCCGGCCTGCACCGCCCGCCCATGGATCGACACGTCGTACTCCGACCGGATGTCGACGTGGCACCGTCCGCAGGTCGAGGCCACGTTGCGCTTGTGGATCGGCGAGGACGGGTCCTCGCTGTTCCGCAGGGCGTGAACCTGGTGGCAGTCGTTGCAGGACGCGGCGTTCGTGTTGCCGGCCTGGTTCGCCTTGCCGTGGACCGATTCCGCGTAGTCCCGGAAAGACTCCGGCAGCTTCACGTACTCGTCCGTGAGGAGACCGGCGGTCCCGTGGCACTCGGCGCACTGCTTCGGCACGTTCGCCTTGTGGGTCCGGGAGTTCAGGTCCGAGGAGGAGCGGATGTCGTGGGTCCCGTGACAGGACTTGCAGGACGGCGCGCGCGTGTTCCCCCTCTTCAGGGCGTACCCGTGCAGGCTGCCCGAGAACTCGGCGGAGATCTCCTGGTGGCAGCGGCCGCAGTCCACGGGTTTCGGCTGGCGCGGGTGCGGGAAGCCGCCCTCGGCCATGTCCTCGTGGCAGTCGCCGCAGCCGATCCCCGACGCCCCGTGAAGCGACCGGAGGTGGCTCTCCTCGGTGATGAGGAGGCGGTCCGCGCCCTTCACCCCCTCGAGGAGCCACGCATCGCCGTGGCACTCGAGGCACGAGGACTTGTCGAGCGCCAGCGCCGCCGGAGCGACGGCGAGGTGGAGCAGGACGAGGGCCGGGACGAGGATCGTGGCGCGCATGCGTGGACATCCTCCCGCGAGGTGACGCGGGCCCCTTCCGGGGCCGGAGGACAGACTCCCGTTTTCCCCCGCGACAAGCAACTTTGAACGCCCCTCCGCCCCGGCTTGCCGCCATTCCTTCCTGTTCACATTCTCGGGTGCCCCTACTCTGAATGGACACGCGTGGGCGGGCCGGTCATAATCCGCCGTCGTCGACGTGCGCATGGCCGGCGGGTGAATCCGCCGGCGAGGGAGGCATCTCCATGGGGCGTGGCATCCGCTACCTCGTCCTCCTCATCCCCGTCCTGCTCCCGATCCCGGCCCTCCTCGGGCAGGGGCCGCCGGAGGGACAGGGCCCGCCGGGGCCGGTCCCCGACAAGGTCTGCGTCAAGTGCCACAAGGAGATCGCGGTGCAGACCACCTCGCACCGCATCCTCGCCCGCCTCCACCCCGACGGCGCATGCGAGGCGTGCCACGGTCCGGCGAAGGCCCACGTCGAGGACCCGTTCAGCGTCCCGCTGACCAAGAGCCTCGACGCCTCCGGCAAGGCCGCCCTGTGCCTGACCTGTCACCGCGGCTTCCCGGACCACGCGGCGAACTGGGAGACGACGGACTTCGCCAAGTCCGGCCAGACCTGCGCGGAGTGCCACAAGCCCCACGAGACCTCCGAGGCGAGGCCGGCATATGACGGCGACGCCAAGGGGTTCCTCGGCGACGGCGCCTGCCGCCTCTGCCACGGACCGGTGTTCGCCGGCCTCGCGAACTCGTTCCACGCGGACGTCCTCGGGATGCCCGGGGCGGGCTGCGAGGCCTGCCATGGGGCCGGCTCCGCCCACGCGAAGGGCGCCCTCGCCCTCGCGGAGGGCAAGGGCCCGGCGGGCATCACCCGGGAGCCCGCGGGTTCCGAGTGCCTCCTCTGCCATCGCGCCGTCCCCGAGCGCCACGCCCGGGAGATGCCGGTGTACGCCGAGAAGCGGCCCGCGTGCACGGTCTGCCACGACGTCCACATCGACCGGAACGACCCGATCTTCGCGACGGACGGCCCGCTGCCGGCATCCTCGTCCGGGAAGTGCGGCAGCGCCGCCTGCGAGGCCTGCCACGTGTCCTCCGTCGCCAGCGCCAGGTCCTCCGTGCACGCCGCCCTCCTCGCGGAGGGTGGTGCGGGCTGCGAAGCCTGCCACGGCCCGGCGATGGCGCACGTCAGGTCCGGCGGCCGCGCCCGGTTCGTGTTCGACCCGTTGTCGCGCACGCCCGCCGAGGCTTCCGCCATGTGCCTCAACTGCCACGCGGAGGCGCCGGACCACGCCCGGGACTGGAAGGGCGGACCGCTCGCCGCCAAGGGACTCTCCTGCCTCACCTGCCACGAGGCCCACGGCGCGGCCGAGGGGCAGGGCCGGCCGATCACGGCCGGGGGCACGCCCGTCGTGTCCGGGAAGTCCGTCGGCTCATCGACCTGCGCCATCTGCCACGCTGACGCCCACCCCGGGATCGGGATGTCCGTCCACGCGGCGCTGATGGCGGACCCGAAAGCGGCGGGCTGCGAGTCCTGCCACGGGCCCGGCTCCGCCCACGTGCTCGGCGCCGGCAGCCGGGACGCCATCCGGAACCCCGGCCGTCTGCCGAAGGAGCAGCAGTCGGGCTTCTGCCTCACGTGCCACGGCAGCAACCCCTCGCTGTCGGCCTTCGCCCGCGGCGACCACGGCCGGACGGGTCTCGCCTGCACGACCTGCCACGACCCCCTCCGCGGCCCCGCCGACAGCCCGCTGAAGCGCGAGCCGGACCTGTGCTACGCGTGCCACGGCGACGTGAAGGCGAAATTCGCCCTCCCGAACCACCATCCCCTCGAGGAGGGCGCCGTGCGCTGCGTCTCCTGCCACGATCCCCACGGCTCTCCTCCGGGCATCCTCTCGCTCGAGACGCGCAAGGAGAAGTGCTTCGAGTGCCACGTCGACAAGCGCGGCCCCTTCCTCTACGAGCACGAGGCGGACCGCCAGGAGGGCTGCGTGGTGTGCCACCTGCCGCACGGCTCTCCGAACCGTCGCCTCCTGACCCACCGGGACGTGCGTAGCCTGTGCATCCAGTGCCACGTGACGCCGTCGAACCACGACCTCGCGGAGGGAAGCGCCTTCCGCAACTGCCTCAACTGCCACGGGAGCATCCATGGTTCCTACGTCGATGACGGCTTCTTCCGCTGAGCGTCTGACGCGAGCGGTCGTCCTCGTCGCGTGCCTCGCGCTGCTCCCCGCCGCCGCCCTGGCCGCCGCGCCGGGCGCGGCTCCGTGCGGAGACGCCGCCGCGAGCTGCGCCGACTGCCACCCGGGGTTCTCCGCGCTCCTCTTCGAGGCGGCCGCCGCGAAGCCGACGCGCATCGGCGAGAAGGCCTGTCTCGTCTGCCACTCGGACCGTCCCGAGATGAAGTCCTTCCCGCACCGGACGCGCGTCGAGGAACTGGGCGGGTGCGAGGTCTGCCACGGAGCCGGCTCCAACCACGCGCTGTCGCGCGGCGACCCCGCGCAGATCCTGAACCCCCGGAAGGCGGAGACGGCGAAGGCCGACCGCTCGTGCCTGGTGTGCCACTCCGAGCTCACGGCGCCGGGCCACTTCACTCCTGCCCCGGGCAAGGAGAAGTGCGTCGACTGCCATGCGATCCACGCGCCGGCCCCGGTGGCCGCGCCGGCGGCGCCGGCGACGCCCGGCCGCCCGGCCTTCCGGCTCGACCTCGGCGCCGAGGCGCCGCCGCCCGAGGCGGTGACGCCGTTCCCGATGCCCGCGCTGCCCGGCCTGCCCGAGGACGCGGGGGCTTTCGCCGGGTTCGCCGCCTCCGGCGAGATCCGGGCGGGGGCGCGCCTCGTCAACGTCACCGGCAACGACGACGTCTACGACCAGGACCTCGACCTCGGGAGCGGGCTGAGACTGTTCGACTTCGGCTTCGACGCGCGCTCGCTCGCCGACGCCCGCACGAAGGTCTCGGCCGCCGTCACCGGGCTGTGCGACCCCGTCGAGACGGCGAGGTTCTCGCTGCAGGAGTCCTCGCTGTTCGCCTTCTCCACCCGTGCCGTCCGGCAGGAGGAGGTGTACCGGGCCACCGGCGACCCTCGCGACTTCGCGTCCCGTCGCGACACGATCAGCACCGCGCTCTCCATCTACCCCGACGCGCCGCTGCGCCTGACCCTCGGGCACGAGTACTTCGCCCGGGACGGCGCGCTCGCCGGCGCACGCTTCGTGGACAGCGGTCTCGAGCCCGTGCGCGAGCCCTTCGACGAAGTGTCGCACCTCATCTACGGCCGTGCCGACTACCACTCCGGCCCCTTCACCGGCAGCCTGCAGCAGGGCTACCGGCGTGACGACCTGGAGTCCGGCTACCGGACCTACCAGCCCGGGATGCCCGCCGGCCGCCACGACCAGGAGACGGACGGACGGGCCCCCGTCACGACCCTGCTCCTCGCCCTGGAGGCGTCCGAGGCCGTGCACCTCGACGGCCGGTTCGTCTACTCCGACCTCACGACGGAGACCGACGCGAACTCGTACGAGGACGACGGTCTCTCCGCCGTCGGGACCCGGGAGCACGTGGAGGGGGATCGCAAGGACCTCCGCGCGGAGGTCGGCGGCGTCTGGTACGCCACCGACGACCTGTCGTTCGCCCTCCGGGGCGCCATGTCCTCCGAGGATTCGGACATCGACGGGCGGACGGTGGAGTACGACCCGTACCCGCCGGTGGGCCCCGCCCCCACGGACACGACCCGCGTCTCCCGCGACTTCGACCGCTTCCGCCTCACCGGGGAGGTCGGGTACCGGCCGTGCGAGTGCGCGCTCCTGCGGGCCGGCTACGAGTGGCTGTGGGAGGACTACGACCGCCGCGAGGACGGGGATCGCGAATCGGACTCCACCGACGCGCGCGGGGTCCTCCTCGGCGCGGACGTCGAACCGGCGAAGGACCTCGACATCTCCGGCCTGTACCGCTTCGTGACGGTGGACGACCCGTTCACCGAGATCGGCTCGCAGGACGCCGACCAGGCCCGTCTGCGCGCGCGCTACTCCGGCATCGAGGACGTCTCCGTCGCCGCGTTCGTCACGCACCGGCTGACCACGAACCAGCTGCACGACACGGAGGTCTTCGCGTGGGTCACCGGCGTCACGCTCGACGCCGTGCCCGCCGAGGGGCTCACGATCACCGCCACCGCCGACTGGCAGACCTTCGACACCCAGACGGACGCCGTCCGGTACATCGGCGGCTCGCCGGTGTTCGGGCGGTCGGAGTACGACGGCCAGGCCCTCGGCCTCGCGCTGGACGGCGAGGCGGAACTGACGCCGGAGTTCCGCCTGCGCGCCGGTGGCGCGTGGTACTGCGTCGAGGGGGACTACGAGTACGTCTTCCACGAGTACCGGGCCGGCGGCGAGTACGACCTCTTCCGGTCCCTCACCGTGGGCGCCGACTTCGCGCTGACCGTGTTCGACGAGGACGACGCGAACGTCGACGACTACGACGCTTACCGCATGGAGATCTGGTTCCGCTTCCGGTTCTGAACCAGCCAGACCGCGCCTGGACGCTTCCGGCCGACGCCCCGCCCGCGGCGGCGGGGCGTGCGGCGGGCCCGGCCCGGCGTCCGCCGGCGCCACCCCGTCCTCCGACCGCGCCCCGGGAGGCCGGGCACGCCTCGGGGCCCTCCGGGGCGGTGAGGAGATCCCGCGCGGCCCCGTTGCCGTCCTCGGTGCGAGCAGAGGCCAGGGAGACCGCGAGGCCGCTTCCCGCGCCGAGGCCGGCAGCCCTCCGGGCCGGGCGCGACGCGCATCGCATCGCTGCGTTGCCCGGCGTCGGTGACCGGCTCCGTCCGGTCACCTCCTCCTCGCTCCTCGCGCCGTTCGCGCCCCGTCCCGGCGTGGCCCGCGGGGGGCCCTCCACCGCCTCGCTCAGCGCTCGACGCCCGGCCAGGCCTGGCCGGTGATCTCGATCCACGACTGCTGCACGAGCTCCAGCGCGTACCGCGCGTTGTGGACCCCGAACGAGCCGTCGAACTCGACCCAGTAGTAGTTGAAGATCCCCCGCAGGACCTCCTGGTCCGCCGAGGGGTCGAGCAGATCGGAGTTCGCCTCGTCCGGTGCCACGGGGCTCGCCCCGCCGCGCCCGATGAGGAAGTACTCCCCGTCGAACGTGATGGTGACGTCGGCGTCGCTCAGACCGGCGGCGAGGATCGCGTCCTTCAGACGCTCGAGGCACCCCTTCACCTCGTCCTGGATGCCTTCGAGGACCGTGTCGCCGTCGTAGTCGGCCCCCAGGCCGCCCGGCCCGGCGAGGCGGTTGAACGAGGCGAGCCCCGGGTGGCAGGCCTGGCAGGCCGGGATCGTCGGCTCGAAGTCGTGGGCCCGCGCGGAACCCGACCGGTAGTGGCAGTTCGTGCAGTCCTGGCCGAACAGGGTCGTGTGGGCCGTGTCGCCGTAGGCCGGCGCGCCGGGGACCTCGCCGCCGTCCGCGCCGAGCATCATCTCGCGCTGCGGGTGGCGCACGATCTCCCCATGGTCGGTCCAGTCGGGGAAGACCACCGTCTCGTTGTTGTGGCACTTGCCGCAGAGGATGCCCTTCGGGAAGCGCGTCGGGTTGTCGCCCGCGCCGAAGGTGCCGGTGGGCCCCTTGCCGTGGCAGGCTTCGCAGGTGATGCCCTTGTCGCGTCGCCGGCCTTCGGCCACGAACGCCGTGCGGGCCGCCGCGTCCCCGGCGCCGGTGAGGTCGTGGATGCTGGTGCCCTCGACCTGGATGGCGATGAAGCCGTCCGTCGTGTGGCAGGCCACGCAGGCCACTCCGCCGTCCCGCTCGGGGTTCGCGACGCCCGTCTGGAAGTTCGCCGGCGCGTCCGCGTGGAACGTCCCGTCGGCGTCGCCGGAGTCCCTCGCCCACTCGGCGATGGCGTCCGCGGCCACGTCTCCGGGCCCGGTGGGATGGCACGACGAGCAGCCGTTGGTGATGCCCTCCGCGGCCGCCACCCCCTTCGTCAGCTCGGTCACGTTGGGCCACACGACCTCGAACGTGTGTCCGTGGATGTCCCCGACGAGGTTGCCTGCCGCGTCCGCCGTGTAGGAGGCGGCGAGTGCCGTCTTCACCTGATGGCACAGGGTGCACCGCCCCGCCCCCGTGGACACGGGCGCGTAGTCCCCCGCGTCGATCGGCATGGCCGCCCGGTTCTTCATGTGGTCGACGACCGCGCCGACGACCGCGGCGGGCGCCGTGTCCCCGGCGATGCCCTGCACGTCCGCGGGCGTCAGGCCCGCCCAGTCGCCGTGGCCGTTGTGGCAGGCGAGACAGAGCTTGTTGTTCTCCGTCGTGACTCCCGTGAAGGTCGTCGCGTTCTCCACGATCGTCCCGCGGATCTGGTGCGCCACGTCCCGCGAGTGCGGGTCGTGGCAGGAGAAGCACGTCGGGCTCCAGGGCTGCCGCGGTCCGTGGACGCCGGCCACGAAATCGGGGTATTGCAGTTCCGCGTGCCGGACGGCGAGGAACGAGTCGTCCGCCGGGTTGCCGGGGCTCGGGCCGAACCCCATGTAGTTGTCCTTGTACCGCCAGAAGTCGGCGGGGTCGCTGGTCACCTCGTAGTAGTCGGCGAGGTTCGTGTTCCCGGGCGGGAAGGTCGAGTTGCCCGTGAGCCACGGATAGCCCGTGGGATGGGCTCCCCCCGCCGGGATCCCGCCCGCTCCCTTCACGTGGCATCGCCCGCACACGAGGTCCGCGGCGAGGATGCCGTTGACGCTCCCGTCGAGGAGGTCGCCTTCCGGGTTCAGGATGAGCCCGGGGTTCCCCAGGGAATCGACGTGCGCCTGACCGGGGCCGTGGCAGGCCTCGCAGCCCACGGTCAACTCCTCATAGCCGCTGGCGTAGTGTCCACTCGCGCCGTCGAACGCGATCTCGAAGCCGGTGGCATGGCACCCGGCGCAGTTCAGGTCGAAGGAGTGGCCGCGGTCGATGCCCGCCGCGGCGGCGGCGACGTCGGCGAAGCGCGGCGCGTTGCCGCCGTCGTACCAGGTCCCGGGATCGTAGGGCTTCCAGTCGTCTTCGACCTCGTCGTACTCCACGGGCAGCACATAGACGCCCGTCGAGAGGCGGGTCAGATAGCGCTGGTGCCACAGGCCGTTCCCGCCGATCGTGCGCCAGACGTCGTACACCGCCGCGCCGACCTGGACCTTGTGGGGGTACTCCTCGCCCGCCGCGAAGAGCAGGCGCGGGGCGTTGCCGCCGTACACCGCGAAGTCCAGGTCCGTCCCGAGGTCGAGGCCGTCGCGGAAGTCGTCCTGGCCGTTGCCGTTCGCATCCCCGACCACGGCCTCGCCAGCCGCTCCCTCGCGGTCCGTCTCACGCATCGAGAGGTTGTGGAAGGTGCGGAGCCAGTCGTCGAACGGCCCCCGGTGGCAGGAGGCGCACGCATCGGAGCCCGCGTACCCGGGAGCGGGCGCGAGGACGGGGTTTCCCTTGTCCACGCCGGCCCCCGCGATGTCGAAGGGGCGGCCGCCCGAGCTGCTGCGGCGGCAGGCGGGGACCAGGGCCAGGGCGGCGAGGACGACGACGAGCAGGCGGAGGGCTGTGGCTTTCATGGCACCGTTTCCGAGAAGCGGTCTCCGGGAGTGGCCCGATATCACGGGGATCATACCCGAGCGCGCGCGCCCACGCCAACCGCCGCAGACGCGAGCGATTCTCGAATGCGCGACGCTTGCGCTCCCGAACCGGCAGAGCATCCGGTAGGATGCCCCCGGCAACGCGACGGAGGCCCCATGACGACGGACAACGCCCGCCAGCGGTTCCTGCTCCTTCTCCGGAGCAACTGGGTCTCGATGGCCGGGGCCGTGCTCACGACCCTGACCTTCATGCTGTTCCTGAGCTGCCTTCTGCTCCAGATCCTCGGCGTCCTCGCCGGCCCCTACGCCGGGCTCGTCACCTTCCTGCTCCTGCCCGGCCTCTTCGTGGCGGGCCTCCTGGTCATCCCGGCGGGCCTCCTGCTCTACCGGCACCGCCTGCGCGAGCGCATGGAGGTCCTCACCCACAAGCCGTTCCACCTCGTGCGCCTCATCGCCATCCTGACGGTCCTGAACATCCTCGTGGTGGGCATCGCCGGCTACCAGGGCCTGCACTACATGGATTCCGTCGAGTTCTGCGGGACCCTCTGCCACGAGGTGATGATCCCGCAGTACAACGCCTACCTCGATTCCTCCCACGCCCGGGTGGCCTGCGTGCAGTGCCATATCGGACCTGGCGCGTCCTGGTTCGTGAAGAGCAAGCTGTCCGGCCTGCGCCAGGTGATCGCGGTCATGTTCGACACGTTCGAGCGCCCGATCCCCGTCCCCATCAAGGACCTCCGTCCGGCCCGGGAGACCTGCGAGCAGTGCCACTGGCCGGACAAGTTCACGGCCGACCGCCTGGTGGTCCGGCACCGGTACATGTCGGACCGGGAATCGACCCCGTCCATCCGGGTCCTCGTCATGAAGACGGGCGGCACACGACCGGACGGCGAATCCTCCGGCATCCACTGGCACGTCCACGAGGGGAACAGCATCTACTACCGGCCTGCGGACGACTCGCGCCGGGAGATCCCCTGGATCCGGCTCGTCGACCACGAGACCGGCACCGAGCGGATCTTCACCGCCCCGGGCGTCGACCCCGCGTCGCCGCCGCCCACGGCCGAGCGGCTCATGGACTGCGTGGACTGCCACAACCAGCCGAGCCACGTGTTCCATACGGAGAACGAGGAGATCGACGACGCCATCTTCCATGGCCTCGTGTCGCGGAAACTGCCGTGGATCCGCAAGGTCGGTCTCGAGGCACTCCGCCTCACGTTCGACACGGCGGAGGCGGCCCCGGAGGGCATCCGGCGGCACCTGCTCGGTTTCTACGGCGAGAAGGAGCCCGTCCCCGCCGCCGACATGCCGCTCGTGGAAGCCGCGGCGAAGGAGCTGGCGGCCATCTGGCTCCGCAACAACTACCCGCACATGAAGATCCGCTGGGGCACCTACCCGTCGTTCGCGGGGCACGCGGGCTGCATCCGCTGCCACGACGACGAGCACTCGACCCCCGATGGTCGCACGATCCCGCTGGACTGCGCCCCCTGCCACGCGGTGCTGGCCTACCGCGTGAAGGAGTCCCCGATCCTCACCACGCTGGAGATCCGGCCTAAGTAGCGTTGGGCGGCGGCGCCGGCGGCCGCCGGCCCGCGAGCCACGTGGGGATGCCGAGCAGGACGACGAGGACCTCCGCGGCGCAGACCGCCACCAGGGTCCGCAGGATGCCGCTCGTGAAGCCGTAGGAGTGGAGGCCGACCCCGAGGAGGTTCACGCCCCACCACGAGAACACCACCACGACGCCGCCGAACACCGCGGCCATGCAGAGGCCGAGGTCCCGGATGTACCCGCCGAGGTGCGCGTGGAGCATGGCGGCCATCCACAGGCAGATCATGAGGGCGCCGTTCTCCTTCGGGTCCCAGCCCCAGAACCGCCCCCACGACTCGTTGGCCCAGACTCCCCCGAGCAGCGTCCCCACCACCGAGAACAGGAGACCGAAGCAGGTCACGCCGTAGACCATGCGCGAGATGTTCCGGTAGAAGTCCGACTCGCCGCGCTTGAGGCCGAAGAGACGCCCGAGGATGTACACGTGCGCGATGGCCGCGGCCAGGAGCCCCGCCGCGTAGCCGAGGCTGATCGTCGTGACGTGCGTGGCCAGCCAGAAGTTCGTGTCCAGCACGGCGACCAGGCGCGGCATGGTGTCCACGCCCTGGCTGCTCTCGTAGCGGTTGGCGACGAACATCCCCGTGAGCCCGATCAGGGCGGCCATGGCGAGGGCGATGCCGCGCCGGTTCCACGCCTCGATGAACAGCGCCGTGATCACCGCCGCCGCGGTGATGAAGAGGATCGTCTCGTACAGCGTCGTCACCGGCGGGCGCTCCCGGATGATGCAGCGCAGCACGATGCCCGCCGTGAGCATCCCCGCTCCGCCCACGAGGAACGGCGCCGGGACCCGCATCACCCACTTGCGCCGGGGCAGCAGCCAGGACAGGGCCGCGAAGACGAAGCCCATGGCGAACAGCCCGAGGCTCCAATGGAAGAACGCCATCCGGTAGAGGGTCACTTCCAGGGGGACCTTCCGGTACTCGCCGCGCGCGTCCGCGAGCTCCCGGACCCCCGCGTGGAACTCCTCGAAGCGCGGGCCGAACTTCGCAGGCTCGGCCGCGAACCCCCGGAGTTCGTCGAGGACCGCCACGAGTTCCGCCTGCCGCGCGAACCGGTCCGCCTCACGCTTCGCGACCCGCCGGACCTCCTCGGGGCACAGCCACTCGGGCCGGTCCGCGACCGTTCCCGGGGGCGGGAAGACCGCGAACACCGTGCTGCCGCCGCCGCCGTGCGGAGAGGCCGGGCGCAGGCCCTGCAGCAGTTCGTCCACGGCGATGAGGCTGTTGGCGAGGGCGAGCGTCTGCTCCTCGACGCTGCTCCTGTCCCGCGCCTCCTTGCGGCTGTACTCCCGGGCCCGCTCCATGAGGCGGTCGGCCCCGGCGGCGATCTCGTCGTAGGAGTACCGGTCGCGCTTCTTGCGTCCCTCCGTGGACACCTGGATCGCGTCGAGCACGGCGGAGTCCTGGACCATGAACACGCGGTAGGTCCGCGCCCGGTCCGGCCGGAAGAGGCAGTCGAGGAGCCACTCGGTGGCCGGGATCTTCTCGCCCGCCTCGTTCGTGTACTTCGAGGAGCCGCTGACGGCGAGCAGCTGGAAACGGGCGAACGTGTAGAGAGGCTTGACGCGGCCCCCCTCCTGGATCGGCAGGGTCTCCGCCAGGCGGACCGTCTCCTCGGAGAACCGGGCGGCGGCGGGCTCCGCCGCGACCGCGGCCGCCGGGAGCGCGAGGGCGAGCAGGAAGAGCGTCGCGGCGAGTCTCCCCGTGGTCATTGCTTCCTCCCGGATTCGGCCTGCAGGTAGCGGAAGAGGCGGCGCGTGAACTGGATGAGGAGCCCGAGCGTGATGACGAGCGTCGCGTACAGGGGCAGCTGGTCGGCGGGGTTTTGAACCACCGAGAAGCCGGACCACAGCGGCGTCCCCGGCCTCGCGTTCTGCGGGCCCCAGGACGACTGGTACAGGGTGTAGCCCTGGCTGCGCAGGGGTTCGTTCATGGAGATCTTCACCGGCTGCTGCAGGTCTCCCTGGATCCGCGTCACGTCGCTGCGGAAGACCTTCGCCATCTGCGTCCGCGGGTGGAGTTCGCGAGTGAACTTGTCGAGGCGCACGGTGAACGGCAGGTTCCGCCGCTGCTTGCGGTAGTCGAGGGCGTAGCGCTTGCCGCCCGACTCGTACACGAGCGGCAGCCGCGCCTCGGGGCCGCCCGCGAACAGCAGTGCCGGCATGGAGCGCCCGCCGTCCTTCTCGCGCAGGGCGATCTGCACTCCCTCGAGGTTCGCCTCCGCCGTGCTGTCGAGCTCGAGTTCCTCGAGGACGAAGCCCTCCACCATGGCCGTCGCGGGGACCCGGCCCCCCTCCACCGGCACGGGCCGGCAGTTCCGCAGGTGCACGAGGACGACGACGTCGAACGGGAGGCGTTCCGCGGTGAACGTCCGCGGCTCCTTCGGGCTCGCGCCCCGCAGGGCGGACCCGGGGATCAGGAGTTCTTCCGCCAGCGCCGCCCCCGGCGGCGCCTCCGGCCGGATCGACAGCTCGAAGTCGTAGTGGCTCACGTACTCGCTCGACTCCTGCCCCTCCATGAGCTGCAGGAACCCGTGGTCCGCGAGCCGGTACGTCAGGAAACCGCCGAGGAGCAGGAACACCACCCCGAGGTGCACGATGAAGATCCCGATCTTCGCGTGCGTGTACCGGACCCGGAGGACGCCCCCCGCAATGAGGTTCACGCAGAGGACGATCATCAGGAGGTAGGCCCCCGGCAGCGGCACGGGGATCACGCCGAACACCCACTCCACGAGGACCAGCGACTCGAAGTACTTCTTCTGGACCTCGAAAAGCCCGGTGTCCACCTGCTCCAGCGTGCCGAGCAGGGTGAGCAGCAGTAGGAGCAGGAGCGTGACGACGGCGAGGGCGTTCGAGCACGCGACCGCCACGATGGTGTCGAGGAGCTTCTTCACCCCTACCTCCCCGCCTTCAGCGACTCGCAGAAGCGGACGAACGACTCGCGCTCCGCCTGCACCACCTCGGCGGGGCCCGTCAGTTTCACCGTCACCGTCTGGTCCCCGGCCTCGACGACGACCCCGAGCAGGGCGTAGTTCTCGCTCGTGCCGCCTCCCATGTCCGTGTAGGTGCCGGCGACCTCCAGGAATGCCACCGTCTGCCCGAGGACGGTGACCCGGGGCAGGGCGGCGATGTCGCCCTCGGACAGGGCCGGCTGCCCCAGCTGGTCGCGCCAGCGGTTCAGGTTGGCCACGGTGCCCCCCGCCCGGCCGGACAGGACCGTGATGTAGCACTCGGCGTCCTCGCGGCCCTGCGGGTGGAGGGTCACCACGCGCATGGACCGGGTCCGCCCCGGGGTCCAGCCGGCCGGGGCCTCCCAGGTCATCGGTGCGGCCGCCGGATGCGGGGACTCCGCGGGCGGCTTCGCCGAGGCTCGCCGCAGCGACTGGGCGAGCGCGAGGAAGCGGTCCTTCTCGGCCTCCGCGTCCGCCGCCGGCCCCGTGAACTTCAGGAACACGCCCTGGTCGCGGTCCATGGCGATGACGCCGAGGAGCCGGTAGCCGTCGCGCGCCGGCGCCCCGCCCATCCCGGCGTACGACCCGGCGATGTCCACGAGGGCCGCGGGACGGCCGAGCACCGTCACCTGCGGCAGGGCGGCCATCTCCTCGGCCGTGTAGGGCGGCAGGCCCATCTGCTGTCGCCATCGGTCGGCGTTGGCTTTCGGTCCGCCGCCGCCCTGGGGCAGCACGGAGAGGAAGCAGTCGACCTCCGGCCGGTCCTTCACGCCGAAGTTGCCCGGCCGCGCGTCCGTCTTCGGCTTCTCGACCCAGCCCTCGGGCAGCCGCCAGACGTAGGTCGGCGGAGGGGCGGGGGCCTCGTCGGGGTCGTGGACGCGGTAGCCGAACCGCTCGGCGGTGGATGGGGCGCCGGCCGGGAACCCCCCGGCGGGCACCGCCCGCGTCTCCTCGATCGGAACGGGGCCGCTGCCCGGCCCGCAGGCCGGCAGGAGGGCGAGGACCGCAAGAAGCAGGAAGAACGGCGTTCGGCTCACGAGTCACCTCAGAAGCGGCGACCCGCCGGGTGGCCGCGGTGGTGCGGGCTCGCCCGGTGCGGGCAGCCGGCGACCCGGCGAGGAGCGCGGTATGGTAGTCCCCCGGGGGCCGGCGGCCAAGCCATTCGCCGAACCCGTTGGGCGGCGATCCTTGTCGGGGAGTGGTATGCTTTCGGGGTCGGGCGTCCCGTGGGGCGAGGACCCAAAGCGCATGTCGAGGAGTCACCGGATGATCGTACGCGCGGCCGCGTCGGCGGCCCTCGCCGCCCTCGCCTTCGTGCTCTGCCTCGCCCCGGAGCCGCCCGACGTCTCCCCGCCCGCGCGGCCGTCGTCCGCCGATCGGCCGTTCGGGCCGGTCGCCGCGGCCTCCGGCACCACCGCCCTCCGGCCCCCTCCGGCGGCACCCGTCGGAACCGCGGACGCGGTGCCCGCCCCCCGCCCCGGGGTCCGCCTGCGCCGGTTCGCCGGCGGGCCCCGCCCGGGCCCCCTCCCCGAGGTGGCCCGGGCCCTCGTCGAGGAGCACCGGACGGAGCTGGGACTCGCCCGGATGCCCGGGGAGCTCCGCCTGCGGCGCGAGTTCGGCAGCCTCCTGGGCTGGCACCTCCGCCTGACGCAGGTCGTCCACGGCGCGGTGGTCTACGGCAGCGAGGTCAGCGCGCACGTGGCGCCGGACGGCACCCCCCTGCTGCTGAACGCCGACGTCTACCCCGTGGAGGGCCTCGCGGAGCGCCCCGCGGTCGGGCCCGAATCGGCCATCGCGGCCGCCAGGGAGGTCCTCCTCCCCCCGGATGCCCCGGCCACCGCCTCCTTCCGCCACAAGGAACCCGAGCTGATGGCCCTCCCCGAGGGGCGCCGGGGCCGGCTCGTCTGGGGCGTCGATGCGTGGGTCCCCGAGCGCACCGCGCGGGTCTTCGTGGACGCCACGAGCGGCGATCCCGTGCGCGTGCAGGATCTCCGCCGCAGCGCCGAGGGATCGGCGGCGGTGTTCTCCCCCAATCCCTGCTTCACCGACCGGAACTCGTTCTTCCGTGACGACAACGACGCCGACCAGACCGACCTCACGGCGGAGCGGGTCCTCGTCACGCTCGGGAACCTCGACGGCTCGGGCTACCTGCGCGGAGAGTGGGTCGACGTCACGGCCACCAGGAAGCCCATCATGGTGCCGTCGCTCGACTTCACGGCCTACACGCGGGGCGATCCCGGCTTCGAGCAGGTGATGGCCTACTACCACCTCGACCGGGCCCAGGAGCTCCTGCGAAGCCTCGGCATCCACAACGTCAACGCCGAGCCCCAGGCGGTCGACGCCCACGGCATGTCCGCGGACAACTCGTGGTACGACCCGTTCACCGACGAGATCGCCTTCGGCGACGGCGGGGTGGACGACGCCGAGGACGCCGACATCATCGTGCACGAGTACGGTCACGCCATCCAGGACGACCAGGTGTGGAACTTCGGCATGAGCGAGGAGGGAGGCGCCATGGGCGAGGGCTTCGGCGACTTCCTCGCCGTGGCCATGCACCTGCGCGACGACCCGCTGTGGGACGCCTGGAATCCCCTCGTCGGATCCTGGGATTCCACGGTCTATTCCACCCGCCGCCCCCCCTACATGCGCCGCGTGGACAACAACGTCGTCTTCCCCGACGACTTCGTCGGGGAGGTCCACTCGGACGGCGAGATCTGGTCGCGGGCGCTCTGGGACCTCATCGACGTGGTGGGACGCGACGACGCGGTCCGCCTCGTCGTGGAATCCCACTTCGTCCTCACCGCCAACGCGGACTTCGTGGACGGCGCGTCCGCCATCCTCCTCGCCAACCAGGTCCTGCGCGGCCGGTCCCAGGAGGCGGTCCTCGTGGGCCTGTTCGAGGACCGGGGGATCGCCGCAGTGCCCCCCTCGGACGGCCTCCCGCAGGACGACGACGAGTTCGAGAACAACGACGGCCCGTCGCAGACGTGGCCGCTGGAGGAGGGATTCGCGCCGGACCTGGTCTACCTCGACGAGGACTGGTTCCGGCTCACGGTGCCGCCGAACTCCGGCCTGCACGTGGCGATGTCGTTCAGCGCCCTCGAGGTGAACCTCGACCTGCAGGCGCTGGCCATCCCCGCCAAGGGCGGCTACGTGTTCAAGACCTCGGAGGGGTTCGGGTCGTCCGAACACCTCGACCTGACGGCGGGACCGGAGGGCCTCGAAGTGAACCTCCGGGTCTACTCCCCCGAATACGGCGCCGCCGGCAGGTACTCGCTCGCCGTGTCCCGGACGGTCCTGCCGTCCCTGACGCTCGGCCAGACCATCGTGCTGTCCCCCGCGGACGGCGGGTACCAGGCCTTCCGCCTCCTGGTCCCCGGCTCACTGGTGGACCGCGCGAAACCGCTGAAGGTGACGGTGAAGCGCTCCGGCGGCGACGGGCAGGTCAGCGACCTGCGGCTCTCGGACCCCGACGGGCGGACCTGGGTCGACTTCGGCGAAGGGCGCACGGGGACCGGTTCGAAGGCCCAGGCCGTGCCCGACGAGTCGGGGTACTGGACGCTCGAGGTCCAGGCGCGGCGGGAACCCTACTCCGGCCCGGCGAAGATCAAGGTCACGCCGAACCAGTAGACGCGGGAACCTTCTTGGCCGGTCCCGGCACCTCGCCCATCATGGTGTCTTCGCGGACGGAGGAAGCGCCATGCCGGCCAGAACGGGCGGTCCCGACTTCATCGGCGTCGGGGCCCAGAAGTGCGGGACCTCGTGGATCGGCTACGTCCTGTCCCAGCACCCGCAGGTCCACTTCCAGCGCAAGGAGGTGAACTTCTTCGTCCGCCACTTCCACCGCGGCTACGGCTGGTACCATCGCTGGTTCACCGGCCGCGGCGAGCGGAAGGCCGGCGAGATCACCCCGAACTACCTGTACTCCCCCCGTCCGGACGCCTCCCACCGGCAGTTCTACCCGGGCTGGTCGCCGCGCGACGCGCTGCTGTTCTGGCGGCGGCACCCTTCGGCCCGCGACGAGATCTTCGACTCCTACGGGCCCGGCGTGCGCCTCTTCGCCATCTTCCGCAACCCGGTGGATCGGGCGTGGTCGCACTACTGGATGTGGCGCAACCGCAAGGAGCGGATCGGCAAGGCCCGCCAGGTCGTGCCCTTCCGGAAGATGTTCGACGACGACGGCCGGTGGATCCGGACCCAGGGGTTCTACGGTCGCCTCCTCGCCCACTGGCGGGAGCGATTCCCCGACATGGCGGCCTGGCTTCACGACGACCTGCGGAAGCAACCCCTGGCCCTGGCGCAGGAGGTCTATCGCCACGTCGGGGTCGACGATGCGTTCACCCCGGAGTTCACGAAGGAGGTGAACAAGGGGTCCTACTCCCCCATGCCCGAGGAGGAGCGGGCCTACGTGGCCGAGACCTACCGCGAGGACGTGGCCCGGTTCTCCGCGCTCCTCGGCCGCGACCTCTCCGGCTGGCTCGCCCCCCGGGAGGCGCGATCGTGACCGCGAACCTGCTCGCACGCCTAGCCGCGGAGCGCCCCGTCGTCGTCATGGGGCGCGGGCATTCCGGCACGCGGGTCCTCGCGTGGGCGCTGGAGGCGGCGGGCATCCGCCTCGGCACCCTCCCCGAGAAGCCGACCGGCGACACCCAGGACCGGCGGTTCACGGGCACGATCAAGCGGATAGCGGCGAGCGAGCTCGCGCGCCCCGCTCTCGCCGCGCCCGAACCCGCCGACGTGCGCCGGTTCGCGCGCTCCGCCGCGCGCTTCCTGCGCTGGCTCGACGACCGCGCGCGCGACCGGGCGTGCTGGGGGTTCAAGTTCCCCGAGGCCTACCTCATCGGGAACGTCGTCGACGCGGTGTTCCCCCTCGCGCGCTACATCCACATGGTGCGGGACGGTCGCGACCTGGCCTTCAAGGAGCACCTCACCGACGATGAGGGGCGACACCTGGGGCGCCGCCTGCTCCGCCACCTCGACGCGCTCGGGAAGCCGCGGCACATCCAGGCCGCGCTGTCCTGGGACTTCCAGGTGCGCCGGTTCTCGGACTTCGAGACGAAGGTCCCGGGCCGCGTTCTGCGGCTGACCTTCGAGCGCCTGGTGGAGGACCCCGGCGGAGCGATGGCGGACGTCTGCGCGTTCGTCGGCGTCCCCTACTCCACGCCGTGCCGCGAGTGGCTGGCCGCCAACCTGAAGCCGGGCAAGGTCCGGCAGCACCGCGAGGCCGACCGCGAGCGCATCCGCGAGGTGGAGGCGCTCATCGCCCCGACGCTCCGGGCCTGGGGCTACCCGCCGGGGGACGCGTGAGAGTCGGACTCGTCAACTCGACGCGGGCCTGGGGCGGGGGCGAGCAGTGGTTTCTCGACGCCGCGCAGGCGCTCTCCGCCCGGGGCCACGAGGTCGCCCTCGCCGCGGCGGAGGGGGGGGATCTCGCCGCGCGGGCACGACGAGCGGGCCTTCCCGTCGTGCGCCCGGCGGAGATCCGCGGCGACGTCGTCCTCGTCAACAGCCGGCGCGACCTCGCGGACGTCCTTCGCGCCCACCGCGCGCCGCCGTTCGCCCTCGTCCTGCGGCGCGGCATCGACCGCCCGCTGCACGACCACCTCCTGCGCCGGCCGGCGTGGCGCCGCCTCTCGGCGATCCTCGCCAACTCCCGGGCCACCGAAGCGACCGTCCGGCGATCGCTGCCCTGGTTCCCCGCCGACCGCATCCGGGTGCTCCACAACCCCGTGACCTTCGCCCCGGCGCCACGCGTGCCCGCGAGGGGACCGTGGCTCCGCCTGGGCGCCGCCGGTCGCCTGGTGCGGCAGAAGGGCTTCCCCGTGCTCCTCCGCGCGACGGCGCTGCTCCCCGCCGCATCCGTCCGCCTCGAGATCGCCGGGGACGGCGGGCTGTCGGGCCGCCTCGGGCGGCAGGCGCGGCGCCTCGGCCTCGCGGACCGGTGCGCCTTCCTCGGCCACCTCCCCGACCTGGCCCCCTTCTACGCCCGGCAGGACGTCATCGCCGTTCCCTCCCGCTACGAGGGCTTCTGCTTCGTCGCCGTGGAGGCCGCCCTCGCCGGCCTGCCGGTCGTCGCGAGCGACGTCAGCAGCCTGCGGGAGATCGTCCTCCCGGAGGCGACCGGCCTCCTCGTGACGCCCGGAGACCACCGGGCGCTCGCCGACGCACTGTCGCGGCTCGCCGCCGACCCCGCGCGGCGCGAGGCCCTCGGCCGCCGCGCCCGGGAGGAAGCGGAGCGCCGTTTCCGGCCCGAACCGCTGCACGAAGCCCTCTCCGCGTTCCTCACGGAAGCCGCCGGGCTCGGCCCGGTGGGAGACGAGACATGAACCCGCCCGACCGCCCGATCTTCATCGTGGGTCCTCACCGGAGCGGCACCACGCTCCTCCTGCGGATCCTCGCCGACCACCCCGACACCGGGTACCTGAACCGCGCCAACCACCGGTTTCCCCGCTGGCCGCGCTTCGCCCGTCTGCTGACGGCGCTCGGCAGCGAGGACGCCCCGCTGGAGGCCCAGCGGTTCTGGGATCACTTCTGGGACCGCACCGACGACGTGATGGGCCCCGACAAGGCCTCTCCCGCGGTCGTCGAGTGGTACCGCCGGCGCGTCGCCCGCATCCTCGCCCTGCGGGGCGCGCGACGCCTCGTGGCGAAGTACCCCCGGCTGTCCCTGCGTCTGCGCTGGCTCGACGCCGTGTTCCCCGGCTGTCTGTTCATACACATGGTCCGCGACTGGCGGGCGGTCGTGAACTCCACCGTGGAGCGGAAGGTCAAGCGCAGCAAGCGCGAGGGGGGGTGGTTCGGCGTGCGGATCCCCGGCTACGGCGGCATGCTGGACCTGCCGCCCGTCGTGTCGTCGGGGCGGATCTACCGGGTCGTCACGGAGACCCTGGAGGCGGCGGCCCCCCTCTTCCCCGGCCGGTTCCTCCGCGCTCAGTACGAGGAGATCTGCGCCGATCCCCAGGGCGCCATCCGGAAACTCGCCGGCGAGATCGGGCTCCCCTTCTCCGACGAGTTCGCGGCGAAGGTCCCGGCGACCCTGAAGAGCGCGAACTTCAAGTGGAAGGAGCGCCTCACGCCGCAGGACGTCGACAAGGTCCGCGCCGAGGCGCCCGCGCTGTTCGCGCGCTACGAGTTCGGCGACTGAGATCCGCGGGCCGCGCCCGCGCTGAAAGGACCGCGGCAGGAGGCCGGCACCATGAGCGGACGCCCCCCCATCACTCCCGGCGTGGCGGCGCTCCTCTTCCTCGCGCTGGCGCCGGGGCTGGCCGGCGCGCCGGCCGAGAGGGCGGCCGACCTCCGGTGGACGGTGGCCGAGGACTACGCGGGAGCCGTCTCCATCGCCCTGCCCACGGAGGAGAAGCAGCCGGCGGGCGTCGAACCGATCGACGACGCGGCGGGCGTCCGCTACCACCGCCGGGATCTGGGGGACCTCGGCGTCCTGCTCCTCGCGGCCCACCTGAAGCCTCCGCCGGCGTGGCTCCGGGTGGACCGTGACGGCGACGGCGACCTACGCGACGAGGAACCCGTCTGGTTCACCGGCGCGTCGACCAGCCTCTCCGCCGTCGTCCGGCTGCCCCTGCGCCTCGACGGGGAACCCCGCGAGGTCCCGCTCCGGTTCCTCCACCAGACGAGCGGCGCGAACACGTCCCTGACGCTCACGGTGGGGCTGCGGCGGGAGGGCGAAGTGGTGCTCGCCGGACGCCTGCGGGCGGTGGCGCTCTTCGACGCGAACGGGGACTTCGCGTTCACGGGGGCCACCGACGGGCTCCTGCTCGACGTGGACGGCGACGGCGCGCTCGATCAGCGGCAGCCGAGCCGGGACCGCATCGCCCCCGGCACGCCCTTCGGCCTGCCGGACGGCGGGTGGACGGCGCGGGTGGACGGCGGTGGACGGGTCGTCTTCGCGCCCGCCGCGGGACCGCCCCCGCCGCCCGTCGTCGCCTGGGCGAAGTTCGGCACACCGGCCCGGGGCGTCTCCGGCGGCGGCGAGAAGACGCCCGTCGCCGACCTCCTCCGGGAGTACCAGGCCGCCGGGGAGCGCGACGCGAAGCAGAGCGCCACCGCCTTCAACGAGCGGCAGCAGGTGCTCTCCCGCCTCGGCCGCGTCGGCACCGACGAGGCCTTCCGCGCTCTCATGGACCTCTTCGGCCGGGAGTCCGAGGCCAACCTGCAGGCGGCCATCCTGCGGGCGACCGGGTACCGCGAGTACGCCGCGCACGCCGCGCCCCTCTTCGAGATCGCCCGGGGCGGGGGGAACGCGAACCTCGTGAATGCCGCCGTCACGGCGCTTCACGGCATGGACGCCCGCGGTCTCCCCGACCTCCTCCTCGCCCTCGTCCGCGGCGCCCCCGACGACGGCGTCTTCTCCACCGCCGCGCGCTTCCTCGGCTACGAGGCCGCGCCGGAGGCCCGGGCGCTGCTCTCCGAGAAGGCGCGGTCCGACGCCAGTCCCGCGCGGCGGCGCCACGCCTACGAGGCGCTCACGCAGTACGCCCGGGACCCGCCCCCCGCCGACCTCGTCCGCCTGGCGGCGCAGGCCGAGGATCCCTTCCATCGCGCCCTGGGCCTTGAGCACGCCTTCCTGCTCGCCCTGCCCGAGGCCCGGGACCTGGCGCTCGCCGCCCTCGCGTCGAAGGAGGAGCGCGTCCTCCTCGAGGCCGTGCGCATCCTCGGTGCGGCCGCGAATCCCGATTCGGCGAAGGCGCTCCTCGGCCTCGCCGATCCCCCCGCCGCCGTGGCCGCCCGCGCGGTCGCCCTCCTGCGGGCGGTCCGGGACGAGGCCACCGCCTCATCCGTCGTCGCCGCCCTGGCCGATCGCCGGCCCGGCTCCCGGGTCCTCTCCGCGCGGGTCCTCGGCGGCCTCCCCCCTTCCGTCGCGCTCCCCGCCCTGGCGGCCCGCGTCAGGGAGGAGAAGGACCCCGCGGTTCTCGCGGCACTCCTGCGGGCCCTCGGAGAATTCGACTCCGACGCCGCCGCGGCCGCCGTGCTCTCGGCCGCCTCCGCCGCGCGGAAGGACCCCGACGCCCTCTCCGCGGCCCTCGACGCGCTGACGCGCCTCGGGTTCGCGCGGCCCGACGCGCGCCGGTTCTTCGAGTCGCTGGCCGCATCCGGCGACCCCCTCGAGCGGCTTCTCGCGCTGGAGGCGGCGGGGCGCACGGGCGTCCCGGAGGCCGCGGACCTCCTCCTCCCGGCGCTCGCGGACCGCGAGTGGCGCATCCGGCTCGTCGCGGCGCAGGCTCTCGGGCGCGTCCGGGTCAAGCGCGCCGTGCCCTTGCTCATCGACCGACTCGGCGACGAGGACGTGCCACGCGTCCGGGACGCGCTGGCGGAGACGCTGTTCCGCGTCACCGGCCGCAACTTCTACGACCTGCCGGACCTCTGGCGGAAGTGGTGGGCGGAGGAGGGGGCGTCCTTCGAGGTCCCCGCGGCGGTGCCCGAGAAGCGGGAGGACTCGCACGGCGGCGCCAGCGCCGCTTCCTTCTACGGCGTCCCGGTGAACTCGGACCGCATCGTGTTCGTCCTCGACCAGTCCGGGTCCATGTCCGCGGCCTCCGAGGGCCGCACGAACCTGGACCGGGCGGTGGAAGAGACGATCGCCGTCGTCGAGAAACTGCCGAAGGCCGCGAAGATCAACGTCATCCTCTTCGAGACGGCGGTCCACCCCTGGCAGCGGACGCTGGTGGCGGCGGGGGCCTCACGCACGGCGTTGGCCAGCCACCTGCGCAGCCAGAAGCCCACCGGCGGCACGAACCTCTACGACGCTCTCGAGATGGCCGTCCTGACGAAGGACGTGGACACGATCTACCTGCTCTCCGACGGGAACCCGGGGTCGGGGAAGTTCGTCGCCCACGAGGACATCCTGCGCGAGATCGACCGGCTGAACCGCGTCCGCAAGATCGCCATCCACTGCATCGCCGTCGGCTACGACTCGCCGCTCCTCGAGGCGCTCGCCGCCCGGAACGACGGCCGGTACGTCCGTCGCTGACGGCGGGCTACCTGACGGCCTTCAGCACGTCCGCGAAGAAGGCGGTGACCTGCGCGGCGCAGGGAGAGTGGCCGACCCCGGGCAGGAGGACGAGCTCGACGTCGCGGAAGCCGTGCGCGGCGAAGGACTCCGCATACACCTTCCAGTGCTCCCGCAGCCCGGCTTCGTCGCCGGCCAGCGGGCCCAGCGCCAGCTTGTCGTCCACGCCGATGAAGACGCGGACGGGCAGCGTCTCGCGCTCCGGGGCCTTCGACACGGGTTCCTCGCCCGGCTGGCTCCGGAGCCCGAACCCGCCGCAGGCGGGGGCCGCCGCGGCCAGCCGCTCGGGGTGGAACACGGTCAGGTACCAGGTCACCGCCCCTCCGGCGGAGAACCCGGTCTGGAACCACCGCTTGCGGCCGTGGAACTCCTCGGCGACCTCCCCCGCCACGACCGTGGCGCCCTTCAGGTCGAACCACTCGTCGAAGGACGCGGGCCGCATCTCGCTCTTCACGAGGTCCGCGGGGTAGTCGTTCTCGCCGAGCCTCACGATGGACACCACGATGAACGGCAGCCCGGCCTTGTCCCTCTCCCGCATGAAGGCGAGGCAGGAGCCCTTCCAGTTCCGTCCCGCGCCGTCCGCCGTCACGAGGATCGGCCACTCCGCCTCCGGCGCCCAGCCCCGCGGCAGGCTGAGCCAGTACTTCATGGGGTGCGCCTTCGCGGTCCGCAGGACCGGCTCCGTCACCGAGGCGGCGAGTTCCGCGGACCGGAGCGCCTCGCGCATCTCGTCCGTGCGGGCGTCCTCCGCCACCGGGGCGAGGAGCCGGAGGACGCGGTCGTGCTCCCGGCCCCTCGCCGCCGCGCGCCAGGCGGCCTCGAACGGGCCGGCCGCCGCCGCCGGCGCCAGCGCACGGGCGCGCAGGAGCCAGGCGTCGCGCCGGGGAGGATCTCCCGCCTTCTCGTCGGCGGAGAGGGCGAGGTACAGGGGGACGATCTTCTTCGCGACATCCGCCCACTCGCGGTCGTAGGCCTCCCTGTCGCCCGCCACGGATTCCGCGGGTTCCCGCAACTTCGCCTCGAGTCTCTTCCCGCCCTCGTGCGCGGGGACGAGGGCAAGGGCCTCGGCCAGGTGCTGCTTCGCCTCGGCGGGCAGGCTCTTCCGGCGGCACCAGTCGGCGAAGGACACGAGTTCGGAGGCGAGCCGCTCCTTCGTCCGCTCCGCCGGCCCGGCGAGAGCGGGCAGCGAGAGGAGGAGCAGGGGCAGGATCAGGCGACGCATGGCGGCCCTCCGGCGCGGCGGAAAGTGAATCCCGCGGAGGCCCCAATGTATCATCCCTCCAGCGGGTCGCGCGGACGCGCGCGACGGACCCTGTGCCGGGGGAGACCCCGGAGTCCCAGGACCACTGCGGAAACGCCGGGGCGGCGACGCCCGCGGGCGGGGCCCGCGGTGGCCGCATTCGCGGTGCGGGCGATACCCGAGCCTTCCGGCGGGCGAGCCGGCCGCGGGAGAGGAGGTGATCCAGTGCAACGTCCGAGAGGTAACCGGGCCTAGCCCTGGACGACGGACCCCGAGCGGGGCCCGGTGAATTCGGGCGGGCGGCCACGGCTGCCCGCCCACTCCTTTGCGGCGGACCATGCGCCCAGGCGTCACCCTCACGATCCTCCTCGCCGTCGCGGGCCTCGCGTCCGCGCAGGTCGACGGCTACGACGAAGCCGTTCGCGCGGCGACCGCCGTGCTCTCGGTCGAAGGCCGACCGGTCGATCCTGACGAAGCCGGGAGGGCCCGCGCGGACCTCGCGGCCATCCCGCGGCCTGCCCTCCCCGACCGGGAGTGGCTCGTCCTCCACGCCCTCCTCCTCGCGCTCGACCGGGCGATCTCGCCGCCGCCCGCCGTGTGCGGGGAGGAGCCCCCGGCGGATGCTCTCGCCGCCCTCCTCCCCGTCCCCGGGATCTCCCGCCCCGCGCCCCTCCTGGACGCCGCCGCCGCGCTCCTGGCCCTTCGCCTCCGTGTCGGGCCGCCGGCCGCGGAGAGCCGGCGCGCCGCCTTCGCCGCACTCGCCGACCGTGCCCGCGCCGCGGCGGAGGGACACCGCCCCTCGCGTGACGCCCCGCCGCTGCGCCGCGCCGCCGCCCTCGTCCTCGCCGACGCGCTCGCGGACTTCTCGTTCGACCTGCGCGCGGTCGCGCAGGGGTTCGCGCCCATGGGCGCGGAGCGGTACGAGTGGCTCCTGCGCCAGAACGGCTCCGTCGCGGGGGCGGAGGCCACCCGCCGCGCGGGCGTCCGGGCCCGGGAGGAGGCCCTGCGGAACCTGCGCCGGATCGCCGCGGAGGTCGATCCCTCCCGCGCCTGGCCGGACCTCGTGGAGGCGGCCCGCGACGACTCCCCGCGCGACCCCGAGGATCTCCTCGCCCGCTGCCGCGAGGACGCCGCCGCCGCGCTCCGGGCGACGATCGCCTCCGGGCTGGTGACCGTGCCGCAGTCCGCCCGGCACGCCATCCTGGTCCCCGATCCGGCGGACTCCCTCATGCCCTTCGCGCACTACCGGCCGCGCGGTCCGGGCCCGGGTGGGGTGTTCCTCGGCGAGATGGCGGTGGCCGGGCCGCCCGAGCGCCTCACGCCCGCGGAGCGTGCCGAGTTCCTGCGGGAGCGCGACCGCCGCTTCATGGCCCAGGTCACGGCGCACGAACTCGTGCCCGGCCACCACCTCCAGTTCGCCGTGGCCGCCGCGACACCGGGTTCGGGGCTCCCCTTCACGTGGGACACGGGATACGTCGAAGGCTGGGGGCTGTACTCCGAGGAGCTCCTCGAGCGGGCCGGGGTCGGCAGGGACCCGCTCTCCCGCCTCACGCGGGCGCGCATGGCCCTCTGGCGGGCGGTGCGGGTCATCGTCGACGTCGACCTCCACACCGGCGCCATCCGCCCCTCGTCGGCGGTGCGCCTCCTCGTCGACGAGGTCCGCCTGACCCGGGATTCCGCCGAGCGCGAGGTGCTGCGCTACCTGGGCTCGCCCACCCAAGCGCAGTCCTACACGACGGGGCTCCTGCGCCTCCGGGCTCTGCGACGGGCGTACCTGGCGCGCCACGGTCCGGATGCCGAACGCGACTTCCACGATCGCCTGCTCGCCCTCGGGCCGATCCCGCTCGACCTGGCGGCGGCGGTGATGCTCGACCGGCGGCCGGCGTACGACCTCGCGCACCCCTGAGAATCGACGCGGGCGGCCTCCGGAGAGGCCGCCCGCGGGGAAGACCGCGCGAGGAGGCTATTCCCCTCCGCCGCCTTCCTCCTCCATCCCGCCGTCCTCGTCGCCGGTGTCCTTCTCCGGCGGCGGCGCGTTCTTCTCCGCCTCGGCCTTGATCTTCGCCCATTCCTCCCTGGCCTTCGCCATCTCGGCCTTGAAGGCGGCGAGGTCCGCCTCGCTCACGGCGCTCGGCCCGCACTCGACGCGGAACACCTTCTCCTGCGCGAACGCCTTGGCGGCGGCGGGGTTCTCGAGGTCCTTCCGGGTGACGGCGTAGGTGGCCACGCGGCCTTCCTTGCTCGTGACGCCCTCGGCGGCGGTCACCTCGCCGGGCATGGTGAAGGCGTGCGAGAACTCGAAGTCCTTGAACGCCTCCTCCACCGCCTTCTGGATGCCCTCGACCATCTTCTTCATCTCCGGCGGCATGTCGGCGGTGTCGGCCCCCATGTCGTCGAGCTGCCCCATCTCCTCGAAGTCGGAGTACTGGCTGTGCGCGGTCAGCACGTATCCGCCGTCCTTCTTCTCGAAGGAGTACCACAGCTGCTTGACCCGCTTGCCCTCCGCCTCCTCATCGTCGTACATGACGACCTTGTTCACGTCCTCGAAGTAGCCGGTGATCTTCACCCACTCCCAGCCGTCCGCGCTGACTTCCTTCTCCGGCGCGGCGAACGCCACGAACCCCTCGAAGTCCTCGAGGTCCGAGAGGTCCATGTCCGTCGGCTTGTCCATGCCCTCGGTGGCTTCCCCCTGCCCCATGCCCGCCGCGGCTTCCTTCACGGCCTTGGCGTTGAACCCGATGCGGATGGTCATCTTGCCCGAGCCGTCGGGCATGACCACGGTGTCCTGCTTCAGTTTGATGCAGCCGCCGAGCATCAGGCCGGCGGCGGCGATGACTACGAGAGGCCAGACCGCGAAGACACGGAATCTCATGACCCACCTTTCTTCCAGAGCGGTTCGAGAGCGAGACGTACGGCGGCGGATTGTAGTCGGGTCCGTCGCCCGCCGAAGATTCGGGTGGAACGGGGCGGGCGAGACCGGTCAGTTCGAGGTCCGCATCCGGGAGAGGATGCTCACTTTCTGGACGAGGATCGTGCCGGGCTCGACCTCGATGTTCGCCTCGGTCTCCGCCTTCGTCTCCACGGCCTCCGGCGTGATCTTCGCCAGCTTCATCTCTCCCCGGCCGGTGGACGTCGACTTGATCGACAGGAGCTTCACGGGCACGCCGGGCATCATGGGGGATTCGAACGACTGCTCCCCGCCGGCCTGCTTCACCTCCACCGTCCATGCGATACGCCCGCCGGCGGACTCCCGCAGGGTGTAGACGGCAACCTGCTCCATCGCGATGCCGCCCACGTTCAGCATGGCCCGCTGCTCCCACTTCGCCCCGACGCCCACCGCCTCCTCGGGCAGCGGCACCACGATGTCCTTCATGGGCTCCCGCAGGCTCTCCAGGACGGCCTTGGACATGAGGTCGGGCGTGCTGATCTCCATCCGGGTCTCGAGCACCTGGCCGCGATTCGAGCAGAGGCCTCCGCCGCGGGACCCCTTGATCGCGGAGAGGCTCGCCTTGTACATCTCGAGCATCACGGGATCGATCTCGCTCGCGCCCGGGTCGACCTCCGCCGCCCCGAACCGGAATGCGTAGGCGAAGTCGCCATTCGGGCGGACGTCGAGCACCTCGAACTCGACGGGCATGGCGATGGCCGGCATGGGCTGGCCCGGGAGGGGGTTGCCGCCGAGGCTCAACTCCATGGCGACCTCGAGGCGCATCGTGAGCGTCTGCTTCAGGCCCTTCGCGGGGGCGAGGCGCAGCGGGACCCGCGGCTCCGCGCCGACCTCCAGCAGCCGGAAGGCGGGCCGCGGGGCGGCCGGGGCGGCCGGCGGAGCCGCCGGCGCGGCCGGCGTCGGCTCGGCCCGCGCCAGGGAACCGACGGGGAGGAGCATCGCGAAAACGACGAGCGTCGCGGTACGGGCGTTCATGGGGCCCCATTATCGCCACGGAGGGCCGCCCCGGGGCGAGAATCGGTCTGCCACCTGCGATCTTCCCTTGCCGCGCGGACGGCGTTAGGCTCTCCGCATGGCCGGTGCCCGGGACATCACCGCTCTCGCCTTCTCCCTCTCCCTGACGCTCGCCGTCGGCTACCTGGGATCCGTGTTCACCCGGTCTTCGGTCGGGTCCTGGTACGCCGAACTCGCGAAGCCCGCATGGACGCCCCCGGGGTGGGTGTTCGGGCCGGTGTGGACGATCCTGTACCTCATGATGGGGTTCGCCGCGTACCTCGTGTTCCGGGCTGCCCCGCGCCCCGGGGTCGCCGCCGCCCTTGCCGTCTGGTTCGTCCAGCTTGGCCTCAACCTCGCGTGGTCCGGACTGTTCTTCGGGCTCCGCCGGCCGGGGCTCGCCTTCGCGGAGATCGTCGCGCTGTTCGCCGCGGTGGCCCTGACCCTGGTCCTGTTCCGGGCCGTCCGCCCTCTCGCGGCCTGGCTCCTGGTCCCCTACCTCGCGTGGGTCGGCTTCGCGGCGGCGCTGAACTACCGCCTGTGGAGGCTCAACGACTGACATGGCCGACTTCCCCCGTCCCCGCGTGGTCGTGAGTCGCTGCCTCGGGTTCGACGCCTGCCGCTACAACGGCCAGACGATCCCCGACCGGTTCCTCCGCCTCCTCACCCCGCACGCGGAACTCGTCACCGTGTGTCCGGAAGTGGAGATCGGCCTCGGCACCCCGCGCGACCCCATCCACATCGTCGCCGGGAGCGGGGGCCCGCGACTCATCCAGCCGACCACCGGTCTCGATCTCACAGAACGCATGGTCGAGTTCCGCGAGCGCTGGCTCGGGGGGCTCTCCGACGTGGACGGGTTCGTGCTGAAGGGCCGCTCCCCGTCGTGCGGCGTCACCGACGCGAAGCACCAGACCCCGGAGCGCGACGGGCCGCCGGGGAAGGGCCCCGGGTTCTTCGCCGCCGGCGTCCTCGCCCGATTCCCCGGCGTCGCCGTGGAGGACGAGGGCCGGCTGACGAACTTCCGCATCCGCGAGCACTTCCTCGCCCGCATCTTCACCGCCGCGGCGTTCCGCCGGGTGCGCGCGGCGGGCGACATCGGCGGCCTCGTGAAGTTCCACGCGCAGCGGAAGCTCCTGCTCATGGCCGCGAACCAGACCGAGATGCGCCACCTCGGCCGGGTCGTGGCGAACCACGACCGGAAAGGCCCGCGGGCGGTCTTCGCGGAGTACGGCGAGGGGCTGTCCCGGGCGCTCTCGCGCATCCCGCGGTACACCTCGCAGATCAACGTCCTGATGCACGCCCTCGGCTACTTCAAGGACGCGCTGACCGCGCGGGAGAAGGCGCACTTCCTCGACGCGCTCGAGCGCTACCGGGGAGGGAAGATCCCGCTCTCGGCGCTGACGACGATCCTCAGGTCGTGGATCGTCCGGTTCGGCGAGCCGTACCTCGCGGAGCAGACCTGGTTCGCTCCCTATCCCGAGGATCTGGTGGAGATCACGGATTCCGGGAAGGGGCGCGGGGAGTGAGCGCCACCCCGGCGGTGCCCGCGGTCCGCGTCCGCCGGGCCCACGACGCCCCGGCGAACCCCCGCGGCGACTACGTCCTGTACTTCATGACGGCGGCCCGCCGCACGTCGTTCAACTACGCCCTGGACCGCGCCCGCGAACACTGCGCCACGCTCTCGCGGCCGCTCCTCGTGCTCGAAGCGCTGCGGGCGGGCTACCCCTACGCCAGCGACCGCCTGCACTCGTTCGTGCTCGCGGGCATGGCCGCCAACGCCGCGCGGTTCCGGCGGGCCGGCGTGACCTGCCACACCTACGTGGAGCCCGCGCCGGGGGAAGGGCACGGGCTTCTCGCCGCCCTCGCCTCCCGCGCGGCGGCCGTCGTCACGGACCACTCCCCCGCGTTCTTCCTCCCGCGCCTCCGGGAGGCGGCCGCGCGCCACACTCCCGTCCTCTTCGAATCCGTCGACTCCTGCGGTCTGCTTCCGCTTCACCTGACGCCCCGGACCTTCCCCACGGCATACGCGTTCCGTCGGTTCCTGCAGTCGAACCTGAAGGCCTGCCTCGCGCAGTTCCCGCGCGCGGACCCGCTCCGCGGCCTCGGCGGTCCCCCTGCCGCCGTGCCGGGCGACGTCTCCCGGCGATGGCCCGCGGCGGACGAACGCCTCCTCGCGGGGGAGAGCGCGGCGCTGTCCCGCCTCCCCGTCGACCATTCCGTGCCGCCGGTGGTCCTGCCCGGGGGCGAGCCGGCGGCTCGCGCCGCCCTCGCCCGCTTCGTGACCGGGCGCCTGTCCCGGTATGCCGCGGAGCGGAACGAACCCGAGGCGGAGGCCGCCAGCGGCCTCTCCCCCTACCTCCACTTCGGGCACCTGTCCCCGCACGAGGTCTTCCGCCGCGTCGCGGACGCGGAGGGCTTCTCCCCGGAGAACCTCACCCGGAAGCCCGACGGCCGACGAGCGGGGTTTCTCGGCCTGTCGGAGGGCGCCGAGGCGTTTCTCGACCAGGTTCTGACCTGGCGCGAGCTCGGGCACCACACGGCGGAGAAGGAACCGGGCTACGACCGCTACGAGGCGCTTCCCGCGTGGGCCCGCCGGACGCTCGAGACCCACGCGGAAGACCCGCGGACGCCGCTCTACGACGAGGACGACCTCCGCGAGGCCCGGACCCACGACCCGCTGTGGAACGCGGCGCAGGTCCAGTTGCGGACGGAGGGGACGATCCACAACTACCTGCGCATGCTGTGGGGCAAGAAGGTCCTCCAGTGGACGGAGAGCCCGCGCGAGGCGTTCCGCATCCTCCTCGCCCTGAACGACCGCTACGCCCTCGATGGACGGGACCCCAATTCGGTGAGCGGCGTCGGGTGGTGTCTCGGACGGTACGACCGCCCGTGGGGGCCCGAGCGGCCCGTCTTCGGCACCGTCCGCTACATGTCCTCGGAGAACACCGCGCGCAAGGTCGCGGTCGAGCGCTACATCGCCCGCTACCGACCGGAGGCACCGAGATGACCATCCCCCGCGCCGCCGCGCTCCTCCTCGCCGCGGCCCTCGCACCGCTCGCGCTCCTCGCCGGACCGGAGGCCTCCCGCGAGGACCTCGCGCGGGCCTACCTCGAGTTCGAACAGGCGTTCCTCGCCCACCCGCCTCCACCGGAGAGCGTCGCCGAGGTCAGCCGGGCCTTCGACGCGGCCACGATGCTCTTCCTCGGGAACCGCAGCGGCGAGTCGCTCCGGGGCCTCCACGCGCTGACCGCACGGCTCCTCGGGCAGTCGGACTCCGCGGCCGCCGCATTCGCGCGCGCCGCCGCCGTGCGCGTCGAGCCGCGCGTGTTCGTCGCCGGCTCCCCGGAGGCGCCGCTCGTCACCACGGCGCTCCTGTACCCCGTCCCCGAGGCGACCGGCCTCGACCTCGTCGTGGTCAACTGCGACGGGCGCCGCCTGCCGGTGGGGCCCGGCGTCCCGGGCGCCATCCGCCTGCCCGCGGAGACCGTCGCACAATTGACTCCCGGTCTCAATGAGCTCCGCTTCGCGGGGCCCGCGGGGCTCGAGGTCGCCAAGGCCACGTTCTCCCTGGTGCCCCGTCCGCTCGCGGACATCCGCGCCGGGAACGAGAAGGCCATCGCCGCGCTCCGCGCGGACACCGCGGAGCTCGCGCAGGCCGTGGCCAGCGTGCGGGCCCGCAACGCCCTGCTCACCGATACGCCCTCGCCGGCCCGGTCCGCGGAGATCCTCGCGGACCCGGCGGAACTCGCGCTGCGCCTGACGGCCGAGATCCGGCACATCGCGGAGAAGGGCGAAAGCCCCTACCGGGGTCCTGGCGACTGGTGGCGCGTGATCCTCGTCGGCGGCGGGGAGATGCCCGTCCGCGTCCACGTGCCCGTGGTCGAGGACGTCCCCGCCGCCGGCCTCCCCCTCGTGATCGCCCTCCACGGCGCGGGCGGCGACGAGAACATGTTCCACCAGGGCTACGGCGCCGGACTCCTCGTGCGCCTGTCCGACGAGCGCGGCTTCGTGCTGGCCGCGCCGCTGACGACGCGGTTCTCCACGGACCCCGCGGCGTTCGACGCGCTCGTCGGCGTGCTGGCGGCGGAGCAGCGGATCGACGCGCGCCGGATCTACCTCCTCGGCCACTCCCTCGGCGCCATGGCCGGGGGCATCGCCGCACGGGCCCGGAAGGACCGTGTGGCCGCCGTGTGCCTCATCGCCGGAGCCCCCCCGGGAGGTACGGGGGACCTGCCGCCCTCCCTCCGCATCGCCGGAGCCCTCGATCCCCTCGTGCGGAGCCCCCGCGTGAAGCCGGACCCCGACCGGAGGGTCTACCCCGACCACGGACACACCACGGTCGTCGCCGCCGCCCTCCCGGAGGCGCTCGACTTCCTCCTCGCCAGGAGCCTCCCGCCCCGCTAGCGTAGAGGCGTGCACGGGTTCCTCCTCCTCGACAAGCCCGCGGGAGTCTCCTCGGCCGCGGCGCTGGCGCCGGTGAAGCGGTCGCTCCCGCGGGGCGTCCGGGTCGGTCACGCCGGCACGCTCGATCCGTTCGCCACCGGCCTGCTCATCGTCCTCCTGGGCGACGCCACGCGTCTCGCGAGCCTCGCGACCGGCCTCCCGAAGGAGTACGAAGCCACCGTGCGCTTCGGCGAGGAGACGGACACGCTCGACCCCACCGGCGTCGTCGTGTCCCGCGCGGACCCCGGGGGCGCGCCCCCGCCGGCCCTCGCCGGGGCCGTGGCGTCCTTCGCCGGGGAGCGTCTCCAGGAACCGCCGGCATACTCCGCGCTGAAGGTCGGCGGGCGGCGGGCGTACCGCCTCGCCCGCGCCGGCGAGGCCCCGGCGCTGGCGCCTCGGCCGGTCCACATCCGGCGCATCGCGATCGCCGCCGTCCGCTGGCCGGACGTGGACGTCGCGCTCCAATGCAGCGCGGGCACCTACGTGCGCGCCGTGGCGCGCGACCTCGGGCGCGCGATCGGCCTGCCCGCCCGCCTCGAGTCCCTCCGGCGGTCGGCGATCGGGCCGTTCCGGGCGGAGGCGGCGGTCCGACCCGCCCCCGACAGCAGCGTCGACGCGCCGGCCGCGCTCCTTCCGCCTCTCGCCCTCGTCCGCGCGGCGGGACTGTCCGAGGTCGCCCTCGATGCCGCGGAGGCCCGTCGCTTCGTGCGCGGCGGCGCGGCGCCGGTCCCCGGCGGCGGCGCGGGGGACGCCGCGGCGGTCCTCGCGGGCCGTGGCCTCCTCCTCGGCCTCGGCACGTTCGCCGGCCCGTCCCTCCGGCCCCGCATCGTGCTGCCCTCGGCGGCGGCGGAGGTGACGGCGTGACCGGGCGCGTCCTCCTCACCGGGGCGACGGGCTACGTCGGCGGGCGTCTCCTCCCCCTCCTCGCCCGGGAGGGTCGCCCCGTGCGGGCCCTGGCGCGCCGCCCGGAGAATCTCCGTCCGCCGCCCGGCGTGGAGGTCGTGCCCGGCGACGTGCTCTCCCCGTCATCGCTGCCGGCGGCGATGGCCGGCGTCGAGGCGGCGGCCTACCTCGTCCACTCGATGGGGTCCCGCGGGGAGTTCCGCGAGGAGGACCGGCGCGCGGCCGAGAACTTCGGACGGGCGGCGCGCGAAGCGGGCGTCCGGCGGATCGTGTACCTCGGGGGCCTGGCCCACGGCGACCGCCTGTCGCCCCATCTCGCCAGCAGGCACGAGGTCGGAGAGGTCCTGCGTAAATCCGGCGTCGCTGTAACCGAATTTCGCGCGTCCATCGTCGTCGGGTCCGGCAGCCTCTCCTTCGAGATGATCCGCGCCCTGGTGGAGCGCCTGCCGGTGATGATGACGCCGCGGTGGACGCGCTCGCTCTCCCAGCCCATCGCGATCGAGGACGTCCTCGCCTACCTCGCGCTCGGTCTCTCCATGCGCGCGGAGGGCCACCGCATCTACGAGATCGGCGGCCCGGACCGCGTCTCCTATGCCGGTCTCATGCGCGAGTTCGCGCGGCAACGCGGGCTCCGGCGGCTCATCGTGCCCGTCCCCGTGCTCTCCCCCGGCCTGTCGAGCCTCTGGCTCGGTCTCGTCACCCCGCTCTACGCCCGCATCGGGCGCAAGTTGATCGACAGCGTGCGTCACGACACGGTGGTGCGCGACACGGCCGCCCTCGACGACTTCCCGCTGCGACCCCGGGGCTACCGCGAGGCCATCGCGCGCGCGCTGGCGAACGAGGACGCCGAGTTCGCGCAGACCCGCTGGTCGGATGCCCTCTCCTCCACGGGCCCGCTGAACTCGTACGGCGGCGTGCGCTTCGGCCCCCGGCTCGTCGATTCGCGGGCGGTGCGCCTGCCGGTGCCCCCGGGCCGGGCGTTCGCCCCCGTGCGGCGGATCGGCGGGAGGACGGGGTGGTACTACGCCGACTTCCTCTGGCACCTGCGGGGGTTCGCGGACCTCCTCGCCGGCGGCGCGGGCCTCCGCCGGGGCCGGCGGGACCCGGAACGGCTCGCCGTGGGCGATACCGTGGACTTCTGGCGCGTGGAGGCGGTCGAGGAGGACCGCCTCCTGCGCCTGCGCGCGGAGATGAAGGTGCCCGGGCGAGCGTGGCTGCAGTTCGAAGCGGCCCCCGTCAGCGGCGGCAGCGTGCTCCGCCAGACGGCGGTCTTCGAGCCCGCCGGCCTCGCCGGCCTCCTCTACTGGTACGGCATCTACCCGCTGCACGAGGCCGTCTTCCGCGGGATGCTGCGGGAGATCGGCCGCGCCGCCCGGCGGGAAGGGCAGTGACCCGTGGCCTCCGAGCCGGCGCGATCCGCCCGGTTCCTGCGCTTCGGCCCGGCCTGCGGGGAATCCCCGGCCGACTACCTCTCCGCCGCTCTCCGCCAGGTCCTGTCCTCCTGCGGCGCGGATCGGCTGGGCCTGCGGGGCCGCGTCCGCGCCGAGGGGCCAGGCTATCTGGTCCTCGTGGAGAGAGGGGCGAGCGTCTCCGCATCGTCACTGCCGGCGGACGCGCTGGGGAAGAAGCGCCGCGCCCGTCCCGCCGCGCTGGATGGCCTGATCCGCGCGGCGACGGGCGCCGTGCGCACGCTCGTCGGCCGCGCCCCGGAGGACGCGCTCCCCGCCGGAGGACTCGAGGCCGCCCTCGGTCTCCGGGCCCTCGCCGCCACCCTCTCGGCGATCGAGGCCCGCGGCGGACGAGTGCTGCCCTCCGACGCGGGGGGCCTGTCCATCCTCGCCGTCGGCGTGGGCGCGGCTTTCGGGGCCGCCGCCGTCCGCTTCGGCATCCCGGTGCGAGTGGCGATGCCGGTCCTCCTCGCCGTCGTGCTGGCGCCCCTCGTCCCGCGCCTCCGCGGCCTGCGCGTCCGCACGGGTTCCGGGGCGGTCCTGGCGGTCACGGACCGCGTCGAGGGCACGGCCTATGCCATGACGTTCGCGGCGGGGCGGGACGCGCGCACGCTCCGCCTCGACCTCGCGGGGATGCGCGCCGACGAGGATCCCGCCCGCCTCGCCATCCTCGCCGGCGAGGCGGTGGACGCCCTCGGTCTCGGGCGGTGATTTCGCCCGGCGCCTCCGAACCGGTATGCTTGCCGGGTGCCCCGCGCCTTCCTCGCCGTCCTCGCCTTCGTGACCCGCGGCGCGAACGTCCTCTCGTTCGCCGCCGCCTCGCCGCGCGCCGCCCGCTACACGCTCCGCTTCCACCTCCCGGCGGAGGTCCTCCTCGGCGCCGTGGCCGGGATCACCACTCTCGGGGATCTCATCGCGCGGAAGACCCTCCGCACGCCGGACTACCTCCTCGCCCTCCAGTCCTCGATCCCCACCGTGGCCCTCCTCTTCGCGATGGTCTGGCGGGACCTCCTCGACGGCGTGCCGCGCAGGAAGGTCCTCGTCCTCACGGGCGTGTTCGGCAAGGGCCTGCTGCTCTTCACCGCCTTCGCGACGAGCCCGGGCCTGTTCTTCGCGGTCCTCGTCGCCTTCTCCTTCGCGGACAGCGCGTTCATCCCCGTCCGGAACTCCATCTTCCGCTCGAACTACCCGGACAACGTCCGCGGGCGTCTGTTCGGCGGGGTCGTCTCCCTGATGAACCTCGCCCTGATCGCCGCCAACCTCCTCGCCGCGGCCGTCCTCGACCGCTGGGAGTGGTCGTACCGCCTCCTGTTGCCGGTCGCGGCGGTGCTCGGTCTCGCCGCGCACCTGATCTACGCCCGGATCAAGGTCCGCGGCGACGGACAGCACGAGGGCAACCGCCCGTCCACGCCGATCGTCTCCCGCGCGGCCGGCGCCGTCGTCCGGGGCTTCGCATCCACGGTGCGGATCCTGAGACGGGACCGGGACTTCCGGACCTACGAGGCGGGGTTCTTCCTCTACGGCCTCGGGTTCCTCATGAACCTGCCGCTGGTGGTCATCCTCATCAGCGACCGCCTGCACCTCAGTTACGGACAGGCGTCGTGGGCGCGGTTCGTCGTCCCGCCCGTCCTGATGATCCTCTGCTCCCCCGTCGCCGGACGGCTCCTCGACCGGACCCACTCCTCGTCGATGATGGCCGCGTCCTGCCTCCTTCTGGCGGCCCACTCGGCCCTCCTGGCCGCCGCCACGGGCTTCTGGACGCTCCTCGCATCGTTCGCGCTGCACGGCGTGGCGATGACCGGCGTCAACCTGGCGTGGAACCTCGGTCCCGTGCAGTTCGCGAGGACGCACGAGGAGTCGCTCGACTACATGGGCGTCCACGTCACGCTCACCGGCGTCCGGGGCCTCCTCGCGCCGCTCCTCGCGCTGGGGGCCCGGCACTTCCTCGGCCTGACGCCGGCGTTCTTCGTGGCCACCGGCTTCTTCGCGCTGGCGGCCCTGCTGCAATGGCGCCTCGCGCGCCGCGTGACACGCGCCGCCGCCCCGGCGGCGGAGGTGCCGGCATGAAGATCATCGTCGCCTCGGACGCCACGGGCACCACGGCCCAGCGCGTGCTCCAGGCCGCCCTCACGCAGTTCGACCACCCGAGCGTCGAGATCCTCCGTCACGGGCGCGTCCGCAGCCCGGAGCAGGTCCGCGCCATCATGGAGGAGGCCGCCCGCGAGGGCGGGTTCGTCGTCCACACGCTCGTGTCGCAGAGCCTGCGGGACCTCGTGCTGTCCCTCGGCCGTTCCCTCAACGTGGGCACGATCGACCTCATGGGGCCGCTCCTCGCGCGGCTCGCCGAGCTCCTCGACGTGCCGCCCCGTGCCGAGCCGGGGCTCTACACCCCCTTCGACTCCGCCTCCGCGCAGCGCATCGAAGCCATGGACTTCGCCGTTCGCCACGACGACGGCCGCCACCACGAGGAGCTCGCGGAGGCCGAGATCGTGCTGGTCGGCGTCTCCCGCACCTCGAAGACCCCCCTCAGCATCTTCCTCGCCTACCGGGGCTGGAAGGTGGCCAACGTGCCGCTGGTGCTGGGCCTCGAACCGCCCCCGGAGCTGTTCCTCGTGCCGAGCCGGCGGGTCGTGGGTCTCGTCGCGGACCCCGAGCGGCTCGCCGCGCTGCGGCAGTACCGGGTCCGCCAGTCGAAGGCCCCCCTGTCGGGCTACGCGGAACTCGGCCACGTCCGGCGCGAGATGCAGTACGCTTTCGAGGTGTTCCAGCGGGCGCGCCGCTGGTCCATCCTCGACGTCACCACCAAGACGATCGAGGAGGCCGCGGCGGAGATCGTCTCGCTGCTCCGGCAGACCGGCGGCATCGCCAGACCGCCTTTCGGAGAGACCGAATGAGGCTCCTCTTCGCCTTCGCCACGACGATGCTCGCTGGCCTCGCGGCCTGCACGACTCTGCCTCCCGCCGACGACGCCCGTCCGCGTCCTCCCGAGAGGTACATCCCCGTGGCGGCGCTGGCGGAGCGTCTCGGACTCGCCGTGGGCACCGCCGGCCCGACGCGCGTCACGCTGGAGGGCCCCGGGAACACGGTGTCGCTGTTCCCCGAGCCCGCCCCCTACGCCTACGTGAACGGGAAAGCCGTCGGTCCGCACCAGGGCATGATCCGCCTGAACGGCACCTGGCACGTCCCCGAGAGCCTGGCCGAGCGGCTGCGTGGACTCCTGAAGCCGCCCGCGACGCCGGCCGTCCCTTCCCCTCCCCCGACTCCCCCGCCGCCGCGCCCGGAGCCATCCGCCCGTCCTCTCGCCGCCTTCCGCGTCGCCGTCGACGCGGGCCACGGCGGCCGGGACCCCGGCACGCGCAGCGCGGCGGGGGCCGCGGAGAAGGGCGTCAACCTCGCGATCGCCCGCCGGCTCGCGGACCTTCTGCGGAAGCGCGGCGCGGACGTCACGATGACGCGCGCCGGCGCTCGCGGACCTTCTGCGGAAGCGCGGCGCGGACGTCACGATGACGCGCGCCGGCGACACCTTCGTGGACCTCGAGGAGCGTGCGGCCATGGCCAACCGCGCCGGCGCGCACCTCTTCGTCAGCCTCCACGCCGACGCGGCGAAGGACACCTCCGTGCGCGGTTTCACGGTGTACGTCTCCCGGTCCGCGGGGGGCGACACGCTGCACGCCGCGGAGGTCCTCGCCGCCGCGCTGTCCGGCCAGGGAATCCCGAGCCGCGGAGTGCGGCGCGCCGACTACCGGGTGCTGGTGAAGACCCGGATGCCGGCAGTGCTCGTCGAGGCCGGTTTTCTGAGCAACCCCGCGGAGGCTTCGCTCCTCGTCTCGGACGCCGTCCAGCAGCGCATCGCGGCATCCCTCGCGGCGGGCGTGGAGAAGGTGCTCACCGGGCGCTGAACCGCCGCACGATCCGCTCCACCGCGAGGGCCGCGATGTACAGCCCGCCTGCCGCCAGCACGATCGCCGACTCCGGCGACACGCGCGTCCCGTACACCGCCGCCCGGGGCACCGAGGTCAGCAGGAGGCACAGGATCGTCGACCACGCCATGAGCGCGCCGAGGCGATGGACGAAGTGCCGGGACGTCGCCGCCGGGAGCGAGAGGAGGGCGATGACGAGGATGAGCCCGACCACGCGGATCAGGGCGACGACGGCCAGGGAGACGAGCGCAAGGAGGACGAGGTTCGTCCCGAGGATGCTGACGCCTTGCAGCCCCGCGTACTCCTCGTCGAGACACAGGGCCTTCAGTCGCTTGTGGAGCAGGAGCAGCGTGCCCACGATGGCCACGTCGAGCGAGGCGAGGAGCCACAGGTCCGGACGGCTCACCACCGAGACGTTGCCGAAGAGGTAGGAGAAGATCTCCGTCTGGTAGCCGGGGGTGTACTTGAGGAGGAGGATCCCGACGGCCATGCCCACGGCCCACAGGGCGCCGATGAGCGTGTCGAGCCGTTCACGCGCGTAGTGCTGCACGAGTCCGACGAGGACGGCCGCGAGGACGGCGGCGACCACCGCCCCATGCAGCGGATCCAGGCCGTCGAGGGCCGGGGCGAAGCGGTGCTTCGCGAAGATGACGGCGCCGATCCCCCCCACCACGATGTGCGCGATCGCCCCGGCGAGGAACACGATACGCCGCGTCACGACGTAGGGGCCGATGAGGCCGCAGGCCACGCTGGCCAGCGCCCCGGCGAGGAGCCCACGCAGGAGGAGCTCGTTCACGGCCATGTCGGAGAAGAAGCGGATCACCGATGTCCCTCCCCCCCTTCCCCGTGCAGAGGGCACTCGCCACGGTGGCCCAGCGCGTGGACGGGTCCCGCGGCGCGGTACATCTCGCTGATGATGTCCCGCGTCACGTCCTGCGCGCGGTTGACGAGGATGCGCCGGTTCAGGCACGCCACGCGCTTCACGTGGGTGGAGATGAACCCCACGTCGTGGCTGACGAGGACGATGGGCATCCGCTCGTTCAGCCTCCGCAGCGTCTCGAGGATCCCCTGCTCGACGTGGAGGTCGATGCCGGCCATCGGCTCGTCGAGGAGGAGCAACCGGGCGTCGGAGGCCAGCGCACGGGCGATCAGCACCCGCTGCCGCTGCCCCCCGGACAGCTCTCCGTAACGCCGGTCGGCATGGTCCGCGAGCCCCGCGTCTCCGAGCGCCGCCCGGGCGCGCTCCACGTCGCCGCGGCGGTAGAAGAAGCCCCAGGGCCGAAGGCCCAGCCGCCCCGTCAGGACGACGTCCAGCACGGTGGCGGGGACCTTCTCGTCGACCTGGGCCCTCTGCGGCACGTAGCCCACGTGCCGGCGGACCTCGCGCGGTGTCCGGCCGAGGACCGTCACGCGGCCGCTCGTGGGAGCGACGAGCCCGAGGAGCAGGCGGAGGAGCGTGGTCTTGCCCCCGCCGTTGGGCCCGATGAGGCCGAGGAAGTCCCGATCCTCGATGGTCAGGTTCACGTCCTCGAGGACCGGCGGGGCGCCCGGCCCCCCGTACGTGAACGTCACCCCCTCGAGGACCGCCGGGGGCGCGGCCAGCGGGCCGTCGCTCACCGCAGGGCCTCCGCCACGGCCGTCGCGGCCTCCGTGAGGTTCGCGAGGACATCCACGCGCAGGGGGTCGAGGGTGCGCAGAGTCGCGCCCGTCGCCTCGGCGAGGGCCGCCGCCGACCGTCCCGACACCTGCGGCTGGACGAAGATGACCCGCGCACGGTCGGCGCGGGCGCGGGCAATGAGCGCGGTGAGTTCGTGGTCCGAGGGCTCCTTTCCCTCGAACTCCACCGACACCTGCCGCAGGCCGTACTCGTCGCAGAAGTAGCCCCACGCGGGGTGGAACACGTACATCGCCCTCCCGCGCACCGGGGCCAGGAGGCGTCGCAGCGCTTCGTCCGTGCGGTCCAGATCGGCGCAGAGGGCGCGCAGGTTCGCCTCGTAGGTGGCGGCCCGCTCCGGGTCGGCGGCCAGCAGCGCTCCCGCCGCGTTCTCCGCCATCCGGCGGAGGTGGCGGGGCGTCAGCCAGACGTGGGGGTCGTCGCCCTCGTCGTGGCCGTGGGTGCTCTCCTCCTCCTCCATCCGCCGGAGGTCGATGCCGGCCCGCTGGTCCACCACGCGGACCCGCTCCGGCAAGGCGGACAGCCAGCGGCCGTTCTCGAAGGGCACCCCGATCCGGAAGTAGAGGCGCGCCCGCATGACGTCGCTGACCTGACTGTCGCTCGGCTGGTAGGTGTGGGGGCTCTCGCCCGGGCCCGCCAGCACCGTCACCGCCACCCCCGGGCCTCCCACCCGGGCGAGGACGAACTCCTGGGGCGGGATGCTCACGACGACGCGCAGCGGCGCACCGCCCTCCGGCGGCGCGCAGGAGGCAAGGCACAGGACGGCCGCGGCGAGGCAGAGGGGCTTCATGTGGACCGCACATCATACGTCCGGAGGCGCGGAATCCGGAGCGCCTCAGAGGCCGCCGAGAGATCCCGCGCGGCCCCGTTGCCGGCCCCGGCACGAGCGGAAGCCGGAGCGACGGCGTGGCCGCTCCCCGCACCGAGGCCGGCAACCCTCCGGGCCGGGCGGGTTGCGCCTCGCCCCGCTTCGTTGCCCGTCGCCGGGGACCGGCTCCGTCCGGTCACGTCCTCCTCGCTCCTCGCGTCGCTCGCCCCTCGTCCCGGTCCGGCTCGTGAGGGACCTCTTCGCCGCCCCCAGGCGGTCCGCGCCTGCAGCCCATGACGGGGGGGGGATGCCCGGCGCGCCCCGCGCCGCTTGTCGTCGGGGGGGGGCGGCAGACCCTCCCCCGCCGGAGCGCTCCGCGACCCGCCTCCCCCTCCTCGCCGCCCTGCGGGCAGCGGGCTCCTGCGGCGCGGCCTGCCGCCCGGATCTGCGCACCTGGAGAGGACTTCGCGTAGTGGCAGTTCCGCAGGCGCGGATCACGGCCGGCGCGCGCCGGCCCTTCGTCTCGCCCCGGGAAACGGCGCGGGCCGGTCGGGGACTCGCCCCGACCGGCCCGGCCCGGAAACCGTGCGCGACGCCGCGCGCTACGGCTCCATCATCTTGGACTTCCTCGGCGGGGTCGAGGTGAACGTGACCTTCACCGTACCCGTCGCCGCCACTCCGAGGCGGTAGAGCCCGACGCCCTGGCCGAACCGGGCCATGACGTCGAAGGACCCCTTGCCGCCGGTGAGTTCGAACGGCACCGCGCCGTCCGGGCCCAGGAGGAAGAACGTGGCGGGGTCGGCCTCACCGCCTTCCAGGTGCGCCGAGAAGAGGCAGCCGTCGGTGCCCTGGAACACGAACTCCACGAGGCCGTCGGACTTGACCCGCAGCGTCCGGTCGAAGGCCGTGGTGGCCTTCGGCCGCTTCACGGCCACGCTGATCTTGTAGGAGCCGGGGCCACCGCCCTGGCTGGCCTGCAGGAGATAGCGGCCCGTGCCGCCGCTCGGGATGTTGAACGTGGCTCCCGAGGTGACGTCGATGAACATGCCCGACGGGGTCAGCATCTGGAGCGTCAGCGGGAACGCCTGCCCCCGGGTGGCGGCCCTGCCGGTGCCCGTGATCTTCACCACGTCGCCGGCGATGAGGTCGAAGGTGACGGAGTCGGAGTCCTGCGCGTTGGAGAGGTACCCCGTGTAGGTGCCCGCCATGCCGAGGTGAGGGGGCGTGGTCTCCACCAGGAACACCGACGCGCTGACCGTGGACAGGGCGGACGTGTTGCCCGCGTTGTCGCGGACCTGCACCCGCAGCTGGTAGAAGCCCGACCCGGACGGGGACACCAGCGGCGTCCGCACCGCGTCGTACACCACCCACGGGCTGTAAGTGACCCCGTTGTCGAAGGTGGCCCGCATCTCGGAGATGCCGGAGCCCTCCGCGTTGTCCGCGGCGAACGTGCGGATGTAGAGGGTCTCCCCCGCCACGAAGAAGGCGTAGCGGCCCATGACGGACAGCTGGAAGATCGACGGGGCCGACATGTCCACCAGGATGCCGTCGAAGAACTCGCGGGACTCGTTGCCCGCCCGGTCGCGGAAGATGACGTAGTAGCCCTTGGCGCCCTCGCCGGAAGGCAGGACGCGGACCTGCTGTTCGACGAACGGCTCCCACGGCCCGTACGCGGTGTCACCGAGGCGGCGGAACTTCACGACGTCGATCCCCGAACCACCCGGGTTGTCGGCGGCCGTCAGATCGACTTTCACCGACCAGTCGGGGGAGTACGGGTAGCCGTCGTCGATCTGGATCGAGCCGCTCGGCGGAGCCACCGTGTCGAGGCCGATGTCGTCCGAGGCGAGACTCGACACGTTCATGGCCCAGTCGCGGGCCTCGGCCTGGAACGTCTTCGGCCCGTCGCCGGAGGGCATCGGGACATCGACGCGCGACGTGTTGGTGCTCCAGGCGCTCCACGTGCCGCCTTCCGCCCGCGCTCGCACCTGCGCCACGCCCGACATGTTGTCGGAGAACGTGCAGTTGATCGTCACCGTGCTCTTGTTCGTCCACGCGGCGCCGCCCTCCACGCTGATGGTGCCCGACGGGGCGGTCGCATCGAAGTAGATGGTGTCGCTCGTCACCTTCGACGAGAGACCGGCGCTGTCGCGGAACTGGATCTCGACGGTCTTCAGCTCCTCACCGGCGGTGAGCGTCCACTGCATGTTGGCCTTGAGGCCGACCCAGGGCCCCCAGTCCTCGCCCGCGTTGCGCAGGCGCATCTCGGAGACCGTCGCCTCGCCCGCGGCCCACGTGATGTCGAGGGACGCCTCGGGGTCCGCCGTGGCGAGGTCCCCGTCGTTGATGAGGACGCTGCCCTTGGGGGACGGCGTGACGTAGACGAACACCTGACCGTAGCCGGACAGCCCGTAGTACTGGCCCACCGCCATGTCCTGCATGCCGTCCTGGTTCACGTCCTCGAGGCCCGCCACGGAGTAGCCGAAGTACTCGTAGGTGCTCGGCCCGTACACTTCGGCGATCTTCGTTCCGTCCATGGAGAAGGCGTAGGCCGCCCCCGTCTGCTGCCCATTGCTGTTGTAGGCGTAGAAGGCGCCGACGAGCACGTCGTCGAGGCCGTCACCGTCGAGGTCGCCGGCCGGGGCGATCGCGCAGCCGAAGTACTCGTAGTCGCGCGTGCCGTAGAGGGTGTTTATCTGCGAGCCGTCGATGCCGGAGTACAGGACGACCCGGCCCGTGTACACGTAGGACGGGTTGGGGTCGTTATACCCGCCGACCGCCACGTCATCGTAGCCGTCGCCGTCCACGTCGCCCACGCCCGCCACCGCGTACCCGAAGTAGTTCCAGGAGTAGTCGCCCGGGCAGTCGTACAGGGTGGAGCCGTCGGCTCCCGAGACGACCGTGCCCATGCCGAAGTAGTCGTAGTACCCCTGGTTCGGCGAGTAGCAGTACCCGTAGGGCGCGCCGATGATGATGTCCGGCACGCCGTCGCCGTTCACGTCGCCCGCGCAGTCCACGCTGTAGCCGGCGTAGTAGCCGTTGCTGCCGAAGTAGGTGTAGAGCACCTTGCCGGACTGCCCGGAGAAGATATCGGCATAGCCCATCGAGCTGTTGCCGTAGGGGGCGCCGACGACGAAGTCGTCGCAGCCGTCCCCGTCGATGTCACCGAGGCCGCTGACGGACATGCCGAAGTACGCCCATCCCTGCGATCCGGTCAGCTGGTGCAGGATGGTCGAGCCGTCCTGGCCCGAAATGACGTAGGCCATGTCGGCATACATGTCGCCGACGATGATGTCCAGGTAGCCGTCGGCGTTCACGTCTCCGGCCCCGTCGATGCTCATGCCGAAGGAGCCGTTGCCCATGCCCCGAAGGCTGTAGATCACGGAGCCGTCGACTCCGGAGAGGATGTAGGCGGTGTCGGACTGGCCGCCGACGGCCACGTCCGGCACGCCGTCCTGGTCGATGTCGCCGGCGGGGTTGACGCAGTAGCCGAGGTACTCGTACCCCGAGCCCCTGACCCGCACCTGCTCCTTCCAGCTGAAGGCCGACGCGGTGCCGGCGACGACGCCGACCACCACCATCGCGGTCACGAGACGGAACATGGTCCGCATGCGAACCTCCAAGTCCTGATACCCAAAGGCTTCACCCTATCAGGAACGATACCCTTTACTTCCCCCCGTGTCCCGTCAAAAAAACCGCCTTCGGGCCCACTTTCAGACCAGGGCCAGCCAGACGGCGGCCAGGGCGAGAGTCACCGCGGTCACGGGGATCCCGACCCGGGCGTGCCGGGCCCAGGAGATCCGGACGCCGAGGCGCCCGGCCTGGTCCACCACGATGATGTTCGCGATGCTCCCCACGATGATCAGGTTCCCCGCCAGCGTGCTCGACAGCGCGAGGATGGCGCCCGCCTTGGGGTGGACGGCGGCCGGCAGGAGGAGCATCGTCGCCGGGACGTTCGAGACCAGGTTGCTGAGGACCACCGTCGTGCCGAACAGCGTCGCGGGATGCCGGGGATCGAGACCGGCGCCCGCCAGTCCGGCCATGGCCGAGGACAGCATCCCCGACTCGGCGAGGGCGTGGTTCACCACGAACAGCGACACGAACAGAACCAGGAGCTGCCAGTCCACGAGACCGAGCATCGTGCGGGAGGCCATCCGCCGGGACAGGAGCAGCACGCCCGCCGCCCCCAGCGCGGCCACTTCCCGCGGCACGGGCGCAAATACGAACAGGATCATGACGGCGGCGGTGACGGCGAGCCCCTTCCCCGTCTGCCACGCGCTGTAGCGGGCGATCTCCACCTCCGGCACCGCCACCTGCGCACCGAACCGGCCCCGGTAGAGGAGCAGGATGACGCCGAACGTCGCGAAGAGCCCGAGGACCGAGGGGACGAACGCGTCGAGGAGATAGCCGGAGAACGACAGGCGGAGGGTCTGGCCGATCAGCATGTTCTGGGGGTTGCCGATGAGCGTGGCGGCGGACCCCACGTTGGACGCGCAGGCCAGCGCGAGCAGGAACGGCACGGGGTCGAGATCGCGCCGGGCGCACCCCACCGCGAGCACGGGCGCCATGGCGAGGCAGACGATGTCGTTGGCGAGGACGGCCGAGAGCCCCCCCGCCACGAGGATCAGGACGAGGAGCAGGGCCGGCGGAGAGAGACCCGCCCCCGCCAGACGCCGGGTCACGCGGGTGTAGAATCCCCCCAGGCGGAACTGCGCGGACACCACCATGAGCCCGAACAGGAGGGCGATCGTCGAGACGTCGATCGCGCCGCGGGCGGCGTCCGGCGAGACCTTCCCGGTGACGAGCAGGGCGATGGCGCCGAGGAGCGCGATGCCGGTCCGGTCGATCGCCAGCGGCGGGATGCCTCCCACGACCATGCCGGCGTAGACGAACAGGAAGACCCCGAGGACGGTGAAGTCCATCCGCATACCTATACCGGAGTCCCGTGGGCGTCGCCCGATAGAATGGAAGCGCTTGCCGCCCGGGTAAGGAGGCGTCCCGTGAAGCGTTTCCTCGCCGTGCTCATCGTCGCAGGGTTCGCGACTCCCGCTCCGCTCGCCGCGCAGGACGGAGGCGAAGCCGACCTGGCCCTCCGCGTCAAGGCGCTCTCGGAGCAGGTGGAGTTCCTGTTGAAGGAGGTTGCCGCGCTGCGCGACCGCGTCGCGGCGCTGGAGGCCCGCGACGCCGGCGAGGCGCCCGCGGCGCCCCCGGCCGCCTCGACGCCGGAGGCGCCCGCCACACCACCGGCGGCCGCGAACCTGCCCGCGGGGACCTACGACCTCGACGTGGCGGCCTACACGAAGGCTCTCGAGACCGGGAATCTGCAGAGCCTCGCCGCGGTGCTCTCCGGCGCCACCGCCGAGCAGCGGGCGGCGGCGGAGGAGATGGTCCGCGCACGGTCCGCGGCGGCCGCGGCCTCCGCGCGCGTCGAGCTCGTGCTGCGCGCCGACGGCGCCTTCGTACTCACCTCTTCCCTGCCCGGCCTGCCGGCCCGGGCGGAAGGCGCCTGGACCGAGAGCCCCCAGGGCGTGCTCCTGCGGGCCGCCCGCATCGAGGGCGTGGAGATGGCCGACGGGTGGGAAGCCCGGTCGCACGGGGGCCGGCTCGAACTCCCGGTGCGGGCCGTCCCGGGCACGATCCACCTCGTCCGCAGACCGTAGCGCCCGGAGGCCCCCATGACTCCCCGCCGGTCCGACCGCCTCGCCCGGGCCATGAACGTCGGCCTGGTCGTCTTCGCCGTCCTGGTGGCGGCCGGCTTCGCGTTCGGCGCCTACCCCTTGTGACGGACCTGCGAGAGCCTGGGTCCCAGGCTCATCCGGATCGCCACGATCCCCGCGCCGCTGCTGGCCGCCGCCGTCGCGTACTTCCTCCTTCCCCGCGGCGGCCGTCCCGGGGACACCGCGTGACCGGGGCACCGCGCGGGACCCTCCTCGAGCCCTACGCCGACCGCCGCATGGCGGCGCTGGCGGGTCTCGGGTTCGCCTCCGGGCTGCCGCTCCTGCTCACGTCGGACACGCTCGCGGCCTGGCTCGCCACCGCGGGCCTCCGGCCGCGGGACATCGGGCTTCTCGCCCTCGTGGGGCTGCCCTATTCGCTGAAGTTCCTGTGGGCCCCGCTCCTCGACCGTTTCGCCCTCCCCCTGCCCCGCCTCGGTCGCCGGAGGGGCTGGATCCTCGCGTTCCAGGCGCTCCTCACGGCGGGCCTCGCGGCCATGGCGCTCCTCGGCCCCGGAGAGGGCGGCTCCGGCGCGGTCGCCCTCGCCGCCGCGGCGGTGGCGGTGGCGTGCCTCTCAGCCAGCCAGGACGTGGTGGCGGACGCCTACCGGGCCGACGTGCTGCCCCGCGAGTCGCTCGGCGCGGGGGCCGCCGTGTTCGTCACGGGCTACCGCGCGGCGATGATCGCGGGCGGCGGGCTGGTGCTGGTCCTCGCGAAGCCGCTCGGTTTCCCCGGGGCCTACTTCCTCATGGCGGGCCTCATGCTCCTCTCGGTCGCCGTGACGCTCCTGGCCCCCGAACCGCCCGGCCCCCCGGGTCGCCCCGCGACCCTCCGCGAGGCGATCGTCGCGCCGCTCGTCGCGTTCTTCCGCGCCCACGGCCGCGCCGCGGCCGCCGTGCTCCTGTTCGTGGTCCTCTTCAAGCTCCCGGACGTCCTCGCGGCCCAGATGGTGCCGGACTTCCTGCTGCGCAAACTGGCGTTCGCGCCCGCCGACGTGGGGTGGATCAAGCAGTGGCTCGGGCTGGCCTTCACGCTGGCGGGCGCGCTCGCGGGCGGCGGGCTCGTGGCGCGTCTCGGCGTCTGGCGGGCGCTGCTGCTGTTCGGGATCCTGCAGGCGGCGAGCAACCTCGGGTACTCGGCGCTGGCGCTGGCCGGGCACAGCCGGTCGGTCCTCATCGGCGCCGTCGCGGTGGAGAATCTCTGCGCCGGCTTCGTGACGGCGGGGTTCCTCGCCTTCCTCATGGGGCTCACCGAGCGGCGATTCTCCGCGTTCCAGTTCGCGCTCTTCACGAGCCTCATGGGCCTGACGCGATCGGTGGGCGCCGCGCCCGCCGGGTGGCTCGTGGAGCGCCTCGGCGACCGCTACGCCCTGTTCTTCGCCCTGACCGCGCTGGCGGGCCTGCCGGGGCTCTGCCTGCTGCCGCTCCTGCCCGGGGCCCGGCGGTCCGCCGCGCCGCCGGTCACTCCGTGAGCCCGGCGAGGCGCGCGAACTCCTCGCGCAGGGCCGGGTAGAGCGCGCGGTACCGAGGGTAGAGCCGCGCGTAGAACGCGACGTCCGGCCCGGGCTTCGTCGTGCGGGTTTCGCGGATCGTCCGGCGACAGGCGTCCTCCACGTCCGCGAAGACGCCGGTACCCGCCCCCGCGATCAGCGCCGCCCCGTAGGCCGCCCCCTGCGTGACACCCACCTCCACGACGGGCATGGCGAACACGTCGGCGAGGATCTGCCTCCAGAGCGGCGAACGTGACCCTCCGCCGGACAGGCGCACCCGGGTCACCGGGACGCCCAGGCCGCGCAGCAGCGCGAGGCCGTCGAGAAGGCTCATGGCCACGCCCTCGAGCACCGCGCGCGTGAGGTGCCCCTTGCCGTGGGCGAGGGACAGGCCGAAGAACACGCCCCGGGCGAGAGGGTCCGCGTGGGGCGTGCGCTCCCCGCAGAGGTACGGCAGCCAGAGGAGCCCATCGCTCCCCGGCGCGACCCACGCCGCGGCGTCCGTGAGCAGGTCGTAGGCGTCGCGGCCCTCGGCCTCGGCGGCGGCCTTCTCCTCGCCGCCCACCGTGTCCCGGAGCCACCGCAGGCTCCCCCCCGCCGCGAGCGTCACGCCCATCAGGTGCCACCGCCCGGGCGCGGCGTGGCAGTACGCATGCAGGCGGCCCGCGGGGTCCGGGGCGAAGCGGTCGGTGGCGGCGAAGACGACGCCGGACGTCCCGATCGTCACCGAGACCTCGCCGGGCCCCGCGATGCCGGTGCCGACGCCCTGCGCGGCCTGGTCGCCGGCGCCGGCGACGACCGGCGTCCCCGGGAGGAGCCCGGTCTCCGCGGCGCCCTCGAGACCGACCTTCGCGCACACCGCGGGGCACTCGAAGGCCTCCGGCAGGAAGGACCGCGGTATCTCGAGCGCGCCGGCCACCTCCTCCGACCAGCGCCGCGCGCCGACGTCGAAGAGATTGGTGCCGGAGGCGTCGGCGACGTCGGTGGCGAGGGCGCCGGTGAGGCGATAGCGGACGTAGTCCTTCGGGAGCATGACCGTCGCGGCGCGGGCGAAGGCGTCCGGCTCGTTCTCGCGGACCCACAGGATCTTCCCCGCCGTGAACCCGGTCAGCGCCGGCTTCCCGGTGATCGCGAGCAGGCGGTCCGCGCCCACGCGGGACGTGACCTCGGCGCACTGCTTCGCCGTCCGCTGGTCGTTCCACAGGATGCATCGCCGGACGGGGTGTCCCCGGCCGTCGAGGAGGACGAGCCCGTGCATCTGGCCGGTGAGTCCCACGGCGGCCACGTCGCCGGGCGGGATCCCGGCGTCCGCGAGGACGAAGCGGACGGCCTCGGAAGCGGAGCGCCACCAGTCGGCGGGGTCCTGCTCCGTGTGGCCCGGGCGCGGCGCGTGGAGCGGGTGCGCCGAGGCGGCCTCGGCGGCGATGCTCCCGTCGGGGCGGAGGAGAAGCGCCTTGCTGCCGGTGGTCCCGACGTCGATGCCGAGCAGGTGTTCCATGGGGGCCTCAGCGAGAAAGCGGCGGCAGGGGCGCCAGCCGATCGGGATGGCGGGCGCGCAGGCGCACGAGGTAGGCCTCGATCCACCCGCGCGCCCGGTCCGGGTGGTTCGCGGCGAAGAGGACGGACTCGTGGTCCACGTCCTGCAGGCGGTCGGCGGCGGCGCAGACGGCGTCCATGCTGATGCGCAGGGCCGTCGCGACCGGCATCCGCTCGGGGTTGATGTCGATGCCGAAGTGGCCGCGGTAGCCGTGCATCATGAGGACGTAGAGGAGGGCTTCGAGCTGCTCGGGGGCGACGACGCCGACGTTCAGGTCCTGGTCGAAGTTGCCGAGCGGCTGGCTGTTCAGATGCACGTGGGCGAGGCGGCCCTCGGAGAGCGGCCACGAGAAGGCGTAGGGCAGGTCCTCCCCGGCCATGAGCGCGTGCCCCACCTCCGGGTTCATGGCGCACAGGGCGTGTCTCTCGCCGAGCAGACTCCGGTTCTCCGGCGCGCGGAGCATCGATTCCACCTGATGCCCCAGCAGCACGCCCTCGGGCGTCGTGCCGTAGAGGATGCGGCCCCGCGGCTCGTAGGGCTTGGGCTCGAACGCCACCCGCACGCCGGGCACGGCGTCCATGGCCTCGGCGAGGCCTTCCGCGAAGCGGGCCCGGGCCGCGGCGAGGTCGAGTCCGAACGGGTTCTCGTACCCGTCGATGCCCGGCCACACGACGGCGAACTCGGTGTCGAACTCCCGGTTCAGCGCGAAGGCGCGCGTCGCGAGAGCGATCGCCTCGCGGCGGTCCGCCTCGATCGGGCTCGAGAGGGAGCCGAACTCGAAGCGCTTCCCGTAGAAGAGGAGCGGCACGATCGTGAGCAGCCGGATCCCCGTGTCGCGCGCGAAGGCCCGGTAGAGGTCGGCGTTCTCCTCGTTGACCTCGTTCGGATAGTGGGCCTCGATGGCGGCGAGGCCCTTGTCCGCGAGCGATGCGGCGACGTCGAGGCGCTGCCGGATGTCGAGGGCCGGTCCGTACCGCTCGTGGAACCGCGAGGCGGGCGGGGAGAAGAACCACACACCCGCGGAGAACCGCAGGTCGAGCCGGAAGGACCGCAGGTGCCGAAGGAGGTCGTCCGGGCTCCGTCGGACGGCCTGCGGCCGCAGATCGGCGATGGGCATAGGGACCCCTCCGGGCACGACGGCGTGCGGACTGACCCGCGGGCGCTGGTGGGGGCATTGGGATTCGAACCCAAGACCCACGGTTTAAAAGACCGTTGCTCTACCGACTGAGCTATGCCCCCCACCGCAGAGGAAAGCCTGCCGGAACCCGCATGGTATCAGGCTTCCGACGATACATCGACGTTCCGCCTGCGGGCGTCGAGAGCAGGACCCGGGGGACCGAGCCCGCATCCAGGGCTTGCGCGGGGCACTCCCACGGACAGAACCGGATCGCAGAGTGCAGCGGGTCACCGCGGTGGAGGGAGACGGCGGCGGCCAGGGGCGCGGGCCCGTCCTGTAGCCTCCGGATGGTCAGTCCGTTGGCCCCGGGCCCGGGGAGCGCGTCGAGGAGCAGGATCACGTCGGCGTGGAGAACGGGGGGCTGCACGCCCGGAGAGACCGGCCGCGCGGTCCATCCCCAGGGCAGCGCCTTCACGGCCGCGACGACCGCGGCTGCCGCGCGCTCGCCGGCGGACGGCAGGGGGATCGCGCAGTGCGTCCGGTCGGAGGGGATCGTCTCCCCGAGGTGTCCCTTCACGATCCCCCGCGTGATGGCCCGGGTCAGCGCCCGCGCCCGCTCCCGTCCATCGGGGTTTCGCACGGCGAAGTCGAGGCGGTTGATCCGCACCCACGGGTCCTCGCAGGCCTCCATGGCGCGGGTGACATCCCCGACCGACAGCGTCCCGGCCGCACGAAGGCGCACGCCGGTGAGCGAGGGCTGGCCGGGACTCGACCGGTCCCGGTCCGGTTCGGCAGCCTCCCGCAGCGCGGCGAGGAGATGGTCGCAGTCGAGCTGCCGCCGGTCCACGACGCAGGCGCCGCCGGAGAGGAGCGTCACCACGACGAGGCGGCCGGGCCACCCCGTCAGATCCCCCCGCTCGCCGCACGGGGCAGGCCCACGGGCGGGAGGGGCGCGCCGCACGCGGAGGAGGACGGCCGGAGGGAGAGCCGGTGCCGCGGTCGCAGGCGCCCAACCTGCACCGCCCGCGCCGCAGGAGGCGGAGGCACGTGCGCTCGCGGTGCCAGGGCTACGGGCCCCAGGAGCAGGCGCGCGCTGCCGCGGGCGCGCCTCCTTCCGGCGCCGGCGCCCAGCCCGCGTCCGTGGCGCACTCCGGCGAGTGGGCGTCGGTCATCCCCGGCGGACATCCGGGCCTGGATGAGCGGCGTGCACTCTGCCCGGTCAGTCCCCGAACTGGAACCGCCGCACCGCCTCGTTCCACTTCAGGCGGCCCTTCACCGAGGCGTACCAGGCTTCGTAGTCCTGACGGGCTTTCGGGCCGCCTCCCGACTGGCCCCAGTACGTCTGGCCGGTGACCTCGTTCAACGTGTCGCCGGCCCAGGAGACCAGCCAGTCGTCGTACGCCTCCAGGGTGAGGGCAGAGAACAGCGGCGGGAGACCCGAGGGGTCGCCGAGCCGGACCAGCGCTCCGCAGACGTACACGAGCCGCGTGTTCCGGTTCATCTCGTCCCCGCCGGTCGCCTTCGCGATGCGTCTCAGGACGGGGGTCGCCTCCGTGGCCCGGAACTCGACCAGCGTGTCGAGCAGCGCCGAACACCCGGGGGGGAACGCCTCGCCGCGTCGCTCGAGAAACCGCACCATGGGCGCCCGGGTGCTCTGGTCCCGGAACTTCGCGATCGCCCTCCCCAACTCGTGGCTCATGTGGTCTGCCTGCAGGGCGCGCAGGAGCGCCGGTACGCACGCCGGGTCACCGAGTTCCGTCAGCACCGCGGCGACCTTCACCCAGCCCTGGTCCAGAAGCGCGCAGAGCTTCGGTGTGTCCTCCCGGGTGCAGAGCCGGGCGAGGGCGGCCGCGGCCGCGCTGTCGCGGAACTCCGTCCACGTCCCGCGCGCCGGGTTCAGGTAGGGGACGAGAGCGGGGATCGCCACGCGACCCAGCGCGACCAGCTTTCCGACCGCGGGGCACCCGGGCAGGAAGCTGTCGGAGGGCACCTCCGCCATGATCGCATCGACCTGCGCGACGACCTGCGGGTCCGGGTCGCCGAAGTCTCCCGCGCCGCCCTGGCCCGAGAGGGCGTTCACCACCGCGAGCAGCGCTTCACCCTGGCTGCCCGTCGGAAGTTTCCCCAGAAGCTGCACCCGCCGGAGGGCCGGGTAGCCGATGCGGATCAGGATCCTCGTCACGACCGGCAACCGGTCGCTGTCCACCTTCTTCACGTTCGCCACGAGATGCGCCGCCGCCGCATCCCCCATCCGGACGAGCGCTTCCTCCGCCGCGTCGCGGACGTCCGCGCTCTCCGCCCCGAGCGCCGCCACGAGGTCCTTGAGGAACAGATCCTCCTCCTTCGTGGGGTCGGCCGCCCGGACGGAGGGAGCGAGCGCCAGGGACAGGATGAGAAACACCGCAATCCGGCGCATGGGGACTTCCTCCCGCGGGGTCCTCCGCCATTATACGGCGCATCGGACCGTGGAGAGTCGCGCGCAAAGCGGACCCGGTCACGCCGGTCTGGCACGGCGGGGAGAACCCCGGACGTTCGTTCCGGCCGCCGGCGCCTGCCATCGCCGGGCCCGCCCGGTCCTTCGTCAGAGTCGGAGGATGCCGTCCTCGGAGCCGAACGGGTTGGCGACCAGCGCGTCGGCGGTCTCGTCGTTCTGCCACCGGTCCCCGTCGAGGTAGTAGCGGAACCGGTACTCCCGGCCCGTCTTCAGGACGACGGACGTCGAGAGCGAGCCGTCCTTGCGGGCCTCGAGCGGGTTTTTCTGCTTGTCCCAGTCGTTGAAGTCCCCCACGACGAAAGCGCGGCGGAGGCCTTCGCCGGCGAGGCTGAACGTCACGCGGCACGATCGTCCGCCCTTGAGCGGTGTCTTGCGGATCATCTCTCCCTCCATATCTGGTGAGGAAACTCCCGAGTATAGCGATCGATGGAGGCAGGACATCGTCTTGGCGCCAAGGGATGATGACCGGACCGCCAAGCCACCGGAAAGGACGGGCAACCAATCGTATGTCATTATTTTTTATTGGACATTACGCAGCCCTCGGCTATGCTCTCCGCATGAAATCACATTGGCCCCGGAGCGTGATCGCCATGGCGCCCCTCGTCCTCTTCGCCGGCGCGATCCGCGCCGGGGCGTCCCCCGCCGTGCCCGCCGGGGCGGTCCACGCTGGTGCGCGGGCCGTGGCGGCGACCGCCCTGGCCGCCGACGCCGCCGGGCCGGCGGACCTCGCACCGGTCCTCCTCGCCGCCATCGACCGGGGCGCACCGCTCTACAACGAGGGCGACGCCGCGGGGTGCGCCGAAGTCTACGCGGCCGCGGTCCGGGCCGTCCTGGCAATGGCCTCGCCCCCCGCCTGGGCCCGGGAGGCGCTGAACGAGGGGCTCCGGATGGCCGCCGGGGAGCGCGATCCGCGCGAGCGCGCCTGGATCCTCCGCCGGGCGATCGACCGCGTCCTTCGGGGCCCGCCCGTCGGCGATCCCGTGGCGGGCCTCGACGTCCCGGAGGACTTCGTGCCCGCCGCGGAGGCCGACCTCCCCGCGGGCTTCCCGGGCCCGGCGCCGGCCGGACGGCTCGTGCTGAAGCGCTATCCCCCCTACCGCGCCGCCCGGGCCGAGGGAGGCCGCGGCGCGTTCTGGACCCTGTTCACCCACATCAAGCGAAACGACGTGGCCATGACGGCGCCCGTGGAGATGACGCTGGAGGGCGGGGACGGCGCCGCCGTGCGCGACATGGCCTTCCTGTACGGGCGGCCGGATCTCGGGCGGGCCGGCCGTGACGGACCGGTGGAGGTCCTCGACCTGCCCGGGGCGACCGTGCTCTCCGTCGGCCTGAACGGGCCGGTGACGGAGGAGCGGGCGGCCGCCGCGCGGCGGGCGATCGAGGCCCGGCTGGCCTCCGACCCCTCCCTCGAGGCCGCGGGCGAGTACCGTCTCCTCGGCTACAACAGCCCGATGATCCCCGAGGCCCGGCGGTTCTACGAGATCCAGCGCCCCGTGCGCCCGGCTACCACGCCCGCCACGCGATGACGGGGTTGTCCTTGTCCTTCGGGTTGAAGTGCGCGAGCGGAGACTTGAGCAGCCCGCCGTGCGAGTAGTCGGGATCGAGGTGGCTCACGGATGTCCCGTTGATCCCGTAGACGAGGTTCACGTGGTAGCCGCCGATCTTGCTCTCGTAGTAGCCGAGGATGACGTGGCCCATCCCCAGCTTCTCCCGGAGCAGCAGCTCGCTGAACGCGGCCGGGGCCACGTCGGTGGCCTTGAGCCCGAAGCGGACGTCGGCGAACATCACGTAGAGGCCCTTGCGGGTCATGGTCCCGTCGGTCTTGCTGAACGACAGGTTCCCGAACTCCTTCGTGATCTGGGCCTGCCCGATCTTCGGGCGGCCGGGGGCCACGGCGCAGAACGCCTCGAGGATCGCGGCCCAGCAGTTGTCGTCGTAGTCCTGGCGGACGTCCGGCGGCTCCTTCCACAGGATGGGTGCGGCCATGGGTCCCTCCTTCCTGCGACTGCCTCTCATTTACTGGACCGGAGTGTACGCGCCGCGGCAGCATCCGCCTTGATTCGCCGGGACTCCGGCGTACATTGGGGCGGTCCGGAGGGTCCCCCCAGATGGTCCGTCCCCTGGTCGTCACCGCCCTGGCCCTCACCGCCGCCATCGCCGGCGCCGCGCCTTCCGGCTGGCACGCGAGCCTCGACGACGGGCTTCGCGCCGCCCAGCGGAGCGGGAAGCCCGTCTTCCTCGTCACCACCTGGGCCGGAAAGGCCTGAGGGACCTGCGACACCTGGCGGAGCCAGGTGCAGGCGAGCGAGGACCTCGTGAAGCGTCTGCCGCGCGTCGAGCCCGTCGAGTGGCTCTACGACGGCATCGGCGGGAAGATCATCGCGTGGACGAAGCAGCAGGGGAACACGAACGACGACCCCTCCGTCCTCATCTACCTCGTTGCCTCCGACGGCACGGTGGCCGCCGTCTGTCCGCCGGAGAAGATCCACGCGCCGAAGGCGCTCGCGGAATGGCTCGACGAGCAGGTGGCGGCCTACGAGACCGCTCGGCCGCGCCTCAAGGTGCCGTTCGTGAGGACGCAGGTCATCGCGAAGGGCGACGGCGACGCGCGGGACGTGACCTGCCCCGCGTTCGACGAGGCCGTCGCCGACCGCCGCCTGGTGGCGGTCTACGTCTCGCGGGAGGAGCGGCCGGGGGACGACCGGAAGACGGTCCTCAACTGCGCCGTCTGCCGCCGGTTCGAGAAGGAGACGCTCGGCGCGGAGGCGGCGGGGAAGGCCGCGAAAGGCTGGGTGCTGCTGCGCCTCGACCTCGCCGAACCCGACCACGCGCTCTTCGCGCAGTCGCTGGGGGTCGAGGAGGCGCCGACGATCGTGCTCGTGGTCCCCGACGTCGACAAGCCGATCCTGCTCGGGGCCCGTACCGACAGCACGACGCTCGCCTACCACCTGAAGAAGTACGCCCGCTGAACCCGCCCCGCCGGACTGGCCAGCCGGATACGCAATCGGTGCCACGCAATCGGTGCCAGGTCAAATTCTGAGGACTTGCTCCCTCGCTCGCGACAGCACCTGAGAGCACCCCCGCGAGTCCTCAGAATCTGACCTGACACCAGCCTCTTGCCGGGTGCCGGCGGCGGACCGGGCCACCCATCGTGCGAGGGACGGCGGGCCAGGAACGGAGCGGTCGGCTCAGTGGCGGCGGAGGGCGTTCACCGCGCCCATGCGGGCAGCGCGCCAGGCGGGCCACGTGCCGCCCACGACGCCGAGGCCCACGGCGAAGATCACCGCCTTGAGCAGGACGGACAGCGACACCTGGAAGGCGAACGCGACTTCGGTGAACGTCTGGAAGTTCGTCGTCCCCGTCGACAGGCCGTTCAGCGGGAAGACCATCACGCATCCCGCGAGCCCCCCCAGCGCCCCGAGCAGCAGGGCCTCGAAGAGGAACCCGAGGAACACGGCGAGTGGCCGGAAGCCGAGCGACACGAGGATCCCGATCTCGTGCGTCCGGGATGCCAGCGCGGCGAGCATCGTGTTCGTGCCGGTGAACACCGCCGCCGCCCCCATCACGATCCCGAGAACCACGCCCAGCACCATCAGCGTGTCCGAGAGCGCCGTCGTCTGCCCGGCGAGGTACGTCTTCTCGCTCTCCGCCCGCGCCGGGACCTGCCGGTCGCTCTCGAGCCGCCGGCTGATGGCCGCGATGTCCGTCCCCGGCCGCATGACCGCTATGACCCGGCTCCACACCGGCCGCTCCAGCGCCGCCGCCATGCGGTCGAGGTCGCCCCAGATCTCCGAGGCGAAGGGCCCGTCGGCGTCGAAAACCCCCACGACCCGGAATGGCGTCACGTTGATCCGGATCGTGTCCCCCACCTTCGCCCCGCGGATCCGGTCGCTGAGCGGGCGGCCGACGATGATCTCGTCCTCCCCGGATCGGAAGTTCGCCCCCTCGACGATCCGGACGTCCCTGCCGCGGATGACGAACGTGGCCGGCTGCACCCCGCGGACCGGGACGTTCGTCTCGCCGCCGTCCGCCTTGCGCAGGCGGATGGCGAGGTAGAGCTCCGCCGACGCCAGCGGCGCACCGCCCTCGCCGGTCGCGATCTCCGGCAGCGTCTTCATCAGGACGTCCGCCGCCTCCCGGTCGAAGGAGCTCTCGCCCTCCGAGGTGGCGCCCGGTCGCAGGAACACCGCCACGTCGTCGCGCCCGCCGACGTCGTAGAGGGCCCGGAAGCCCTGCCGCAGCGAGAGGACGCCGGCCACCACCGCCACCGTGGCCCCGATGCTGACGACCGTCAGCAGCGTCGCCGACCAGCGGACGAAGAGGCTCCGGGCGTGGTAGGTGAAGGGAACGAGCGCCATGTCAGAGGTCCGCCCGGAGCGCGGACACGGGGTCGAGCCGGCTGGCCCGCCACGCGGGGAGCAGACCGGCGAAGAGGCCGACGGCGAGCGACAGCCCGAGTCCCATGAGCGACGTCTGCGGGTCGATGTCGAAGCCCGGCAGGAACGCGCCGAGCACCGCCTTGAGCCCCGGCTCGATCGCCAGGGTCAGCCCCACGCCGAACGCTCCCGCCAGTCCGCAGAGGCAGAGCGACTCGAGAACGAGCAGGCCGAACACGGTCCGGTCCGTGAATCCCATCGCCTTGAGCACTCCGATGGAGTGCGTCCGCTCCCGCCCCGCCATCAGCATGGTGTTCAGGGCCGCGAGGAAGATGGCGAAGAGCACGCCCGCGCCTATCGAGGCGATGAACCCCGGCACGTTGCCGAGCATGGTGATGAACTGCCGGCCGAACTCCTCCTCCGTCGTCGTCTGGACCCGCTGCGGACCGTTCTCGAACAGCGCGTCCACCCGCCGCATCACCTCCTCCACCCGGACCCCGCGGGTCACGCGGAAGACATAGACTCCGACTCCCGCCGGTCCGCCGCTCGCGCCGGACTCGATGGCCTCCGAGAGGTACTCGAAGTGGAAGAACAGGAGCCCGTTGTCGGCGGCGGACTTCGAGGACTCGAACAGCGCCGCGACGCGGAACTCCCATGCGCTGCCGTCCGTCCGCGGGAAGATCGTCCCCATGAGCGGCACGGTGTCGCCGACCTTCCAGCCGAAGCGCTCGGCGAGATCGACTCCGACGAGGCAGGCGTCGCGGTTCCGCCGGAACTCCTCGGCCGACCCCGCGACGATCCGGTACTCCGGGTACATCGCGAGCATCGGCTCCGCGTCCACCCCGAACTGCGGGAAGAAGTTCGAGGGGTCCTGGTAGATCCCCTGGAACCACTGCCACTTGCAGACATGCTCCACGCCCTCGACCTGCGCGATCTTGTCCTGGTAGGACTGCGGCATGTTCACGAACAGGCTGACCGCCGACTGCACGACGAGCCGGTCCGCGGACGCCGATTCGACGCCCGCCTCGAGCCCCGTCACCACCGCCCGCAGCACCGACACGAGGAACACCGCGACGACGATCGACCCGAGGGTCAGCAGCGACCTCACCGGGTGCGAGAGCAGGTTCTTCAGGACGAGGAGGATCGGCACGGTCACCTCGCCCCCGCGGCGACCGCGCCGTTGTCCTCGACGCGGCCGAGGCGACCCTTGTCGAGGTGGATGACCTTCTTCGCGAAGGCCGCCGCCACCGGGTCGTGCGTGACCATGAGCACGGTCTTCCCGAACTCCGCGTTCAGCCGCTTCAGGAGCCCGAGCACCTGGTCCGCCGACTCGCGGTCGAGGTCGCCCGTCGGCTCGTCGGCGAGGATGAGGGCGGGGTCCGTGACGATGGCGCGGGCGATGGCCACCCGCTGCTCCTGCCCGCCGGAGAGCTGTCGCGGGCGGTGCTCGGCACGGTCCGAGAGGCCCACGAGCTCCAGCGCGTAGAGCGCCCGCTCGCGGCGCTCCCGCCGGCTCACCGGGGCCAGCAGGAGCGGCAGCTCCACGTTCTTCCTCGCCGTCAGCACGGGCAGCAGGTTGAACCCCTGGAACACGAAGCCCACGTGGTCCGCCCGCCACCGGGCGAGGTCGGCGTTGTCGAGGGCGCCGAGGTCCTCGCCCGCCACCCGCACGGTCCCGGACGTCGGCCGGTCGAGCCCGCCCACGAGGTTCAGCAGGGTCGTCTTGCCGGACCCCGACGGCCCCATGAGCGCGTAGAAGCCGCCCGGCTCGATCCGGAGATCGAGTCCATCGAGCACCGTGAGGGACACCCCCGCGCGCGTATAGACCTTCCGCACCGCGTCCAGTTCGATGAACTCGCTCACCGGCCGTTCTCCGCGACCCGCACCCGGGCGCCGTCCGCGAGCGTCGGCGGCGGGGCGACGACGATCGTCTCCCCGTCCGCGAGGCCCTCCCGGAGCGCCACACGCCCGTCCTTCGCCTCGCCCACGACGACGGACCGCAGTCTGACCGTGTCGCGCGAGAGGACGAACACCGCGTAGCCGCCCTCCGCGCGCACGAGGGCGTCTTCGGGGACGAGGATCGCCGGCGCGGCGGCCGCGGGCGGCGCCTCGGGCGCGGCGTCCGCCGGCCGGAACACCACGCGGACGCCAAGGTCCGGTCGCAGGCGGTCGTCCGGGGCGAGGAACACGACGCGCACCTCGATCGTGCCCTTCTGGCGGTCCGCCGTGGGCCAGATGCGATCCACCCTGCCCTCGTAGGGATGGTCCGGCCAGGCATCGAGGAAGATCGTGGCGGGGGCGCCGGCGAGGACCGCGTCGAGGCTCGTCTGCGGCACGTTCGCCTGGACCTCGAGGGAGGCGAAGTCCACCATCGTGACGACGGATCCGCGGGCGTTCGATCCCCCCTGCGAGAACGGCGACACGACCTCCCCCACCTCGGCGTCCTTCAGGACCACGATCCCGTCGAAGGGCGCGCGGACGTTCGTCTTCTCGAGGGCCGCGCGGGCCATGTCGAGAGCCGCCCCGGCGGCCTCGGCACGGGCCGCGGCGATGCCGACCTCGACCTGCGCCACCGCCTCCCGGGCCACTCCCGTGGCGACGCCGGCCTCCGCGGCCTCCTGCGCGGCGCGGGCCGAGACGACGTCCGCCGTGGCCACGTCGAACGCCGCCTGCGCGTCGTCGAGCTCGCTCTGCGTCGACACGCCCTTCCCCGCCAGGTCCCGGACGCGCGCGACTTCGGCCTTCCGCTGGACCAGCCGCGCGGCGGCGGAGTCGACCGCGGCCTTCGACGCCTCGGACTGCTTCCTCAGCCGGACGAGGTCCGCCCGCGCCGTCTCGAGGTCCGCCGCCGCCCGTCTCGCACCCTCCTCCGCGGCGCGGCACTCGGCGACCGCCTGACGCTCCGCGGCGGCCTGTTCGTCGGAGTACAGGCGCGCCACGACGTCGCCTTTCCTCACGACGGACCCTTCCCGGACGTTCATCTCCACGATGCGCCCCGGGGCGTCCGCGGACAGGGCGGCGCGACGCGCGGCCACGACGTAGCCGTTGGCCGCCTTCCCCCGGAGGGCCGCCCCCGCCGCCGGGTCGACGCGCGTGACGAGCACCGTCCGCACCGCCGGCAGCCGGACCCGGTCCACGAGATCGGCGATGGTCGGCCAGAACAGCCACGCTCCCGCCGCGAGCAACGCCAGCACGACGAGACGGCTCGGCCATCGGGAGCGGCGTCGTCCCTGGGCCGCGGTCCCGCGGCGGTCGATCCTGAGGCGTTCGAGGTCCATGGCGGTCGCGTCGAGAGCGGAAACACCGATTGTAGCGGGCAGGAGGGAGGCCGCCTCGACTCCTCCCCGAATCGAGCGGGCCCCCCCCCCCCCCGGGCGGGGGCCCCCCCCCCCCCCCCCCCCCGGGGGGTGGGGGGGGGGCGGGGCGGCCGGGGGGGCGGGGGGGGCGGGGGGGGGGGGGGTCGCCGCCCGAAACCACGGTGGGTGGGGGCCGGGTGGGGGCCCCCCCCCCCCCCCCCCCTCCCCGCCGGCCCCCCGGCCCGCGGGGGCGGGCCCCCGCTCCCGGCACGCACGCTCTAGGTGAGCTTGCGGACGTTCACGGCCTTCGGGCCCTTGGGCCCGGCGGTCTTCTCGAACTCCACCCGGTCGCCCTCGGCCAGGGTCTTGAAGCCCTGCATCTTGATCTCGGAGTGGTGGACGAACACGTCGCCGCCGCCGTCCTCCTGCAGGAATCCGTAACCCTTCGAGTCGTTGAACCACTTCACCGTACCCTGAGGCATGTCTGACCTACCTTCCTTGCTGCACCCGCCGCACGCTCCTCCGGGGGACCAGTCCCGACCCGGACACGGTGAGCGACGCGGACAATGACCGGGGTCGGATGAGACCGCTCGGCACCCGAACGTCTGCCTTCGCCCAAGTCAACCTGACAGTGTAACAGGCGTTTCGCCACGTCGCCACGGAATCCCGCTGCCGCCTCTCCGGGATCCGGGGTCAGATCTCCATGATCTCCGTGGTCTTCTTCTTCACGTGCTCCTCGACCTTCTCCTCATAGCGCTTCGTGAGGCTCTGGATCTCCTCCTTGAGGGAGTCGAGCTGGTCCTCGGTGAGCTCCTTGTCGCGCTCCGCCTGGTCCGCCTGCTTGTTTCCGTCGCGGCGGACGTTGCGGATGGAGACCTTCGCCTCCTCCCCCTTCTCCTTCACGAGACCGCCGAGCTGGCGGCGCCGCTCCTCGGAGAGCGGGGGGATCTCGAGCCGGAGGAGCTTCCCGTCGCTCTGCGGCCGGATGCCGAGGTCGGAGGCCGAGATGGCCTTGTCGATCGCCTTCAGCGCCGTGGCGTCGAACGGCTTGATGACCACCATCCGCGGCTCGGGGATGGCGATGGACGCCACCGCCTTCAGCGGCTGCATGCTCCCGTAGTACTCGACGCGGATGTTCTCCACGAGGCCGGGCGTGGCGCGGCCGGACCGGATCCCGCGAAACTCCGTCGCGAGATGCGTGACGGCCTTCTCCATCCGCTCCTCGACCTCGAGCAGGATCTCATCGTACATGTTCGCCTCCCACCAGGGTGCCCACGGGCTCGCCGGCGACGACCCGGCGGAGGTTCCCCGCGGCTCCCATGTCGAAAACGCGGATCGGCAGGCGGCCCTCCCGGCACAACGTGACGGCCGTCAGGTCCATCACCTGAAGGCCCAGCCGGAGGACCTCGTCGTAGGACAGCGAATCGTAGCGGACCGCACCGGGGTTGTCGATGGGATCCGCGGAGTAGACGCCGTCCACCTTCGTGGCCTTGAGCAGCGCGTCCGCCCCGATCTCCAGCGCGCGCAGCGCGGCGGCGGTGTCCGTCGTGAAGTAGGGGTGCCCGGTGCCGCCCGCGAAGAGGACCACCCGCCCGCCCGAGAGCCACTCGTCCGCCCGCTCGAGCCGGAAGTGCTCGGACACGCCCGGCATGGGGGTCGCCGTCAGGACCTCCGCCGGGCAGCCCCGGTGGACGAGGGCCTCGCGCAGCGCGAGGGCGTTGACGATCGTGGCGAGCATCCCCATCCGGTCCTGGACCGGCCGCCGGACGGAGGGCAGGTCGAGGTCGCGCGCCCGGAGGATGTTGCCCCCGCCGAGGACGATGCCGATCTGCGCGCCCGTCGCGGCGGCGGCGTGGACTTCCAGGGCCAGGCGGTCGACAGCCTCGGCGACGAGGCCGCGCGGCCCGAGCGCCTCACCGGAGACCTTGACGAGGACCCGCCGGAGCACGGCGGCCCCGGGCTACTCGCCCACCTTGTAGCGGACGAAGCGCCGGATGGTGATGTTCTCGCCGGTCTTCTGGATCGCCTGGCGCACGAGGTCGCGCACCGTGATCTTGTCGTCGCGCACGAACGGCTGCTCCAGGAGCACGCGGTCGGCGTAGAACTTCTCCAGCTTCCCCTCGGCGATCTTCTGCTTCACCTGATCCGGCTTCCCGCGGATCTTCTCGTCCTGGTCCAGCTGGCCCAGGATGATCTCGCGCTCCTTGGCCACCACCTCCGGCGGCACCTGCTCCCGCGCCACGGAGATGGGATTGTGGAAGGCGATGTGGAGCATGAGGTCGCGGAGGAGGGCCTGGAAGGCGTCGCCCTTCGCCACGAAGTCGGTCTCGCAGTTCACCTCGAGCATCACGCCGGTCTTCCCGTCGTGGTGCAGGTACACGCCGACGGCGCCGTCACCGGTCTCGCGGTGGGCGCGCTTCTCGGCGAGTTTGGCGCCCTGCTTGCGCAGGTGGTCCACGGCGTGCTCGAAGTTGCCGTTGCACTCCTCGAGCGCCTTCTTGCACATCATCATGGGGAGCCCGGTCGCGTCCCGCAGCTCCTTCACCTGCTTCGCGGAGATCTCCATGGATCTAGGCCTCCCCCTTCGTCTCCGGCTCCCCCGCCGGCGGCTCGGGCAGGACGGGCTCGACGATCTCCTCCAGCTCCTCGCCCGACAGGGCGGGCGCGACGGCCGCGGGCGTCGAGCCGCTGACGCGGCGGACGACCACGCGCTTGGTCGAGGCGGGCTTCTCGAGGCGCCCCTCGGGGCTCTCCTCCTCCAGGCGCTTGATCTCGATGCCCTGTGAGGTCTTGGCGATCTTGTGCCCCGCGATGATGCCCTCGACCAGGTGGTGGAGGACGACCTGGATGGAGCGCATGGCGTCGTCGTTGCCCGGGATCGGGATGTCCACGAGGTCCGGGTCGCTGTCCGTGTCGATCAGGCAGACCGTCGGGATGCCGAGCTTGCTGGCCTCCTTCAGCGCGATGTGCTCGCGGCGCGGGTCGATGAGGACCACGGCGCCGGGCAGGCGCTTCAGGTGCCGGATGCCCTCGAGGTTCCGGAGGAGCTTCCGCTTCTCGCGGGCGAGGGCCGCCAGTTCCTTCTTCTTCAGGAGCGCGTTGGAGTTGTCCTGCTCGGCGCGCTCGAGTTCCTCGAGTCGCTTGAGGCGCCGGGTGATCGTCTCGAAGTTCGTCAGGGTGCCGCCCAGCCAGCGCTCCGTCACGTAGGGCATGTTGCAGCGCTTGGCCTCGGCCTCCACGACCGCCTTCGCCTGGCGCTTCGTGCCGACGAGGAGGATCTCCTTCCCCTCCGCCGCGAGGCGGTGCAGGAAGTTGTGCGCGCGGATCAGGCCCTTCAGGGTCTCGCGCAGGTCGTGGATGTGGATCTGGTTGCGCTTCCCGAAGATGAACGGCTCCATCTTCGGATTCCACCGGCTCACGCGGTGACCGAAGTGCACGCCGGACTCGAGAAGGTCCTTCACGGTGACGACTGCCAAACAGCACCTCCGCCTCCGGGACCGGCCGACAAGGTCTCCCCGGAGTTGCGACATGGGGATCGTTGACGCAAACCCTTATTCTTGGCGCGGCCTCCCGGGCGGGCAAGAAAAAAGGTCCTCCGCCCGGCCGCCTCCTGCCGCCGCTCTCAGTGGAGAACGGGGCTGGTGCCGATGGCTTCGAGGATCCGCACCGCCACTTCCACCGCCCGGTATCCGTCCCGTCCGCTCACCGTGGGCATCCCCCGGGTCCTCACGGCCTGCACGAAGTCCGCGAGTTCCGCCGTGAGGGGGTCCTTCTCCTCCAGGGAGAGGTGCTCGACGGTGAGCAGGTTTCCGAAGACCATGCCCTTCAGGTCGGCGATCGTCTGGGCGTTCTCGCAGAGCCGCTTCACGTACTCCGGCGTGAGCTGCGGGGACTTGCGGAAGATCTCCCCGGTGCGGGAGCCGAAGTCCAGCGACATGTAGGTGTCGGGGCAGAACACCCGGATCTTCCGCTCCGTCTTGGTGGCCACGCGGCTCGCCGTGATGTCCGCCACGCACCCGCAGGCGAAGGCGAGGCGGGCGTTGGCGATGTCCTCGTTGAGCCCGAGCACCGGAGTGCCGCAGGCGTCCACCCGCGTCACCTCGGAGCGCACGAGCGCGAGGCAGACGTCGAGGTCGTGGATCATGAGGTCGAGGACCACGCCCACGTCCGAGGAGCGGAAGGAGAACGGCGCGATCCGGCGGCACTCGATGAAGCGGGGGTTCGCCACCCGCTTCCCGGCGGCCACGAGCGCGGGGTTGAACCGCTCCACGTGGCCGACGCCGAGGATGGCCCCGCTCCGCTCCGCCGCCGCGCAGATCGCCTCCGCCTCCTCGACGTTGCGCGCCAGCGGCTTCTCCACGAGACAGGAGACCCCGCGAGCGAGGAGCGGGACGGCGACCTCCGCGTGCAGCCGCGTGGGCACCGCCACCACCGCCGCATCGAGGTCCGGCGGCAGTTCGGCCACCGACGACAGCGGCTTCGAGCCGAACTTCTCCGCCAGTTCCTTCGCCCGCGCCCCGTCCGGGTCGCAGACGCCGACGAGGTCCACCTCCGGGAGGCCCGACAGGATCCTCACGTGGTGCTTCCCGAAGTGCCCCGCCCCCACCACCGCGACCTTCAGGCGTCCGTTCATTCGGCATCCACCAGCATGAATTTGATCCGCGCTTCCGCGGCGAGGTGCCCGTCCACCGAGGCCCGGCAATGCACCCGCCCGGTCCGTCCCTTCACGTTTTCCGCCAGCGCCTCGATGCGGAGCTGGTCGCCCGGCACCACGGCCCGCCGGAGCTTCACGCGGTCGATGGCGAGAAGCACCGCCAGCCTCCCGGTGTGCTCCAGTTTGCGCAGGAGCAGCACGCCGGAGAGCTGGGCCATGGCCTCGACGATGAGCACCCCGGGCATGACCGGCTGGGCCGGCCAGTGGCCCTGGAAGAACGGTTCGTTGATGGAGACGTTCTTGATTCCGACGGCCCGTTTGTAGCCGTCGAGTTCCAGCACCCGGTCGATCATCAGGAACGGGTAGCGGTGCGGGAGGATCCGCATGACCTCGCGGATGTCGAGGACCTGCTCCCGCCGCTCCGCCGCCCGCTGCTCCTCCCGGTGGATCTCCCGCAGCCGCCGCACGAGCTCCTGGTTCGCCAGGTGCCCGGACCGGAGCGCGATGACCCGGCCCCGGAGTTCCGCGCCGAGCAGGTACAGGTCCCCGATCAGGTCGAGGACCTTGTGCCGGACGTACTCGTCGGGGAACCGGAGCGTGTTCTCCTTCGGCTTCCCGTCCCGGCCCACCACGAGCGTGTTCTGGTAGTCGGCGCCCTGACCGAGTCCCGCCGCCCGCAGGGCCTCCGCCTCGCTCTCGAGGCAGAATGTGCGCGCCGGCGCGATCTCGCGCTCGAACGTCTCGGGCGTCAGCACGAGAGACAGGCGCTCCAGCGGGATCTCCGGCGTCTTGTAGTCGAGGGTGTAGGTCAGGAACAGGCCGCCCTCGCCGGGGCCGGCCATCAGCATGACGTCGTCCCGCGGCACGTCGACGACGATCTCCCGGCCGAGGGTGAGCACCGGGCGCGCGGCTTTCTGCGCCTCGATCCCCGCGGACCGGATGGCCTCGAGAAACGGCAGGGCGGAGCCGTCGAGACCGGGCAGCTCCGGCCCCGACATCTCGACGACCGCGTTGTGGATCGAGAGGGCCGTGAAGCACGCGAGGAGGTGCTCCACCGTGTGGACCTCGGCCTCTCCTTCCACGAGGCAGGTGCGCCGCCCCCGGTTCTCGACACGGGCCGTGGCCAGCGGGATCCGCGGCGCGCCCGGGAGGTCCGTGCGGACGAACGTCACGCCGCTCCCCGGCTCGGCGGACCGCAGCACGACCTCGACCTCGCGGTTCGTGTGCAGACCGCGCCCTTCGAGCGTCGCCGGCCCCGCGATCGTCTGCTGAGGGTGCTCCACGTCGTCTCCGCTCTCAGGAGTTGAGGATCTGCAGGATGCTGTCCGTGATGTCCCGGGCCTTCTCGCGGAACAGCACCGGCCGGGACGCGATGATGACCATCAGCTCCTCGGGGCTGCGCGCTTCCACTTCCTGGTCGTTGAACATGAGGACGGCCTCGAGGCCGTTCCGCAGCGCGTAGTTCTCGGCCTCCGTGCGGATCTCGCGGTACACGAGGTTCAGCCGCTTCATGGCGCCGTCCATGATCGCCTGCTTGCGGGTCTTCTCCTCGTACTCCAGACGGAACGACTCGAAGTCGACGGTCTGCTTCTTCTGGGTGTACTCGGGGGTCCCCGCCACGAGCAGGTCGAGGTCGTCCCGCAGCTTCTTCAGCTCCTCGAAGCGGCCGCGAAGCTCGGCCTCGAGCTTCTGGATCTCGGTCCGGGTCATCTGGTTCACGTCGCCGGCCTTCTTGTACTCCTTGAACACCCTCGCCACGTCGACGAACGCGATCTTGCCGGACGGAGCGTTTTGCGAGGCGGCCGGGCGAGCCACGGAGAAGGCGACCGCCGCCACGAGGATCGCGATCGCGGGAATGGCCGAGTTTCGGAGCGTCATCGTCGTCTGTTCCTTTCGCTCCCCGCCGGTCAGAACGGCCGGTCGAAGGAGAACGAGAAAACCCGCTCGTCGTCGCCCCGCTCGCTGCGGAGCGGCCAGGCGAAGTCGAGGGCGATCGGGATCGGCCCGAGGTAGGGGATGCGGAACCGGACGCCGAAGCCGGCCGCCACCCGGGCCTTGTTCAGGAGCGCGTCCTCGAACCCGTCCGTGACGCAACCGGCGTCGCTGAACACGATGCCGCGGAGGTAGGGCTCGAAGATCGGGATGCCGTACTCGAGCCGGGTCCGCCACATCCCTTCGCCGCCGGTGGGCTGCCCGCCGCCCCTGGCCATCGTCTCGATGATCCTCTGCCGTCCCTCGTTCGTGTAGGGATTCCCCGAGGCGCGGGGGCCGACCTCGCCGTAGTCGAATCCGCGGACGGTGGAGTGGCCGCCGAGGAAGAACCGGTCGAAGATCGGGACTTCCTCCGTCGAGCCGAACTCGTGCGCCCAGCCCAGGCGCGCCGTGAGGCTCAGGATGTGCCGGGACTCCCGCTTCGTCGTGTACAGCGTCTTGTAGACCGTCCCGCCCGCCTCGATCATGTGGTAGTCCACTTCGCCGCCCAGGAGCCCGCCGGCCATCGTGTAGGCGAAGTCCGCCTCGAACCCCTCGCCCGGGTACGCCGGGAGGTCCACGTGCGACCAGCCGAGGTCGAGGCTGGCGCTGCGGACCTGGCTGTTCCCCTCCCACACGTACGCGTTCGGCGGGGCGTCGGAATCGAGGTCGTCCACCCCGACGCTCTCCCACCGCAGGCCGAGCCGGGCGCTCCACACGTCGTCGAAGATGCGGCCCGGCCGGCGCCAGGCCTTGCCCGTCCCGAGCCCGATCCCGGTCTTCGACTCGTCGAACGCGAAGCGGCCGTCGATCCGGTGGTAGAGGTCCACGCTGAACGAGAACGGGGTCTCCTCCACCTCCCCGCTCGGGCCGTAGAACAGGTACTCGTCGAGGAACCAGGGCTCGGCGAAGTACAGCTGGTAGCGGGAGACCTCGGTGCCCGGGGAGAGGGTCAGACCCACGGTCTGGCCGCCGCCGGTGAAGAACTCTCCGGAGAAGAACCCCGCGAGGATGCTCACCGGGTTGTAGGGGTCCGGCGGCAGGTCGGCGTAGTCGAAGTTCTTCTTCTGCGCGTCGAAGATCAGGGACAGGCCCGCCTCCGAACCGATCGCCCCCGCCAGCTGGAGCGACCCGGTCCGCCCCTCCTTCACCGTGATGGTCACGTCCTTCACGCCGGTCTCGTCGGTGTCTTCCACCTTGGACGTCACGCCGTCGAGGGGATCGAAGTAGCCGAGGGCCTCCACGCGGCTCACCGACTTGCGGAGCTGGATGGAGTCGAGGGGGCCGCCGGGGCTCACCGAGAGGTTCCGCCGGATGACGCGGTCCTTCGTCTGGATGTTGCCCGCCACCTCGAGGAACCGGATCCGCGCCGGGAGTCCTTCCTCGATGCGGATCCGCAGCACGCTGGTGTGCGAGGAGGCATCGTTGTCGAGGACCGTATCCACGGACACGTCGTAGTAGGCGTTCTGCAGGTAGTACTCGGAGAGGGCGACGCGCGTGAGGTCCACCTCCTCCTCCCGCGGCGGGGCCCCCTTGTCGGTCTTGACCTTCTCGAACAGGGCGCCGCGATCGGGCGGGAAGGAGGCGCCGCCCTCGATGACCACGTCGGTCAGCGTGTAGGGCTCGCCCTCCTCGACGCCGATCGTGATGACGACGTCCTCGTTGTCCTCGGAGAACGCGAGGTCCTTCAGGGAGACCGTCGCGTCGAAGAACCCCTCGCCGCGGAGGAACTGGGCGATGCGGATCAGGTCCCGCTCCAGTTTCTTCAGGACGAAGGAGCCGTCGGAGAAGAGCCCCTCCTCCTCCGAATCCATGCGGTCGGCGAGGTCGGACTCCTCGAACCGGGACAGGCCCGTGAACCGGATCTCGTCGATCTCCACCTCGGGCCCCTGCACCGCGGTGAACACGACCTGCTTCCCGGTGCCGTAGTCGCCCGCCGCGGCCTGCACCTCGGCGAAGTAGTAGCCCTTCTCGCGCAGGCGCTCGACGAGGGTCTGCCGGTCCTGCTGGACCTTGTACTCCGCGAACGGGAAGCCCTGCTTCGACGAGAAGGCCGGGTCCTTCAGGACCTCCTCCGTGTCCAGGGCGGAGAAGCCGCGGAAGACGACGCTGCTGATGGCGGGGTTCGCCTCGACGATGAAGGAGACCTTCACGCCCCCGTCGACCACGGTCCGCTCCGCGCTGACCCGGGAGAAGAAGCCCATGAGGAGGGACACGTCGTCCGCAAGCTCCTTGTCCGAGAAGCGCTGCCCTTCCTTCGTGGCGAGCTTCATCTTCAGGGACGACGGGTCCCAACTCCCGGAGCCGGTGAAGGTGATCTCCCGGACGACCATCCCCTCCTGGGCGAAGGCCCCGCCGGCAAGCACCGCCGTCCACAGGGCTGTCGCGATGGCGAAGCGGATCCGTTTCACGCCCGAGTCCTCCGGGGTCAGTACGGTGGCTGGTAAGTCGACAGATTCTCGAAGCGCATGTACTGGTTGAGGAAGTTCAGTTTGACCGTCCCCGTGGGCCCGTTGCGCTGTTTCGCGACGATGCCCTCGGCGATGTTCCGGTTGTCCTCCCGCGGGTCATAGTACTCCTCGCGGTACAGGAAGACGATCAGGTCCGCGTCCTGCTCGATGGCTCCCGACTCGCGCAGGTCGCTCATGCGGGGGCGGTGGTCCTCGCGGGCCTCCACCGCACGGCTCAGCTGGGAGATGGCGATCACCGGGATCGACAGTTCGCGCGCCAGCCCCTTCAGGGAGCGGGAGATGACGGAGATCTCCTGCTGCCGGTTCTCGGCGCGCGGCGCCTCCATCATCTGGAGGTAGTCCACGATCACGAGGGCGATGTCGTGGCGGGCCTTCAGCCGCCGCACCTTCGCCCGCAGCGCGAGGGCCGAGAGCGACGGAGTGTCGTCGATGAAGATGGGCGCGGAGGTGAAGCGGTTGGCGGCGGCCACGAGGCGCGGCCAGTCGTCCGGCTTCACCTCCCCGCGCCGGACGAGGTGGGCGTCCACGCGGGCGCTGGAGCACAGCATGTTCATCGCGACCTGCGCCTTGGCCATCTCCAGGCTGAAGATGACCACCGCCTTCTTCTCCACGATCCCCACCTGCTCCGCGATGTTCAGGGCGAGGGTCGTCTTGCCCATGGACGGGCGGCCCGCGATGATGATCAGGGACGACGACGGGAGCCCCCCCGTCAGGTCGTCGAGTTCGTAGTAGTGCGTCGGAAGCCCCTTCATCCCGACCTTGCCCGAGTCGAGGTCCCGGATCAGGGGCTGGATGATGTCGGCGATGTGCACGGACCCCGTGGCGCCGGAGTCCCGGTCGAGCCCGAAGAGGAGCCCCTCGGCATAGTCGAGGAGATCCCGACCCGCCACGTCCCCCTCGAAGGCCTTCTGCACCGCGCGCGTGCACTCCGAGATCACCGCCCGCCGCAGGGCGAGGTCGCGCACGATCCGGGCGTAGTGCATGGCGTTGGCCGCCGTGGGCACCGCGTCCGCGAGCGCGTACAGGGCGTCGGCCCCGCCGGCCCGCTCGAGGCCGCCGCTACGCTCCAGCTCCTCCCGCACGAGGACGACGTCCACGGCGGACCGGTTCCCGGAGAGGTCCTGTATGGCCCGGAAGACCGCCTGGTGGGAGGAGAGGTAGAAGTCGTCGGGTTCGAGGACGGTGAGCACGTCGTCCACGGCCTCGGCGTCGATGAGCAGGGAGCCGAGGACCGCCCGCTCCGCCGCCAGATCCTGGGGCGGGATGCGCTCCCCGCCGACGGTCGGACCTCCCGGCTGGCTCATCGGACACCCCCGTCGCCCCCTCCTCCCGGCGGGATTGTAGTGGCGATGCGGCCGGCGTTCAAACAGCGGAGGAGCCCGCCGCGCCCACGGGCGCGAACGGGCTCCTCCGGGGATGCGGTCACGGAGGTCAGGCCTTCGCCTGCGCCTCGTCCTCGGCGGAGACGACGACCTTCAGCGGGAACTGGACCTCGGGGTGCAGGACCACGTTCACGTCGAACTCGCCGACCGCCTTGATGTGCTCGGCGAGGAGGATCTGCTTCTCCTCCACCACGTGCCCCTTCGCCGCGAGGGCTTCGGCGATCTGGCGGGCGGTGACCGAGCCGTACAGGTGGCCTTCCTTCGCCGCCTTCATCGTGAGATCCACGGTCACCGTGGCCAGCTTCTTGGCCCGGGCCATGAACTCCGCCTTCACCGCCTCGCGCTCGGCTTCCTGGCGGGCGGCCTTCTTGCGGACGAACTCCACGGCGTGCGGCGTCGGCATCTGCGCCAGGCGCCGGGGCAGCAGGTAGTTGCGGGCATAGCCGGCGGCGACGGTGACGAGCTCACCCGCCTTGCCGAGTCCCTTGATGTCCTCGAGGAGCAGCAGTTCCATGGGTCATACTCCTGGCAGTGATTCCGGGGGTTCCGGGATCAGTTCTGGCCCCCGATGTAGGGCATGAGGGCCATGAATCGGGCGCGCTTCACGGCGAGCTGGGCTTCCCGCTGGTGGCGGGCGCAGTTGCCGGAGCGCTTGCGGCTGAAGAGCTTCCCCTGGCCGGTGGTCAGCTTCTGCAGCGACTGGGTGTCCTTGTAGTCGATGTAGGTGGTCTTCTCCCGGCAGTACCGGCAGCGAGCCCCTTCCTTGAATTTGCGGTCGTTCATGTCTGCCTACTCCTCGTCCTTGCCCTCTTCGGGGATCGCATCCTCCACGCGGACCTCCGCGGCCCGCTGGATCTCCATGGCCGCCGCATCCGGGAACTCGATCTCGATGCGCTCCGGGCGGCTGTCGAGCGTCCCGAGCACCTTCTTCTCGGGGACCTCCTCCGTGGGCCACTTCAGGATCATGGACCGCAGCACGTACTCCGACAGGTTCAGGTCGGTCGTGATCTCGCGGATCGCCCCCGGCTCCGCGTCGAAGTAGGTGAGCAGGTAGGCTCCGCGGCGGCTGCCCCCCACGGGGTAGGCGAGCTTCCGCTCCTCGAATCGGACCTTGTCCCGGATCTTCGCACCGTGCCTCTCGAGGATCCCGTGCAGCGCCTTCTCGGTCCCGTCGAAGTCCTGGGCCGCGCGGCCCGCCTCGATCAGGAACAACGCCTCGTACAGCCTCATCGCCCCTCCGGACTGTTGTAACGGTTCATGGCCGCCTCGACGCCTTCCGAGGCCCACAGCTCCACCGCGTCCGCGGCGAGCCCGATCGCCCTCTCGATGACCTCACGCTCCTCTTTGCGGAACCGCGAGAGGACATGGTCCACCGCCTCTCCCGGGTCCGGCGCCCCGATTCCGATGCGCAGGCGCGGGATTCCGCTCCCGACGGCCTGCACCACCGACTCGAGGCCATTGTGGCCTCCCCCGCTCCCCGTGGCGCGGATGCGTATGCGCCCCAGCGGGAGAGCGAAGTCGTCCACCACTACCATCAAGTCCCGGTCCGCGACCGAAAGATCCTCCCGGACCTTCCGCACCACGGGACCGCTCAGGTTCACGTAACTCAGCGGTTTGAGGAGCGTGGTCTCCTCTCCCGCCAGAACGCACCGGGCACGCAGGGAGTTCCAGAAGCGTTCCCGCCGGAACTCCGCCCCGCGCCGGCGCGCGAGAAGATCCACCGTGTCGAAACCGACGTTGTGGCGGGTCTTCTCGTACTCCCGGCCGGGGTTCCCGATGCCCACGACGAGTCTCAGTCCTTCTCCTCCTCCGCCCCCTCCTCGTCCTTGGCCCGGGCGGTGATGACCTCGGGCTCCGACGGGCCCGGTTCGGCCGTCACGGGCGCCGCGAGCTCTTCCTTCACCTCGGCGAGAAGCGCCACGATCTCCTCGCCCTTCTGACCCACGGGCTCCACCCCCTCCGGGAACCGGAGGTCCTTGAAGCGGAGCTCGGAGCCCTTCTTCATGGCCGACACGTCCGCCTCGATGTGGTCCGGGATCGCGCCGGGCAGGCAGCGAACCTTGACCGCGTCCATGAGGACCTGGAAGACCGCCCCCTCGATCTTCGGCACGCCGAAGAAGTGGAGGTCGATCTCGAGTTCCACCTTCTGGCCGGCCACGATGCGGTCGAAATCGACGTGCAGCATGTGGCGGCCGATGCTGTCGAACTGGACGCCGCGCACGAGGGCCTCGACCTGCTCCGCACCGAAGTCCAGCGTCACGAGGTGGGCGCCGCTGCGGTGCAGCACCTCCACGTCGTGCGTCGGCAGCGCGAGCGCCGTCGGCTCCTTGCCGCCGCCGCACAGATTGCCGGGGACCTCGCCCTGGCGCCGGACCCGCCCGGCGGCCCGGGAGCCGCGCTCCTCGCGGACCCGCGTCGTGATCTTCATCAACTTCTGCATGGAACTTCTCCTCTTGACCGCCTCAATCCACGAACAGGCTCGACACCGACTCGGAGGAGTGGATCCTCATGATCGCCGCCCCGAGCAGCGGACCCGCGGAGAGGACGTGGATGGCCCCCCGGGCCCGCTCGGGCAGGGGGATCGAGTCCGTCACCGCGACCTCCTCGGCATTCGCACTCGTCAGGCGCTCGATGGCGGGCCCGGCGAACACCCCGTGGGTGGCCGCCAGGAAGACCCGCCGGCAGCCATGCGGGCCCGGCGAACACCCCGTGGGTGGCCGCCAGGAAGACCCGCCGGCAGCCATGCCGCCGGACGACCCTCACGGCCTCCACCATGGTCCCGCCGGTCGAGATCAGGTCGTCGATCAGCAGGACGTCGCGTCCCTCGACCTCGCCGATCAGGTGCATGGCCTCGGCCTGGTCGGGGCCCACGCGCCGCTTGTCCACGATCGCCAGCCCGCCGCGCAGGCGCCGGGCATAGGCCCGCGCGATCTTGATCCCGCCCACGTCCGGGGCCACGATCACCGGATCGGTGATGCCCTTCTCCCGGAAGTGCTGCACGAACACCGGCGCCGCGTACAGGTGATCCACGGGGATGTCGAAGAAGCCCTGGATCTGCGCCGCGTGCAGCTCGAGCGCCAGGACGCGGTCCGCGCCGGCCGCGACGATCATGTTCGCCACGACCTTCGCGCTGATCGGCACCCGCCCCTCGTCCTTGCGGTCCTTCCGCGCGTACCCGTAGTAAGGCATGACGGCGGTGACCCGCCCCGCCGACGCCCGCTTCAGGGCGTCGAGGAGGAGGATCAGCTCCATCAGGTTCTCGTTCACGGGGGGGCACGTGGGCTGGATGACGAAGACGTCGTTCCCGCGCACGTCCTCCAGCAGCCGGACGTTGATCTCCCCGTCCTGGAAGCGGCTGACCTCGCACTGGGTCAGCGGCACGCCGATCGACTTGGAGATCGACTCCGCGAGGGCGCGGTTGGCGTTGCCGGAGAGCAGCTGGAGCCGCCCGAAACGCGCGTCGCGGGAGTTGTTCACCGCCGCACCTCCCCCCTCGCGAGAACCTTCGCCGGCACGCCGACCACGGTCGCCCCGGGGGGAACGTCCCGACCGGAGAGGACGATGGCCCCGGCGCCCGTGGTGGCCCCGTCCCCGACGGTGACCGGCGCCACGAACACCGTGCCGCTGCCGACGTGCACGTCCCGCCCGATCGTCGTCGGATGCTTGCGCCGGCCGTCGTAGTTCGCCGTGATCGTCCCGCAGCCGACGTTCGTCCCCTCGCCGATCTGCGCGTCGCCGAGGTAGGCGAGGTGCTTGGCCTTCACCCCCCGCCCGAGGACGCTCTTCTTCACCTCGACGAAGTTCCCGACGGCCGCGCCGTCCGCGAGGCGGGTCCCGGCCCGCAGGTGGGCGAAGGGCCCGACGACGCAGCCGCGTCCGATCTCGGAGCCGCCGCTGATCACCGTGAAAGGCTCCACCACGGTGCCCGCGCCGATCCGGACGTCCCGGTCGATCCAGGTCGTCCCGGGGTCCACGATCCTGACGCCGGCGTGGAGATGATCGAGCAGGATGCGGTCGCGCGCGGCCCGGGCCGCGGCCGCCAGGTCCGAGAGCGAGTTGACGCCCGCGACCTCGGAGGCGTCCGCGGCGGGGAGCGTCTCCACCCCGAGGCCCTCGGCGAGGAAGCGCAGGGGCACGTCCGTCAGGTACTGCTCGCCCTGGGCGTTGTCCGTGCGCAGGCGCCGGAGCGCCGGCCACAGCCTCCGGCCGGCGAACACGCCGATCCCCGTGTTGACCTCGCCGATCTCCCGCTGCGCCGGGGTGGCATCCTTGTCCTCGAGGATGGCCGCGAAGGCCCCGGTCGCGTCCCGGACGATCCTCCCGTAGCCCGCCGGGTCCCCGGGGAACATGGTGAGGAGCGTCGCGGCCGCCTTCCTCCGGCGGTGGAGGGCGACGAGGTCGGCGAGCGTCCGCGTCCGGACGAGCGGTATGTCGCCGTACAGCACGAGCACGGGTCCCTCGTGGGCGCGGAGCGTCCGCTCGGCGCACCGGACCGCGTGGCCGGTGCCGTGCTGGACCCTCTGCAGCGCGAAGTCCACCGGCAGACCGGCGAGCGCCGCCCTGACCTCCGCGGCGCCGTGTCCCACGACGACCACGCAGCGGGTGGGTCGCAGCGCCAGCGCGGCCTCCACCACGTAGCGGACCATCGGCGCGCCCGCGAGGTCGAACAGGACCTTGGGGCGGTCGCTCCTCATCCTCACGCCCTTCCCGGCGGCGAGGACGACGACGGCGATGTCCGCGGCTTTCGACATGGGATGAGACCGTCTTCCGCGCAGAGGGAAAGCCCGCCGAGGTGGCTACCCGGCGAGGACTCGAACCTCGAATCGCGGGACCAAAACCCGCTGTGTTACCAATTACACCACCGGGTACCCGGCCACCGGCGGGGAAAACCCATATGCTCACCGGAGCGAGGCTCGCGAGTCAAGGATTAGACCCCGCTCCCGCCCGCCGGCGCACCATGTCCAGCGCGGCGTTCGCCGCCACGCGCCGCACGAACTCGCGTTCCGGGAGGTACTTCCGCACGAGGTGCTCCGTACCGGTCGGGGTGGACAGGGCGAAGTGGACGAGGCCGACGGGCTTCTCCGCCGACCCGCCGCCCGGCCCGGCGATCCCCGTCACCGCCACCGCGAGGTCGGCCCCGAACCGGGCCCGCGCGCCGTCCGCCATCGCCCGCGCCACCTCCTCCGACACCGCGCCGTGCGCCGCGAGAAGGCCTTCCGGCACGCCGAGGAGGTTCGTCTTCAGGGCGTTGTGGTAGGCCACCGCCCCCCCGAGGTACACGGCGGAGGCCCCGGGCACGGAGGTCAGCAGGGCCCCCACGAGGCCGCCGGTGCAGGACTCCGCGGTCGACAGCGTGAGCCCGCGGGAGGCGAGCAGGCCCACGACGGACGCCTCGAGCGTGGGGGCGGGCAGCACGAGGTCGGCGAGGCGCGAGCGGACCTCCGCATCGACCGCATCGGCCCGCGCCGTCGCGTCGGCGCCGACCGCCTGCACCGTCACGCGGATGAGCCCGAACTCCGCCGTCACGCCGACGCTGACGTCGCGCCGTCGCATGAGGTCGGCGATCCGGTCGTTGACCTCCGCCTCGGGCCGGCCGAAGGTGGCCGTCACCCGGTAGGCTCCGGCGATCCCCGGCCCCCGGCGCAGGAGCAGGAACGGCCGGACGTGCAGCTCCCACATGGCCCGCATCTCGTGCGGGACGCCGGAAAGGCAGAACATCGTGCCCCGGCCGAACGCGAGGCTGAACCCCGGCGCGGTGCCCACGGGGTTCGCGAGCGCGACGGCCCCGCGCGGGATCTGCGCCTGGCGCATCGTGTTCGGGCGCACCGGCACGCCACGGGCGCGGTAGCGCTCCTCGATCGCCGCCCGAAGCCCCTCGTCGGTGACGAGCGGCACGCCCGCCGCCGTCGCCGCCGCCGCCCGGGTGTGGTCGTCCTCGGTCGGGCCGAGACCGCCGGTGGTCACCACGAGGTCCGCCCGCGCCACCGCCGCCGCGAAAGTCTCCGCGAGGGCCTCCGGGTCGTCCGCCACCGCGGTGTGCCGCACGCGCGGCACGCCCTCCGCCGCGGCCTCGCGGGCCATCCACGCCCCGTTCGTGTCGACGGACCGCCCCCGGACGATCTCGTCCCCGGTGCTGATCGTCTCGAAGAGCATCCCCGGCTCCGTCACACGGAGAACCTCACGTTGAGGATGTCGCCGTCCTTCACGACGTAGTCCCGGCCCTCGAGGCGCAGGAGCCCCTGGGCCTTCACGGCTTTCATGTCCCCCGCGGCGCGCACCTCGTCCACGTTGACGATCTCGGCGCGGATGAAGCCGCGCCCGATGTCGGAGTGGATGCGATCCGCGGCCGCCACGGCGGTGGACCCGCGCGGCACCTCCCACACGTGGACCTCCTTCTCCGCCGCCGTGTAGAACCGGGTCATGCCGAGGCCCGGGGCCAGCGATTCGAGGAGGTCCGGAACGACGAGGCGGTCCCGCCCGAGGTCGGCGAGGAACGCCGCCCGGTCCTCCGCGGGCAGTTCCATGAGTTCCGCCTCCAGGCGGACGGGGATGTCCGCGCGGCCCTCGAACGGACCGTCGAGCGCGGGCGCGACCCCGCCCTCGTCGGGGAGGTTCACCACGAGGAACCAGGGCTTGCCGGTGAGGAACCGGAAACCCCGCAGGGCCACCTCTTCGTCCTTCGTCATCGCGAAGGACTTCATCGGCTTCTCGGCCTCCAGGTGCTCCCGCACGCGCTCCATGAGCGCGAGCTCGCGCTTGTCCTGCTCTTTGCGCGGGTTCGGCTTCGCGAGGCTCGCCGTGAGCTTCTCGACCCGGCGCAGGGCCTTGTCGAGGTCGGCGATCACGAACTCCGCGAGCAGGTCCCGCAGGTCCGCGGCGGGGTCCGGGGCCGGCCGGGGATAGAAGTAGTCCGCGGTGGTGAAGGCCCGCACCACGAGCACGAGCCCGTCGAGATCCTCGAAGGCCGTCGTGGCCTTCACCACGGAGGCGTCGGAGTCCCCCGGCGGGGGCATGCCCGGGGTGTCGTGGATCTCGAACGCGAGCGGACTCAGCTTCTTCGGCTGCCAGAGGTCCACGAGGAACCGGAAGCGGGCGTCCTCCTCGTGGTGGACCGTGGCCACCCGCCCGCGGGCGGCGTCGCCGGCCACGGCGGCGCGGCCCGCGGTGAGGGCGGCGAACAGGGTGGACTTTCCCGAGCCGCGGAACCCGACGAGGCCGACCTTCATGTCTTCTTCCTCTTCACGACGAGGCGCGAGAGGAGGATCCCGCCCTCGTAGAGCAGCACCACCGGCAGCGTCACCAGCAGGAGCGTCATGGCGTCCCCGGTGGGCGTGAGGATGGCGAGCACCGCCACCGCGCCCACGAGGAAGTGCCTCCGGTACTTGCCGAAGAACCCCGGCGTCAGGATGCCCGTCGCCGCGACGAACACCATGGCCAGCGGGAGCTCGAACACCGCCCCCATGATCAGGGACATCGTGATGTAGAACGACACGTACTGCGCGACATCGGGCATCGGGACGACGGCGGGCGCGGCCGCCTCCGCGCCGGGTATCCGGATGTCGAAGCCGAACGAATAGAGGAACCGCAGCGCCGCGGGCAGGACGAGGAAGTAGAGGAACGCGACCCCGCCCACGAACAGCAGGTAGGAGATCGGCGCGAAGATCCGCACCCACTTCCTCTCGTGCGGGTAGAGGCCGGCCGCGACGAACCCCCACAGCTCACGCGCCACGAACGGAGAGGACAGGAGGAGCGCGGCGGCGAACGCGACCTTGAGCCACGTGAAGAACATCTCGGTGGGGCTCAGGACCGGCAGGACCGGACTCGCGTGTCCGAGTTCCCGGAGCACTTCCCACGGCTGGCGCAGCACGAACCCGAGGATCCGGTCGTTGAAGAAGAAGCACAGCACCAGCGCCCCGGCGAGGTAGAGCACGGCGCGGAACACGCGCTTGCGCAGCTCCTCCAGGTGCTCCCCCACCGTCATGCGCGGGGAGGTCTCGGCGTGGTCGTGGGAGGGGTCGGACATGCCGCCGTCATTCTGGGCACTCCGCCGCGCATCCGGGGGAAAAAAGCCCGGCCCGCGCGTGTCGCGCGGGCCGGGAGGGTGGCGGATCGGATCGTTTCTAGTACAGGAGGAACTGGGAGAGCTGGGCCTCGGTGAGGATGCGGATCCCGAGTTCCACGGCGCGCTTGTAGGCGTCGCTGTCGCGGAGGTTCTCCTCCTCGGTCTCGGGCAGCCCCATCACGAGGTAGTCGGTGTCGACCGAGACTTCCTTGTCCACGATCGCGCCGAGTTCCGCGAGGCGCTTGGCGGCGTCCGACTTCCCGTACTTCTGGAAGCGGCCGAGGAGGAAGAAGTGCATCTGCTCCTCGGGGTTGTACGTCGCGCTCTCGAACAGGTCGCCCTGGACGATGGGCAGCATGGGGTTCACGAGGCCCATCACGCGGGCCTTGGAGGTGTTGTCGCCCACCTCGATGACCACGATGGAGCCCTTCGGCCGCTGCACCGAGCCCTTGCCGTAGTCGTAGACCTCGAACGACAGGCCGGGCATCATGTGCTTGTCCTTGCCCCGGTTCAGCACCACGACATCCTGCCCGGAGGTGACGGCCAGGATCTCGCCGTCAGGGCCGATGGGGTTCTCGCGCACCGACTGGCGGAACTTCAGCTTCACCACCTCCTGCTCGCGGGACTGGAGGTTCGACCGGAGGCCGGCCACCTCCTCGCGGCGGGCTTCCTGCTCCTGCCGCAGGGCGTCCTCGGAGGCGCGGATGTTGTCCTTCAGCGTGTTGACCTCGGCCGTCAGCTCCTGCTCGCGGTTCGCCGCGCTGGCCTGGAGGTCCGAGTACTCCTTCGTCTTCTGGGAGATCGTGGAGTCCTTCTCGTTGATCGTGTTCTGGAACGCGACCTGCGCCGCGTCCGCCGCCTGCTTCAGGCGGTCGATCTCCTCCACCAGCCGGGTGATGTCCGCGAGCATCCGCTCCATCGCGCCGGCCATGTGGACGTAGAGGAGCTCGAGCGTCGTCTCGCCGGGGATGTTGCCCGGCTCGACGTACCCGATCTTCAGGTTGTCCCCGGTGGTGTCGAGCTTGATACCGCCCCGCTCGTCGATCGAGTAAGCCTTGATCGGGAAGGACCGGGTGTACGTCGTCTTCAGCGCCTCGAGCTTCTCCGCCGCGAAACGGGAGATCTTCTTGTAGTCCACGGCGTACTCGGGGAGCGGATCCGTCGAACCCGGGTCCACGGGGAAACCGAGCGGAGGCGCCACCCGGTTCACGATGTACGCCAGGACTTCGCGCCGCTTCTGGTCGGCCTTGTCGAATTCCTGGCTCTTCACGTCGAACTGCTTCTTCAGCTGATCGGCCTCGTCGGTCTTGATCCACGCCCACGTCACGGCGATGAGCAGCAGAACGACCACGGCGATCAGGGGAACGTACGACGCGCCACGCTGCAGCCTGCGCATCCTGCTCTCCTTCCGGTCAATGCCCGCTGTTCCCGGACCGGGAACCGTCCTCCGCTAGATCGGGGCCGCACCAACCCCGAACCACAATGATCCCCTTAAATCCGAGATGGCTATTGTTTTAGCCGAGCCGCGCCGAGTCAACCGAAAAAGGACGCGGCGGCGGTTTCCGCCGGACCGGATCGACGCCCGGCCGGGCTCCTCCGCCGCCGGCCGCCGCCCCCGGACCCGACGCAAGTCCCGAACCAGATTGACCTTGACACGCGAATCGGGGGCGGCTATGGTGCGCGGCGCGGTCGCGATCGCGTCCGCACTCCCCTTCTCTCCGGTCTTCGACGGACCGTCATCGGATTCGCATGGGCCAGACTCCCCCCGTCATCGGGCTGCTCGGCGGCGTCGCCTCCGGCAAGAGCCTCGTCGCCGCGGAACTCGCGGCGCTCGGGGCCCGCGTCGTGGATGCGGACCGTCTCGCGCACGAGGTCCTCGCGGAGGAGGACGTGCTGTCCCGGGTCGTGGCGCTCGTCGGGCCCGAGGCCCGCGGGCCCGGCGGCGAGCCCGATCGCGCACGGATCGGTCGCGCGGTGTTCGCGGACCGGGCCCTGCTCGAGGCCCTGGAGGCGCTCATCCATCCGCGCGTCCTCTCCCGGTTGCGGGAGGCGGTGGCGGAAGCCGGCGCCGTCCCGGCGGTGGTGATCGACGCCCCGCTCCTCCTCGAGGCGGGCCTCGAGGGGGCGGTGGACGTCCTCGTGTTCGTGGACGCCCCGGACGACGTCCGGCTGGCCCGGGCCCGCGAGGCGCGGGGCTGGGACGGGGAGGAAGTGGCCCGGCGGGAGGACCGCCAGGTCGGCATCGAGATCAAACGCGCGAAGGCGCACTTCACGGTCCGGAATGACGGCACCCCCGAGATGCTCAGGGCGCGGGTCGCCGAGACGTTCCGGGAGATCCTCGGCCGCAAGGGCCGGGGCAGCGAGCGAGGGAGGAGACGCAAGACCATGAGTTCCGACAACCAGGTGCCCGAGAATCGCGAAGAGCCCCGGCCCGCCACGGCGAAGGCGCCGGCCCACGACTCCGACTGGACCATCCCCGAGGAGGGCCCGGCCCACGCCGCCCCGCCGGCGCCGGAGCCGCGCCGGACCCGCTCCCGGCGCGAGCGGGACAAGAACCGTGACGAGGCGAAGAAGGAGGCCGCCCCCAAGGCCGCGGAGGTCCCCGCGGCGCCCCCGCCGCCGGCCCCCGAACCCGCCCCCGAGCCCGTCGTCCCCCCGCCCGCACCGGAGGCGCCGCCCGCCGCGCCCGCGGAGCCGAAGGCCGACGCGCCGGCGGAGGACTCCGGTGGCGACGAGGGCGAGGACGCCGCGGACCGGCGCGCCGCCCGTCGCCGGCGCAAGGAAGGCCAGAAGGAGGACGTCTACGAGCAGCTGAAGCGCGGCGAGACCCACATCACCACGCTGCAGAAGATGACGATCCTCGAGCTCCACGAGGTCGCGAAGCAGGAGAACATCACCGACTACACGGGGATGAAGAAGCAGGACCTGATCTTCCGGATCCTGAAGGAGCGGGTGAACAAGAACGGCCTGATGTTCGGCGAGGGCGTCCTCGAGGTCCTCCCCGACGGCTTCGGGTTCCTGCGCTCGCCGAACTACAACTACCTGCCCTCTCCGGACGACATCTACGTCTCGCCGTCGCAGATCCGGCGCTTCGGCATCCGCACCGGGAACACCGTCTCCGGCCAGATCCGGCCCCCGAAGGAGAGCGAGCGCTACTTCGCCCTCCTGCGCGTGGAGGCGATCAACCAGGAGGATCCCGAGCAGCTCAACGAGCGGGTCACCTTCGACGACCTGACTCCGCTCTACCCCCACCGCCGCCTGATCCTCGAAACCGGCCCCGAGGCCACCGAAATGCGGATCATGGACCTCATCACGCCGGTGGGGTTCGGGCAGCGCGGCCTCATCGTCTCGCCCCCGCGCGCGGGCAAGACGATGATCCTGCAGAAGATCGCCAACTCGATCATGCAGAACTACCCGAAGGTCTACCTCATCGTCCTTCTGATCGACGAGCGGCCGGAGGAAGTCACGGACATGGAGCGGACGGTCCGCGGCGAGGTGGTGTCCTCGACGTTCGACGAGCCCGCCTCCCGGCACGTGCAGGTGGCGGAGATGGTCATCGAGAAGGCGCGGCGGATGGTCGAGTACGGCCGCGACGTCGTCATCCTCCTCGACTCCATCACCCGGCTCGGGCGCGCCTACAACACCGAGATCCCCCACTCGGGGAAGATCCTCTCGGGCGGCGTGGACGCCAACGCCCTCCAGAAGCCCAAGCGGTTCTTCGGCGCCGCGCGCAACATCGAGGAGGGCGGGTCGCTCACGATCATCGCCACCGCCCTCATCGATACCGGCTCGCGGATGGACGAGGTGATCTTCGAGGAGTTCAAGGGCACGGGCAACCAGGAGATCGTGCTCGACCGCAAACTCGCGGACCGGCGCGTGTGGCCGGCCCTCGACGTCACCCGCTCCGGCACGCGCAAGGAGGAGCTCCTCCTCGACAAGGAGGAGCTGAAGCGCGTGTGGGTGCTGCGCAAGGTCCTGAACGAGATGTCGCCCGTGGAGGCGATGGACCTCCTGAAGGACAAGATCCAGCGCACGAAGAGCAACGCCGAGTTCCTGATGAGCCTGAACCTCGGGTAGCTCCGCGGGCCGGGCGACGGGAGGCGGCCGCTACTTCGTCTCTTCCGTAGGGGGCGCCTCCGTTCCCGGCGCCGGCCTCACGGGGGCCGAACGGTACGTCGCGCCCGCGAAGGCCGCCTCCAGCACCGGGGCCAGCGAGGCCTCCGGCAGGCCCTCCACGATGCCCACCTTGTTGCCCCGGACCTGCACGTGGCTCTCGGCGGGCGTGAGACCGAGCTCCTTCCACTTGTAGGGGAGGCCGGCGGTCCACGCCTCGGCGAACTGGGCCGCATCGAGGGGGCTGTCCCACACCGTGATCCACACGAAGGCCGGCTGACCCTCCGGCCCGAAGACGCTCTGCACGCGGTCGCCGTCCCAGCCCTCGGCGGCCAGGGCCACGGGACCGCTGAACCGCACGCTCTGGTTCATGAGGCTGATGATCCGCACGAGGCGCATGGCCGGGGGACCGCCCTGCATCTCGTTCAGGAGGATGCCGAGCTGGAACTCGCCGATCGTGTCGGCGAAGTCCGGCTTGTAGCCCTCCGGCAGGACGGCCGACAGATCGGGCAGCGTCACCTCCGTCGGGGGGTCGTGCTTCTCCGCGTACTTCTCGGGGTGGAGGACCTGCTCCGTCGACTCCGGCAGGCGGGCGAACAGCGCGCCGACGGCCTCGCGCTCGCCCTTCGCGACCGCGTCCACGAACGCCGGCCCGTTGCCGTAGGGGTAGATGGCGAACCCCGCGACGATGACCGTGGGCAGGGCCATCAGGGCCTGCATCTGCTTCATGGCGTTCTTCATCTGGTCCGCCATGAACGCCTGGCTGACGTCCGGGTGGGCCTCGAGGTACCGGTTCATGAGGCTCTGGGCCGAACCCTCGATGACCGCCGTGGCCGCCGCGGAGAGGTCGGAGTGGTCCACGTACTTCTTCTGGATCCCCGCGAGGTCGTAGTGCTGGTCCTCGAGGGCGTGGACGAGCTCGTGGAACAGCACGGGGCGCGCACCGGCGGGCGAGGGCCCGCGGACGAGGTAGAGGACCTTGTCCTCCGGGTCGTACATCCCCGCCGCCCCGGCCTCGAGGAGGGAGGTGACGGCCTCCGCGAGGTTCACCGAGGGGGCGAAGAACCCCATGCGGCTGTACAGACGGCTCATCCGGGCGAGCTTCTCCGGCGGCAGCTCCTCCGCGATCTTCTTCTCCATGAGCGAGCGGACCTCGGCCGGCGAGATGACCTTTCGGGCGAACTCGCTCCGGAACGGGAGGCCCCGCATGGAGGCGACCTCGCGGGCCAGCTCGTCCACCGCCGCCAGCGCGGCCAGGTCCTCGGGGGAGGCCGGCGCGGCAGGCGCTTCCTCCGCCGCGGGAGCGGGCGCCGCGGGAGCGGCATCCCCGCCGGGGGCCGGCGACGAGGCGACGGCGACGAGGGCCAGGACGAGGGACCAGACCGGGAGATTCCGCATCTCACTCTCTCCTCGCGGCTTCGCCGCGCAGGCGTTCCGCGAACCTTTCACGATAGGCTAATACGTCCGAGACGTAACGTTTCGTCACGGGGAAAGCGCGGCGGAGCACCGCCTCCTCGGGCGGGGCGCCGGGTTCCTCGTCGACCCACTCGTGGACCCGCCGCGGGCCGGCGTTGTAGGCCGCGAGCGCCATGGCGACGCGGCCGCCGAAGGTGTCCATCTGCTCCCGCAGGTAGGCCGTCCCGAGGCGGATGTTGAGGACCGGATCGAGCAGGTCCGCTTCCGCCGGCGCGGGCTCCCCGATCCATCCGGCCACGTCGCGGGCCGTGCCCGGCAGAAGCTGCATGAGCCCCACCGCGCCCCGGGAGGACCGGGCCTCGGGGTCGCCGCGGCTCTCCACCGCGATCACGGCCAGCACGAGCGGGACGTCCATCTCGTGCCGCTGCGCGACCACTTCCACCGTGGACCGATACCGCAGCACGCGCTCCATGATGCCCTTCGGACCCGGCCAGAACAGGTCGCGGAGGAGCAGCGCGAGGCCCGGCAGCGCGCACGCCGCCAGGACCGCGAAGAAGAGCAGCCGGCGCCGGCGCCTCGTCAACGCGCCCCCCAGAGCGCCCGCCACCGCGCCTCCACCGCCCGCACCTCCTCCGCCGCGGTGTGACGGGTGATCTCCCCCATGTCCTTCCCCGAGAGCCGCGCCAGCCACAGGTTGGCGTTGGCGCGGACGAACCACGCCGGGTCCGAGAGGGCCGAGAGCAGCGCCGGGACCGCGTTCGCGTCGGGCTTGCCCGCGAGGAGCGAGACGGCGGCTTCCTCCGGCGCGCCGCGCTCCCTGAGCGCCGCGCCGAACCAGGCCGACTCCGGCTCGTTGCGGTGCTCCGACCACCACCCGCGGTAGATCGACGGCAGCTCCTCGGGCCGGGCGCCGGGGAAGGACTGGCTGCTCACCTGCTCGAGGGCCTCCACCGCCCGCACCGGGTTGCGCCCGGCCTCCAGGGCCGCGAGGATCCGCGGCACCCCGGCCTTGTTCGCCCGCGAGGCCAGCGCGAAGGCCGCGGCGTCGGCCACCGCGTCGGCGGGATCGGCCAGCAGCGCCTCCAGGACGTCGGAGACGTGGTCGCGGCCGATGCGCGCGAGCGTCTCCACGGCGCGGGCCCGCACCTCGGCATCCGCCTTCGGGTCCATGACGATGGCCGACACGCCGCGCAGCGCGGCGTCTCCGAAGCGCGCGACCTCGCGCGCCGCCACGCCCCGCACGAGCGGCGAGGGGTCGTCGGTGAGCACCGTCAGGACCGGGGGCAGGGCCTCGGGCAGCGCCGACGCGCAGAGGGCCTCCACGACCGTCACGCGGCGCGCGGCGTCCTCCGACGCGAGCTCGCGCAGCAACAGGGGCACGACCTCGGGCCGGCCCAGCGCCCCCAGCGCGGAGAGCGCCGCGCCGGCCGCCTCCACGTCGGGGTCGCGGGTCGCGGCGTCGAGCAGAGGGAGGGCCCCGTCGAGGCGGGACGCGCCGAGGGCCAGACAGGCCTCCCGCCGCACCGCCGGGCTGTCGTCCCGGGTCCCGCGCGTGAGGTGGGCCAGCAGGCGGTCCGGCGGCACGGCCGCCGGCCCCGCGGCCATGGCGCCGCGGCGGACGAACTCGAGGTCCGAGCCGGCGGCGCGCTCCGTCTCCGCCGCGCCGAGACGGGCGAGGGCGTCGGAGAAGATCGCGAGGCCGTGCGGCCCGGGGTGGCGCGCGAGCCAGTCGGCGAGGATGGGGACTATGAGCGGCCGGCCGGTGCGACCGAGGACCTCCGCCAGGCGCTCGGCGTAGGGCGACAACTCCGCCTCCGCGTCGAGGAGGGTGGCGAGTCGGTAGGCGTCCGTGTCCGTGTAGGGCACCGGGAGCTCGGACAGCATGCGGAGCGCGGTGAGCCGCTCGTCCGCGGTGGCGAGGTCGTCCAGCGCCCCCAGGATGAGCGCCTTGAGACGCAGGGCGCGGGCCTCCGGGGCCGGGTCGCTGGCGAAGAACGCGCTCTCCTCCCGGATGAACGCCTCGTAGGCCGGGTAGCGCGCGCGGTCCCAGAACCGCTGCCAGGCGTATCGCCCGCGCAGCTCGAGCAGCGCCAGAAGGGCCGTGCGCACGCCGTCGGGGACCGCCCCGTCCCGCGCGGACACGGTCCGGGAGCGGTTGTTCACAGAGATCGTGATCTGGACCTCGGGCCCGAACTCCTCCGCCTTCGCGGCGGGCAGGGCGGCCCCGCCGGGCAGGGAGAGGACCTCCCGCGTCAGGAGGTCCGCCAACGCCGTGACGTCGCCCGGCAGGAGGTGCACGAAGTCGATGCCCGAGACCTCGGGCTTGCCCGCGTCGGCGGCCACGGCGGAGAACAGCGTCGTCGGGAGGGCGGGGGTGACGAGGCTGCGGGCGCGGACCCGCAGGCTCCCGAGGCTCTCCGCCGCGATGTCCCGCAGGGCCCGGCGCGCCACGAATCCGTCCTTGTTGTCGGCCCAGAACTTCCAGAGTTCGGGGATCGCGGTCCGTTCGCGGATGCCGGTCATCTTCCCGAAGCGATCCCGGGCCAGTTCCGCGATGGAGGAGTAGTCCTTGAAGTACGACTGCCCGCCCACCGTGTCGAGAAGGACGGGCACGACCGTCTGGTCGAGGACGGCGTCCACGGCCGGGATCTGGGAATCGTAGCCGATGTCGGCGAGCGCCACGGCGGCGATGCCCCGGTTCAGCTTCTCGGGGGAGCGGAGGCCGTTGCGGCCGAGGAGGGCGGCGAGCGTCGCCTCCTCGTAGGCCCGCCGGCCGATGCGCTCCTCGTACAGGACGAGGGCGAGCATGGCGTAGGCCGCGGGTCGCTCGGCGGCCCCCCCCGCCGCGCGGTTGAGGTCCGCGACGACCGCATCGTCCGCGCCGTGCGCCAACGTCTCCGCCGCGAAGCGGGCGACTTCCGGCGCCTCGTCGCCCAGGAGCCCCAGGGCCGACGCCCTGGCCTGCGCCGGATCCAGACCGCCGAGGAGCCGCAGCGCGGACAGCCGGGCGCCCCGGTTGGTGTCGGACAGCGTCTCCACGAGGCGCGGCACGAAGGACGCGTTGAGCCGGCTGCGGAGCCACAGTTCGGCGGCCTCCCGGGCGGGCCGCTTCGGATGGCGCAGGAAGGGCAGCACGCGCTTGATGGCGTTCTCCCCGTCGAGGCGCCCGAGGACCTCGAAGATCTCCGGGAGGAACTCCGACATGGCCGGGAGCCCGGCCACGCGCTGCACCGCCGCCAGGGCCTCGTCGCCCCCGATGTCCCCGAGGACCACGCACAGCCCCGCCGCCAGCGGCGGCTCCGCCCGGGGCAGCAGCGCGATCAGCTTCGGTTCGATCTCCGGGCCGAGGAGCGCGAGGGCGACCGCGGCCGCCCGGGCCTCGCCGGACGGCCAGCCGCCGAGCCGGCGGACGTTGGCCGTGAACGGGTCCTCGTCTTCGGGCGGCGGGGCCTTCTCCTCCTCCTTCGGCGTTTCCGCGCCGGGCGCGCTCCCGGGGTCGCGGGGGACCATGCGGATGCGGTCCTTTTCGCGGCCGATCGGCACTCCGGGCGAATCCGCCGGACCGGGGCCGGTGCCCTGGGCGACGGCGGCCCCGACCATCGCGAGCAAGAGGAGGAACGCGCGCAGAAGACGTGTCATGACCGACTCCCGGGCCCGCGGGGCCCGACGGAAACGACGAATTCTACCCCGAGGGGGGCCGCCAGAGATGTTCCGGGCGCGCCGTCATCCCCGAGTCACGCCCGGGACAGCGGCAGCCGGTCGCCGAGGCGCCGCAGCAACTCCCGGCGCAGCCCCTCGTGCTCCGGGGCGCCGAGCTCCGGGTCCCCCCGGACCAGCGCGAAGGCGTCCTCGCGCGCGCGGGCCAGGAGGGGGAAGTCGGCCGCGAGGTCCGCGAGCCGGAGTTCCGGCAGGCCGTGCTGCTTCGTCCCGAGGACCTCCCCCGGCCCCCGGAGCCGGAGATCCTCCTCGGCGATCCGGAAACCGTCCGACGTCCGGGTGAGGACGTCGAGCCGCCGACGCCCCTCCTCGGTCGCCGGGTCGCCGAGGAGGACGAACGTCCCGCCCGCCCCGCCGCGCCCGATCCGACCGCGCAGCTGGTGCAGCTGGGACAGTCCGTAACGCTCGGCGCTCTCCACGACCATCACCGTGGCGTCGGGCACGTCGATCCCCACCTCCACCACCGTCGTGGCCACGAGGACGAGGTCCTGCCGCTCCCGGAAGCGGCGCATCGCCTCGTCCTTCTCGTCGCGCGACAGGCGCCCGTGCATCAGCCCTACGGGGATCCCCGCGAAGGCCCCGGCCCGGAGCCGCGCCACCTCCTTCTCGACGGCCCGCAGGGGCATCTCCTCGGACTCCTCCACCAGCGGCAGGATGAAGAAGGCCTGCCGGCCGAGCGCGATCTCCCCGCGGATGAAGGTGCAGGCCTCGTCGAACCGGTCGCGCGCGTACCAGAGGGTGCGCACCGGCTTCCGGCCCGGCGGCAGTTCGTCGAGCACCGACACGTCGAGGTCGCCGAATGCCGTCATCGTCAGCGTGCGCGGGATCGGAGTGGCGGTCATGAAGAGGGTGTCGGGGTGCTGCCCCTTCCACTGCAGGCTGGCGCGCTGGACGACCCCGAAACGGTGCTGCTCGTCCACGACGACGAGCGACAGGTCCCGGAACCGCACGTCCTCGGAGATGAGCGCGTGCGTGCCGACGGCGAGGTCCGTCTCTCCCGAGGCGAGCGACTCGAGCGCCTCCCGCCGCTCCTTCGCGGTCAGGGAGCCGACGAGGAGCCGGATCTTCACGCGCGAACCTTCGAGGAGCCGGGAGAACGTGCGGTGGTGCTGCTCCGCGAGGATCTCCGTGGGGGCCATCACCGCCGCCTGCCGGCGGTTGGCGATGGCCACGAGGATGGCGAACAGCGCGACGACCGTCTTGCCCGCGCCCACGTCCCCCTGCAGCAGGCGGGTCATCGGCTGCGGCGACGTGAGGTCCCGCACGATCTCCGCGACGGCCCGTTCCTGGGCCCCGGTGAGGGCGAACGGGATGCGGGCGCGGATCCGGCGGTCGACCTCGGCGTCGAAGTGGCAGGCCGCCGCCTTCCGCTCCGCCTTCGCGGCCTGCTTGCGCCGCGCCAGGGCCAGCTCGAGGAGGAAGAACTCGTCGTACTTGAGGCGGAGGAGGGCCGCGGCGAGGGCGTCGTCGGAGTCCGGGAAGTGCACGCCGGACAGCGCCTCCGGCAGCGGGAGGAGCCCGCGCGCCGTCCGGAGGGCGTCGGGCTGGAAATCCGGGAGCAGCGCGGCCGCCTCGCGGACCGCGTGGAAGGCCATCCGGCGCATGACCCGCCCCGAGATGCCCTTCGTGAGCGGGTAGACGGGCGTGATCCTCCCGGTGTGGATCCGGACGTCCTCCTCGTCCTCCGCGGCGACCTCGACTTCGGGGGACGTCAGGCAGAACCCCCGCCGGTAGCCGACCTTGCCCGTGGCGATGACCCCGGCTCCCTCCGGGAACTGCTCCCGGCGGTAGGGCTGGTTCCAGAAGTGGAGTTCGAGCGTCCCCGTGTCGTCGAAGACCGTGACCGACACGAGCGAGAGCCGCCCCCGCATGCGCGCGAACCTCACCTCCCCTACGGTGCCCCCCACCGTCACCGTCTCACCCTCGCGGAGCGAGGCGATCGGCCGGAGGCGGCTGCGGTCCTCGTACCGGCGGGGGTAGTGGTGCAGGAGGTCCTCGACGGTGAGTATCCCCAGCGCCCGGAGCGCACGCGCCCGCGCGGGGCCGGCTCCCTTCAGGAATTGGATTTCCGTGGTCGGAAGGGTGGTCATGGGAGGAACTCGACGGCCGGGATGCTATCATACGGCCGGCGGGCCACGCCTCCGGCGCCGTGGCGGCCGGTCAGACAGGCGCGGTCGTCAGGAGAGAGGTCATGCGACTTTTCGTGCGCCTCTTCGTCGTCGCGCTGGCCGCGGTCCCGCTCTTCGGCCAGGAGCCCCCCCCCGCGGCGTCTCCCGAACTCACGGCCGCCCGCGCGGAGGTCGAGAAGGCGGAGCAGGCCCTCGCCGCGCGCTACAAGGAGCTGGAGGCGGACTTCGACCTCGTGCGGTCGGAGGGCTGGGCGAACCTCCGGGCGCCCTACCTGCAGGCGCTCGCGCGCGCGCCGGCGGGCGGTCCCGACGCTCTCGCGGCGGAGTTCCTGAGCGCGGGCTTCCTCTCGGAGACCACCTGCCGCCGCCTGCTCGCCGCGCTGTCCGGCGTGCCCGGCGGGACCGAGCCCGAAGCCGCCCTGGCGCAGGCGCTGGCGAAGGTGTTCCCCGCGCCCTCCTTCCCCGAGTGCTGGGAAGCCGCCTTCCTCGACCTGCCGGAGGTCGCGGCGCTCACCGCCGCGGCGGAGAAGGTGCAGGCCCTCGAGAGCGCCGCCGGCCCCACCGCGCAGCCGCCCGTCCTGCCGCCGCCGGGCCCCGAGGAGCCCTCCGACCGTCCGCCGGGCATGGTCCTCGTGGCGAAGGGCGCGTTCGACTTCGGCCCGTGGAGCGGCTGGACGACCGACCTGAAGCAGAACAAGGCCGCTCGGGAGAGGCTCGAGGGCTACTTCATCGACGTCCGCGAGGTGACGAACGAGGAGTACCTGAAGTTCCTCGCCGCACTCCCGAAGGGGAACAGCCTGTACGGCGAGCTGCCGGTCGGGTTCTCCCGGGGCGCGGACGGGAAACTCGCGCTGGCCGAAGGCGCGGAGCGCCTGCCGGTCCGCGGGGTGACGCTCGAGATGGCCGCCGCGTACGCCGAAACGGTGGGCAAGCGGCTGCCCACCGAGGAGGAGTGGGAGAAGGCCGCGCGCGGGGAATCGGGCCAGCGCTTCCCGTGGGGCGCGGAGTTCGACGAGGGGGCCCTGAACTTCCTCGGCACGGGGCTCGGCCGCCCCGCGCCGGTGGGTTCCTTCGAGAAGGACAAGAGCCCCTACGGCGTCCTCGACATGGCGGGAAACGTCTCCGAGCTCACCGCCACTCTCGACGGCCGCCGGCCGTTCCGCGGCAAACCGAAGGCGACGGATTCCGTGGTCTACCGCGGCGGATCCTACGCCGAGAGCGGTGACGCGGCGGACCTCGGCTACCGGTGGGTGCTCCCTGCCGCCGGGGGCCGCTCCGATTCCGTGGGGTTCCGCTGCGCCCTGTCACAGCGCGCGTTCAAGCCGCCCCGCTGACCGCCGGGCGGGCAGGACGCCGAAGCAGCGGATCCCGGGAGGGCGGGCGTTCGTCCCGCACCGTTCATGGGCTGTGAAGAAGTCCCGCACGGTCCCGTTGCCGGCCTCGCTGCGAGCGAGGACCGGAGACACCGCGAGGCCGCTTCCCGCCCCGAGGCCGGACACCCTCCGAGCCGGGGGCGATGCGCTTCGCATCGCTTCGTCGCCTGCCGTCGGTGACCGGTTCCGTCAGATCACCTCCTCCGCGCCCCCGCGCCGCCGGCGCGCTCCGCGGGCGGCGGGCGTCCGCGGCGCTGGCGGCCGCCCGGTCCGGTGCGCCAGGAGAGGACTCCGGGAAGCCGAAGTCCAGCGGCCGAAGAGGGATCAGCGGCCGAAGAGGAACTCGACACGGCAGCGGTCGGTCCCGCTCGATCCCGAGTCCTCCCCTGCCCTCCGGCCGGCGTCCGGCCGGGGCCGCACCTTCGCCCCCCGCGCCCGGATCAGCCGCACGAGGTACTCGGTCTCCTCGGGCGTCAGGCAGAGCACGAGGCTCGCGGGCTCTCCGCGCTCGTCCGCCACCAGCGTCTCCGTGCACGCGGCGAGCGCCTCGGGCTTGCGGTCCTCGCGCCGGCGCCGATGATCGATCTCGGCGAGGAGGATCCCCGCGGCGGCGTCCGGGGACGGCCCCGAGACGACGTACCCCACGCCGGGGTCGGCGGCGGTATCGCTCTCCGGGCCCGCTCCGCGCGGGACCGCCGCCGCGGGAGCCCCCGGCCCGGCCGGCCACTCCGGCTCCGCGGGCGGAGCGGCGTCTCCCGATCCCTCCCGCGCGGACTCCAGGCCCAGGCCCTTCTCGCGCGGCAGGTCCCCCGACGCGGACCGGGCTTCGTAAGCCACCGTCAGCCCGGAACCCGCGGTCTCCCGCCCGGGGGGCCGGAGGACGAGCACGGCGAGCACGACGGCGGCGCAGGCGGCCGCCGCGAAGGGCACGAAGCGGAGCAGGCGTCCGCGCGCCCGCGGCCGGGCGGGCAGCGCGCCCGCCACCCGGGCCGCGAAGCCGTCCGGGGCCGAGGGGCGCGGTATCCCCCGCAGGAGGTCCCGCAGGGCCGCGAACTCCCCGGCCGCCGCGCGGCACTCCGGGCAGCCCTGAAGATGGGCGAGCGCGGCGGCCTCCTCGGCCGGGGCCAGGGCCCCGTCGAGGCGGGCCGAGAGCAGCGCCCGCGCCTCGTCGCATCTCATGACGGTTCTCCTGACGGTCTCACGGGAGACGACTCCGACAACCTGACGCGCAACTCCTCGCGGGCCCGGTGCAGGCGCGACCGCACCGTGCCCGTCGGGACGCCGAGGACCTGCGCGATCTCCTCGTACGACAAGTCCTCGATGTCCCGCAGCACGACGACCTCGCGCGACTCCGGGTCGAGCTCGCCGAGGGCCCGCAAAGCGGCCTCGTACTGCTCGCGGCGGTCCACCGCCTCGGTTCCCGCTTCCGCGCGGTCGGGCGGATCGTGTTCCGCCCCCTCCAGGGACATCGGCTTCACGGCCTTCCGCGCCTTGCGCTTGCGGAGTTCGCTCCGCGTCACGTTCAGCGCGATCGTGTAGAGCCAGGTCGAGAACCGCGCCCCCTCGCGGAACGTCCGGAGCCGGTCGAAGGCCCGGAGGAACGTCTCCTGCGCGAGGTCGAGGGCGTCCTCCCGGTGGCCCACGATCCGCTGCACCGTCGCGCAGATCCGGTCCTCGTACCGGCGGACGAGTCCCCCGAACGCCTCGCGGTCCCCCGCCAGCGTCCGGCGGACCAGTTCTTCGTCCCCGGTCGACTCGTGGTCGTCCCGCTGTCCCATTAGACTCCGCCCGCGGCCTCCGGTTCCCGAACCGGGCAGCCGCGGCTGAGGATACCACGCCCGCCGGGCCCCGGCAGACCACCGGCCGTCACTCGTAGTCCCGCTTGAACACGTACTCCGGGTAGAGCCGCACGTTGAGGACGAGCCCGACCGCGAGGACGCTCGTCAGGAGGCTCGACCCCCCGTAGGAGAGGAACGGCAGGGTCAGCCCGGTGATCGGCATGAGCCCCACGGTCATGCCGAGATTCACCGCCGTCTGGAACATGAGGAGCGTCAGCACACCCACGACGAGGAGCTTCCCGGAGGGCTCCTTCGTCTCCCGGGCGATGGCCGCCATCCGCGCGAAGAGGACGAGGTAGAGCGCGAGCACGACGAGCGACCCGGCGAACCCCCACTCCTCGGCCACCACCGTGAAGACGAAGTCCGTCTCGTTCTCCGGCACCCGCTGGTCTCCCCGCCCGATCCCCCGGCCCGAGAAGCCCCCGCTGCCGACGGCGATCTTCGACCGGTCGAGGTGGAACCCCTCGTCGCGCTTCGTCCGCTCGTCCATCTCGGCCTGGCCGAGGAACACGAGGATCCGCTTCTGCTGGTAGTCGTGCATGAACCCGAAGAAGAGGATCGGCGCCGCGAGGAGCCCCATCGCCACGACGAGGGCGAGGTGCTTCGCCTTCGCCCCGGCCACCCACAGCACGCCGAACAGCATGGGGATGAACAGCATGGCGGTGCCGAGGTCCGGCTGGGACAGGATCAGCGCCGCCGGCAGCAGGGTCAGGAGGAACGGCCTCACGAGGCCGCGGAGGCGCTTGTAGTCGTCCCGCCACCGGATGTAGCGGGCCAGGGCCACGACGACGACCACCTTCATGAGTTCCGAGGGCTGGACGAGGACGAACCCGAGGTCGAGCCACCGCCGGGCGTTGTTCAGCGTCGTTCCCGCGACCTGGACGAGGAGGAGCAGCGCGAGGCCCGCCGCGTAGACCACGTAGGCGTGGTCCAGCAGGCGGCGGTACGACACCCGGAGCAGGAGGAACAGCGCCGCGGCGGAGAACAGCGCCCAGGAGGCCTGCTTCTTCCAGAACGGCCGCCAGGAGCCCGTCGAGGGGTCGTAGCCCGCGGAGTGGAGGAACAGGAGCGAAAGCCCGAGGAACAGGAGGAGGATCACGAGGATCCCGCGGTCGAGGCGCCTCCACTGTGCTTTCGGCCCCGCGCTCACCGCTTCAGGTACTCCCGCAGAAACCCCGCCACCACCGGCCCCGCGGCGTCCGCGCCGTAGGACCGCACCTTGCGGAGATAGCAGGCGAACGCCACCCGCGGCGCCTCCGCCGGCGCGTATCCCGCGAACCACCCCATGTGGACCTTCTGCCCGGCGACGACCTCCGCCGTCCCCGTCTTGCCGGCGGTGCGGAACTCCGAGAGGCCGAGGTCCCGGCCGGTCCCCTCCTCGACCGTGGCGACCATGCCCCGGCCGACGATGGTCGCCGCCCGCGCGGACACCACGGGCTCCCCCGCGCCGCCCTCGCCGGCCACGAGCGTCGCCGCCGGGAGCCGGCCGCCGCTCGCCACCACGGCCATGAGCCTCGCCACCTGCACCGGCGTGACCATGAGCGCCCCGTGGCCGAAGCCGAACTGGCGGACCTCGCCCGGGTGGAGGACCGGGTCGGCGGGGTGCCGCCGCCGCTTCCACGCCGGCCCCGGCACGAGCCCGCCGAGCTCCTCGGGCAGCCCGAGCCCCGCCGGCCGGCCGAAGCCGAGGCGGGCCGCGAACGGTTCGAGGACATCGATCCCGAGGCGCTCCCCGAGGGCGGCGAAGTACTTGTTGCACGAGTGGGAGATCGCCTGCTCGAGGTCGATGTCTCCGTGGTCGTGGGTGCAGGAGATGCCGTGCCACGGCCCGGCGCAGGTGAAGGTCTCGCGGGGGTCGAACCCCTCCGTGGAGAGCGCCGCGAGCGCCGTGAGGATCTTGAACACGGATCCGGGGACGGCGGGCGTCACGGCGAGGTTCAGGGCCGTCAGGTCCCCCTCCCCGTGGCTCGCGAGGACGACGACCTCGCCCGTGGCGGGGACGAGCGCCACGAACGCCCCGCCCTCCGCGCCCTCCCGGCGGCAGGCCTCGGCGAGGAGCGCGGTGACGGACTGCTGGAGGAGCAGGTCGAGGGACAGGCGCACGTCCTCCCCGTCCACCGGCGGCTCTTCCGAGAGCGTCTCGAGGATCCGCCCCCGCTCGTCCCGCTTCACCTGCCGCCGGCCCTCCCGGCATCGCAGACGCTCCTCGAGGCCCTTCTCGAGGCCGCTGCGGCCCACCTCCATGCGCCAGATCTCGGTCCACGAGCGGCCCTCCTCCCGGAGGCGCGCGCCCTCCTCCTGCGTCAGGGGGCCCGTGCGGCCCACGAGGCGGGCGACGCAGTCGCCGCCGGTGACGACCCGGCGGTGGACCGGCTTCAGGACGAAGCCGTGGCACCCCTCGGGGTCCAGGGCCACCGCGCGGACGACCTCCGGCGGAACGTCGGGCCACACCGTGTACTCGCGGGCGGCGAGGATGCGCTCCGCGTCGCGTCGTTCCGCCCGACCGTAGTCGCGCGTCCGGCGGGCGGTCTCCGCGTCGACGTCACGCCCGAACGCCGCCCGGGCGTTCCCGACGAGCCCGTCGATCCCCCCCGAGCCCGCGGGCAGGAAGAGCCGGAGCGCCGCGAAATCCGCCGCGGGCCGGGGCGCGAAGCCGCTTCCGCCGCAATCCGGGCAGCGGCGCGGCGGACGGGGCCCCGCGCTCCACGCCGGCCGGCCGCAGGTCCCGCACGCGAACGGCCGCTCCTCGATGCGGTCGAGGCGCACCGCGAGGTCCATCTGCAGGCGGTCCTCGACGAGGACGGTCCCCGAGCGGTCGAGGAGGGCGCCACGGCGGGCCGGGGTCCGCAGCACGCGGCGCGCCAGGCGCGAAGCCTCCTCCCGCCACTCGTCCGCCTCGAGGACCTGCATCGTGAACAGGCGGACCGTGAGCACCGCGAAGAAGGCGGCGAACGGCAGGCAGAGGGCGATGAGCCTACGTTCGAACACGCGGGTCCCCCAGCCGGAAGCCCCGGAACAGGCCCAGCCGCGCGTCCACCGCGGCGACGAGGGGGACGAGGAGCGCGGTCAGGCCCGCGCCGGCGAGTGCGCCGGGGAGCAGACGTGCGAACCGGAGCGACGGTTCGGCGATCTCGAGCCTGGCGAGCAGGCCGCCCGCCACCAGGAGCGACAGCAGGAAGGACAGGCCCGCCTGGGTCAGCGCGTGGTCGCAGAAGAACAGGGTGCGCACCCGGGCGAGGGCGAGCGCCGCGGCCCCGAAGCCGAAGGCGTGGACGCCGAAAGGCTCGAGGGACAGGCAGTCCGCCACGAGCCCGTGGCCGAAGGCCACCGCCGCCGCGACGCCCGGTTTCGCCGTGAGCCCGAGGACGAGGCCCGGCACGAGGAGGAATGCGGGCACCACGCCCCGCGCCGCCAGCGCCGCGGGCCAGCGGAGCGTCACGGCCGCCAGCAGCGCCGCGAGCAGGGCGAGCCGGACCCACTTCACGTCAGGGGCCCTCCGGCACGAGGAAGTGGAGATAGCGGATGTCCTCGGGGCGGACGGCCGGCTCGATCTCCACCTCCGCGACCCCGTCGCGGTCGGCGTCGGCGATGCTGGCCACCTTGCCCACGAGGAGCCCCCGCGGCACGAGCGGGTCGCCGACGGCGGTGAACACGGGGTCGCCGGGACGCCCCACGCCCGCCCGCGCGTAGGCCATCTCCAGCCGGGTGTCGCCGGTGCCGACGACGCAGCCGGCGACGGTCGCGCCCCCGGAGACGATCTCGGCCCAGATGCGCTGGCCGGGGTCCGTGAGCAGTCGGACGCGGGCGGCGAGGGGGCCCGTCTCCGCGGCGCGGCCCGCCAGCGCCCCGCCCACGAGGGCGGGGAGGCCGGGGCGCAGGCCCTCGCGCGTCCCCGCGGAGACGAGCACGGAGCCCCGCCACGGCGAGGAGTCCCGGCCCACGACCCCCGCCTCCACGCGCAGCGGGTTCCGCGCGAAGTACGCGGGGTCCTCCGCCACGAGACGGGCCGGTTCGCCCAGCGCGAGGAGGCGGGCGCGCAGGTCGGCGTTCTCGACCGTGAGCCTCTGCGCCGCCTCCCGCCACTCGTCCCCGGCGACGGGCGCCGCGGAGAGGTCCGGCAGGAGCGGGGCCACGGCGCTGCCGGCGAGGCGGTCGAGGCCGCCGGCCCTCGGGAGGAGCAGGGGCAGGAGCAGGGACAGCGCGAGGAGGATCTCGGCCCGGACCTTGCTGAGTCCGCTCAATTCTCTTCCAGTTCCTTGAGGCGCCCGCGGAACGTGCTCAGCTGCTCGAGGAACACCCCGGTCCCGCGGGCCACCGCGGTCAGCGGGTCCTTCGCCACGCGCACGGGGAGGCCCGTGGCCTCGGCCAGCACCTGGTGCAGTCCCCGGAGGAGCGAACCGCCGCCGGCCATGACGATGCCCATCTCGACGAGGTCGGCGCTGAGTTCGGGCGGCGTCTCCTCGAGCGCGTCCTTGATGGCGGTGCTGATGCCGTCCGTGGGCTCCTTCAGCGCCTCGCGGATCTCCTCCGAGGTGACGACGATCTTGCGCGGCAGGCCCACCGAGAGGTCCCGGCCGCGGACCTCCATGGACATCTCCTTGCGGAGGGGATAGGCGGAGCCGATGGTGATCTTCACCTTCTCGGCCATCTGCTCGCCGATGAGGAGGTTGTAGTTCTTCCGCATCCAGGTGATGATCGCCTCGTCCATCTCGTCGCCGGCGATCCGGATGGAGACGGAGCGGACGATGCCGGCGAGGGAGATGACCGCCACCTCGGTGGTGCCGCCGCCGATGTCGCAGATCATGCAGCCGCGCGGCTCCGTGATCGGAAGCCCCACGCCGATGGCTGCCGCCAGAGGCTCGGCGATGAGGTGGACGGCCCGGGCTCCCGCCCGCTCCGCGGAGTTGATGACCGCCTGCTTCTCCACGGCGGTGATGCCCGAGGGGATCGCGATGACCACGCGCGGTCGGACGCCCCAGGACCGGTTGTGGACCCGCCGGATGAAGTAGCGGAGCATCGTCTCCGCGATCTCGAAGTTCGCGATGACGCCGTCCTTCATGGGCCGGATGGCCTGGATGGCGCCGGGCGTCTTGCCGAGCATCTCCTTCGCCGCGAGTCCCACCGCTTCGCCGTTGTTCAGGACCTGCGTCGTGCCCCGGCGGACGGCCACCACGGACGGCTCGTTCAGGATGATGCCCTCGCCCCGGACGCACACGAGCGTGTTCGCCGTGCCGAGGTCGATCCCCATGTCGGTGGAGAACATCCCGAGCAGTCGGTCCAGGATCCGGATCATGGAGGAGCCCCCGCGTGCCGCTTCGCTCCTACACTACTCAGAAAGGAAGCCGGCGGGAATTCGTTACCGACCGAAAACACCGAGGGCGCGGACCGGTTCGACGGGCCGCGCCCTCGGGAGGGAGCCGTAAGGGGATCTTACTTGAAGAAGATGCCCCGGCCGTACTCCTTCAGGGCCATCTCGACGACGATGAACGCCGCGAGGAGGATCAGGGTGGTCATGATGACGACGCTGGTGACCATCCCGTCGTGACGCGGCCCCTGCTCCTCGAGTTCGACGATCTCTTCTTCCTTGGCCATGGTCGTTCTCCCGGATCAGTAGCGCGTCGTGGCCTGGTCGCCGACCTGGATGGTCGACTTCTCGATGTTCTTCTTGCTGGCGCCGGAGCAGTAGTCCCGCTCGACCCGGTCGATCACGATCTGGCCGATGTACTCGCTGCCACGGTAGATCGTGAACTCGAAGCCTTCCTTCACGCCGTCGTCGCGCCCAACGGAGAGCATGACGATGTTCAGGTTGTTGTCGACGCCGGCGACGACCGCGTTGATCTTCGGCGGAGCGATGATGCCCGGCAGCGGACCGACCTTGTCCTCGTAGGCCTTCACCACGAGCTTCGTCTTGTCGAGGTCCTCGTTGGCCGAGACCAGCTGCTTCTCGAGGTTCGCGATCAGGTCCTTCGCGTTCTGGCCCTCGGTCTCCAGCCGGCGCTGCTCGGTGACGGCGTCATTGGCTTCCTTCACCGCCGCGGCCTTCTCCTGGAGCGCCTGGTCGCGGGCCGTGATCAGGCTGTCCTTGTCGGCCATGAGCTGCTTGATCTGGTCCAGCTGGTCCTTCTCGACCTGGGACAGCCGCTCGTACTGTCCGAGGAGGGTGTTGTGCTGCTCGCGCAGCTTGCCGTACTCCTCCTCCTTCGCCTCGATGCGCGTCCGGAGCTCGGTGTTCTTCGTCTGCTCCGAGGACGTCATCTGCTGCTGGGTCTGGTAGTTGTCGGTGGCCTGCCGCAGGTTGGCCTCGAGCGCCTGGATGGTCTGGTTCTTCTCGGCCTCCATCTTCTCGTAGCGCAGCTTCCAGCCTTCCTTCTGCCCCAGGTAGGTGGCCGACGCTCCAAGGAAGACCACGGCGAGCACGAGATTCAGGACCACCAGGATCTTGGCGATGACACTCATGCCACACTCCCTTCAGGAATTCGATGTGCGGAGGGTGAAGCCCTTCGTAGACCTCCTGATGCCCTCAGGTCGCGGCCATTATTGGACCGCCCCGGGGGACTGTCAACATGAAAAAGAGCGGGGACGGAAACCCCGGAAGCTTGGCGTATCAGGCTTTACGCTCCCTGCGGAGACGGGCGAGAAGCCACGGCCCCGCGATCAGGGCCAGCACCGCGACGCCCGCCGCCGCCGCCGGGGCGTCCCCGAGGAGGGTGTACGGCGAACCGGCCCCGCACAGCGGGACGCGGGCGAGGAACACCCCTCGCACATCGTACCTCCGCCCGCCGGTCTCGAGCGCCGACAGCGCGCCCCGCGCGGAGACCACGCCGCTGATGCCCGTGTTCGCCGCGACGAGCACGGGCCGCCTCGCCTCCACGGCCCGCAACACGGCCATCTGCGTGGCCTGCTCGGGCTGCGCGGTGCCCGGGAACCAGCCGTAGTTCGTGAGGTTCACGAACACGTCGGCGCCCAGAGCGCGCTGCTCCCGGAGGAGGCCCGGGTAGCAGATCTCGAAGCACACGAGGGGCCCGAGCCGCACCCCCGCGGCGGGCAGCAGCACGGGACCCTCGCCCTCCGTCAGCTCCGGCGCGAACCCCGCGTTCTCCCGGACGAGGCGCGCCACGAAGTCCCCGAGCGCCGCCGGCACCACGGTGCGGAGCGGGAGGTACTCTCCTCCCGGCACCGCGTGATTCTTGTCGTACCGCGCTTCGACGCGGCCGTCGGGGCCGAGGAGGTACACGGAGTTCCGCGTCTTCCCCTCCCGCGTCCGGTGCATCGAGCCGAAGATGACGGGCCGGCCGCCGGCGGCGGCGGAGATGGCGGCGAAGCACCGCGTCACGACGCGGCGGACGGCCTCCGCGGCCGCGCCCTCCTCGTCCGTGGTGCGGTAGGGGAACATGGTCTCCGGCCACACGACGAGGTCCGCCTCCGGGTGGGCCGACAGCCCCTCCCGCGTCAGCGTCAGATGCAGGGCGAGCAGCTCCTCCGCGGTGGTCGGCATCTCGCGGCCGCGGCGCCACGCCTCCTGCTTCATGAACTGCGGGACGTTGCCCTGCACGAGGAGCGCGCGGGGGCCTGGCCGCTCCTCGATCGCCGGCAGGCGGAGGGCGCCGTACAGGAAGACGAGGCCGAGCGCCACGGCGGCCACCGCCGCGGGCCGCAGCGCCCCGCCCGGACGGCGCGCGAGGAGCGCCAGCAGCACCTCCGCCGCCGCGGCGTTCACGAGGACGACGACCGCGGCGAGACCCGTGGCGCCGAAGAGGTCCGCGGCCTGGACGAACAGCGTCCAGTCGGCGAGCGCGTGCGACAGGAGCAGCCACGGGAACCCCGTGAAGAGCCAGTGCCGGATCCACTCGAAGGCGAACCACGCGAGCGGCGCGGCGAGAAGGAGCGGCAGGCCCCGGCGCAGCAGCGCCGCCATCGCATGACCCGCCGGCCAGAAGAACAGGACGGCGAGGAGCAGACCGAGCAGGACCGGGCCTGCGGGGGTGATGACCGTGCGGAGCCAGAAGAGCCCCCCGGAGAAGTAGACCGCGCCGAGCGCCAGCGAGGAGAGACCCGCCTCGCGCCCGCGGGCCGCCCGCAGGTGCGCGAGGAACGGCGCGAAGGCGAAGAGGGCCAGGGCGGAGAGGCCCGCGGGCGGGAACGCGAGGACCCCCAGCGCGCCCGACAGCGCCCCCGCCGCCATGCCCCGCAGTCTCGTGCGCACGCCTCACCTCCCGCGGGGAGGATAGCAGGCGACCCCCGGCGTGCCCGAAAAGACTGATCCGGGCCGTCCCCCGCCGTTACGATGAGTCGTTCCGAGGAGGGTACGGTCATGGTCGAGGCGATCCAGGGCTCCTACCACGGCAAGGGGTTGCGGTTCTCCATCGTGGTGTCCCGATTCAACGACTTCATCGCCGGCCGGCTCCTCGACGGGGCGCTGGACGCCCTGCGCCGGCACGAGGTCGCGGAGAAGGACCTGTCGGTCGTCCGGGTGCCCGGCTCCTGGGAGATCCCGCTGGTGGCGAAGAAACTGGCCGCCTCCGGACGCTGCGACGCCGTCCTGTGCCTCGGCGTCCTCATCCGCGGCGAGACCCCGCACTTCGACTACATCGCCGCGGAAGCCGCGAAGGGCATCGCCCACGCCGCCATGGAGACCGGCGTGCCGGTGGTCTTCGGGATCATCACCGCCGACAACCTGGAGCAGGCCATCGACCGGGCGGGCGCGAAGTCGGGCAACAAGGGCTTCGACGCCGCGCTGACCGGCCTCGAGATGGCGAACGTGCTCCGGCAGATCTCCGCAGAGAAGTAGGCCCCATGCGCAGGCGAACGCGGGCCCGGGAGGTCGCCCTCCAGGTCCTCTATCAGGTCGACGTCCGGGGCGACGAGCTGCTCGCCGACCTCGAGCCCCTCCTCCGCCTCGCCGAGGCGTCCGAGGAGGTGCGCGAGTACGCGCGCGGCCTCGTCTCGGGCACCGCGGAGTGCCGCCCGGAGTCGGACCGGCTCATCGCCTCGGTGACCGAGCACTGGGACATCTCGCGCATGGCCGTCGTGGACCGGAACATCCTGCGGATGGCGGTCTACGAGATGCTCCGCCGCGAGGACGTCCCGGCCAAGGTCGCCATCAACGAGGCCATCGAACTCGGGAAGAAGTTCTCCACGGAGAACTCGGGCGCGTTCATCAACGGCATCCTCGACCGCATCCGCGGCCTGATCGAGGCCGACCGCAAGAAGGGCTGAGCATGGTTCTGAAGAGGCTGGCGGCCGGGCTCGTGAAGACCAGCAAGCGGCTGACGGGGCGGCTCCGCGACCTCGTCACCGGGCGGAAGATCGAGGAGGGGCTCTTCGACGAGATCGAGGAGATCCTGATCACGTCGGACGTGGGCGTCGCCGCCACGCGGAAGATCCTCGACCACCTCCGGCAGGCGTGGGAGGAGCGGAAGATCTCCGACGGCGACCAGGTGGTGCCCTACCTGAAGGAGTACCTGAAGGAGATGCTCCGGTCCGACGGCTCGGCCATCCGCTGGGCCCCCGCCCCCCCCACCGTGATCCTCGTGGCCGGCGTGAACGGGTCCGGCAAGACGACGTCCATCGCCAAGCTGGCCCACCACTACTCGGCGGAGCGCAAGAGGGTGGTCCTCGCCGCCGCGGACACGTTCCGGGCGGCGGCGGTGGAACAGCTCACGATCTGGTCCGAGCGCCTCGGGGTGGAGATCGTGAAGCAGCAGTCCGGCGCGGACCCCGCCGCGGTGGCGTTCGACGCGGTGGAGGCCGCCCTCGCCCGCAAGGCGGACGTCCTCCTCGTGGACACCGCCGGTCGGCTCCACACGCAGGAGCACCTCATGCGGGAGCTGACGAAGGTGCACCGCGTGCTCGGGAAGCGCATCCCCGGCGCCCCGCACGAGTGCATCCTGGTGCTCGACGCCACCACCGGGCAGAACGCCATCCAGCAGGTGAAGATGTTCCGGGAGGGGATTCCCGTGTCGGGGCTGTTCCTCGCCAAGCTCGACGGCTCGGCGAAAGGCGGCGCGGTCATCGCCATCCGCCACGAGGTGGACGTGCCCGTGAAGTTCGTCGGCGTCGGTGAGGGCCCGGAGGACGTGGAGGCCTTCGACCCCGACGAGTTCGTGGAGGCGCTCTTCTCGTGATGCCCGCCGCCGGTGACGACCGCCTCGTCCGCCGGACCCTCCTCGCGGCGCTCGTCCTCGTGCCCGTGCTGCCGGACTTCGGCCTGTTCACGAACTCCGACAGCCCGAAGTGGGCGCTCCTGACGGCCCTCGTCCTCGCGGCCCTGCTCGTCGTGACGGTGCGCGCCTTCCGGGGCACCGGCCCGGTCCGCGTCCCCTACGGCGACCACCTGGCCCTGCTCGTCATCATCGCCCTGATGATGCTCCTGTGGGGCCCCCGCGCGCCGGAGAAGCACGCCACCTTCCGCGCCTGGGCCGCGGTGGGGACTCTCGCCGCGGCGGGCATCCTCGCCGCCCGCTACCTGCGGGACGACCCCTGGGCCGGGCGGGCGCTGGCGGTGGTGGTGGCCACCGGGGCGGCGGTCTCCCTGGCGGGGATCGGCCAGCGCGCCATCGGAATGCGGCTGCCCCCCTCGACGTTCGGCAACCCCTCCTTCGCCGCGGAGTTCACCGCCCCCGTCCTCGTCATCGCCGTCTGCTTCATCTTCGGGAGGAAGCGTCGTCTCGCCGGCCTCCTCGCCGCGGTCCCGCTGACGGCCTACCTGGTCCTCGCGAAGAGCCGTGCCGACTGGCTCGGTCTGTGCGCGGGCCTCGTGACCCTCCTCCTGCTCGAGGTCGCCGCGCGGCAGGTCGTCCGCCTGCCCCCGGCGCTCTTCGCCGGCGGCATCCTGGCCGCCGCCACGGCGCTCCCGTTCGTCGTGACCGCATTCCCCGTGCCGCTCCTCGGCCGGAGCGACACGGTGGCGGTGCGGGCCTGCACGCGGACGGCGGCGTTCCGCATGGCGGCGGACCACCCCGCCACGGGCGTCGGCCTCGAAGGCTTCCGCGCGCACTACCCGAAGTACCGGGACCCCGAGGAGGCGCGCCTGTCGCTCCGCCGCGAGGTCACGTTCCCCCACCACCTGCCCGGACAGGTGGCGGCGGAGACGGGCTACCCCGGGCTCCTCCTCCTCGGCCTGATGCTCTTCGTCCCGCTGTGGTCCGGCTTCTTCGGCGCGTACCAGCGGCCGCAGGACCGCGTCCTCGCCGCCGCCACCGCGTCCCTCGCGGCGGTGATCGCGAGCGCCCAGTTCTCCGAACCCCTCCGCCACCCCGCGTCGGCGCTGCTGTTCTTCGTGCTGTCGGGCATCGTGGTGGTCCGGCGGCCGAAGCGGCTGGTCACCGACCTCCGCGGGCGCTACCGGCGTCTCTGGCCGATGCTCCTGCTCCTGTTCCCCGTGTTCGCCGGCGCCGGCCTCCTCGGACCGCACCTGCTCGCCGACGGGGCGCTGAAGGCGGCGCGCGACCGCCTCGCCGGGAGAGGCGGGGAGTTCGACGAGGAGACGTCCGCCCTGCTCCGGGCCTCGCTCGCGAGGGAGGAGACCCCGGACCCGCTGCGGATGCTGGCCTTCGGCGAGACCGTCTCCGGGCGGCCGGAGTCGGCGCTGATCCTGCTCGAGAGGCTGTTCGCGATCAGCCCGTGGGACGAGCACGGCCGCATCGAGAAGGCCCGGGCGCTGCTGAAGCTCGGGCGGGCGGCGGAGGCGCTGCCGATCCTCGAGGATCTCTCCGCCCGGCGGCCCGGCGACGACATCGTCTGGCTCCTGCGCCTCGTCGCCCGCAGCGCCGGGGACGCCTTCGGCGCCCAGCAGGACCTCCTCGCGCGGCTCCGCGCGGCGCCGCCGGCGGAGGCCGCCCGGCTGGCACGACAGGCCGACCGCGCGCTTCCCGCGTTCTCCCTCGCCGTGGTGCGGGCGGCGGAGCGCCTCGGCACCGAGGGCGACCCGGAGCGCGCGCTGGCGATCCTCTCCGGGCTCTCGGGCGGGGAGGCCCGCTACCACGAGGCGGTGCTCCTCGCCGCCGGCGGGCGCCTCGACGCGGCCATGGACGCCCTCCGGGCGGCCGCCGCGGAGGGCGCCGCGGAACGGCCGAGACTCGCCGCGGATCCCCGCCTCGACCCCCTCCGCGGCCGCGCCGACTTCCGCGCGATGGCGGAGTGAGGACGTATCATCAGGGGAATGCGCACTCCTCGCCCCCTGCTCTGGTCGCTCCTCCTGGCGGCCGCCGCGTGCGGCGAACCGGCCGCCCCGCCGCCCGAGGCGCCCCGGGCCCTGCCCCCCGCCGTGCCCGCGCCGGGCCGGCCCTGCGTGTCGGGACTCGTCCTGGACGACACCGCCCGCCCCCTCGCCGGAGCCTCCGTCCGCATCCTCGTGCCGTTCGGCGCCGGGCCGCAGGCGAAGCGGGAGGGGCTCACCGTGACCACGGGCCCCGACGGGCGGTTCGCCGCGGACATCGAGGCGGCCTGGCATCTGGCCGTCGATCCTCCCGTGGTCGTGGCGGTGACCCTCGACGGCCACGTCCCCTTCGCCGCGACGCTGCCGCCCTACCGCCGCGGGGTGGGGACCGAGGTCGAGGTGACGCTGGAACGCGCGGGGTCCGCCGGCGGGCGCGTGCTGGGACCGGACGGCGCTCCGGTCGGGGGCGCCCTCGTGTTCGCCATCCCTCTCGGCCTCGCCGGCGTCGTGGACTCCGGGGCGCTCCCGCAGGCGACGACCGGGGACGACGGCCGGTTCGTCATCGACCCGTTGCCGGCCCGCGAACTGGAGATCGGGGTCCGCGCGGAGGGCTTCGTGCCGCTCGTGGCCGGTCCGTTCAGCGTGTGCGTCCGGGAGTGCGTGGAGACCGGGGACCTCGCGCTGACGGCCGGCGGGACGGTCTCCGGGACGGTCCGGAACCCGGATGGCGCGCCGGTGGCGGGAGCGATGGTGAGGGCATGGCGGAACGCCGCCTTCAAGGACTACGCGCTGTTCGGACGGGCCTCCGTCGGAGAGGCGGGCGGGAAAGCGGTGACCGACGAGACCGGCGCGTTCCGCATCGGCGGGCTGGCGCCGGGCTCCTACACTGTGGACACCGCGGCGCGCGGCCATCGCACGGTGGACGCGCTGGCCCGCGACATCGCTCCGGGCCGCGCGGATCTGGCATTCGTCCTGGCGCCGGAGACGTTCCTCGACCTTTCGGTGATCGACACCCGTACGGGCGAGATGGTCCCGGAGTACGAGCTGGCTCTCGTCCCCGCGCGATCACCCGAGCCGGGGTCCGGCATCCGGGAGCGGGTCCGGGGCCGCGGGGTCCACCACGTGCCGGTGAACGTCGGCGACGACCTGTGGATCGAAGTCACCGCCGACGGCTACGAGGTCTTCGGCCAGCGCGTGAAGGTCGAGACGCCGGGCACCACTCCGTTCCGAATCCCCCTCGTCCCGCGATAGGATGGACAGCATGAATCGCAATACGCAACTGGTCCTCGCCCTCGGGGTCGTGGTCGCCGTGGCCGTCGGGGCCGCCATCTGGTTCTCCCGGCCCACGGACCCGCGCAAGGCGGGCGCCCCCGGGGCGCCGGGACCCGAACGCGACCCCGCCCGGAAGTCCCCCCTGCGGCCCGGAGAGGCGCCGCCGCCCGCCCTGCCCCCCCCCGCCCCGCGGGAGAAGGGTCTCATCGGCGAGGTGGTGGACCGCGACGGGAATCCGGTGGCCGGCGCCGAAGTCTCGGTCTACCGGGGCGAGCGGCGGCTGCCCGCGGTGTCGGTGGAGGTGGACGAGGAGCCGCGGCGCCGCACCCTCGCGGATCTGTTCCAGTATCGCTCGGAGGACATCCCCGCGTTGCGGCCGATCGGGACCGGCGACACGGTGGTGCCCCCCGAGGAGCCCGCGGCGAAGGCGGTCAGCGGTGAGGACGGGTCGTTCCGCATCGCCGACGCCCCGCCCGGTTTCCTCCGCCTCGTCGCCCGCAAGGAGGCGCTGTGCTCGCCGGAGACGCCTGCCCGCCGCGGCGTGAAGTGCCGCCTGGTCGTGGACGAGACCGCCACGCTGAAGGGCTTCGTGCGGTCCGCCGATGACGGGCGCGCCGTGGCCGGCGCGACGGTGCGGGTCCTCATCGCCGGCCTGACGTTCGCGGCGGCGACCGCCGAGGACGGGACGTTCGGCGTCGCCGGCCTCCCCCCGGGCCAGGCCATCCTCATCACCACCCACCGCGAGTACGCCGGCGACTGCCGCAAGGAGGCCGCGCTCCAGCCTGGCAAGACCCGCGAGGTGGAGATCGCGATGGGCAAGGGCCTCCGGCTCACGGTCCGCGTCTGCGCGAGCGACGAGCAGGGCGCGGCGGGGCCGCCGGTGCCGAATGCGACCGTGGGTCTCGTCCGCACCGTCGACCAGCTGTACGCAGTGGGGAGGACGGCGGAGGACGGGCAGTTCGTCTTCGAGGGCCTGCCGTCCGGCGACTACCTCGTGAACGCCCAGGCGGATGGGTATCTCGCCTGCGGCGAGGAGAAGGTGACCGTCGCCGAGGACCGGGAGCGGGAGAAGGAGCTGCTGATCGAGAAGGCCGTGTACACGACGCTCAAGGTCGTGGACGAACGGGACCTCCCCGTGCCCGGCGCGGAGGTGTACACCGGGAACGCCGACGAGGAGTACGAGCAGGGGATCTCGAAGAAGATGGGCGTCACCGACGAGGCCGGCGAGTTCCCGTTCCCGTTCGACTGGATCGGCCGCGACGCGGTGGCGTTCGTCACGAAGCCCGGCTACGCGGTGGGCATCGTCATCCCCGGCGATCCCTCCGGCGGGGAGCCGATCACGGTGAAGCTCGCCCCGGGGATCGTCGTGCGCGGCGCGGTCCGCGACAAGGAAGGCAAGCCGGTCGCCAACGCGCGGGTCCTCGTCGAGGTCATGGTCGACGATGCCCAGGCGGAGGACCTGAGCGCCACGCTCTACACGGACGCCCGGGGCGAGTACCGGTACCCGCACGCGCCCGTCGGCACGGTGTGGCTCACCGTGGAGGCCGAGGGGTTCGACGGGGCGGACGCGGACTTCGAGGCCGGGCCCGGCCAGCGCGAGCACGTACGGGACTTCGTCCTGGAGCGGCCATGATCGCGCGCGCGGCGGCGATCCTCGCGGTCCTCGCCGGGGCCGCGGCCGTCCTCGGGGCCCCTCCGGCCCGGGGCCTCAAGGTGGACGAGAAGGCCCTGAAGATGCTGGAGGAGGCGGACCGGCAGGTGTACCGCCCCCTCGAGCACGGGCTCAAGGACATCTCCTTCGAGTTCGACGTGATGACGAAGGCCGGCAAGCTGACCTGCCTGTACCTGTACCGGGCGGCGTCTCCCGAGCGGCCCGCGCGCGAGAAGTGGACGGTGAAGAACGTCGAGGACCGCGGGAAGCGCCGGGCCTACGCCGCGGGGCTCCGCGAGTACCACGACATCGTCATCTACCCGCTGCAGATGCAGGCCTACGCCGCGGAGGCGAAGGGCCGGAACGTGCTGTGGAAGGACTCGCCGCGGGGAGGGATGACCGTCATCGAGGCGCCGGACCCGGCGCAGGCGGACGTCGCGTCCGTGAGCTACCTCTGGGGGGATGACGGGATGCCGGCGGAGATCTCCCGCGTCGTGTGGCAGGAGGACCCGGAGGAGGGCCGCTACAAGGAGGAGTTCACGGCCACGTGCGAGTGGAGGCAGTACGGCAAGTACCGCGCGCTGACGCTCGTGAACTCCGACTTCACGGGCTTCCGCATCCTCGCCAAGTACGAGTACGCCGAGGTGAAAGGCATCCTGCTCCCCTCCTCGGTGACCCGGATCAACCCGATGGAGGGCGAGGACGAGCTCCCGCTGCGCGCCCTCCGGGTGAACGAGGGCATCCCCGACGAGGAGTTCTCGAAGTGGTGACCCCTCACACTGGTGCCAGGTCAGATTCTGAGGACTCGCCGGAGGTGAGGGGTACGGCCTGCCAACCCCTCAGAATCTGACCTGACACCGGCGTGAGGGGTTCGGGGTCAGGGGCGCAGCGCGGCGAGGACCTCGTCGGGGATGGCGAGGCTGCCACGGCCGCGGCCGAGACGGACCTCGGAGACGCCGGGGCCGTGGAAGTCCGACCCCCCGGACGGCCGCAGCGACAGACGCCGCGCGAGACCGAGGAGCGCCGCCTCGAAGGCCCGATCGTGGTCCGGATACCAGACCTCGATGGCGTCGAGCCCGAGGTCCGCGAGGCGGCGGACGAACGGTTCGAGGTCCTGAAGCGAAAGCCCCAGCAGAATCGGGTGGCACAGCACGGCCCGCCCGCCGGCCCCGCGGAGACGCCGGATGGCCTCCGCGGCGGAGAGGCGGTAGCGATCCACATAGGCCGGACCGCCGCGGGCAAGGAAGCGGTCGAACGCTTCCTTCATGCTCCCGACGTGGCCCCGCCGCACGAGAGCGCGAGCGAAGTGCGGGCGCGCGACGACGTCGCCCCCGGCAAGCGCCACGACCTCCTCGATGCTCACCGGCACACCGAGCCGGCCGAGCCGCTCGACGATGCGCATGTTGCGCTCTCGTCGTCCGTCGCGGACCCGCGCCAGCGCCGCGGCGAGGGCGGGCTCCGCGGCACTCACGAACAGGCCGGCGAGGTGGAAGGACCCCACTCCCGGCTCCCCCTCCACGGACACCTCGACACCGGGCACGACCTCGACTCCGGTCCGGGCTCCTTCCGCGACCGCCTCCGCCACGCCCGCCATGGTGTCGTGGTCGGTCAGGGCGAACGCCGTCAGCCCCGCGTCCCTCGCCGCCCGCGCCAGCGCCGCGGGGGCGAGGGTCCCGTCAGAGGCCGTGCTGTGGGTGTGGAGATCGATCAACGGGCGAGGTAGCCGAGCTCGCGCAGGCGGGAGATGATCTTCCCGACGCTCTGCTCGACGGTCTCCTTCGCCGTCTCGCAGACGACCTCGGCGTGCGGCGGCTCCTCGTAGGGATCGTCGACGCCCGTGAAGCCCTTGAGGATGCCGGCGCGGGCCTTCGCATACAGGCCCTTCACGTCGCGCTTCTCGCACTCCTCGATAGAGCACTTCGTGTACACCTCCACGAAGTTCCCGATGAGGCGGCGGTTCTCGTCCCGGATGGCGGCGTAGGGGGAGATGCAGGCCGTGACGCAGATGACGTCGTTCCGCGTGAGGAGGTGGGCGACGAACCCGACCCGCCGGATGTTCGTATCGCGGTCCTCCTTGGAGAACCCGAGGCCCTTGCTCAGGTTCGTGCGGATGACGTCGCCGTCGAGGATCTCGACCTTGAGGCCGCGCTCCTTGAACTCCTCGACCATCCGGTCGGCCAGAGTGGTCTTGCCCGAGCCGGACAGACCGGTGAACCAGAGAGTGAATCCCTTCTGCATGTCGGACTCCTTGGGTGTAAACCCCCGATGATACCCGCGAAGCCTCCCCATCGCGAGCTTACGCCGCACGCCGCCGAGGGGCTGCCGGACCGGCCCGCCGGAGGATCTCCTCAGAGACGATCGTCCGGAGACGATCGTCCACGGGACCGGCCCGCCGGAGGATCTCCTCAGAGACGATCGTCCCGAGCTTACGCCGCACGCCGCCGGGGGGCTGCCGGACCGGCCCGCCGGAGGATCTCCTCAGAGACGATCGTCCGGGAAACGATCGTCCGGGCGGAGACCATCGGGCGCGGTCAGATGTGCAGGGCGCGGTCGTGGACGGCCAGCGCGGCCTCCTTCACCGCCTCGGGCAGCGTCGGGTGCGCGTGGCAGGTCCGCGCGAGGTCCTCCGCCGTGGCGCCGAACTCCATGGCCGCCGCGGCCTCCGCGATGAGTTCGCCGGCCCGCGGGCCGAGGATGTGGACGCCGAGGATCCGGTCCGTCTCCGCATGCGCCAGCACCTTCACGAAGCCCTCCGTCCGGCCCAGCGTGCGCGCCCGCCCGTTGGCCATGAACGGGAACTTCCCCTTGCGGAAGGGTACCCCGGCCTTGACGAGCTCCTCCTCCGTCCGGCCCACGGCCGCCACCTCCGGGCTCGTGTAGCACACGGCCGGGATCGTCTCGTAGTTCACGTGCCCGTGGCCCGTGGCGATGCCTTCCACGCAGGCGATCCCCTCCTCCTCGGCCTTGTGGGCGAGCATCGCGCCGCGGATGACGTCGCCGATGGCGTAGATCCCCGCCGCCGACGTCTCGAACCGCTCGTTCACCGGGATGCGCCCGCGCTCGTCCACCGCGATCCCCACCGTCTCGAGACCGAGCCCCTCGGTCATCGGGGCCCGCCCCACGCTGACCAGGACGCGGTCCGCCCGGAGCGGCTCCTTGCCCTCCACCGTGACCACGCACCCGTCGCCCTCCACCACCGCCCCCGTGACCCGGGCCGACAGGTGGAACTTGAACCCCTGCTTCGCGAAGATCCGGTGCGCCTCCGCGGCCACCTCGGCGTCCGTCCCCGGCAGGATGCGGTCGAGGTACTCGACGACGGTCACCTCGGACCCGAGCCGGCGCCACACGGAGCCGAGCTCGAGGCCGATGTACCCCGCGCCGATGACGATGAGCCGCGCGGGCACCGCGGGCCACGACAGCGCCTCGGTGCTCGTGCCGATGCGGTCCCCGTCGAACACCACGCCCGGCAGCCCCGCCACACGGCTCCCGGTGGCGATGAGGACCCGCTTCGCCTCCAGGATCTCCTCGCCCTTCGCCCCGGCGACGACGACCTTCCCCGGGCCGGCGAGCCGCGCCGTCCCCTCGTGGTGCGCCACCTTGTTCTTGCGGAAGAGCCCCGCCACGCCCTGCGTCAGGGTCCGCACGATGCGGTCCTTGCGCTTCATCATCGCCGGCAGGTCGAGCGCGACCCCGGACACCGCCACACCGTGCTCGGCGAACGAGTGCCGCGCCTCCTCGTAGAGCTCGCTCGATTCGAGGAGGGCCTTGCTCGGTATGCAGCCGACGCGGAGGCACGTCCCGCCGAGGGCCTTCTCCTTCTCCACGCAGGCCACGGACATCCCGAGCTGGGCGGCGCGCAGGGCGGCCACATAGCCGCCGGGCCCGGCGCCGATGACGACGAGGTCGAATGCGGGCATGGTCAGATCTCCACGAGCATGCGAGAGGGGTCTTCGATGCACTCCTTGATGCGGCGCAGGAACGCCACGGACTCCCGGCCGTCGATGATGCGATGGTCGTAGGTGACGGCGACGTACATCATCGGGCGGACGACGATCGCCCCGTCCCGGACCACGGCCCGGTCCTGGATGGCGTGGAGCCCGAGGATGCCGCTCTGCGGCGGGTTCACGATCGGCGTCGACAGAAGCGACCCGTAGATGCCGCCGTTGCTGATGGTGAAGGTGCCGCCGACGAGTTCGGAAAGCTCGAGCCGGTTGTTCTGGGCGCGCTCGGCGAAGTCGGCGATCCGCGCCTCCACTTCGGCGAACGAGAGCGCGTCGGCGTCCCGCAGGATCGGCACGACGAGGCCGCGCCCGCCCCCCACCGCGATCCCGATGTCGTAGTGGTTCTGGTAGACGATGTCGTCCCCCTCGACCCGGGCGTTCACCTGGGGGACGAACTTCAGCGCGTCCACCGCCGCCTTCACGAAGAACGACATGAAGCCGAGCTTCACGCCGTGGCGGGCCTTGAACGTCTCCCCGTGCTCCTTCCGGAGGGCCACGACCGCGGACATGTCGATCTCGTTGAAGGTCGTCAGCAGGGCGGCCGCGGTCTGGGCCATGAGCAGGCGCTCGGCGATCCGCTTGCGGATCGGGCTCATCGGCACGCGCTCCTCGCGGGCCGCCGCATCCGCGGGGGCGGGCGCGGTCGGCGTGTCGGTGGCCGTCTCCGTCGCGGTCTCGGTGGCTGCCGAGGCGGCGGGCGCGGTGGTGCCGGCGGCAGTCTGGCGCTGGGCGGCGTTCATGCGCGGCCGGACCGCGTCGCGGGGGGCGGCGGCGAC
>JADHED010000039.1_pt1 | contig 170337 bp, 115 predicted proteins | sample 8952041 | NCBI WGS metagenome assembly JADHED01 (sample SAMN16124423, study PRJNA663239) | bioreactor sludge metagenome | isolation source: sludge (control) | place: India:Bengaluru | collected 2018-09-08
TTCCAGCGTTCTTTCGAGTTTCAACGTTCCCGTGACGGAGCTTTTCCAGGGGGGCTCGGTTCAGGCAACGGTAACTCTCGACACCGTGGCCCCACCGGGTGGTGTCCTTATTCCAATTCTATTTCAAAATGAGACTAATTCTGCGATGGAAGCTCCCCGGAGGACCCCTCTCCCGGCCTCACGGCCAGCCTCTCCCCGTTCACCGCTCACGCAAGGCGAGGGAAAGAATGGGGACCGGCTCTCCCTCCATTCGCTGGCCGTTATCGCCTCGCGAGCTTCGTTCCCCTCCCGTTTCGCGGGGACAGAACCGCAAGGACCCTGCAAGGACCTGTGCCTCCCGCGTCAGCACGCTTTCACCGGAAACAAGAGGATGCGGAGCAGTCGGAAGTGACGGCGAAACAGCATGCCCCCGGCCGTTCACCCGCGGTTTCTAGGGTTATGTCCATCACCGGGACGGGCCGGTGATCTCACTTCCTCTTGGCTCCCCGCTGCGGAGGGGCGTTCCACGGATCCTCTGGCCAGGGGTGTTTGGGGTAACGTCCGCGCAACTCCTTGCGAACCGTCTGGTAAGTGGAGTTCCAGAAGCTCTCGAGATCAGAGGTGACCTGAACGGGCCGCCCCGCCGGAGAGAGAAGGTGCAAGAGAACAGGGACCTTGCCTCCCGCAACCGTGGGCGTTCGTGCGAGTCCAAAGAGTTCTTGCAGTTTGATGGCGAGTACGGGCTGACCAGAACCGGGGTAGTCGAGGCGAGCCAAGCGGCCTGTCGGGACGGCGATGGATTCCGGTGCGTTCTCGTCTAGCAGGTGACGCTCGTGCCGCGTCATCCGGGCCAAGAATGCCTCCTTGAGGTTCGTTTCTTGAAGTTCCAAGAGACGGCGTTTCCCATGGACGAGACCTTCGAGAATCTCTTCGAGTGCTGCCTCGTCGAGAAGAGGAAGCCCGAGATCAGGGGCACTGTGGTTGAGAAAGACCAGGCGGTGGGCCAGCCGCCTTTCCTCCTCGCCAAAGGGGAGGGCGCTTGCGAGATTCTGCCTTGCGTGATCGAAGAGGATCCGGGACGTCTCTTCGTCTAACGGGACAGGGGTCTCTCGTGACAGGACGGTGAGTTGTCCGTAGGTCACCTGTTTTTCGGCAACGACGCGCTGGCCAGTCTCATCCCACCGCCTGATGGTTCTCTCGGAGAGGGCGCCCCTGCGCCCATGGGTCGCGAGCATCTCGAGACTGACCGTGCTGGCTTGACGGATCTTGGGTACACCCCCGGAAGACGCGTCGAGGTGAAGCACCACCAGAAGATCAGCATGATCAACGGTCGACGCAGCCGAGAGTTCAGCGAGTTGCCCGCTTTCGAGCGCGTACCGCCCGGACTCGGTTCTCTTGGCAACCCTGTCTGGATAGGCTGACAGAATGAGAGCCAGAAGGTCCTCCTCGGAGGAGACTTCCTTCCTCTTGAAACCGAGCTGTCTGCCTGCCATGGCGAAGATGCGGCCAGACAGCCGGCGAACACGAGAGGCCACTCTGGAATCGAGTTCCGCTGCGTTTTGGTAGAGGAGGTCCATTCTGTAAAGCAGATCAGACGCTGTTCGCGGAAGCGGGGACCCTGGCGAGGAGAAAGCGTGGGCGTTCGTGAGGACCTCTCGTTCCTCGAGGAGGGCGGCAAGAGTGGCTCCTTCCTGGAGGAAGCCCATCGCATGAGAGTCGAGAACGATTGCCGCGAGCCGTGGGTGGATGGGCAGGGCGGCCATCTTCCTTCCGCGAGCCGTGAGGGCTGGACGGTCGCTCTCCACGGCGCCGGTGGCTCGAAGAATCTCGAGGGCGAGAGCGAGACGTGTGGGATCGGGCTTCTCGAACCATGGGAAGTCCTCGAGTGGCCGGGGATCAAGGTCCAGAAGAGACAAGACGGCACCAGAAAGGTCGCTTCGCCGGATTTCTGGCTCGCCGAAGGGACGCGCGCTCCGTTCATCGTTCTCGGTGTAGAGCCTGAAGGCGGTTCCGGGAGCCGTTCTGCCGGCGCGTCCCGCTCTCTGCCGGGCGCTGGCCCTGGAGATGCGCTCGGTATCCAGCCGTGTCATGCCCGTGCGCGGGTCGAGACGGGCCACTCGCGAGAGTCCCGAGTCGATGACGTGGCGAACCCCCTCGATCGTCAAGGACGTTTCGGCCACGTTCGTTGAGAGAACAACCTTGCGCAGGCCGCCGGGTGCTGGTGAAAGGGCGGCATCCTGTTTGTCAGGCGGAAGCTCACCGTGAAGCACGGATGAGACAGCGCGCCTGGTTTTGAGGAGGGGCTCGAGAGCCTCATTTGTCTTCTTGATATCAGATGCGCCTGGTAAGAAGACGAGCACATCGCCTTCCCCGGACGAATCGAGTGCGCGTGCGACGGCCGCGGCCGCGCGCAATGCCAGAGGCCGGCGGTCGTAAGAGTCCTCGTGACGGATGTCGACGGGGAAGACAGGCACCGGAACCTCGAGGGTCGAAGCGGAAAACCCGTGCTCCTCAAAGTAGGTTTCCAGGGGACCCGGATCGAGGGTCGCGGAGCCGATGACGAGCTTGAGGTCCGGGCGCACGGTCTTACGGATGTGCTGCAGCAAAACGAGGGCGAGATCCGTTGTGAGGTTCCGTTCGTGGAACTCATCGAGGAAGACGATCGAGACGCCGGTGAGGAAAGGGTCGTCCAGGATTTGCCGCGTGAGGACGCCTTCGGTAGCGACCGCCAGTTTCGTGGCAGGGGAGACCCGGGTTTCATCCCGGGTGATGTAGCCCGCTCGAAGTCCGGTCTCTTCTCCGAGTTGAGCGGCCAGCCTTCTGGCCGCGGCCCGGGCCGCGATGCGGCGGGGCTGGAGCATGATCAGGGAACCCTGATCGAGAAGGCCGTCCGTGAGGAAGTAGAGCGGGACCCTTGTGGTTTTCCCGGCGCCGGGCGGTGCCACGAGGATGAGGGTCGATTTCGCGAGAAGGCGAGCGGTGATGTCCGGGCGCGCGGCGTCAATGGGGAGCGGCGGGAGAAAGGTCACCTGCGGAGTTTCTCAAACTGATGCAAATGGCTCACACGGAGTGAAGCGTTCGCTTCATGTCATGGCGGCCCCCGGTGTTAAGATACTGGTGATGAGCTACCGTAACGCGGTGCTCGTTCCGTGGGTTAACGCGCTCGCCCGCAGCGCGGAGTTGCCCGACACCCGCGCCCATAACCCGCGGCAAAACCTCCCAAAACGGGGGGCCAAGGGGAGATTCCTTCTATGAAAAGCGCCTTCAATCCCTTCGAAATGGCACAGGCACAATTTGACAAATGTGCTGACATTCTCGAACTCGACGCGGCCACGCGAGAACTCTTGCGTTTCCCGCTTCGCGAATACCACTTCGCGATTCCCGTCCGGATGGACGACGGGAGCTTCAGGGTGTTTCGCGGATTCAGGGTTCAACACAATGACGCCCGGGGCCCGAGCAAGGGCGGCATCCGGTTCCACCCGCAGGAGACGGTGGACACGGTCCGCGCTCTTTCGATGTGGATGACGTGGAAATGCTCCGTCGTCGACATTCCGCTCGGCGGGGCGAAGGGCGGCGTCATTTGCGATCCGCACAACCTGAGCCTCAGGGAGCAAGAGCAGATCTGCAGGGGATGGGTCCGCCAGGTGGCCAAGAACGTCGGGCCGACGCTCGATGTGCCGGCGCCAGACGTGATGACGAACCCGCAGCACATGCTCTGGATGCTCGACGAGTTCGAGGTGATTCACGGTTCGAAGAACCCGGGCTTCATCACAGGCAAGCCCGTCGGCATGGGCGGATCGCTGGGCCGCACCGAAGCGACCGGTTATGGTGTGATTTTCACGCTGCGTGAGGCGATGAAGGTCCTTGGGATGGACCCGGCCAAGTCCCTTGCATCGGTTCAGGGGTTTGGAAATGTCTCGCAGTACGCCATTCGCGGATTCCTCGCGCTCGGAGGGAAGGTCGTGGGGTGCTCTTCCTGGGATCAGGCGGACCAGACCTCGTACTACTTCCGCAAAGCCACGGGAATCGACCCCGACGAACTCATCTCCATCACCGACCGGTTTGGCGGGATCAACAAGGAGAAGGCGAAGGGGTTGGGATACGAAGTTCTTCCGGGAGATGCGTGGATCGAGCAGGATGTCGACATCCTGATTCCGGCCGCGCTCGAGAATCAGATCACGGGAGAGACGATCAAGAAGGTCTCCATGAGGGTCCGGGTCGTCGCCGAAGGGGCAAATGGGCCCACGACGCCCGATGCGGATGCAGAGTTGAAGAGCCGCGGAATCTTCGTCATTCCCGACTTCCTCGCGAATGCGGGCGGTGTCACGTGCAGTTACTTCGAGCAGGTTCAGTGCAACATGAACTACTTCTGGACTCAGCCGGAAGTCCTGCAGCGGCTGGACGAGAAGATGACATCGGCTTTCAAGTCGGTCTACGAACTGGCGCAGAACCGCAATCTCTACATGCGTGATGCGGCTTACGTCATTTCCGTGAGCCGGGTTGCCAAGGCCTGCCACGACAGAGGCTGGGTGTAGACCCCCGGTCCATTCTTGCCCCAGGCAAGGGCCGGAACGAGAGCCGCTGTGGATCGTGGCTCGGGCGTTCCGGCCCTTTACTTTTACGCGTTCCCCATCCTCAGCCGGGGCGTCTGCGTAATTAGGTGGCAGTTGGAGGCGGGAATGAAGATCGGCATCATAGGCGCCGGGATGGTGGGTGCATCCACGGCCTTCGCCTTGGTCTTGCGCGGGATCGGAAGAGAAATCGTTCTGGTCGACAAGAACTCGGCGCGTGCTCGGGCCGAAGTGGACGATCTGAGACATGCCGTTCCCTTTGCGAGCCCGATGGACATCAGTTTCGGGGGGTTTGCCAGGCTCGAGGGGGCGAGAGTCGTCGTCATAACGGCTGGGGTGGCGCAGAAGCCTGGGGAAACGAGGCTGCAGCTTCTCGAGCGAAATGCGGCAATTCTCAAGGGGATCGTCAGAGATGTGCTCACCAACGCCCCGGAAGCCTTGCTCATCATCGCCACCAATCCCGTGGACGTTCTCACTCACCTGGCGGCTCACTTCGCCGCGGACTTTGGCGTTCCCCCGCACCGTGTCATCGGGTCTGGAACCACACTCGATACGGCGCGATTCCGGACTCTCCTCAGTCTGGAACTCGGTGTCGATGCCAAGCACATCCACGCTTACGTCCTCGGGGAACATGGCGACTCGGAAGTTCTCGCGTGGTCGCTCGTGAGCGTTGGCGGCGTTGGGCTCGGGGAATTCTGCAAGGCGAGGGGGATTTCGCTTGGTGAGGAAAAGCGCGCTGAGATAGACAGCGGGGTGCGGCGGGCGGCTTACCGCATCATCGAGGGAAAGGGTGCGACCTACTTCGGAATCGGGAGCGCCCTGGCGAGCCTGATAAAGGCTCTGCTCAGAAGCGACCGGACCATTCGAACTGTCTGCACGCCAGATTCCGATGTTCTTGGTGTGCAGAACGTGACGGTGTCCCTTCCAAGGATTCTCGATGCCAGTGGCGTGGTGGGCAGCCTTCCCGTACCGCTCTCGGAACGGGAAACGGCTGGTCTGGAGGAAAGCGCGCGCGTGGTGAAGCGGGCGATCGATTCCGTTGCCCCAACCGGGGTGTAACGGCGCGGTCGAGACCGCGTGAGCGCGAAGCCCCGGGGAGAAGAGATGCAAGAGCGCTCATGGACGGGATCCGGTAAGACCGCCGGAGCGTAGGAGCCAGTAATGTTGACGATGCTGGGCCGGACCGTCCTTTTCACTCTTCTTTGTGCGGGCATCGCGGGGGTTGCAATGGCCACGGAGGAACCGAAGTACCGCCTTATTGAGAGTCGCGATGGTTTTGAGTTGAGGCTCTACGACCCGGTAGTCGTGGCGGAGACCCACGTGACCGGCGAGTTCGGTTCCGGGGGGAACGAGGCCTTTCGACGGTTGGCCAGTTACATTTTCGGCGGGAACAATGGAGGTAAAAAGATAACAATGACCGCCCCAGTCTCGCAGGAGAGAACGAAGGACCGGGGCGGGGTGAAGATCGCCATGACGGCGCCCGTCTCGCAGGAGCGGGCTGGCGGGGGCTGGACCGTAGCCTTCACGATGCCGTCGGAGCACTCGATGAAAACGCTGCCGCAGCCTGACGATGCGCGTGTTCTTCTTCGTGAGGTACCGGCCCGGCGCCTGGCGGCGGTGCGGTTTTCAGGAACCTGGGGCGTGGAACGTTTCGAGGAGATGGAGCGGGAGCTTCGAAAGAAGGTGCTGGCTTCGGGTCTCACGCCGGGCGGACCGGCGATCTATGCCCGCTACGACCCGCCCTGGACGCCCTGGTTCCTTCGCCGCAATGAGATTTTGCTGCCGGTTGTGGAGGGTGATAATCGATAGGGGCCAGCGCCTTGCGAGGGGATCTCGCCCGCCCCCGCCGGCCTGATCCTGGCGGCCTTTCCCTCGCCGTCGTCCTTCCACATACTTGCCCTATGGAAACTTCCCTGAAAAGAAAGCCGATTGCCGTCTCCGGAAGGCTCCGCCAGCGTTGGAGGCTTATCCGGGTTCTCTTCAAACGGACAATCCGCGAGTACGCCGATGACAGCTGTGCGGATATTGCCGCCGGAATCTCTTACTACGTTCTCTTCTCGGTCTTTCCCCTCGTTATTCTCGCGGTGTCCATCGCAGGGCTCGTCCTCTCTGACCCGGCACTGAGAGAGGATGTGACGCGCAGAATCCTCGAAGCTGTTCCCCTTCTTCCGGGTGAAGCACATGGGCAGCTCCGGGGACTTCTTGAAGGAGTTGCCCGGGGCTCCACGGTTTCCGGAATCGCCGGAATTCTCGGCCTGGCCTGGTCCGCGAGTGCCGTGATGGGCGCTCTGCGCTGGGCCCTCAATCAGGCGTGGGATACAAGGGAGTCCCGGCCGTTTGTCCTCGGGAAGCTCGTGGACATGCTGATGCTCGCACTCGTTGGCGTGCTGCTGGCGGTCTCGATCGGGACCACCCTGCTGATTCAGGTCGCAGGTCCGGTGAGCGGGCGGGTTGCCGAGGCGCTTGGCACATTTGGTGCCGGCGCTCGTCTTGGCTTTCGCGCCGTCGCCCTGCTCGTCCCCTTTTTCCTCTCCTTTGTGACATTTCTCATTGTTTACAGGGTCCTCCCCAGTGTGAAGACGCGCTGCGGAGAGATCTGGCCTGGAGCGCTCCTCGCCGCGATCCTCTTCGAGATAGCCAAAGAGGGCTTTGCCCTTTACCTCCGCCTCTTCGCAACCTACGACCGCGTTTACGGGCCGCTCGGGGCCGTCATCGCCTTTCAGGCTTTTGTCTACATTGCCGCGAATGTCCTCCTCCTTGGCGCGGAAATGGCCTCGGAGTGGTCCCGGATCGATCGCTCTGGGGCAGGAGGCGGGGAAGTCAACGCCGAAAGAGACGAGGGCGGAAAGCGGTGACCACCAGCGTCTAGTCGCGGACGGAATGGCTCCAAAAGAGGCGTCCCGCGCGCGCCGTGTGAGCGAACCGCCCCGGACGCGTTACACTTCTCCCACGTCATCGCGCTCCGAGGAGTCCCGCGAGCCCATGGGGCCCGCAAAAGGAGGGAATTTCAGATGAAGGTTCTGCTCGTCTCTGCCTCCGCGGGTGCCGGTCATGCCCGCGCAGCCTCCGCCCTCAATGAGGCTTTTTTGGCCGTTCATCCTGACTGGACCATCCAACACATCGACATCCTTGACTACGCGGGGAAGGCGTACAAGAAGGCCTATGCTGGAAGTTTTCTCCAGATGGTCAATCACGCTCCGGTGCTCTGGGGGGCCCTTTATGAATCGAGTGACGTGGTTAAGGCGGAACGGAAGAGAGACCGGTTCATCCAGTTTTTCGACAAACTGCAATTCGCGAGTTTTCGCGAGTATCTGCGTGACTTCGGGCCGGATCTCGTCGTCTCCACGCATTTCCTCCCCTGTCAGGTTCTCGCCCCTGCCCGCAAGAAAGGACAAGACGCGTATCCGATGGCGGTGGTCATCACCGACTTCGACGTCCATGCGTTCTGGGTCCAGCCGCTCGTCAACCGGTTCTTCGTGGCTAGCGACGAAGTGAAGTTCATTCTGGCTGCCCGGGGAGTCGCCGAAGATAAGATCCATGTGTCGGGAATCCCCATCTCACAACAGTTCCTCGCACAGTGGGACAGAGCTGCGATCCGAAGAGACCTCGGGCTCGCACCCGGGCTACCCGCCGTCTTGATCATGTCGGGCGGGGCCGGAGTCGGGACGATGAAGGAGGCGGTCGAGGCCGCGCTCGCAGGACCAGCGGTCTCGGTCCTGGCGATCACGGGCAAGAACGCGGCGCTGAAGGCCGATCTCGCTTCAGTCAAGGTGCCTGACGGCTCAAAACTGATGGTTTTCGGGTTTGTGACCGATATGGCCCGTCTGATGGCTGCTTCCGACCTTGCCGTCACGAAGTCTGGCGGACTGACGACGTCCGAGTGCCTCGCGATGGGCCTCCCGATGCTCATCAGAGACCCAATTCCGGGTCAGGAGGAGCGAAACGCGGACTATGTCGTGGAGGCTGGGGCCGGTGTGCGTGTCACTGGTCCGCACTCCCTGAGGTTCAAGCTTCAGAAGCTCCTCGCCGGCCCGGACCGGCTCGCGTCCATGAAGGCGTCCGCGCGTCTGGCATCGCGGCCGGCGGCCGCCAACGACATTGTCACGGTCCTCACGTCTTGGGTAACGTCCTGAATCCTCCGTTTCCGGAGGCGAGATGGCGTCTGTTGACTCCAATAAGGCTCGAGACCAAGACGCTGGGAGGGATGTGTGGACGGTGCGGGCGTCTCGCCCGCCCTGGGTGCACATTGGTTTTCTCGCGGTCATTCTCGCCTCACCGGCGCTGGCCCAGGAGCTTCGCTTCACGCACCTGACCGTGGACGAGGGACTGGCAGACAACACCGTCTACTCGATGGCCCAGGACGCGACGGGGTTCCTCTGGTTTGGTACCCGGGATGGCCTGTGCCGGTATGACGGGTATTCATTCAAGATTTACAAGCACGAGCCGCGGAATAGGAACTCGCTTTCTTCCAGTAATGCTGGGAACGTCTTCATCGACCGGGAGGGAATTATCTGGATAGGCGCATGGGGTGGCGGACTGAACAGGCTCGACCCGGCCACTGACGAAATCACTCGTTTTCGGCATGACCCCTCCGATTCACGCTCGATAAGCAGTGACAAGGTGCAGAGCATCTTCGAAGACCAGGCTGGCCGTCTATGGATTGGCACGGCAGAAGGCGGCCTGAACCTCCTGGACCGGATCCGGGGGACCTTCACTCGTTTCCAGCATGATCCGTCCAATCCCAGGACACTGGGAAACAACAGGATTTGGGCCATCACGCAGGACGAGTCAGGCCGTCTCTTCATAGGAACGGACCAGGGACTCGAGCTATTTGACGCGGGCAGGGGGGAATTCCGGCATTTCAGACTGAACCCACCCGATCCGCTGCACCCCCTCAAAGCCCGGCTAGATCAGGTTCGGGCGCTGTACTACTCCAGGAGCGGCGTGTTGTGGGTGGGCACGCGCGCCGGAATTCACCGGTTCAATCCCTCAACTGGGGCCACAGTCCGATACGTCCGGGGCGGGAACGGACTCAGTGATGATCAGATCAACTCCATTCTCGAGGACGGTTCCGGAAAGATCTGGCTGGGCACGAAAGAAGGGGGCCTCAATGTCCTCGATCCAGAAAGAGGAGTCGTCCGGCACTTCATGTTCGATCCTCTCAATCCCGAGGGCATCGCCAACGATGATGTCCGAGCCCTGCTCCGTGATAAGTCTGGTCTCATCTGGCTCTGCAGCGCGGGCGGCGGGGTGGCAACCGTCAATCCCGCCCGGCACGGCTTCGTGTTTTACACGACGCGGCCGCATAACCCCCGGAGCCTGAGCAATCCTCAAGTCAAGAGCATCCTGGAGGATCGGAATGGAACGCTCTGGATAGCCACCCAGAACGGTCTGAACCAGATCGCCGCCACAGCTCGCAAGGGTGGATCGGAGGACTTCACTGTCTTTCCAACTGATCCCGCAGGCGGGGTCAACCCCATCTCTGGCGTGGTGAACAGCGTTTATGAAGACCGGCGCGGATTTCTCTGGATGGGTCTCGGCGGCTCCGGGGTTCTGCGGTACGAGCGGCCACAGGGAAAGCTCGTACAGTACAAACCACGTCTCGATAGACCGGATGGGCTCGATCAGCAGTCCATTTTCTGCTTTCTGGAAGACAAGAATGGCCGGTTGTGGGCGGGAGGCGCAGGGGGCCGCCTCTATCAGTTCGACAAGAAGGAGAACTCATTTCTCCTGTACCGCCGAGGGAGAACATCGACGGAGATTCTGAACGGCAAGAACGTTATTTCCCTGGTTCAGGACCGGGCTGGTGCCATCTGGGCCGGGACATACACGGGTGGATTGTTTCGTTTCGAACCGGACAAGGACGACTGGAAACACTTTGTTCACGACCCGGAAGACAGCCGGACAATTAGCGACGACGATATCCGCAGCATCTACGAGGACTCGAGGGGCCGGCTTTGGGTGGGCACATTTCTGGGCGGATTGAACTGCCTGGATAGAGAGACAGGGCAGTTCCGCCACTATGGTCAGCAAGAGGGGTTACCAGAGGACTCGGCGTTGAATATCCTGGAAGACTCGCGAGGGCATTTGTGGATCAGCACCAGAAAGTATGTGGTGGAAATGTCTCTGGAGTCCTCGGGACGGCCCGTCTTCCACACCTTTGACAAGAGCGACTGGCGCGGGACCATGGAATTCAGCGACCGGACCGCGTTCAGGAATTCGGACGGAGAGATGTTCTTCGGTGGAACGAATGGGGTCGTCGCTTTTCATCCGGATCGAATAGAGAGGAATTCCTTCGTCCCGCCCGTTGTCATGACCGGGTTCTTGCTTTTCAATAAGCCGGTTCCAGTTACCAGAGAAACCGGTGCGATTTTGCCTGTAGCACCGCACTTGGCGCGCTCGATCAATCTGACTTACCGCCAGAGTGTGTTTTCTCTCGAGTTTGCCGCTCTCAACTATCAGCAACCCGGGCGGAACCAGTACGCGTACAGGATGGAGGGTTTCGATCCAGACTGGACGTACACTCCAGCCACGCGGCGATTCGCCACTTACACCAACTTGGATCCAGGTACGTACGAGTTCCACTTCAAGGGAAGCAATAACGATGGGTTGTGGAATGAGCCAGGGACGGTGGTCCGGATAACCATAACTCCGCCCTGGTGGAAAACGCGATGGGCCTATTCCCTGTACGCGCTGTTCATGTTCACCAGTGGTCCTTCACTCTACTTCTGGCGTGTTCGCCAGCTCCGAAAACGCCAGCGTGAACTGGAAATCCAGGTAGCGGAACGCACGCTGGAAGCCTTTCGCCAAAAGGGCGAGATAGAGGCTCAGGCCAAAGAGCTGAAGGCGAGCAATTTGAAGCTGATCGAACTTGACGGCTTCAAGCAGAATCTGATGGGTATGATCGTTCACGATCTGAAGAACCCGCTGGGCCTGATTCTTCACGCGGTAGAGACTCAACCCGCTTCTCCCCGGGCCGCCTTGATCGGTCATTCGGCCCGCCAGATGCTGACCATGGTGTTGAACCTTCTCGACATTCAGCGGTTCGAGGACACAAGGGTAACCATCGAGAGAAAGGACTCTGGGCTCTCTGATGTCGTGAAAGAAGCCATAGAGCGGGTCCTCTTCCTGTCAGACCGCAAGAACATCAGTATCTTTAACGAGATTCCAGCCACAGTGGAAGTCCTAGTTGATTCGGAAATGATGGTTCGGGTATTCGTCAATCTGCTCTCGAATGCCGTCAAGTACTCGCCCAATAACGCCCGTGTCACCGTCTCCTGCTCCCCGCCGGTTCCCGGAGGGACCACGAAGGCCGCGGAGGGATACGTCCGTGTTGAGGTACGGGATGAGGGGGAGGGGATTCCCAGCGACAAACTGATGAGCGTGTTCGACAAGTTCAGTCAGGTAAAGGCCAGAGACTCGGGCCAGGTTCGCTCCACTGGCATCGGACTGACGTTCTGCAAGCTTGCCGTGGAGGCGCATGGCGGGGAGATAGGCGTGGAGTCGAAGGAGGGGAGTGGAACGGTCTTTTGGTTCACCATGCCGGCCTGCAGAGTGCGGCCGGCCGAGATGGGCGTCGCCGGCCGGGCCGCGACTCGCCGTCAAACCCGGCCCAGTCTCAACGATGACGAGAAGTCGCAACTCGTGCCCTTCGTGAAGCAACTGGAGACGATGGAGATCTACCAATTCTCCGAACTCAGGGCTGTCTTGAGGCACCCTGACTTTCCGGGGAGCGAACAGATCGAGATATGGAAGGGACTCCTCGAAGACGCCATGGAAGCCGAGAACGAGGAGTTGTTCAGGGAACTGTTGAGTCCATGGCGGTGAGACTGTGTACGGGAGCGCGGTATCAAGCCCGGTCTCACCCTGGAAGACACCTGGCGTTTCGGGGCCAGCCATGAGGTGGCGAATCGAGCTGCACGGGGTCGAGGGCTGAAGCACACTGTTCAGCCCATGTCGAGATGTCGTGCGGCCGGAATCCGGGGTCTTTCGCCAGTGCAAGCTCAAAGAGGTGGTCGAGACGAGACGGGAAACCGGCAAGCAGAGACGACAGTTTCGGCGGCCGGTCCGAGAGAACCGATGCCAGCGTCCCACTCAAGTCGAGACCCCGGGGCACGATGGGTCTGCCTGAAAGTGCTTCGTAGGCGACGGCCGCAAGTGCGTAAAGGTCGCTTCGTTCGTCGGCATCCTTGCCCTGTACCTGCTCCGGGGACATGTAGGCGGGTGTTCCCACGATGAAGCCGCTCTGGGTGAGCTTCTCCTTGAACTGTCGTGACGTGGCCAGGCCAAAGTCGAGAAGCTTTGCCTCCACCGATGGGCCTCCAGAAAGGAGGAGGATGTTCGACGGCTTGACGTCGCGGTGGACGACTCCGAGGCGGTGCACGGCGCCGAGTGCGGGTCCTATCTGCCTCAACAGTGCAGCCACTTGTTTGGGTTTTCCGGGGCCATATTCATTCAGGACGGCATCCAGTGATGGCCCTTCCAGCAATTCCATTACCAGGAATGCGCTTCCATCAGCCATCTCTCCGCTGTCGAAGAGCGAGACCACTCCTGGATGGCGGACCTTGGCCATGGTGTTCGCCTCGCGTTCGAAGCGGAAACGCGCGATGGGATCGGCGAGGTTTGCCGCCCGGATGACCTTGAGCGCGATATTTCGGTCCAGGCGCTCGTCGTACGCGCGATAGACCGTCCCCATCCCGCCCTCGCCCAGCCGGCGCAGAAGCTTGTAGCGCCCGTTGATACGATAGGGGAGGAGATGTGCTGTCTCGAGGGAGTAGTCATCTTCCGGGCAGAGCGGATCATGGTCTCCGGCCTTGTGTTCCACGCAGAGACCACACATGGGACAGATGTCCACTGGAGCGTTCCCATGTAACATCATTTCACTGCGAGTCGTGGACCTTCTCGCCTCGGCTTGATCGAGTTCCTTGCGGAACTGGTGCAGTTCGAGTGCCGTCGCCAAGTGCCTTGCGAAACTGCGGAGAACGCTGATTTCCGAACTGCTCAACTCCTGCTTGCCCTCGACGATGATGGCTCCTCTGGGGGAACCGGAGACTGCGCGGATAAGGACTCCCCACGCGGCCTTCCCGTCCCCTGGAGTGGAGAGACTTGTGATTTCAGCAGGCCGGGGAGTTCCGAGAAGACTTCTGACAGATTCAGGCGGGATGGCTGTGAAAACGAGCACATTCAGCTGTTCGCCATCAAAATTGATCACGCCGATCCGGAGGGCGCCAATGGCTGTTCCGATCTCACTGGCCATCTCCGCCGCCCACTGCTGGGGCTCCTCCAGCCAGGCGGCGTTTGGCGCTTCGAGCCTCGCGATTTGAAGGTGAGCTTTCTCGAGGCCGTTCTTGAGTTCCCGGATCTGAACATAGGCTTTTTCGAGGCGCGCCGTTCGGTCCGCGAGTTCATCTCGCTGCCGTCTGATCTCACTGTAAGAGTCCGCGAGAAGAAGAACGGACCGGACACGAGCGACCAGTTCGACCCCGTCTATTGGCTTCCGTACATAGTCGACTGCTCCAGCCTCCAGGGCTGTCTTGAGACTCTCGGAGGACGTCATCACGCCTGTTGCCATGATGACCGGGATGTCACGGATGGCGGGATCCGCCTTCATTTTTCTTATTGTCTCGATTCCCGAAAGGCCTGGCATCTCCCAGTCTGTAATCATGAGATGAGGCCGCGCTTTCCGGGCGACCTCCAGGGCGCGCTCTCCCCCGAGGGCGCGGACCATCACGTAGCCTTCTCCGCAGCTCTCCAGAACCTCGACGATTTGACGGACAAACCCAGGGTCGTCGTCGACGACCAGAATCTTTTTCTCCGGCATTGCATGAAACCTAGCACATTCCAACTTGAAACAGCGGACCCGGGTGGAATGTGGAGGACGTTTATGCCTTCCCTCTCTGGTTCCCGCTGCGAGAGAACCCCCGAGGGAGAAGGCCGTGGATGAAGCGGTGGTTTCGGGAAGGGCAATTCACGTGAAATACCTGCCCCTCTCGGTCTGCGGGAGCCCTTGCAGCAGCGGTGCGATCGTGCTTGGTGGGATCAGCGAGTAGAATCCCGGCCGTTTAGCCTGCACGGTACTGGCAGCTAGAAGGACAAGACGAATGGACGAAGGATCACCGGAACCCGCGGGCGGACGGCCCTCGCATGTGGTCGGAATTGGAGCTTCTGCCGGAGGACTCAACGCGCTCGAGCAGTTCTTCGACCGCATGCCGGCGGAGTCGGGAATGTGCTTCGTCGTCATTCAGCATCTCTCCCCGGATTTCAAGAGCTTGATGGACGACCTGCTTGCGAGGCACACGTCCATGCCCATCCACCGCGTCGAGAGCGGGATGCCCCTTTGCGCCAACACTGTCTACCTGATTCCCCCGAAGGCTCAGATGACGGTTCGTGGAAACATTCTGTTTTTGACGGAAAAAACGCCGAGCCCGCATCTCGATTTGCCCATCGATGTCTTTTTCCATTCCCTTGCGGAGGACGCCAGAAACCGTTCCATCGCAATCATCCTCTCCGGAACGGGGAGTGACGGGTCCAGGGGAATCCGCTCCATCAAGGAGAAGGGGGGATTCGTCATCGTACAGGCTCCGGAAACGGCTCAGTTTGACGGAATGCCCAGAAGCGCCATTGCAACCGGAGTTTGTGATGCCGTTCTGCCTCCGGGCCGCATCCCGCAAATACTGAGCGACTATGCGCATGACAGTGAAGCGGTGAGGGCCACGCTTCAGACCAGCCTCGACATTCTGGGAAACGAGGGCGAGTTCGCCGAAATTTTTGCCCTCCTGAGGCGGCACTTCAATCTCGATTTCTCCAAGTACAAGTGCGGTACCGTGGGGCGGCGCATCAGCCGCCGGATGGATTTCCGCCAGATCCCAGGTGTGAGCGACTACGCGGCCATCCTCTCCGCCGACCGCGAGGAACTGGAATCTCTCTATAAGGACCTGTTGATCGGCGTGACGGAGTTCTTCAGGGATAAGGAGCCGTTCGAGTATCTCGAAAAGACCGGCATTCCTCAGCTTTTCGAAACCCTCAGACCGGGAGAAGACCTGCGGGTCTGGTCCGCCGGTTGCGCAACGGGGGAGGAAGCCTACTCTCTGGCAATCCTGCTGTTCGAGAGGGCGGAGAAGCTCGCTTTCGACCGGAAGATCTCTGTTTTTGCAACAGATGTTCACCGGGCCTCTCTCGAGGCGGCCTCTTGCGGTCTCTTTCCCCAGGAACGGCTTTCGAGCGTGAGTCCCGCGCGTCTGGAGAGATTCTTCAGAAGGGAACAGGATGGTCTTTTCCGGGTGAGTCCGGAACTCAGAAAGCTCGTCGTTTTTGCTCCGCACAATCTCCTGAACGACCCTCCGTTCACGAAACTGGACATGGTCTGCTGCCGCAATCTCCTGATCTACTTCCAGCCCCTAGAGCAAGAGAAGATCATTTCTTTCTTCCATTTCGCTCTGAAGAAAAGCGGAGTGCTTTTCTTGGGAAGCAGCGAGGGACTCGGAGCCTTCTCTTCCGAGTTCGAGGTCATCTCGAATCACCACAAACTCTTCCGCAAGATTCGGGATCTGAAGTTGACGCTCGACCTCGGTCCAAAGTTCTCGGAGAAAGGACGCATGGGGCCCGTCGCCGCCGTCATTCCGGGCCAGACGAAGACGGTCAGCCTCGACCGGCAGCTCGTGCACGACTACGACTGTCTCCTTGCGCGGCATATTCCGCCCGGCGTGCTCATCAACGAGAACCGGCAAGTGCTGCACTACTTCGGGAGTGTCGCGTCCTACCTCCGAATCCAGGGACGCGCGGGCAATGACATTCTCTCCCTCGTGGAAGACAACCTCCACGTCGCGCTTAGCACGTCGCTTCAGCGGGCGGAGCGGACACAAAAGAGCATCACCTCCAGGAACATCCGGCTGGCATCAGGCGACAGTGAACACCTCATCGATGTGACGGTTGACCCCGTTCCAGACGACAAGACGCATTCCACTCACTACCACGTCTCCTTCGAGAGGGTTCGTCCCGTCGAACCCGTGCATGCCAGGCATCGCGAACTGACCGACATCCAGAGCTTCGATGCGGCTGCCCGTTATCGCGAGCACATGGCTGACCTCGAATTGGAACTTCAGTCGACTCGTGAAAGTCTCCAGGCGACAATCGAGGAGCTGCAGACAACAAACGAGGAGTTGCAGGCCACCAACGAGGAACTCCTGGCCGCGAATGAGGAGCTGCAGAGCACCAACGAAGAGCTGCATTCCGTCAATGAGGAACTCTACTCGGTCAACTCGGAGTTCGAGCGGAAGAACCTGGAACTCAAACAGCTCAACACTGATCACGACAACCTCCTGGCTAGCACCGAGGTGGGAACGGTGTTCCTCGACCGCGATCTGAAGATCCGGAAGTTCAACCCCGCCATCAACCGTTTCTTCCGTCTGCTTCCGCAGGACTTGGGGCGGCCCATAGACCACATCGCCTACCACCTGCCGGGCCGAGAGCAGATGCTGGAGGATCTGAGACGAGTCGTGGAGAAGGGAGAGTCGTTCGATGCGGAAGTAAGAGCCTCGGAAGACACGTGGCTTCTCAAAAGGCTGCTGCCGTTCAGGACCGGGCCAAACGAAGTTGAAGGGGCCGTTCTGACGTTCACCGATATCTCGAAGATCAAGAACGCCGAACAGGGCGTTCTGCGGCTCGCCGCCGAGCTGGAAACGAAGGTCGAGGAACGTACGGCCCAGCTTCAGAAGGAGATCGAGGAGAGGCGCCGGACCGACTCACAGCTGAAGGCGGCCCTTGATTCCTACAAGAGGCTTCTTGAGACCGCCCCGGCCCTCATTTGGCACGCGGGACGCGACGCCTCGTGTGATTGGTTCAATGAAACCTGGCTCCGATTTCGCGGCAGAACCATGGAGGAGGAACGTGGGAACGGGTGGATGGAGGGAGTGCACCCTGAAGACCTGGACCGGTGTGTAAAGACCTACCGAGCGGCATTCGAGAAGCGGGAGCACTTCGAGATGGAATACCGGCTGCGGCGTCAGGACGGCTCGTACCGCTGGATTACCGACTTTGGAAACCCCACGGCGGATCTTGATGGAGAGTTCGCCGGATACATCGGGTATTGTTTCGACATCACCGAGCGCAAGCGGGACTCCACCATGCTCGGCATGCGTGTCAAGCTCAATGAAATCGCGAGCCATGGCAGTCTGGACGACCTGACGAAAGCCGTTCTGGATGAAGCCGAGGTGCTCACGGGAAGCCGGATTGGCTTCTTTCATTTCCTCAATGAAGATCAAAAGACCCTCGAGTTACAGCAGTGGTCCACGAAAACGCTCGCCACGATGTGCACCGCCGAAGGGAAAGGGCTGCACTACCCTGTTGACCAGGCTGGTGTCTGGGTGGACTGCATCAAAGAGAGGCGGCCGGTCATCCATAACGACTACCAGACTCTGCCGCATCGCAAGGGACTACCAGACGGACACGCCCCCATCGAGCGTGAACTGGTGGTCCCCATCGCCCGGGACAACAAGATCGTCATCTTGATTGGGGTTGGCAATAAACCGTCTCCTTACGACGATCACGATGTCAGCTTGCTTTCCGAACTCGCGTCCATGGCTTGCGACATCGTTCTGCGCGCCCGCGCCGAAATGGCTCGGAAGGACCTCGGTCAGGAGCTGCTCGAGGCGCAAAAAGCAAAGGCCGAGGAGGCAACCCGGGCCAGCTCAGCCAAGAGCGAATTCCTGGCCCGAATGAGCCACGAGCTGCGCACCCCCTTGAACGGCGTGCTCGGAATGACGAGTCTCTTGCGAGACAGTGAACTTATCCCGCAGCAACGCCACTATGTCGAGGTTGTCAGGTCCTGCGGTGAATCACTGCTGACCATCGTGAATGACATTCTCGATTTTTCTCGCATCGAGGCCGGGAAACTCCGGCTCGAATCAGTGGAATTCGAGCCGCGCGCCATCGTGGAGAATGCTGGAGCCGTCCTGGACGTGCGGGCGCAAACGAAGGGCATCACCTTCTACTATTTCGTTGCGCCAGATGTCCCGCGGCGTGTCCTGGGCGACCCGGGCCGGCTGCGGCAAATACTCCTGAACCTCGGAGACAATGCCATCAAGTTCACCGATTCTGGAGAGGTCTCAATAGCCGTGTCCGTTGAATCTGTCAGCGAACGGCAAACGGGTCTCAGGTTCCGCATTACCGACACGGGAATCGGGATTGCGGACGACAAGAAACCGCGCCTCTTTTCGCCGTTCTCTCAAATCGACGGCTCATCGAGCCGGAAGTACGGCGGCTCTGGGCTCGGCCTTGCCATTTGCAAGGAGCTTGCTGAGCTGATGGGAGGCTCGGTTCAAGTGGAAAGTGAGCCAGGACAGGGGTCAACGTTCTCGGCCGTCGCTGTGTTCGAGCGCCTGGGCTGCGGCGAGGAGGACGTGTGGGCCCCCCCTGCCGGGCTCTCTAACAAGCAGGTACTCGTGGCTGTTCCTCAGGAGAACGGCGCAAACTGGGTTTCGACAGTGATGAAAAGCTGGGGCCTCGGTGTTTCAACCGCCCACACGCATGAGGAATTGGTGACCGCCGTACTCGGGGCCGCCGTTTGCGGGAAACATTTCCGGGCCGTCGTCATCGATACCAGCCTCCCAGGGTGTGATGCCTCGAAAGTGGGCGAGCTGTTGCGCACGGCCGGCACCGCCGAAACCTGGTTCATCTTGATCTCGAATGCCGTCATTAAGCAGAAGTGGTTCCCCAGCCCGCAAGAGACGAACTTCCTGTGGCTTTCAAAACCGCTCCGGCAACCGCAACTGCAGTCCTGTTTCTTCTCCGCGGCCGGTGTGCAGGGGCTCTTCCCGTCAAGATCCGCCGAAACTCCGAGGCCCGGCGGTCCCGCTACAGGGGAGACCGCCCGTGCGGAGAGAAAGAGCCGGCTCCGGATACTGGTGGTCGACGACAACATAGTGAACAGGGAAGTGGCCTTGGCTCTTCTGAGCAGGCTCGGATACGAAACAGCCTCTGCCCACAGCGGTCAGGCCGCTCTCGAGGCACTGGCTCGCTCGTCTTTTGACGCCGTGTTGATGGATGTTGAGATGCCCGAGATGGACGGGTTCCAGGCGACCCGCCTCATCCGGGAAGGCGAAAGCCAAACAGGGTGCCGCAAGACCCCCGTAATCGCGATGACGGCTCACGCCTTGAAGGGTGACCGGGACCGCTGCCTCGGGGAAGGCATGGATGACTATCTTGCCAAGCCGCTGCGAGCCCCGGAACTGCAGGGTGTCCTCGAGAAGTGGACATCCGCCAACATGCCCGGCGGATTTGGTGCGGCGGAGCCGCGCGACAACGCCAGCAACAAAGAGACTCTCCAGACGGAGCCCCTTTTGCCCGAGTTCCCCGTCTTTGACCGGCCAGGTCTTGTGAACCGGATGATGGGAGATGAGCGCCTCGCTCGCAAGATTCTCAGCCGGTTCCTTTCGGAACCGCCTGAGCGCCTGGCGGAAATGGAAAAGTCCATACAGTCAGGCGACCTCGCCAAAACCGCCAGGCTCGCTCACATGCTCAAGGGCGCCGCGGGGAGTTCAGGGGCCGTCAGATTGGAGGAAACGGCCAAAAATCTGTTGGAGGCGTCCCGAAAGGAAGACGGAGCCCGCATTCAGCATCTCCTTGCGATGCTCAAGAGCCAGACAAGGGAGTTTCAGACTCATTTCGGCGAACTCATGGCAGGCCCGGAAACGGGCGCCTGGGCGGGGGAACTCTCATGAAGGAACAAACACCCTCCATCAAGATTCTCGTTGCCGAGGATGATCCCCTTGTTGCCGAGATCATCGCCAACATTCTGCGTTTTATCGGGTACTCGAACATTATGATGGCGAGAACGGGAATCGCCGCTGTCGAAATGACCGTTGCCAACCGGCCAGATGTCATTCTGATGGATATCGAGATGCCTGAACTGGACGGTCTCGAGGCTTGCCGCTGGATACAAGAGCGCTGTCCGACTCCCGTGGTGGTTCTCTCCGCTCACGAGTCCCCGGACCTCATCAAACGCGCATCAGCCGCGGGAGCCGGAGCCTATGTCATGAAACCGGCAGGGGAAGCTGAAGTGGATCGTGCCATAGCCATCGCCCGCGCCCGGCACAGTGACCTGATGAGGTACCGGAAGCTCTCCGAGGAGCTGGAAAAGGCCCTGGCGGAAATAAAGACCCTCCGAGGGATCTTGCCCATGTGTATGTACTGCAAGAAGATCCGGAGCGGAGAGGGCTTCTGGTACCGCGTGGAGGAATACCTGCGCTCCCACACCGAAGCCGTCGTCAGCCACGGACTCTGTGAAGACTGTCAGAAGCTCCACTATCCAGATTACTGCTAATTCCAATTCCATTTCGTTACTTCAGTAATCGGCCGTCCGAGAGGCCCTCACCCGCGCTCACGCGCTGCCCTCTCCCTGGGGGCGGCTCAAGACGAGGGGTCGAGTTCTATGAGGCGTCGAGGACTCCCCGCAGCTTGAAAGCGAGGTCCCTCACCGCGAAGGGCTTCTGGATGAAGTTCACTCTCTCATCCAAGGAGGCATGGCTTTCGACGGTGCTGGCCGTCCGGATCACGTCCGTGGTGTACCCGGACATGAAAAGGCATTTCACGTCTGGTTTGATGGAGAGAACTCGCCGCGCGAGTTCTCTCCCGTCCATTTCTGGCATGACGATGTCGGTCAGGAGCAGATCAACCGGGCCCCGGTGTTCTTTGAGCAAGGCGATGGCTTTCCCGGCGCCACTGGCTGGCAGAACGTGATAACCCAGGCGCTCGAGGGCCCTCGCCGTCACCCCCAGGATCGCGGGTTCATCCTCGACGAGCAAGATCGTTTCGCGGCCCCTGGGGACCGTCGGCGCCGTATCCTTCCCGTCTCCCTGGTCCGTCTGCTCCGTGCGCCGCGGGAGGTAGACCGAGAAGACCGTGCCCTGGCCCTTTATGCTGGCAACACTGATGAATCCGCCATTCTGTCTGACGATGCCATAGACCGTGGCTAACCCAAGGCCGCTGCCCTTGCCTGCTTCCTTGGTGGTGAAGTAGGGCTCGAAAACGTGGGCGAGGGTCTCCTCGTCCATGCCGCACCCATCATCACGAACCGAGAGCCTTACATATTCACCGGGGGGCTGACCATTACTGTCGCAAGAAGCAACGTTTTCCGTTTCTATCGTGACCTTCCCGACCCCGAGGATGGCATCTCGTGTGTTTACGCAGAGGTTCGCCAGAATCTGTCCGACCTGAGAAGGGTCTATCTTGACTCGCCAGAGGCCGGCGCCGGGGAGCCAAATCAAATCGATGTCCTCTCCAATCATGCGGCGAAGCATCTTCAGGAGGCCTTCCACCACTTCGTTGAGATCGAGCACCCTGGGAGCGATGGGCTGCCGCCGGGCAAATGCAAGAAGCTGCTTGGTGAGTCCGGCGGAACGCTCGGCGGCTGTCCGGATCTCGCAGAGGTCGTCGTATAGTGGATCGCCTGGTTCTACACGGCCGAGAACGAGATCCAGGTGGCCGAGGATCACGCTCAGCATGTTGTTGAAATCGTGTGCCACCCCTCCAGCCAGACGCCCGACCGATTCCATTTTCTGGGCGTGATGAAGCTGTTCCTCGAGTCTGGCCTCTCTTGTGATATCACGCTTGACGGCCACGTAGTTCACCGTTTTCCCCGAGAGGTCCCGCAGGGGCGAAATGACGGCGTCTTCCGTGTAGAGCGTTCCGTCCTTCTTTTTGTTGATGAAGCGGCCGCTCCAGGGCGCGCCCCGCTTCAACGTTCCCCACAGGTCCTCGTAAAACGCCTGGTCGTGCAGGCCGCTCTTGAGGATTCGGGGGGTTCTGCCAAGGGCCTCCTCCCGTGTGTAGCCGGTGATCTTCTCGAATGCGGGGTTCACGTACTCGATGGTGCCATCCGTTCCGGTGATCAGGAGCGCCTCGGTGACTTGGTCGGCCGCCAGTGCCAGCCTCTCACGTTCCGCATCCACCCGCTTGCGCTCGGTCACGTCGGTACTGATGCCACAAAGAGCAACTGGGTTTCCCTGGCCGTCGCGCACGAGATGGGTCCGGCAGTCCAGAATGATCTCCCGCCCGTCCGCGGCGCGGTTTACGACTTCACCGCGCCAGTAACCGTTCTCTTTCGTCTTCTCGAGGATCTCCCTCTGGGTCGCACCCCGCTCGGGATCCTCTCCATACCTTTCCACGGACGCTCCAATGAGTTCCGCGCGGGAGTAGCCGAGGGACCGGAGTTCGGCATCGTTGACGTAGGAAATGACTCCGTTCAAGTCCGTAATGGTCACGTGGTCGGAGATCTGGTCGAGGACGAGAGCCTGCAGACGAAGTTGAGATTCGGCCTGTTCGCGTTCCTTGTCATCCCGGTGTAGCGCTTTTTCCGCCCGTTCCACGCGCTCCTTGCTTTGCGCGGCTGCGTGACGCGCTTCGAGCAGGGCCGAGAGCCTTTCGGAAGCCACGGACTCCGCTTGCTTGCGGGGCGTGATGTCGGTGAACATCCCAAAGGACCCGGCGAAATTGCCATTCTCGTCCAGCAAGGCCGTTGCCGAGAGGATGGCCCAGCATTCACTACCGTCCTTGCGGCGAAAACGCCGTTCATAAATCGCAGGCTTTCCGGAATGGCGATTCCTCATCTGGGCCGCGTGATCCGCCATGTCCTCCGGAAACATGAAATCGGTAACGGGACGGCCAAGAAGCTCCTCCTCGCTGTAACCCAGCATCTCGTTCATTCGGTGATTCGTGAAAGTCGTTCGATGCCGCGCATCCATCGCCCAGATTCCTTCAAGAGAGGTCTCGACAATTCTGCGGTACCACTCCTCCTTGTCGCGGAGATCTTTCATGACTTCACGCTTCCTCCAGTAGCTGGCCATCGCTATCGCCGATGCTCTCCATCAGGCCCCTGAACTCGTCAAAGAGGTGAGGGTCCCACCAGCCCCTGGCGGTCTCTTCCGACATGATCTCGAGGGTCTCCCTTCTGCTGCGAGCGGCCCGGTAAACCCGGGTGCTCGAAATAGCGTCGTAGACATCCGCAATGGTGGTGACGCGTGCCGTCAGGGGGATCTTCTCGCCCGAAAGGCCCTCAGGGTATCCAGAGCCGTCGTACCGTTCATGGTGGTACGTCACGACATCGAGAGCAAAGGCGAGGGACTTCATGGGCTTTATGAGCCTGTGTCCTTCCATGGGATGGCGCTCCATCTCCTTGCGTTCGAGAGGCGTGAGCCTGCCAGGCTTTAACAGAACAGCATCGCGCAGGGCGATTTTGCCGATATCGTGGAAGAGACCCCCACGCTCGACAGCGGCCAATTCTCTGGGAGAAAGGCCGATGCGTTTCCCCAGGAGGCCGGCCAGGCGGGAAACACGCTCGCTGTGGCGGCTGGTCCCCGGGTCGCGCGCATCGATCATGCGCGCCAGGGCCACGATCACACGTTCGGCATCTTCGAGCGCATCTGTGTAAGTTTTGAGCTTGACGAGGGCACGGATTCTGGGAACCAGCTCTTCCTGAGACATGGGTTTGTCGAGGAAGTCCGTCACGCCTTCGCGCAGCGCCTCCAGCCGCTGCTGCCTGTTCCCGAAGGCCGTCATCATGACGACGGGCGTGAGGCGCGTTGCACCGTTCCCGCGGATGAAGCGAAGGACATCGAGTCCGCTTGATTGGCCCAGGTTCAGGTCGAGAAGAACGAGATCGGGAGGCGCATGCTCAATGCGCATCTCGGCCTCGCGCGCGGAGGCCGCCGCCACCACTTCGTAATCCTCCCGGAGAAGCAGAAGCGCCAGGAACTTACGAACGCGTTCATCATCATCCACCACCAGAATCCGGTGCGGAGCGCCGTCAAACACAGAAAATCCTCTTCGCCGCCGTCCTTCCGCGCGGGGACCAGATTCTAGCGTCAACGCGTCCATGGACTCGACGGCGGTGACCCGGAATTGTGTGTTTTGATTCCGCAAGGGGTGTCTACGGCATGAACGAGAACGCTCTTAAGCGCGCCTATGAGAACCCGGAAGCAATCGAACAGGGGGGGACGGCTCAGAAGCGGCTCGAGGAACTCGTGTTTGCCCGCACGGCCGAACTCGAGGAAGCAAACCGGCGGCTTCAGGTGGAAGACATCCGGCTTCAGGCGCTCCTCGAATTGAGCCAGGCCGTGGGCGAGATGGACGAGCGGACGCTCATTCAGCAGGGTCTCGAGTTCGCGGTTTTGATCACGGGGAGCGAGATCGGCTACCTGCACTTCATCAACACCGATCAGGAAACCATCGAACTCGTAACCTGGACAGCTGAAGCGCTCAAGAGCTGCGAAGCTGTCTTTGAGACACATTACCCGATCTCGAAAGCAGGTGTTTGGGCCGATAGTCTTCGCACTCGAAAACCGGTCATTCACAACAACTACCAGGCGCTCGAGACAAAGAAGGGCTATCCTCCGGGCCACTCGCACATCGTTCGCCACATCGGAATTCCGGTCATCGAGGATGGAAAGGTCCAGGTTCTCGTTGGTGTGGGGAATAAGCCCTCCGACTACGCCGACGCGGATGTTCGCGAACTTCAGTTGATATCAAACGATCTTTGGCGTCTCGTCACTAGGCGGCGGGCTGAACGGGCGCTCAGGGAGAGCGAGCAGGTCTACCGGACCCTCTTTGAATCCTCAGTTGATGCCATTGCCATTCTCGAAGCCGAATCAGGCAGGTTTCTCGACGCAAACCGGGCGGCCATCCGAATGTACGGCGTGGCCTCCAGGGAAGAGCTTCTAAAACTGACCCCAGGGGACATTTCGCCAGAGTTCCAGCCGTCGGGGCGCCGTTCCTCCGATATCGTGCGCGAATTCAACCAGAAGGCCGTTAGGGAGGGGAGCACGGCTTTCGAGTGGTTACACTGCCGGGCCGACGGCACGGTTTTTCCCGCGTGGGTTTCTCTGAGCAAGCTGCCCGGCGGGAAGCCAGGACGCATATTGGGCGTTGTACGCGATATCTCGGACATCAAAAGATTCCAGAGAGAATTGGAGGCGGCGCGGGACGCAGCGGAATCCGCCAGCCGCGCCAAGAGCACGTTTCTGGCCAACATGAGCCACGAGATAAGGACTCCGCTCAACGCGATCGTCGGGTTCACGCACTTGCTGCGAACGAACCCCCTGGCTGACCATCCAGACACGCTCAGGAAGATCTCGGAAGCGGCCCAGCACTTGACGGCCATTCTCAACGACATCCTCGATCTCTCTCGAATCGAGGCGGGGAAGATCGTCTTATCAAAACGGGATTTCACCATCCGCTCACTCGTTTCGCGAGTCGTCGATCAGATTTCGGAGCGGGCCCGCGAGAAGGGCCTCGATGTGGTCCAGGAATTTGAAGGCGGAGTGGATCTGCCGCTTCGGGGGGACGATGTCCGTCTTTCCCAGATTCTGCTCAATATTGCGAGCAATGCCGTGAAGTTCACCGAGAAGGGCCACGTTCACATTCGAGCCCAGGGCGCGGGGGCTAACGCCGAGAACGTCCTCGTGAGGTTCGAGATACAGGACACGGGGATCGGGATACCCAGGGCGGAGCAGACGCGCCTTTTCCAGTCGTTCGAGCAGGCAGACGATTCCCCGACCCGCAAGTATGGCGGCACGGGCCTCGGCCTCCCCATTAGCAAGCACCTCGTGGAGCTGATGCGCGGCAAGATCGAACTGGAGAGCGAGGAAAACCGGGGCAGCACGTTTCGTGTGACGCTCGAGTTGGAGAAAGGGACCCTGCCGGCCCGCGGGAGCGGGCGAACAGCCGAGATCGAGAATATGCGGATCCTCGTCATCGAAGACCACGACATGGTCCGGAACCTCTTCGAGAAAATATTGAAACTCATGGGGATGCGAGTGGCGTGCGTCGGGTCTGGCGAAGCTGGGCTCGAACTTCTCGAAAAGGCCGCCAGGGAAGGCGACCCATTCCGCGTTAGTCTCATCGATGGACACCTGCCAGACATAACGGGCATCGAAACGGCCCGGCGCATTCAGGGCCTCGGCCTGCCTTGCAGGCCGAAGTGCATCATGGTAACGGGATTTGACGAACAGATGACAAAACAGGAGATGGAAGAGGCCGGCATCTCCGCGTGGCTCATGAAGCCCATCACATCCGCCGCCCTGTCAGAAACCCTGCGGGAGGTTTTGTCGCGGGAAAAGAACGCATTCATCGCGGCAGGGGAGGCGGAGGAATGCCCCTCCTACAACGGAAGACGCGCTCTTGTCGCCGAGGACGACGAGTTCAATCAGAGTGTGGCGGCCGAGCTTCTCCGGTCCGCCGGGCTCGCGGTGGACATCGCCAGGAACGGTAAGGAAGCCGTGGAGATGGTTCGCGGCCACTGTTATGACCTCATTCTGATGGACGTCCAGATGCCGGTCATGGACGGCATCGAGGCCGCGCGTGAGATCCGTGCGCTCCCCGCCTGTGCTTCGATTCCCATTCTTGCGTTCACTGCAGGGGCTTTTCCGAACGACCGCGAACGCTGTCTTGCGGCCGGCATGAACGGGCACGTGGCCAAGCCTGTCATTCCCGCACTTCTTTACGAGACCATCTCGAGGTGGATACCAGCTACGGTGCCGGGCGGGGCTTTCGGCGCGGTCACTCCGAAAGCCCGTGCTTGATCGCGTAGGCAACCAGTTCGGCGTTGTTTCTGAGCCCCATCTTTTGCAGGATTCGCGCACGGTGAGTGCTCACCGTTTTGACACTCACACAGAGTTTCTGGGCAATCTCAGTCAAACTCATCCCTGATGTCATGAGACGCAGCACTTCGAATTCCCGGTCGGAGAGAGCCTCATGCCTTGAGAACGGAGCCCCTACTCCCAGGAACGAGGCGAGCCGCTCGGCGAGACTGGAACTGAGGTACTTGCCGCCTGCCGTGATTCTCTGAATCGCGGCCACCAGTTGTTCTGGCGCCCCTTCTTTCGTCAGGTACCCCGAGGCCCCGCCCCTGAGGGCCCGAATCGCGTATTGGTCCTCCGAGTGCATTGTCAAGATGAGGACTGGAAGAGCCGGGAACTCTGATTTCAGTTGTTTCAAAACATCCAGGCCGCTCATGTCTGGAAGGGACAGGTCGAGCACGACCGCGTCCCATCCGCCCTGCCTGGCCCGCTCGATGACTTCCAGTCCGCTCCCCGCCTCGCCCACGCTGTTGAAGGAGGAACTCTCCTCCAGAATGCGGCGAATGCCCTTTCTTACGATTGCGTGGTCATCCGCGACGAGTATTCTCATGCCGCAACTGGCCTTTCCGCTTCTGTGCAGGGCAACTCGACCCGAACAGCCGTGCCTTGCCCCGGACCGCTCTCAATGCTCACGCTCCCGCCCCATGCCGCTGCCCGCTCACGAATCCCCACCAGTCCGAATGACGAGGGACTTCCGATCCTCTCCTTGCAAATACCGCAGCCATTGTCCGTGACCGTCAGGACGATGGAGCCTTCATGCCGCTCGAGCCTCACCGTTGCCAGGGAGGCACGCGCGTGCCTCTCGATGTTATTCAACGATTCCTGCAGGATGCGAAAGAGAGCCGTGGCCTGGCCGGCTCCGGTCTCGAGGTCAGCTGGGCTGACGTGGACCGCGACCGGCAACAGGGTTCTTTGCCGGAAGCCCTCCACTTCGGACTGAATGGCATCCGGCAGGCCCAGATCATCGAGAATTCGGGGTCTCAGCTTTCGAGAGAGGGAGCGAGCGTCCCAGATGATCTGCTCTATCTGCCCGGAGATTTCGTCCACGTCACGAGCAACTCCCGGTGGGAGGTCCAGTGACTGTATGAGAGCGCTGAATGCAAAAGTCAGAATGGTGAGGCTCTGGCCGAGACCATCGTGAATCTCACGCGCGAGCTGACGGCGCTCTTCCTCGTGCACGAGAAGCAAGCGCTGGGCAAGGGCGCGGATCTGCGTACGGGAGACTGCCATCTCGTCTTGAATTGCCCTGAGATCCGTGAAGTCATGGCCAGACCCCTGAGCCCCGCCATCATCGAGGTGGCGAAACGTCCATGTGTGCCACCGGAGGCCATTGGCCGTGTGCGTCCGGTTCCAGAAGCGCACGCCCTCCCGGTCCTTCTGGAAGCGGGCCATTCCGTCTTTCACCACGGGAGTGTCCTCGGAATGCACGGGAATGGAGAAAGGCTTACCCAAGACTTCGTCGGAGCGGACGCCAAAGGCCTCGCAGTAAGCCCGATTGACGAAATTCACGCCGCCTTCGGAATCCAGGCGAACAATCATTTCAGGGAGTTCTTCGATAATTGAAAGCAAAAACTCCGGCGAGAGAGAGTCCATCCGCCCGTTAATATAGCCGGAAATTGCCGTTTCGCCAGGGGCGGCGCGGAAAGGAAGTGAGGCCCAAGATGGCCGCCGCGGCGCGACTCACTTTCCCCGAAAGAGAATCGTCTTCGCGGCGGCACCTAGGCCTTCGGTTCGCGCCTCTTTGGCGAAGCGATCCTCCACGATTTGGTCCAGGAAACCGGCAGGAGCCGGGGACACGAGACCCGCCTCGACCATGGCGTCGAACATCTCCTTCACCTCGCCTCTGTCCGGTATGCCCCGGGTGAACTGTATTCTTGCGGGAGGTGTGTCCATGGCGTAGGTAATGAGCGACGGGTCCTGTCCCCACAGTCTGCTCGCGATGCTAGCTGCCTCTTTCGGGAACTGCCTGGCCCAGAGACCACTCCTCACGGCTCCCTCGACGAGGCGCGAGACGGTCTGGGGGGCTTCCTGGATCATTTCCTCGCGAACGATCATCACGTTACACATGAACCCGGGCCAGACATCCTCCACATACGCCACGACATTCGCGATGCCAGCGCGGACAGATCTGGCCGCAAACGGCTCTCCCACGAAGTAGGCGTCGAGGCTTCCATTCTGCATCGCGGCGGCCATGTCCGGGGGCTGCATTTCGACTATCTGGATGTTCTCTGGTGTCATCTGGTTTCGGGCCAGAAGCCGCCGCAGTGCCAGGTGATGGCCGCTGAACCGGATTGGGACCGCAACCGTTCGTCCTTCGAGCTTTCGGACCTCGCCCCTGCCAGCTCCCAAATCCTTGCGCGCCACGAGCGTGCTCTCGTGTCTGTTTCCGATGTACACGATTCGCACGGGCACTCCCTGGTTTCTCAGGACGATGGGAAGCGGCGCAATGATAAACGCCACGTCGATCTGGCGGTGCCGGAACGACTCCGCCATTTCCGCAAAGGAGCCGTATTTGATGGCCGCAAACCGGATTTCGTCCTCGCGGCTTGCCTCCTCGAGGAGTGGACACGCCAGATTCGCGATCACGGGCATGTGTCCCATTCGCACGATCTTCTTTCCGCCGTGCTCCACGTTTCGCCAGAAGTGCAGGGCGCTGACGAAGAGAAGCCAGCAAATGGACAGGATGACGATGCGAATCGCTGGTTTACGCAGGAAACTGAAAATGTGCGAATTTCTCGAGGCTGGAAGCTTCGGGGTCTCCACAGGGAGAGTATGCCTCCAAGAACGGTCTGACGGGAACCGGATTCTCTCCTCGGGTGCTGCGGCTGGCCTCCCTGCCGGGAGTGGTCTGGACAATCTGGTCTAGTTCCTGTCATCGAGGCAATGTCCAAGTCTATCTCGGGCAGGACGAGACCCGCTCTGGACGCCGACAGACTGTCGGAAATTTCTGACAAGAGAATCAGAACTCGGTCAATTGAAGTGCCCGGGAGACGTACACAGAATCTTGGCATGTGGCCGTCGAGTTGTTCGGCAGAGATTTCGGGGAGCTTGCGGGTTCCGCCGCCTTTGCCCGATTCCCCCGGCACGCTCAACTCTCTTCTGTTTAGCCCCATTGTGCACACGAGGTCCCGGACGCTCTTTGCCCTGGACTGGCCGGGCGGACTGGATGCGCCTCACTCATACCTCGGGAGAGACCCCGCGTCCGATTCGAACTTCTTGAGCGCCGCCTTTTCCTGGCTATCGGCCGACAGCGGGAAGACCAGTCTTGTGATCCGGTTCACAACCGGGAGCCAGCCGGGAGTGGTCAGCTTGCTGACGATTATCGATCAGGCTGCTTCTGCCGCTTGCCTGCTCACGGGGCGGGTCATCCTGGAACTCGTCCATGGTCCCGAACCGGCGGGACTCGAGTTATTCGATTGTCTGGAAGAGGCCCGCGCACTTGGATTCCGTCTGGCCATTACCGGCACATCCGGTGCGGACCTTGCCTTTGAGAGCCTGCTCGGGATCCGGCCAGACTACTTGCGGCTGGGCGAGTTCGTGATTCGGGGTTGCGAGTCAGACTTCTACAGGCAGGCCATCATCGAGGCCGTTTCGCAGCTGGCATGGAAGTTCGGAGCCCAGGTCATCGGAACGGGCGTCACGACGGAAGACGAATTCGAGGTTCTCGAGAGGTTTGGAATCACCCTGATTTCGGGCCGCCACCTCTGTCCTGCCCTTCCGCCTCAAGAAGTTGAGCGCCGGTGGTTCCGGGTTCCTCCGGGGCCTGGCCGGGAGAGATATCCGCGCCCCGCGCGAATCGAAACGCCCGGGAGCCTGGAGGAGAAGCGTCATGCCTGAGAACGAAAGAACGGTGCCGCTGGGCGCGGTCACACAGGACGAGAACTTCCAGGTCGTCGGTTTTCGAGTCGGCGGTGAGGACTTTGCTTTCGACATCCTCGAGATCGTCGGGATAGAGCGTCTCGAGAACGTATTGCAACTGCCGAAGATGCCGCCTTTCATCGAGGGTGTCATGCGGATCCGCGACGAGATCGTCGCACTCGTCAAGCTGAGAACCCGGTTCGGGTTGCCAGATGTGGAAAGGTCTCAGCTCCACCGGGTAATCGTGGTGGAAATCGGCGACGACACCATGGGGTTCATTGTCGATTCGGTCGCGGCCGTTCGCAGAATTCCGAGATCCCAGATCGAACCCGCCCCCGCCTTGGCGCTGACGTCGGCCAGCCGCTTCGTGAAGGGAGTCATCCGGACCGAGGGGAAAATGATCATCCTCCTCAACCCCTACGAGATTCTGTTTGAAGAAGAGACGCGGCAGTTGAGCAACGCAGTTGCCCAGGCCGGACATTCACAGGCTGTCCTTTCGTGAGGCTCATGTGAGAGACAGCGCCCGAGTCATCACTGTTGTGAACCAGAAAGGGGGCGTCGGCAAGACGACAACGGCTGTGAACCTTGCCGCGTGCCTGGCCGTTCTGGAGCAGAGGGTTCTCCTCATCGATCTGGACCCTCAGGGCGGTGTCGCGCTCTGTTTCGGCCTCAGGCGCACGGACGTTCGAGGCGGAACGTACGACGTATTCGTCAAGGGGGAACCCATGTCGCGCCATCTGTTGATGACCGGGAGGATCCCAGTGCAGATCGTCCCCGCGAATGTTGGAACGGCGGCCGAGGAAGAGGCCTACCTTTTCGCCATCAGCCCAGAGATCTTGCGCAGGGCGCTGGAGCCGTTCCGCGCATACTTTGACTACATCATCATGGACAACCCGCCCACGATTGGCCCTGTTGCCTCGGCTTCGATGGCGGCGGCGGGCTCGATGCTGATTCCGGCACAGTGTGAGGAGATGTCCGTGCTCACCATTGGCAAGCTGCTCCGGACGGCCCGCGAGATCAAGACGGTGAAGAACCCGGGGCTCGAGCTGGAAGGGATTCTGCTCACCATGGCCGACCGGCGCAGTTCGCTCTCGACCGAGAGTATTCAGACGATGCGCAGGAACTTCGGGAGGTCGATTCTCTCGACCGTCATCGAGCGTCATGACGATCTGGCTCGCGTGGCCGCTCGCGGCGAGCCTCTTGTCTACACCTCGGCCGTGAGCCGCGGAGCCCAGTGTTATCTCAGGCTCGCAAGCGAGCTTCTCTCCAAGGCCCGTGTGAGCGGCCGGAGGCTTGTGGCATGAGCGAGAAAGTAAGAGTGCTTGTCGTGGACGACGCCGCCTTCATGAGGAGGTCTCTCGTCAAGCTCCTCAGTAGCGATCCGGCCATTGAGATCGCTGCCGAGGCCGAGAACGGCCGTGTGGCCATAGACCGTTTCGAGGAAGCCCGGCCAGACGTGGTCTGCCTCGATCTCGACATGCCCACGATGGACGGGCTGACGGCGCTCAAATACATCATGACGCGCCGGCCCGTTCCGGTCGTCATCGTCTCGAGTCTCACGGGCCGCGAGAACGTCCCGTTCGAAACCCTGAGGCTTGGTGTCATCGATTTCTTTCCAAAGCCCTCGACGCAGGCGGGAGACCTGCAAGAGCAGGCCCGCCACCTCCTCTATCTCATCAGAAACGCCCGCCATATCCGGCCCGATCGTATCCGCCGGGTTCCGCTAACGCCTCAGCCTTGCCGGCTTCGCCCCTGCCTAGCTTGCCGGCACTTGGTGGTCATCGGCGGAACGATCGGGTCGGTGGCGGGCTTCATCAGGCTCCTCTCGCTCCTTCCAGCGGAGGCGGAGGATGGTTTTTCCATCCTCTGCCAGATTCCCATTCACCCGGCGATCGTCTCGTCCTTCGTCGACTCGCTGAGGAATTACCTCGGGTGGCAGGTCGAGAGCTTCACCGGAGCGTCGAATCTCCACTCCGGACTGGCGACGTTTATCCCGCCGGGAACCCAGGTCACATGGAAAGGGGATCAGCTCACCGCGTCATCACGACAGGAAGGCGGGAGCCTGGATCAGCTGTTTGCGGCCTGTGGAGAGAGATTTGGGAACAACTGCTCCCTGATCCTGCTCGCCGGAGACAGGCCCGAGGGTCTTGATGGGCTTGGCCATGCGTTTCTGCATGGAGCCTCTTGTCTCGTGCAGGACGAAAGGACCGCGCTTTTTTCCAACTGGTCCCCATCGCTGCCCGAGTCGATGGAGTCGCTCGACCTTGACCACGCCCTGGAGAGCCTGGCTCGCAGCCTCTCCGTGGCCCCTCAACTGAGCCGGACCGCCTGATGCTCCCCGTCCTCGCCGGGCAGATGCCCGACTTTGACATCCCGCAAATCGTCTCGATGCTCGAGTACGGAAGGATGTCGGGTTGCCTGCGAGTTGTCACTCCCCAGGGACGGGGATTACTTTTCTTCAACAATGGCCAGCTCGTCACGGCCGAGACCGGAGACATCAGGGGGGAACTGGCCGCGATGGTGATCCTCAACTGGCAGGAGGGGAGCTTCGGGTTCCTCAAGAGCCTGCCTCTGGACCACCTCCCTGACATTACGCGCAGCAACCAGAGTCTGCTGCTCGAGGCCATGCGAATCATTGATGAAAGCAGGGCCTGCCACTCCGTTTTCCACGGTCTTCGCGCGGCTCGCGAGGGGACAGTGTGCGAAGGCGCCAGGAAAGTGCTCTCGCTCCTGACCCGTCCGATGGGGCTCAAGCAAATCGCCTGCGTGGCGGGGATTACTCCCCTCGAGGTCTTCTATCACATAGAGAGGCTCGAGGAAGCGGGGCTTGTCCGGAGGATCGACCCATGTGCCGAGACGCTGCCGGTGGCCTCGGACGAGAGAATCCGGGTTCTCATTATCGACGACTCGAGCCTGATGCAAAAAGCGCTGGCAAGGCTTTACGAGACCGACCCGGGGATCGCGGTCGCGGGGACCGCGGCCAACGGTCAGGAGGGCCTCGAGATGCTCTCGCGTCTCAAGCCGGACGTCGTTTCTCTCGACCTCTACATGCCCGTGATGGACGGTGTGACGACGCTCAAGCACATCATGCTGAGCCAGCCGACCCCGACCGTCGTTGTCACCTCCGCAAGCCCCGAGGCTCTCGACCTGACCTTTGAGTCGATCCTGCGATTCGGTGCGATCGACTTCATCACGAAGCCCTCGAGGTCACGGGGCGACATTGACGAGCAGACTCAGTCGATCCTGACCCGCATAAGAAAGGCCGCACACGTCAATCTGCGCGGGCTGAGAATGGTCCAGCCACCAGCAGAGAGCCCGCGGGAAAGAGCCCAGAGGGGACCTTGCCAGGGTCTCATCGTCGCCTCGGCGGGAACGGGAGGGTGCCTCTCTTACATGCAGCTCCTCACGAGCCTTCCTTCCGACCTGCCATTTGCCCTGGTCGGGATCCTCCCTTTTCCCGCTGATTTTCTGCGAGCCCTTGTGAGCTACCTGGACAAGAGCGCGACATTCACCGTCGAAGTCGCCGAGGACGGGAAGTCCCTGGAAAGCGGGGTCTGCTATCTCGCCGGGTACGGTCAGATGATCCAGATCATCCCGTCGGAGGATGGCCCGGTTCTCTCCATCCTCCCTCACACAGGTTTCCGGAGCGTGTCGATGCTGATGGCGGGCGCCGCCCGGGTTTTCGGCTCACGTTCCGTCGGACTCGTACTTTCCGGCAGCGGAGACGAGGTTATTGACGGCCTGGGCGCCATCCGCGCCGAAGGCGGCGTCACCCTCGCCCAGCTCCCCGCCTCTTGCGTCGATCCCGAACAGCCGGAACTCGCTATTGCAAGCGGCCTCGTGGACCGGACCGTCTTGCCCAACCACATCTCGGGAAGCCTCTCGCAACTCCTGATGAGCCGCTCCATGAAGGCCGCGTCTGGCGTCCCCGGTGTGCAAGATGTCATGAACGGTGCCAGACATAACCCGGAACGACCAAGAGTCGAGGAAATGGTGAATTCATGCCTAGAAGAAAACGCGTAACCGTTCAGGTCAAGACCCTCACCACGGTCACCTTCTTTCTCGGCAAGGAAGAGTGCGCGGTCCCCATCACCGACGTCAGGCAAATCATCCGGGACGTTCCCATCACCAAGGTCCCGAACGTGAATGTCCACGTCGAGGGGGTGATCAACCTCCGGGGAGTCGTGGTTCCGATCGTGGACCTTAAACACCGGCTCGGGCTCGGAGTGAGAACCACAGGGCCGAAACACCGGCTCCTCATCGTGGGCTTGGGGGACCGCCGCGTCGGCATTTCCGTCGACTCGGTCGGAGGCGTCTTCGAGTTCGATGAGACACGCTTGCAGCCGCCGCCGGATGTCGTGGTGGCGAAAGTGGCCAGCCACTACGTCAAGGGAGTCGTCCAGAAGGAAAACGTGATTGTTCTCCTTCTCGATATTCAAGAGATCCTGAATCTGAGGGCGGGTGCCGCGGCCGTCGAGGCCAGGCCCAATGTCCGGGCTTCCCACGCCGTGAATCCCCGCGATTTCTAACGAATACCCAAGTGGACCCCACTTGAAGGAAAGGAGAACATTCACATGCTCCAGTGGTTCCAGAACCTCAAGATCAGGAACAAGCTCTTGCTCACGTTCTTGGCCGTCGGCCTCGTCCCCGCGAGTATCCTCGTTTTTCTTGCAGTCCGTTCGTCGTCTGCATCTCTCACCAATGCGTTCACTATTCGGATGGGATACATGTCAAGCACACGCTTGACAGAGATCGAGGAGTACCTCACTAGAAAAGTACGTGACCTCGAGTACAACACGACCCTCAAGCGTGTTACGGACAATCTTCCACTCCTCACGGAGGCATTCAAGACGATGACTCCGGATGTGTACAAAGCTCAGACTATTGGGGGGGCGGCCGACGGGCCGAGTCGCGCCTACGAACCCATCGATGACTTGTCCCAGACCCTGAGGAAGACGTACCGCTTCGAAGTCGTTTATTTGACTGACGCCGAAGGGAACGTGCTCTATTCCACGAACCGCGGAATGGAGCTTGGCACCAATCTGGCCAGCGGGCCGTACTCCAATACGATCCTGGGGAAGATCTTCCAGATCGTCATGCGCGAGGCACGCGGGATCGGAATGTCGGATTTTGAGAATTACGAGCCAGCCCGCGTGTATGGCATCTTTGTCGGAAAGAGGATCACCTCTGGGAATAAGGTCCTCGGCACGATGCTAGGACTCCTCAACTACGATGAACAGTTAAAGGGATACCTCGAGGGAACTGAAGGCCTCGGGCAAACGGGTGAGGCTTATCTAGTCAGCACGAGCGATTTCCTGTTCCGATCGAACTCTCGTAACGTCAAGGACACTATCCTGAAGGCCAAGGCTGATCACGAGACAGTGAAACTCGCCGGAAATGGTGAAAAAGGCGTCAAGCTGACGAGGGATTACCGCAATCAGGAAGTGTTCTCGGGTTACCAGCCTGTCGTGCTCGATTTCCCTGCCCCAAAAATGGCCCTGATGGTCGAGATCGACAGAGACGAGGCCCTCGCGCCCGTTACCGGGTTCACCCGGTTGGCTCTTCTGCAACTCCTCGTGGCCGCGGCTCTGATCGTGATTGTCGCCTTCGCCGTTGGTAATGCGATCGCGAAACCGATACAAGTTGCCTCGACCGTCTTCGAGCGAGTGGCCGCGGAACAAGACCTCACCCTCGAGGTCCCCGTCACCTCCGAGGATGAAATCGGCAATATGTCCGGAGCCTTCAACAAGCTCATGAGGAGGTTTAACGAGACGCTTCGGACGGTGACCGATGCGGCCCGTAACGTCGCCACGAACGCGGTGGACGTCAACAAGCGTGCTTCAGGGAACAAGGCTCGTGCCCAGGAAGAGTTCGAGCGCGCCAACAAGGCTCTCGACATCGTCGGCGAAATGCGCAGCACAGCGGCAGAGGTGAACGAAGCCTCCCACGCACAAGCTGACCTGGCCAAGTCCGCGGCCCAGGCGGTCGACAGCTTCTTGCGCTCACTCAAGGAAGTCGGTGACCTGACCGCCGCTCAGACCAAGAACGTGCAAGTCGTGTCCGAACGTGTTGACGCGATGGGTGAAACGGGTGCGCAGGTCGTTGCGATCGCTCAGAAGCAAGCCCTCTCCGTAGCCGAAGCGTCCACCGCCGTCAACCAGATGGCCAGGGCCGTGGAAGAGATGACTCAGGTTGCCGCCAGGGCCACCGAGTATGGCCGGGGCACTCTGAAGGCTTCCGAGGAAGGCGGCGCGGCCGTGACCGCCACTGTCGACGGTATGCGCGCCATCTCCGAGTCGTCCGAGCAGATCTCCGAGATCATCTCGGTCATCACCGCCATTGCCGACCAGACGAACCTGCTCGCTCTGAACGCATCGATCGAGGCCGCCCGTGCCGGGGAGCACGGCAAGGGATTCGCGGTGGTCGCGGACGAAGTCGGCAAGCTCGCCCAGCGGTCGGCCGAAGCGGCCAAGGAAATCACCAAGCTCATCAAGGACTCGGGAGCACGCGTTGCGGAAGGGACACGCCTGACCGACCAGTCCAAACTCGCCCTGCAGAGAATCACCGAGGCCGGAAAGAGCAACGTCGCGGCCATCAATGAGATCGCGCAGGCTTCGTCTCAGCTGGCCGCCGGCACGCGGACTGTGTTGAAGATGATGGAAGACCTCAACGCTCTGGCCGGCCAAATCACGGGTCAGGCCGGACAGCAGACGGAACGCCGGCGTGTCGCCGTGGAGGCTCTGCGGGCCCTCGTCGCGCAATCGGCATCAATCGCCGCCTCGTCCGATGAACTTCAGAAGCTCGCTGAAAGCATCTCGAAGGACATGGGCACGGTTCTGAAACGGTCTGATGACGTCTTCACCATGACAGGTCAGCAAGCTGTGCGCTCGAAGAATCTCGTGGAAAGCACTCAAACATCCGCCGAGCGGTCCAAGATGACGATGGAAGGCGCGGGGGTGGTTGTCGGCGTCACCGAGCAGCTGCAGGGCCTCTCGAACTCGCTGAACGAACTGGTTGCCCAGTTCAAGACCGCCTCGGACGGCGGCCGGTTCGCCAGCCACTGAGGAGAGGAGCCGTCCATGCCATCCCCCCGTGTTCTCATCGTCGATGACTCGGCGTTCATGAGGTCTCGCATTCACCGGGAAGTAACGGCCGCTGGAATGCAAGTCGCCGGTGAGGCCCGCAGCGGCCAGGAGGGAGTGGAACTCTACCGCTCCCTCAGACCCGACCTTGTAACAATGGACATGACCATGCGCGGGGAGGATGGCCTCACGGCGACCCGGGGCATTCTTTCGGCGGACCCGAATGCCCGGGTCGTTCTGTTCTCGATTGTTGATGACCCCGAACTCGTAAAGCAGGCGATTGCGGCCGGGGTCAAGGCCTACGTTCACAAGAGCCGTCCCCAGGAACTCGTCGAAAAGCTGAAAGTCCTGGCTGGCCTCGCCGGGGCAGTGAGGTGAGCCGTGGCTAGCACGCAGGCCGCCGAGTGTCCTTTCCGCGGATTGTCTGAATCCAGGGCCGTTCTCGTCGTCGATGATTCCGGGTACTCCCGGCTGCGCACGCGCCGCCTTCTCGCGGAAGAGGGGTTTACGCGGATTCTCGAGGCCGAGAACGGCGACGATGCTCTGGTTGTTTTCGAGAAGGAATCACCGGCCCTGGTCTTGATTGATCAGGTAATGCGAGGCAAGGAAGGCATCGAAGTCTCCCGGTTACTGCTCGAACGGGATCCCCTTGCCCGTGTCGCCATCCTGACCGTGCTGTCTGATCCAGAGATTCACTGGCGTGCCCGCAAAGCCGGTGCCATCGCTGTTGTCAACAAGAACGACCAGGAGACCCTCCGTTTCCTGCTGCGTACCGAAAAGGGACGGTTTGCTCAATGAGAGAGAGCCGCGCAAACCCCTCTCCCGGGGCACGGCTTCTCACTCTGGCCGTTTTCGTGGCATTGGTGGTCGCCCTCTTCTCCGGGGTTCTATCCGTGAAGCAGCCGGCGGCGCGGCCGCTTCTGGCGTTCGTTTCGGGCGCCGCGGCAGCTTCGGCGGCGTTTATGAGCGTTTTCGGTTTTGCTCTTGCGAGGATGGCCGCCATCTGCGAGCGGATGGAGACAGGAGACTTGAGTATCTCGGTGCCGGAACGGGCTCCCCGGCTGCTACGCCCCATCGCCGCCGCCCTCAACGGGCTCAGCGCGGACTTCCAGGAGGTCTTGTTGCTCTTTGCCCATCTCGTGCGCTCGGCTGAGGCGTCTGTCCAGATGCTCTCCCACCACGCGTCCTCCATGAATCTGAAGGGGGAGGATGCCAGAAGACTGGGCGAGATTGAAACGGATATCCATGAAATGAAACTGATGATCCGGGACTTCAAGTACTTCCGGGTGTCGGTGGACGAGGATGCCATACGCGACACGGGCCTTCCAGCCCACACAAGGGCCGCGTCAGGCTCCCGGCCCGTCTCGCCCGAACCCTCCATTCCGGCCGCCGTGACCGCCAAAGGAGACGGGGTATGACAGAGAACGTGAAACAGCTGGCGTCCCTCCTCGAGAAACACAAAAACGACCTCTGGCAACTGCAGAATGCCGTGCTGCAGCTCTGGGTGGAAACCTCGAACCGGGAGCTTGCGGCCATGGTGGCAAAGACCCTGGAGGAGATAAGCCGGGCCGTTGAACCAGCGGGTTTTCCAGCTCTTTTACCGGCGCTCTCCGGGCTGGCGGAGCGGTTCCGCAGCAGGACACTTACGCCAGACCTCGCAAACAACGTCCTCGAACTGGTGGAGGCTCTCGTCTCCCTTCCCCGCGAAGGAGAAGGGCCCCTCTGCAAGGCCCTCGAATCCCTGGGAAAGATGCCTGGAACCGCCACCGTACCCGCCCAGTCTGGTCCGGCGGAACTCGCCGACCAGTTCGAGGGGATCGACGTGGAGGATCTCAAGATGTTCTGCGCCGAGGCGAGCGAGCACCTCCAGAACACCGAGGGCCTCCTGGTCTCGCTCGAAAAGACCCAGGATCCCCACCACATCGCCGAGATCTTCCGGGCGGTTCACTCCATCAAGGGCGGGGCCCAGTACATCGGGCTCACGGCCACGGCCACGCTCGCGCACCGGATGGAGACTCTCCTCGACCAGTTCCGCAAGGGCGAGAAGCAGATCTCTCCTCCGAGCATGAGCGTGTTGTTGAAAGCGGTGGACGGACTGGTCACGCTGATTCGGGCGGCCGAACAGATGCGCCCCGCGGCCATCGATGTCCAGGGACTCGTGGATCTCGTCGACCGGGCCGCGAGGGGAGATGTAGAGACGGGCCCAATCCAGGTACCCAGAACACACGAGGCGAATACGGGACCGATTGAAGTCCCGAAAGGAGCGGTTCCTCCCACGCCCCCCGCAAAAGAACCCGCGGAAGAGGAACTTTCAGATCTCGACCTCTTCTCCCGGGAGTACACGGAGAACGCCTCCACGCTGAAGCGCCTGAGTTCTGATCTCGAGGCCGCCGCGCGAAACCCCGAGTCTGTAGCTCTGATGGCCAGGGCCCTCCACTCCATCAAGGGCATTGCTGGTTTCATTGGCCTGGGCGCGATGGAGAAGCTCTCCAACTCCCTGGATCTCATGCTTTCCGGGGTTCTTCGACACCGCTCCGAGATCCCGCTCGATGTCAGACGCGCCCTGGCGACGTCCCTCGAGCTTCTGGACGAGGTTTTCCACGCCTTCCGGGAGGGAAAACCGTCCCTTCCGTCCGTGGAAGAGAAGGTCAGCGCTCTCGACCAGATGCGTGAGCGCGAGGACAAGATGGCTGCCTGGACTTCGGCACCCCGTGCCGGGGAAGAGGCGTTCGAAAGCGATGACATTCTCTTGCACCACGCAAGGCTCGTGGGCCGGGGAATCTCGCGGAACGACGCCTCGCTGGCCACCGAAGCCCTGGACTCGCTTGAAGACTCCGCGCTCTTGCAGGGGTACGATGAACTCGCGGAGGCCGCCTCGGACATGAAGAAGAAGCTCCGGACCTTCTCCAAGACCGAGCGGGAAAGGGCCTTCGCCGCTCTCCAGCAACTGTTGCCCGCTGGCCAGGACATTCTCGGGAGCCCCGAGGCAGAAGACAGGAACGAACCTCCAGAGGATTCCGTCTTCAATGAACCGGCCCGGGACGCGCGCGAAACCCTGCTGGCGAGTCCCGAACAGAACGCTCTTATTCTGGACACGACCGGCATCGAGGGGCTCGATTCGAGAATCCTGGCCGACGATTTCGACCAGGATCTCGTCCGCATCTACCTCGACACCACTCTCTTTCGCATCACCTCGCTTCGCGACCTCCTCGTGCGCGAAAACCTCACGCAAGCGGCCCAGCTTCTCAAGGATCTGGCAGCGGCCTCGAGTTATATGGGATACGAGCCGCTGATGAGGCAGTTCGAGGCCGCCCTGCGGTCCCTCGAGTCGAAAACCCCGGATCTTACGAGTGTCAACGCCATTCTCGACCGGGTCTCTGAAGCCCTCGAGCGTTTTAGCGGGAAGCTTGCCGGAGACGTCCCCGCCCCGGCCCCCACGAAACGAACGGAAAATGAGATCGAGGAACTCAACCGGATCTTTCTCGAGTCGGCCAGGACTCATCTCGGCGATCTTTACGCCAACATCCTCGCGCTGCCTCAGGGTGCCGACGCTGACCGTATTGCCTCCATCCAGCACCATCTCAGCTGTCTCCACTCCGCGGCCACGAATATCGGCCGCGACGACATCTCGGCCCTCGTGGAGAACCTGCAAGCCGGAATAGAGGTTGAGACTGCCGCGGGGAAAGCGGTGCTTGGCCCGTCTCTGGAGAAGCTCATCCGCGGGATCCAGCACATATACGAAGCGTGTGGACTGAACCCGCCCCCCTCGCCTAAGGCGGCCCCGCGGGTTCTGGAGGGACTATTCCCAGAAGGGACTCCGCCCACCATGGCGCGCGAAGATCTCTCTGGGGAACCGGCTGCGTCAAAATCGGCGGCGGCACTCGAGTCCGCGGTGCCCGGCGCCGCGGTGCCCGGCGTTGCGGTTCCGGCCAGGGCGCCGGCTTCTGTTCCCTTGGCGCCAGCACCACCTGTCGCTATCTCGCAGGCCGCGGAGTTCTCCCCGGCGGCGGAAGAGAGCGCTGAAACCGCGAGAAGTCTCGTCGAGGCGCAGACAACGGTCCGGGTTGACACCATGAAGATCGACGATCTGATGAACATGGTCGCTGAACTCGTCGTCAATCGCTCGTCTTTCATGGCGCTCAGTTCGAACATACGTGAGATTGTCACCCGCCTCCTCGAATCTGGAGGCCTCAGCTCGATCGATGCTCGCGATCTCAGGAGTGTCATTAACCGGTACGACGAGGCGACGACAGATCTGGGCCGCGTGAGTAACCAGCTTCAGGAAGGCGTGATGCGGATTCGCATGATGCCCGTCAAAACACTCTTCTCGCGTGTGCCCCGCCTGGTCCGCGATTTGGCGATCCGGGAGGGCAGGGCCGTCAGGGCCGTTTTTGCTGGAGAGGAAACGGAACTCGACAAGACCGTCATCGAACAGCTTTCAGATCCCCTTGTTCATCTCATCCGAAACGCGATCAGTCACGGGATCGAACCGGCGGCCGGCCGCGTGGCGGCAGGGAAGCCCGTGGAGGGCACCCTGCGGATCTCCGCCAACCACCAGGGGAACATGGTCATCATCGAAGTGGCGGACGACGGCCGGGGAATTGACCTGGAGGGCGTGAGGCGAACACTCGTCAGCAAGGGAATCAGCCCCGCGGGTGATGCGGGCAGGCTGACGCAGAGAGAACTTCTGGCCGCGCTTTTCCTCCCGGGCTTTTCAACCTCGCAGCGAGTGAGCGATGTTTCCGGGCGCGGGGTGGGCCTCGACGTCGTTAAGCGCAACATCGAGGGGCTCGGCGGACAGATCGACGTGGCCTCGGACCAGGGAAAGGGCTGCCGGTTCACGATTCGCATTCCGCTCACCATGGCCATCCTACAGGCTCTTCTCGTGAAGGTGGACGAGGAGATCTACTCGATTCCCGTCTCCGCGATCATCCAGGCGGTCAAGGCCACCTCGGCAGACATCACGACGCTGGAGGGGCAGGAGATCATCACTGTAAGGAACCGCGTTATCCCGCTCGTGAGGCTCCGCGACGTCTTCGACTACGGCTACCACATCAAGACGGCCCAACTCAGCAACGGCAAGAGCCGGGAAGAGAAGGAAGCCGTCTACGTGGTGATCTTGCAAGGAGAGGGGCGTGAGATAGGGATCGTGGCCGACACCCTCATTGGCGGACAAGACTTGGTCATCAAGAGTCTCGACGATGAACTCGTGGATGCCGAGGGGGTGGCGGGGGCCGCCATTCTGGGTGACGGAACGGTGACCCTGATCCTCGATGTTGCCGAAATCCAGAAGATGGCGATCGACAAGGAGCACTATCAAGAAAAGAAGCTCTCTGACACGCTGCGAGTCTTCGAGCGCTACGTCCGCGATCACTCCGTGGCGGAACTCCCACTCGTGAATTGAGGCTGCGATGAACACGCGGGTGCTTCTCGTCGACGACTCTCCCTTTGTACTGGAGGAGCTTTCGCGCATCCTGACCGAGGCAGAGGGATTTCAGATCGCCGGTACGGCGCACCACGGGCTTTCGGCTCTCGAGGTTTTCGACGGCCGCCGCCCTGATCTCGTCAGCCTCGACGTCCAGATGCCGGTGATGAATGGTCTTCAGACCCTGAAGCACCTGATGACACGAGTTCCCGTGCCCGTGGTCATGGTCTCTGCCTTGACCGCCGAGGACGACCCGCTCACTTTCGAGAGTCTCCGGCTCGGAGCCGTGGATTTTGTCGAGAAACCGGGCGGCGGACGGCCTGGCACGCTCTCCGAACAGAAGCAGCTAATTGTGGACCGGTTCCGGCGGGCCGCGAGGATCCAAAAGAGCCGTCTCCGCGTTTGCTCTCTGAGGCGCCCTCCCTTGCTCTCGACACGCCGAAGGGCCGCGACACCCTCCGGCGTAATCGCTGCAAGCGTGGGACGCGCGGGGCTCTCGCCAATCCTGAAGTTCCTCAACGGATTCCCTTCCGGACTTGGCCTGGCTCTCGTTTTCGTTTTTGATCTCCGCATCGAGACGCTGCAGTCACTGGCCAGGTATCTCGAGAGGTTCTCGGCTCTTCAATTTGCCTGTCCCCGTGATACGGTCCGCCTCGAACCGGAGGCCGTGTTCCTCGTCTCCGGACTGACCCCGGCGCTTCTCATTGAAGAGCGCGGGGAGATTCGGCTCCAGCAGTTTTCTTCCCCGGCCAGGGCACGCAAAGAGCGATTCATCGAGATGTTCTTTGCGTCGTGCGCGGAGATTTTTGCCTCACGGACCCATGCGTTGCTCTTCTCCGGGACTCTTCCGGGCGCACTGTACGGGTGCCAGCGGGTCCGTGAAAAGGGGGGACGGGTTTTCTGCCAGGCTCCATCCAGCGCCATCGAGCCGGAGGTCCTGCAGATTGCCCTCGACAGCGGGCTGACTCTGAGGTCCATCGAACCGGAAGGACTGCTCGAGGCCACTGTGGCTTCGGTCCTGCAGACCGCCTGAGGTGTGGTCATGACTGCACAGATCAGGGTTCTGGTTGTCGATGACTCGGCCCTGGTCCGGCGAAGCGTGAAGAGACTCCTTGAGGAGGAAGGGGATATCGAGGTCGTTGGCACGGCCAGAAATGGTCTCGATGGCATCGAGCAGGCCTCGAGGCTCCGCCCGGATGTCGTCACCCTCGACATCTCGATGCCCGTCATGGACGGTCTGGACTGCCTGTGCGAACTCGTCCGGAGATCGAGGCAACGCGTTGTCATGCTCTCGACGCTGGCGCGCGAGAACTCATTCACGACGTTCAGGGCCCTGGCACTTGGCGCGGTCGACTTCGTCACGAAACCTGGTGAAGACTCTTACCTGGAGACCCTGGGAGACATGGGCCGCGAACTGCGCAAGAAGGTCCGGATAGCCGCTGCCGTGAGGCCAGAGAAGATTGGAAGGGGCCAGGGGTGTGCGCTTCAGACCGATGGCAACGCCTGTGTTCGGAGAACCCAGGATGCGTCAGAAGAGGTCCGGGAAAACCCCCGTACAACAATGAGCGCGATTCCATCGGGTCTCCCCGTGCGCATCGCGGGTTTCGGAGGATCAACGGGTGGCGCTACCGCTCTCGAGATGATCCTCAAGACGCTTCCCGAAGGCCTCCCGCTCGCCATCCTGGCTGTGCAACACCTGCCATCTGGGTTCTCACGGAGCTTTGCCACATATCTGGACACGGTGGGTCCGTACCGGGTGAAGGAGGCGGTTGAAGGTGAGGAGTTGCGGGCCGGATACACCTACCTGGCGCCTCATGGATTTCACATGCGTGTACAGGCGACGGGAAACGGCGCGCCCGTCCTGCGCCTGGATGCCACTTCGCCTCCACAGGGTGGATACAGACCGTCGATCAGTCTCATGCTGTACTCATTAGCAGCCGCCGAGAAACACCGTGCTTGCGGAGTTCTGCTTTCCGGGATGGGAGACGACGGAGTGGGGGGCCTGATAGCGATCCACCGCCTGGGAGGCCGCACGTACGTGCAGGATGAAAAGACATCGGTCGTTTTCGGAATGGGCGAACGAGCCATCGAAGCGGGTGCCGTCGATGAAGTCCTGCCTGCCGATCGAATCGGAACCAGCTTGTCGAGATCGATGGGATCGCTCTGCACGGCCATCCCCGCAGAAAGAAGACTTCGATGAATGTCGCCATTGGTCCTCGTCTCCGGTCCATAACTTTCGCTCGGCTTACGGGTCTATCCGTCAACGGATTCGGAGGCGTCCCTCACTGGATGAGACCTTTCGGCGCTTTCGTCCTCGTTCTCGTCGCGTGGCAGGGCGCCGCGACTTTGCAACTCTTTTCAACCCAGGTATTCCCCTCACCGCTCGCCTGCCTGTCGGGGTTGCGGGAGATTCTCCTGGACGGGCGGCTGGCCGATTACTCGATAGCGAGCCTCTTTCGAGTGACCGCGGGCTGGTATCTGGCCGTGATCGCCGCGGTCCCCCTGGGCCTTCTGCTCGGGTGGCATCCGCTGCTGCACGATGCTCTCAACCCATTTCTGCAGTTTCTGCGCCCGATTTCTCCGCTCGCATGGATTCCTCTCGCCATGATCTGGTTTGGAATCGGAGACAGGCCTGCCGTTTTCTTGATCTTCCTTGCCTCGTTCTTTCCCCTCGCCGTGGCCACGACGAGCGCGGTGATGAACATCAAGAAACTCTACCTTCGCGCCGCAACGAACATGGGTCTCGGAGGATTCCGGCTCATTTTCCATGTCGTCCTGCCAGCCACCATGCCGGCCGTCATCGTGAGTCTCAGAATCTCTGCTGGAATCGCTTGGCTCGTCGTTGTGGCCGCCGAAATGATCGCCGTGGAATCGGGGCTCGGATTTCTGATAATCGACGCTCGCAACGCCCTTCGCATGGACCTCGTCATTGTGGGGATGATCGTGATCGGCACGATCGGGATCGTGCTCGACAAGGCCATCCGGCGTCTGGAGCGGCTCGAAAGCATGAGGTGGGCTATTGGAAAACAGTGATCTGCCCAAGATTCGCGTGAACCGCCTGACAAAGTCCTTTGTGGAAAGAAGGCGCAGGTCGCGAAACGTCCAGGGAGGAGCGACGCGGGGTGACCAGGTGAAGGTCTTGGAGGAGATCTCCCTGGAGATCAAGGACGGCGAGTTCATCATGATCGTCGGGCATTCGGGTTGCGGAAAATCTACGCTTCTCAACGTGATCGCGGGGTTCGAGAAACCCACCACGGACGAGGTCCTTATCGACGGCAAGCCCGTGGAAGGCCCGACTCCTAGTCGGATGTTCCTTTTCCAGGAGAACGCGCTTTTCCCATGGAAAACCGTGGCCGGGAATGTGCAGATGGGAATCGACGCCGCAGCCCCCAAAGACCGGCGGACCGTGGAAGAGTACCTCCAACTTGTTGGACTCGAGAAGTTTGGCGATTACTACCCGCACCAGATCAGCGGGGGTATGGGACGCCTGGCGGAACTCGCCCGAACGCTGGCCATGAATCCCGATGTCCTCTTTATGGACGAGCCTTTTGCCGCTCTGGACTTCATGACTCGCTGCCTGATGCGGGAAGAAATGCTCAATCTCATGGCCCTGATGAAAAAGACCATCCTCTTCATCACCCACGACCTCGACGAGGCCGTGCAACTGGCGGACCGCATCCTCATCCTCACAGACCGGCCAGCACGTATCCAGAGAATCTTCGAGCTGCCGTTTCCCCACCCTCGTGACATCGCGGCCGGAGAGATAGGCAAGATTCGAAAGCAGGCTTATCTCGAAATGGGCGTCAATCCCATCATTTGAAATCCTGGAATCGTTCGAATTCCGCAGGGCTGAGAGCGGGCGCGGGTGCGCCAAGAAAGGCAGGGTCGAGGTGAGTGACCAGGAAAACAACGAGATTAGAGACCGCGAGACCGTGCGGCCCTGGGCGAATGCCGGAATACCAGAGGCTCAGTTCATGCTCGGATTCATGTACGCGGCTGCCGTGGGAGGTCTTCGGGATTACGAGAAGGCGGCTCACTGGTACCGCCTTGCCGCCGAGAAAGGGTACAGCCGTGCGCAGTTTAGTCTCGGCGTGCTCTACGAGAACGGCCTCGGCGTCCCGGCGGACCCGGAGGAGAGCGCACGGTGGTTCTGCGCGGCCTCGTCGCAGGGGGACGTGGACGCAATGCTGAAGACGGGACTCTGCTACCTCAATGCGAAAGGAGTCGGACAAAGCTACGAGGAGGCCTTTCATTGGTTCGAACTGGCTTCCGAGAAAGGAGCGGCAACGGCTCAGTTCTACCTTGGCTACCTCTACGACGAGGGGCTGGGAACAGCTCAGGATTTCGGGCAGGCCATTCGCTGGTACAGCACTTCCGCGGATCAGGGGAATCCGCAGGCCATTGGCATGATGGGGGTGCTCTACGAATATGGAAGAGGCGTCTCCCGGGATCTGGCCGAGGCTTGCGCTCGCTATGGTCTTGCCGCGGAGCAGAGTCCCCCGGACAGCACACGCGAGCGCTTTGTGAAGTTCCGTGACACTCTTCTTGAGAAACTCTCGGACGACGAGCGGGCCAGATCGCAGAGAATCGCGGAGCGGCTGGCGCGAAGTCTCGGGAAGTTCAGTGAGCAGGTTAGGTTCTCGTCATACGACAGCCACTGACCCTGTATTATGTCGTTATCGCTTGCTGTCGTCTCCCGCTGTTTGTACCAGGAGGATTCGAATTGAACGTCAGGGGTGAACTAATTGGAGGCCCAACCCCGCGATGTCTGGCAACCGCCGCTGCTGGCCCCCAGATAAGGTCCGCTCGCCAAATCGCCAGCGGTTTCCCGTTAGCCAGTTGTCGATGAAGGACCGGCTCCCCACAATGATTCCCTCGGAAAGGTACCGGACTCGCCGCCGAAGCGTGGCAGCGGTCGGGTTTCCGCCCAGTTGGGCCTCCACTTCAGACACCTCGTCTCTCGTGAAGCCCTGGCGAACAGAGGTTTCTTCTCCCGTCGCGTAGAGAAGGCGGCGATACTCCGCCTGGACGAGCCGCCACGATTCGGGCCTGCGAGAGATCAAGGATTGAATCCCTTCCTGGGCGCGTTCTCCGCCTCCCACAGCTTCCGCATATCCGCAGAACCGGTAGTCAGCCGGGTCACTCACGACACCGGCTCGAACCGGATTCAAGTCAATGTAGAGTGCCATGGTCATGAGGGTGGCTTCTTCTCCTTCGACGATAACGCTTCTGAAGCGCTCTTCCCAGAGGGTGCCAGATCGCTGGTGATTCCGGTTGTAGTAGCTGCTGAAGCGCTGCTTGAGCGACTTCATGAAGTTCGAGAGGCTAAACATTCGGCGCGTGAACGAGGCGAGCCGAGAATGGACCAAATCGGGAAGTCCTGCATCACGGAAGGCGTCGAGTTCGCGGCACAGGCCAACGACGACTTTCGCCGGGTAGAGGGCGGCAACGCGAGAGAGCACCTCCTCTTCAGTCAATTCTCGAGGTTCCGGAACCTCCACTAAGACATGGAAGTGGTTGGACATGATGCAGTAAGTGAAGACCTTGAGGCCATAGAAACTCTCGCATTGGCGGAGGATCTTTCGGAAGGTCTCCTTTTCCGGATCACCCATGATAAATCGACGGTCGACGACCCTCGAAATGCAGTGAAAGAACCCCTCCTGGGACCCCTCAACCGGAAATGCTCGAGCCGTTCGCATGAACCAAGTTTACCATAGAATTGTTTGTCCCTGACCAAGACCAATTGCAGGTCCTCCTTTCTGGGTCTCGGGCGCGTCACACCCAGTTCCACCCCCGAGTTCTCGCAAGCTTCCGCAGCTTTTCGAGGGCCGTCTCGAAATCGAGGCGGGTCACGGCGAGGGCGACCGGCTCATAAGCTTCTTGCAATTCGGTTCCCGCCAGGAGCCTCTCGATGTCCTCGCTGGCTTTGCGGGCTTTGCCCTGGCCCGTGTCGAGCATTAGGGCCAGAGTTTTTAGCCTTGGGAGCAGGAGAGCGGTGTCAACGGCGCGAGGTGCCACGCCTGACACTTCGGTCTGTTCCGCTTGTACGATGAAGTCCCTGGCGGAAGCCGAGTGGCGGAAGGGCGCGGCGGCCGCGACCAGTGCTTGCAGATGCCGTTCCAGGATGTCCAGTTCGGCCTCCACGTCCACACCCGGTTCGTCCTTTCGAAGGGCGTCTTCGATCTTTGCGGCGCTCTCTTTCACGTTCACGGCGCCAAGGTAACTCGCGCTTCCTCGCAGAGTGTGAAGACGCTTTCGAGCCTTTTCTCGTTCACCCTGGCCGAGGTCGAGGCGGGTCTGTTCTGCCGTACCGGTAAACTCGCTCAGCAGACTGTCCAGAAGGCGTTGAAACCAGGCCCAGTCCTGACGGATGACATCGGGAACCTCATCCCATTCAATGCCAGGGATGTCTGGCAGGTTCCCTCCGCAGAGCGATGCGCGCCAGGGTTCCCGGGCGGCTTTGGGCTGCGTCTTGACCCATCTGAGGAGAGTGGCCGTAAGCTCTTCGAGATCCAGCGGTTTTGCGAGTACGGCATTGACGCCAGCCGCCCGCGCGGTGGCCTGTTGTTCAGCCAGAACGCCCGCGGTCAGTGCCAGGATAGGCAGTTCCGTCAGGCCCAGGTTTTCCCGAATGATCCTCGTCGCCTCCAGCCCGTCCAACACGGGCATCCGCACGTCCATGAGCACGGCGTCGAAGGCGTCTGGGCGGGCCGAGAGTTGCTGGACGGCCTGCTGCCCATCGGCAGCCAGGACAGTTCGCGCGCCTTCCGTCTCGAGGGCACGTTCCACGACCTCCCGGTTGATGGCGCTGTCGTCCACGATGAGCACGCGAATTCCCGGAAGACGGGGCGTCCCGGCTCTCGCGGATTCGGTTATTGGCCGGATGGAGGCCATAACCTTTGCGCCGCGCTGGAATGGCAACTCGAACCAGAAGGTGCTTCCCTCGCCGGTCCGGCTTTGCGCCCCAATCGTTCCGCCCATGAGTTCGACGAGTTTCTTGGAAATCGCTAGCCCCAGGCCGGTTCCGCCGTGACGGCGGGTAATGCCTGCCTCCGCCTGCGTGAATGGCAAGAACAAGTGCCCCAGGATTTGAGGCGAGATGCCAATACCCGTGTCCCGAATTTCGAACCGAAGTCTCACGGCTTGGGCGGTAACTTCAAGCTGGCGCACTGTCAGCGTCACTTCACCCCGTTCGGTGAACTTGATTGCGTTGCCGATGAGATTGTCCAGTGCCTGTTCGAGACGAAGACCGTCGCCCACCAAGTCGTCGAGAGGGGTTCCGGGTAGTTCCACACGCAGTTCAAGTCCCTTGGCTCGAGCGGTTTCGCCGAGAAGACTCGAGACCCGCGACAGGGTTGCGCTCAGTGTGAACGGTCTGGACTCGATGCGGAGTTGCCCCGCCTCGATTCTGGAGAAGTCCAGGATCTCATTGAGGATGGCGAGTAGCGACTGGCCAGCCATTTGGATGCGCTCAACGAGCTTACGCTGTGATGCGGCGAGCGGATCACGGCTCAGCACCTGTGTCAGGCCCAAGATCCCGTTGAGCGGGGTCCTTATTTCGTGGCTCATGTGCGCCAGAAACTCGCTCTTGGCCGCGTTTGCCGATTCAGCCTTTCGCGTTGATTCCTCGAGCTGGCTCTCCATCTCGACGCGATCCGTGATGTCTACACAGGAACCGATGTAGCCCGCAAAGTCTCCGTCATGGCCGTAGCGCGGCCTGCCATGGTTGAGAATCCAGCGGTACTGTCCATCGTGACGCCGGAGCCGGCACTGCAACGAAAATGGTGTGCGTGTCTCGAAGGAACGCCCGTACGTTTCCTGCCACTGTTGCAAGTCCGCCGGATGGAGCCCGTGACTCCACGCATTCGTGGCTTCCTGGTCCACAGTCCGGCCGGTGAAGTCGAGCCACGTCTTGTTGAAGAAGTGGCATTCCCTGTCTTGCCCGGCCATCCAGATCAGCACGGGAACGGAATCGGCGATGGCGCGGAACCGTGCTTCACTCTCCTTCAGGGCGATCTCGGCCCTCTTGCGCTCGCTGACGTCGCGCACGACGGTAACGAACACGTCCCGCCGGCCGATGCGCGCTCCCTGAACACTCACCTCGGCGTCGTAGAAAGTCCCGTCCTTGCGCCGGTGGCGCGTCTCGAATGTGATGCTGACTGACAGTGGATCGGCGAATCCAACTCGAATGTCCTCCTCGGTCATGACGGCATCCACATCCCAGGAATGCAGAGCCAGCATCTCTTCAGGGGCATAACGCATCATCTCCGCGAAGCGATGATTGACTTCGATGACGCGGTGATCCGCACTGAAGATGGCGATCCCGTCACGAGAGTTCTCGATCAGTGCCCGCCGCCACTCCGCCTCGTTCTCCAGGGCGATCTGACCCGCCTTTTCGGCACCCACGTCGCGCCAGACGGCCACGAAGTAGTCCCGGCCTCTCAGTTGCACTGTCTGCGCACTGATTTCCACATCAAGAACAACGCCATCCTTGCGTTTGTGCCGGGTTTCGAAACGGGCGCATCCCGAATTCCGCACGTTTGCCGTGTGTGTAACTAGCTCGTCGAAATTGGGATCTGCCTGCGTCGTTCTCAGCGTGAGCGTCAGGAGTTCCTCCCGGCTGTAACCCAGCATCCGGCACGCAGTATCGTTGACTTCGACAAAGCGCAGTGTCTCCGCGTCCACCATCTCGATCCCATAAGCGGCCTGGTTGAAAATCACGCTGTGGAGTTCCTCACGCTCCCTGAGCGCCTCTTGGGCTGCCCGGGCTGACGTGATATCGCGGGCGATTCCGAGGACGCCAACGAGCCGGCCGCTGGCGTCACGCATGGGAGTCTTGATCGTCTCGAACAGCCCGCGGTAGCCGTCCCTGGCGAAGTTCAGCCACTCTTCGTTGATGCGAGGTCCACCGGCCGCGATGGCGGCACGGTCGTTTCCCCTGAAGAACTCGGCCAGTTCCGCTGACATGAAATCGTAGTCGGTCTTCCCTGCAATCTCCGCCTCTTCCGCTCCGAAGAAGCGCTCGAAAGCCCGGTTGCAGTTCAGATAAACGCCGTTGGGGTCTTTCAACCACACCAGATCGGGAATGGTCTCGATCAAGGTCTTGAGATGAATCTGGCTGCTCTCGAGGGCATGCAGGGTCTCGCGCTGTTCGCTCACATCCAGACCAAAACCGGTGATGAAGACCCTGCCTCCCAGGACGGCGCGGCGTCCGGAGATGTAGTAGGGAACCTCAGTGCCATCGGCCAGGCGCATGTTTACAGGCAGGGAAACGGCGCCCTCTTCGCGGGCACGCTGGAGCGCTTCCTGAACCCTGGCGCGGTCCTTTTCGCCCACGAAGTCTTGTGCCCTCATCGCAGAGATTTCCTCGCCCGAATAGCCCGTGACCCGGGAAAGGTTGTGCGACCTGATCACCCGGCCCGCGCCGTCGAACAGGCAGAACACCCCCGGGAGGCTCTCAATGAGCTGTTCAGAGAACTCCTTTTCATCGCGAAGAGCGTTTTGCTGTCTCAGCACCTCTTCTCGGGCTTTCAGCCGTTCCAGTGCCTGGGTGAATTGCCGCGCGAGCGTTTCAAGACCCGAGAGAGTCATGATGCTCAAGACCGCAACTTGCTTGCTGGCCAGATTGAGGCAGGCCACGGGCTCGCCGCTGACGTGAATGGGCAGAACCACCAGCGACCGAATACCCTCAACGGCCAGAGATGCCTCCTGAACGAGAGACGGATCGGTGCAAAAATCTCGAGGGGGAGTGCAACTGCATCGCAGCCGGCCTTCGCGGATGATCTCCGCCTGGACGGAGTTCTTGTCCCGGAAGCTCACTTCCGATAAGAACGTTTCCGAAAAGCCTCTCTGCGCCACGAGCCGGTAGCCTCCGTCAGGCTCTTTCCAGTAGAGGCCCCCGCCATCCAATTCCGGCAGATGCAGGGCGCTTTCCAGAATTGCCCGCAGCAGCTGGTCCCTGTCCGGCTGCGTGGCCACGATCCCGGAGAATTCGTGCTGGGTTCGTAACAACAATTCGGCGTGTTTACGCGCCGAGACATCCAGTACCGTCCCCGCGGAGAGCAGGGGTCTCCCATCCGCATCCCGCCGGATGATCCGCCCTCTGGAGTGGATCCAAATCCATCGGCCCGCGGCCGTCGAGAGGCGGTACTCTATTTCACAAAGAGGGTTACCCGGGTTCACGGCTTGTGCAACGCACGCCTGCACGGGTTCCTGATCGTCACGATGAATAAGGCCTGTCCAGGCCGGCAGATCGGGCGGTGCTTGCCCGGGCTGGATGCCCAGCAGAGAACAAAAGGAGGGACTCCAGTACACGCGGCCGGTGGTGTGGTCATACTCCCAGATGCTGATTCCAGAAGCTTCCAGCAGCTCTTGCATGCCGGATTGCATGGCGGGGGGATCGTGCCGGGCCGTTTCCTTCGAATCGTTGCTGTTGAAGCCAACTTGACCTGGCGCGAAGGACATGCGGGGTTCTCCTTGAGCGTGAGTTTACTCGTCAGGCGCCCTTTCGGCAGGGCCGGGGAACGGAGCCATACTGGCATGAGGTCTGGCGCGGCGGTATGCTGAAACGGGAGAACTGAGTGGAGGCTCCTCATGACCGCCGAAGCGCTGCCGAACGTACTTATCGTCGACGACACACCAGCAAACGTCGAGATTCTGCTCGGAATGCTGGAAGAGGAGTACGACGTTAGTTTTGCGACTTCGGGGCGTCAAGCGGTCGGCATTCTGTCCAAGTCGCGCAAGCCGGACCTGATCTTGCTCGACGTCATGATGCCCGAGATGGATGGCTTCGAGGTCTGCGCGGCGCTCAAGGCGGATCCAGCCCTGCGCGAGATCCCAATCATTTTCGTCACCGCGCGAAACGACGTTGAAAGTGAAACCCGCGCTCTTTCTTCAGGAGGCGTCGACTTCATTCAGAAGCCCGTGAACCAGGCGGTCTTGAAAGCCAGGGTTCAACTCCATATGGAGATGAAGCGGCGGGCAAATGCGGTCTTGGAGGCGAAGGCTCTCGCCCTCGCGAAGGAGGCCGCGGAGGAAGCGAACCGGACGAAGAGCGTCTTTCTCTCGGCGGTCTCTCACGAAATCAGGACTCCCATGACCGCGATCCTCGGGTTTTCTGAACTTCTGGCCCTGGACCCGGCCCTGACCCCCACGCAACGGGATCATGTGGAGGGGATTCAACGAGGGGGAGAGCGGCTCCTGTGCCTCGTCAACGACGTCTTGCAGATTTCACGCATCGAGGCCGGGAAGGTCGCGCTTCACCCGGCGGAGGTGGATCTGGCCCTGCTTCTGGAGAATGTTCGCGAAGCTCTGCGCGTCAGAACACAAGAAAAAGGTCTCTCTTTTGAGATCGAACGAGGATCAGGATTCCCGGACCGGATCATCACTGACGGAGCACAATTCCGGAACATTCTGGTGAGACTCGCGGAAAATGCCGTGAAGTTCACGGAGCAGGGAGGCGTGAAGCTCATTGCGTGGACGGAGGCCTCTGCTGACGGCAAGGGGCGCCAGGTGACCGTCGCTGTCGACGACACCGGCCCGGGAATCTCCGCCGAAGACATGCCGCGGCTCTTCAAGAGGTTCGAGCAATCCCGAAAACCCGGGCAAATCGGCCCTGGAATGGGATTGGGGCTCGCCATCAGCCATGGGCTCACCCAACTCCTGGGAGGGGATATCGGCGTCAGCAGCCGCTTGGGGCAGGGGAGTCGATTCCGCGTCACGCTTCCCCTGCCCGGCGTGCTTCCCGATGGGGCGCCTGAGCCGGAGCCCGTCCTCGCCGCGGGCAATTCCTGTCACCGCCATGAGGCATCGAGCCATGCCAATTCCGGAGGAGCGGGAGAGAAGGGCGTCCAGATCAACACCGGCGGGCCTGTTCCAGTTTCGGTTCTCGACGCGCTCCGGGCATCCTTGCAGAGAGCAGATCTCTCCGAGGTGCTCTCTCTTGCGGATGAGATGGCCAAACTCGACCCTCACTCCGCGAGTGTCGTCAGGGACTTGGCGGAGCGGTTCGAGTACGAGCGGCTGAGCGCGTTTCTCGCGAGCATTGGCTGATGCGGCGCTTCGGCCCCGCAACAGGGCGTTCGTGGAGTTCAACGTCGCCGTGATGCTCGCAAGAACCGCTGCGGGGGCACCGGTTCACTTTCCTGGCCCACCGCCCTATTCTCGGGACACTACGTAAGTCCGAAGCCGGTCGTACTCGAACCCACCGGCGAGTTCCCGGATGACCCGGGCCCCGTCCAGATCCTCCACGGCCATCTCGTCCGACAGGGAGAGGATCTCATCGAGGTCGGCGCTGACGATGGCCGCCAGCAGGGCCTTTCGGAGAGCCACCGGGATCGGAACGGTCCCGGCCGTCACGGGCGGGGCGTCTTCGGCGCTCTCCTCGAAAATGTACCCGACCCCGAGGCAGCGGCCAATAGTCTCGAGTAACTCGTACTCGCGGAAGGGTTTACTTATGAAGTCGTCACCGCCCGCATCCGTGACTTCCTGGCGGTTCTCGTCGAAAGCGCTTGCGGTGACCGCCACGATCGGCACCCGCGCCCCTTTCTCGATTCGACGGATCGTTCGTATCGCCTCCGTGCCGTCCATTCCTGGCATCCTGAGATCCATCAGAACGAGGTCAGGCTGCCAGGAACTGAAAAGTGCGACGGCCTCGCGACCGTCATCGGCGGTGAGGACCTCAAAGCCCACACGCCCGAGAATCCCGAGGAGAATCTCCCGGTTCGAGGCGACATCGTCGGCGACGAGGACTTTTCGGCGGGTTTCTTCTGGCCGCAGGCGGGCGATTCTGGGTGCCGCCACCTTCCGGGAAACAGCCTCCGGCTCTGAAATCGTGACGGGAAGAGACAGCGTGAAGACGCTCCCTTCCCCCACGAGGCTTTCAACAGTGATATCCCCGCCCATCAGGCGCGCGAACCCCCGGCTAATGGCGAGACCTAATCCCGAGCCGCCGCCCGCGTCGCGGCCGCTGCGCGTCTGCTGGAACTCCCTGAAGAGGCGGGGCATCTCTTCCCCGGCAATTCCCGGACCACTGTCGTGGACGGCAGCGACGAGAGAGAACCCCAACCCGGTATCGCCTTCCACTCGCAGCCTCAGACCGATTCCCCCTTTCCTCGTGAACTTCAGAGCATTCCCGAGCAGGTTGATGAGGATCTGACGGAGTTTCTTATCGTCGGTCACGACACTCCGGGGAAGGTCCGGGCTTCTTTCGATCCGGAACCCGAGTCCCTTCTCTTGCATCCGGAGCCGGAACATCGACTCGAGATCCCAGATCAGGTTGCCAAGGTCCGTGCTGGCAAGATTGACGCTCACCCGTCCCGCCTCGATCCTGGAAAGTTCCAGCGTGTCGTTGATGAGGTGCAGGAGGTGCTCCCCGGCGCGGTTGATCGCCCCGATGTGGTCCCTTTGCGATGGGCTCAGGCCTTTCTCCCCGAGCAGCAACTGGGTGAATCCGAGGATGGCGTTCATCGGCGTCCGAATCTCGTGCGACATGTTTGCCAGGAAGGCACTTTTGGCCCGGTTGGCTGTCTCGGCCGCATCCCGCGCCCGGGCCAGGTTCTCCGCCTCGAGTGCCAGGCGGTGCTCGGTTATGTCCTGAATCGTCGCCAGACGCCTGACTGGTTTCCCGTCTCCGTCCAGTTCCGTTCTGCGCCGCGTTTTCACCCACTTCACCCGTCCATCTGGTGTGACGATTCTGTGATCGATCTCGACGAGGTCGGAATTGTCGAGCGGTTCGGCATGAACCTTGCTCACCGCGGCCCGGTCGTCTGGGTGCACGATTTCGAGGAGTTCCTCGAGTGACCCGGAGACAGTCGCGGGATCGCGTTCGAGGATTGAATAGAACTGCGGGGAGATCATAACTTCCCCGGTTGCCAGGTTGCGCTCCGCGCTTCCCATCAGAACGAGATTTTGGGCTTCCTCGAGAGCCGCCTTTGCACTTCTGAGCGCATCCTCGGCGTCGCGCCGGTCCGTGATATCGGTGAGCGTCGTGTAGACCTGGAGAGGCACCGTCTCTCCCGGGGCGAAGTCTGGAATGGCATTGACGAGTACCCAGCGATACCGGTTCTGGGTAGGATTAAAAAGCCCCATGACGACACCCCGGACGGCCTGCCCGGTTCGGAGCGCCACCGTGCAAGGGTGGCCGTTTTCGGGGAAGTCCGACCCATCTTCCCTTATGGCGGTCCGGCACGAATTCAGCGACGTGCGGCCCAGCATCTGGTCGAGAGACATGCCCAAGATCTCCTCCGCTGCCCGGTTCGCCGAAGTGATCCCGCCATCCTTCGTCCGGTAGATCACTCCCTGCGCCATCGTCTCGAACAGCCTGCGGAAGCGGGATTCACTCTCCCTGAGGGCTGCCTCGGTTCTCCGGCGCCTTGTGATGTCCGAGAACGCGACAACGGCTCCCCTGGTTTCGCCCCCTTCCACAACGGGAAAGGACGAGTACTCCACCGGGAAGGCCGTTCCATCCTTCCGCCAGAAGACGTCGTTATCCACTCGGCTTCCTTCGCCACTCACCGTTGTGCGGGAGATTGGACACTCTTCCACGGCGTAGGGGGAGCCATCGGGACGGCCGTGGTGTGTCAGCGCGTGCAGGTGCTCGGAAATGCACTCGCGCATCGCAAAACCGAGCGCCCTCAGCGCGGACCTGTTGATGAATGTGCAGCGGCCCTGTGCGTCGATGCCGTAGATCCCCTCGCCAGTGCTCTGAAGCAAGAGTTCTATCTGGTCCCTGCTCGCTCGAAGCGCCTCCTCCGCCCTCCTGCGGACAACGGCCGTGCCGATATCCTCGGCCAGGCGTTCCAGATGAGTCACGAGTTCGAGGGTGAGACGCCCCTTTCGCCCGTCGTTCAGCTGAATGAGGCCGAGAATCCGGTCTCCGCAACGGATGGGCGCCAGCGCAATGGAAGCGTATCCGCGATGAATACACGTATTGCGCGGTTTTATGCGGGGATCCTCGCTGGCCGGGACATGCAAGAAAGGAAAAGAGTCGTTCGTCCAGCTGCTGCCTCCCTTGGTGAACAGCGGACTGGCGGGATCGGTCTTTCCAGAAATCACCAGCCCGCACGTGCACTCGAGGCAGACCTTGCCGTCCTCGTCTCTGCACACGGCTCCGCCGGGACTGCGCTCGAGGAGCGAATTCTCCGAGAGGAGGAAACTCTTGGGAAACCCTTCCTGCGCGAAATAGGGAAAATCCTCTCCGGTCTCCAGCCGAATCCCCACGGCTTCGAACCCGGTGTGCGCTTTCAAGACGCCAACGACTCTCTGAATTGATACCTGAAGGGTCTCTTGCCGGTTGAGTTCCTGCAGAACGGCCCGGCGCATCTCGAGGTATTTCTCCTGTAACTTTCGCTCCGAAATGTCCTGAGACAGGATGAAGATCCCGTCCGGCACCGGGTGAACGAGCAGCTGAAACCAGCCTCCGGATCCATCCGGGAACAGAAATTCGTTCTCCAGCTGTTGTGGTGCGCGGTCTTCCATGCACCGTTTCAGCCGAGTGAACATGGCGGTGCTCTCGATTCCGGGGTAGGCCTCCATCATCGTGCGGCCGAGGAGGGCCTCGACGGAGCTGTGCCCCTGCCGGACCGCCGCGGCGTTGACGTAGCGGTATCGCCAGTCGAAGCCAACGATCTGGCAGCCCTCCATCATGGCGTCCAGAGTGCCGCGAAAACGCTGCTCGCTGGCGCTCAGCGCCTCCTCCGCGCTTCTGGAAATGGGGACAGGGAGGACCGTGCCTGGAGCGGGCTTCGGCGCCTCTCCTGGATCCTCGGGGTGAATCCCGCCGCGGTTGGCCAGCTTCACCTTGGCCATCGCGCGGAGTTGAGGTAGAAGTTCGAGGCCATCGAGAGGCTCCGGGAGGAATCCGTCGGCTCCGGCCTCCAGAGCCCTCATCCGGGTTTCGCGATCCGCTGTCAAGAAAAGAACAGGAATTTCGAGCAACTGCTTTTCCGCCTTGAGCGCGCGGCAAACGGAGCAGGCATCCATATCCGCCAGGGGAACGCCAAGAATGATGACATCAGGGTCTTCACTCCGCGCAAGTTGCAGCCCCTGCGAGCCCGTCAGGGCGGTCTGGACACTGAGTTCTGGCATCAGCCCAATACCCGCAATGCTCAGCTGGCTGAGATCTTCAGCGCCAAGACCGATGCCCAGGAGCCTGATGCTGCCTCGGTTCATGAGCGGCTTCACCGGTCAATCCAGTTTCTTCGGGGCCAGCCGCGCGGCCGGCGCAGGTGGATGTGACGTTCGGGGGGGCGGCAGGAAGAGGCTCATGAGGGGAATGCCCTCCACTTCTGTGTTTACCATGTTACCACCCCTGACGCGCTACACCCGGGAAGCTATGTACTCCCGGAGCAAGTCGTACTCGTACTTCTCGGCGAGATCCCGGATGGTTGTGGCGGATTCCTCGTCGCTTTTGGACAACTCGTCCGCCAAGGAAAGAACCGCATCCAGGTCAGCTCTCATGATGGCCTTTTGCAGCGAGTCACGCAGCGGACCCGGAAGTCTCGGCGCGGGCCCACGGGCGGGCTCGGCCGGCTGGTTTTTGGTTCCGTCATGCTCACCCTTGCCTGGGTATCCGATGCGAAGGTGGCGGGCCAGCACCTCGAGCAGTTCCCCTTCCCGGAATGGCTTGCTCAAGAAATCGTCTCCCCCTGTCTTCTGGACCTCCCGGCGATTCTCGTCAAAAGCGCTCGCTGTCAAGGCCACGATTGGTGTCCGCTGTCCTGCTTCTCTCTCTCGGATTGTCCGGATGGCCTCGAGACCGTCCATGACCGGCATCTTCAAGTCCATCAAGACGAGATGAGGTTTCCAGGAATCAACAAGCCTGACGGCCTCGAGCCCGTCATTGGCGGTCCGGACGTCGTACCCCGCGCGGCCGAGCATCTGCTGCAGAACATCCCGGTTCGCGGCGACGTCGTCCGCGACGAGAATTCGCCGCGAGGCTCCCGCTGGCAAGGCGGCGGGCCGTGGCGGTGGTGGCCCCACCGTGCCCGGACTCTGAACGGAATCTGGAATCGTGACAGGAAGAACGAGGCTGAAGACACTCCCCGCGCCCACGCGGCTCTGAACCGTGACATCCCCGCCCAGAAGCCACGCGAATCCCCTGCTGATCGCCAGGCCGAGCCCCGTGCCCGTGGCTGCCTCGCGACCGGTCTGCGTCTGTTCGAACTGCTCGAACAGGGCTGAGATTTCGTGATCGGCAATCCCCGGACCCGTATCCGCCACATCGATGCCGAGCCGAATTCCCCGGGCCGTGTCCCCATCGACCCCGAACCGGATCGTAATTCCGCCTCGCTTCGTGAACTTCAGCGCGTTTGCCATCAAGTTGATGAGGATCTGGCGGAGTTTCTTCTCGTCCGTCACGACGCGGCGGGGGAGATCCGGGCTTCGTTCGACTCGAAGGTCGAGGCCCTTTTCCCGTGCCCGGAGCCCGAACATCGACTCGAGGTCCCAGATGAGATTGCCGAGATCCGTCTCACCGAGATTCACCGAGACGCGGCCCGCCTCGATCTTGGACAGCTCGAGCGTGTCGTTGATGACATTCAGCAGGTGCTCTCCGGCCCGGTGAATGGCCTGGAGATTCTCGTGCTGTCCCCGGCTCAGCCCCTTCTCCCCCAGCAGCAACTGGGAGAATCCGAGGATTGCGTTCATCGGAGTCCGGATCTCGTGAGACATCGTGGCGAGGAACCGGCTCTTGGCCCGGTTCGCCGACTCCGCGAGGTCTCTCTCCCGGGCAAGTTCCTTTGCTTCGAGCGCAATGTGGTGTTCCGTGATGTCCTGAATCGTCGCCAGGCGCCGCAGGGGCTTCCCGTTCGTGTCGAACTCGGTTCTCCGGCGCGTCCTCACCCACTTGACCCGGCCGCCGGGCATCACGAGCCGGTGGTCGATCTCGGAGAGTTCGGGCCGCTCGAGAGACTCGATGTGAGCCCTGAAGACCGCTTCGCGATCTTCAGGGTGGACCATTTCAATGAACTCCTCCATCGTCCCCTGGAGTGTCGAAAGATCTCGTTCGAGAATCGGGCCGACCTGAGGAGACATTAAGAGTTCCCCGGTTCGCAAATCCCGCTCCACGCTCCCGATCTGGGCCAGACTCAGCGCTTCCTCGAGACTGGCCTTGGCCGCGTGCAGCGCGTCTTCTGCACGGCGCCGCTCCGAGATGTCCAGAACGTTCCCGAGAATGGCGGGCCGGCCCTCGATTTCTATCCTCGCACCGAGAACCTCGACGAAACGGATGTCCCCGTCCTTGCGGACTCCGCGAAACTCGTACCGGATGACCTCGACACCACCGCTCGTCCGCTTTCGCAGATTTTCGGCAACGAGTTGCTGGTCATCGGGGTGAACCAATACCAGTGGGCTTTTTCCGATGAGTTCCTCTGGTTTCCATCCGCTCATTCGGCCAAGCGCAGGGTTGGCGTAGACGAACCTGTCATCCTGAATCAGGTAGATCCCGGCGAGCGAGTTTTCGGTCAGTGCCCGGAAACGTGCCTCGTGTTCTCGAAGCGCGTTCTCAGTCCGGACCCGCTCGTCGATATCCCGAACGATACCTTCGGTCCCCATCACCTTCCCCTCCGCATCGCGGAGAAACTGGGCGTTGAGGGACACCCAGAAAACCGACCCGTCTTTCCTGCGACCCAGGCCGACCATGTCATAAACTCGTCCCTTGCTTTTCAACTCGGCCACTATTTTCGGGCGCATTTCCGGGTCGGAGTAGAGGTTCGCGGCAGGCAGGCCGGTCATCTCGTCCAGACTGTCGTACCGGTAGAAGCGCAGGGCGGAAGGACTTGCTAGCGTGAGTCTTCCCTCGAGGTCTCCCTGGAAATAGACGTCCTGAAGGTTCTCCAGGATGGACCGGAATCTCTGCTCGCTCGCTCGCAGTGCCGCTTCGGCGCGCTTGCGCTCCGTGACATCAACATGCTGTATCACCGCGTTCGTTATGGTCCCGTTTGCATCGCGAACCGGAAATATCGTCACATTGAGAATCACATGGATGGATGCTGCCAGTTTGAGAGCCCGCAACTGACCAGTGTCATAGTCGAGGTCGAAGTTGACGCTCTTCCCCTCCTCGAAGACGGAACGTACCAGCGGCATCAACCCCTTGCTTTCCAGGATGTCGTCGTGAAAGACGTTGTATTTTCCGGACACTTCTTCCGGGGAAACCCCGAGGAGCTTGCAACAAGCAGGATTGATGTGGATGAGCGTGCCTTGCCCATCCGAGATCCACATTGGACCGGGGCCCTGGTCGATGATGCTGTTCAGGAAGTTCCTGGAATTCTGAAGCTCCTGCTCGGATCGTTTGATGCCCGTGATGTCCATCCCGACTCCCGCCACGAAACGCTTTCCCGAGGCGTCGCGGACGAGGAACTTACAGTTGAGCCAATAGCAAGGGCTTCCGTCGGGGTTTGCAGTCTCTTCCACAACCTGGATGGCACTCTCAGACTTCAGAACCGCGAGATCGTTCGCGCGGAACTGTTCCGCAACCCTTGGCGGAAAGAGTTCGGCGTCGGTCTTCCCTAGCCAAGAAAAAAGGTTCATGCCGAAACGCTCTTCGCATGTCTTGCTGAGGTAGACGTGCCTCCCCTCCTCGTCTTTCATCCACGCGATAGCGGGACTGTTGTCCATGAAGAGCTGGAAACGCTCTTCGCTGGCGCGCAGCTCATTCTCCATACGCTTCTGTTCGAAGAGACTTCCGTAAGTCACGACGACGCCCCCGCCGGAAAGCGGAAGCGGGGCGGCCGTCACGTTGAGCCACTGCGTCTCGACGGGCGACATAACGACCCCCATCTCGACGTTCTCGACTACTCTCTTCTCCCGGAGCGCGCGGACGCTCGCGTACTCGCCGGCTGGCATCGGAGTTCCATCGGGGCGGATGATTCTCCACTGGGCTCCGTCGATGCACCGCTTCACGTGTTCTCGAGTGGATATGCCCAGGAGCCGCTCGGCGATGGGGTTGGACTCGATGATCTTCCCGTTTGCGTCCGCCACTGTTATGCCGAGGGGGAAGCAGTCGAAGAGGGCTTTGTACTTCGCGAGCGCCTCCTTGCTCTCTAGCTCCAGTTGCTCGCGTTCAGTGAGTGCGGTGCCAGACTCCATCAGTGATCTCCCTTCGTTTCTCGATCATCAGCCGAGAGGAGTCTGCGGATCTGGCCGTACTCGAAATTCTCCGCGAGGTCTCTCAGGGTCTGGGCACCCGGCGGATCCGTCGCCGCCAGAGTCTCCGCAAGTTCGTTGAGACGGTCCAGGTCCGCCCTTTCCACCGCCTGCAGCATTTCCAAACGAAGCAACTCCGTCACGTCGAGGCGGGTTGCCCTGCTGGCTTCAACCTCTTTGACAGGAGGGGAACTGACGGCAAACCGGCACCCCAAAAGCCGCTCCGCGGTGTCGAGCAGGTCGGCTTCGTGAAACGGCTTGGAGATGAAGCCGTTTCCACCCGCTGCCCTGACCTGGTCCGACACGTCGTCGAGACAACTCGCCGTGACGGCCACAATCGGCACTGCTCGTCCTTGCGGGAGGCCCCGGATGAGCCTGATTGCATCCAGGCCACTGAGAACGGGCATCAAGAGGTCCATCATGATGAGATCAGGACTCCACTCCTGAAAGAGACGGATGGCCTCCCGTCCGTCCATGCACGTTTTCACTTCGAATCCCGCATTCGAGAGCATTGCCGAGGCAACCTGAAGGTTCTCCTCGACGTCGTCGACGACGAGGACTTTTCGGCGTGCCGGGCCGGGCACAAGCCGTCGAACGCCATGACGGGGGGGCTCCACGGCGCGCTGTGGGGCCTTGGATGCAGCTTTGACACTGACGCTCGCGTGAAAGATGCTGCCTTCGCCGGGGCGGCTTTCCACGGTGATGTCTCCTCCCATCAAACGTGCAAAGCCCCTGCTAATCGCGAGGCCAAGACCGGTCCCTGTCCTGGCTTCCCGTCCAGAGCGTGCCTGCTCGAATTCCCTGAAGAGACTCGAAAGCTCGCCCTCGGGAATCCCGGGCCCGGTGTCCTCGACATCAAAGTGAAGGCGGCTGGCCCCCTCCTTGATGACCTCACTTCGCGCGCGGACCGTGACACCGCCTCTGCTGGTGAACTTGACCGCGTTGCCGAGGAGGTTGATCAGGACTTCCCTGAGACGCAATTCGTCCGTCTCGACGTACTTCGGGATATCCGTGCACTCGAACCTCAATGCCAGTCCTTTTTCCGCGGTCTTGAACCGGAACAGTTCCTCAACGGTCTGCAGGAGCAGATGAAGGTCCACTTCGGCCGTGTTCAGGGTTGCGCGGCCAGCCTCGATTCTCGAAATCTCCAGGATGTCGTTGATGAGCGCCAGGAGGTGTTCTCCGCTCCTGCTGATCGCGCGGACCTGCTCTCGTTGTCCGGAGGTGAGGCTGGAATCGCCGAGAAGGAGTTGCGCGAAGCCGAGGATGGCATTCATGGGCGTCCTGATCTCGTGGGACATGTTTGCAAGAAAGCGGCTCTTGGCCCGGTTGGCCTTGTCTGCTGCGTCCCTGGCCTCGCGTAACTCCTCTTCCGCTTCTCTCCTGCGGGTCATGTCGAGGCAGAAGCCCGCGACGCGCTCCGCACGGCCCGCGGTGTCGTAACTTGCTGACCCAACCACCCGGATCCAGCGGATTTGACCATCCCGGTGCACGACCCGGTGTTCGTGGTCGAGCGTTGAATGGCCCTCAATCGCCTCCTCGAGTCTGCGCAGAGTTTCTGGCCGGTCGTCCGGATGCACGGTGTTCACCCACCTCTCACGGGAGGGGGTGAGGTCCGGCGGCACGTCGAAGAGCCTGAACATCTGTGGAGACCACTGGTGCTGGCCGGTTGCCAGGTCCCACAACCAGGTCCCCGCGTCCGCGGACCGGATGACGAGCGCCAGGAACTCGGCCTGGCGGCGGAACTCCTCCTCGGCGCGGGCTTTTGCGGCCGCGAGTTCGGCAGCCGCCCTGGCCTCGGCCGCCTCGAGTTCCGCCCGCAGGAGCCGCTGGCGAAACATGCGGCTCTCCTCGTCAGCCTGGCGGCGTCGCAGCTGTGCCCGGACCCGGGCGCGAAGGACCTCGAAATCCGCGACCTTCGAGATGTAGTCGTCAGCGCCAGCCCGGAGGCCGTGCATGATGGCTTCGCGGCTATCGGCTGCTGTCAGCATGATGAGCGGGATCTCCCGCAGCCCCGCGGCCTCCTTGATTCGCTGGCAGGTCTCGTGGCCGCCGATGCCGGGCATGATGACGTCCAGCAGAATGCAGTCCACGCGCTCGAAAGTCAGAAGTTCCAGTGCTTCCTCTCCCGAGTGGGCCAGGATCAAGTCGTACCCGTCGTGGCGCAGAGCATCGGAGAGGGCGTTCAGGTAGGTGCTGCTGTCGTCAACCGCAAGAATTCTCTTCGGGCCAAGGTACGCATCGGGCTGCAGGGTCAGCGGCCGTTCGACAACCCCCTTTTGCGCGGCTCTGAGGCGTGCCAGGATGACCGGGAAGCCGTCTTCCTTTCGTATGTACGCATCGGCGCCCGCCTCGTAGGCTTCAACCTCGGCCTTCCCTGATTCCTCGCCCGTGAGCATGACGCACGGGATGTGCCGCAACAACGGGTCCAGCCGAATGCGCCGGATCACGGTAAACCCGTCGATGCCAGGCAGGACGCCGTCAGCGATGACGAGCGAGGGGTACTCGAGTGCCGCAATGCGCAGGCCTTCTTCCCCGGTTGCTGCCCGCCGCACGGTGTACCCGGCGCTCTCGAGGGCCTGCCTCATTTCGAACGCGAACGTGTCGCTGTCCTCGATGAGCAAGAGGCGGGGATTCTCGAGATCCGCCTCTTTTGCCTCCGCCAGTGCCAGCTGTTTTGCGCGTGACAAGACGAAACCCTTGTCGTAAGGCTTGCCAACGTACTCGTCCGCGCCTGTCCTGAAGCCCTTCAACCGGTCCGCGACTTCAGCGTGCCTGGAAAGCAGGATGACCTTCTGGGAAGGTGCTCCGGGCCTGCGCAACTCGGCGAGCAATTCAATGCCGTCGCCATCCGGGAGTTCGACGTCGAGAACGACAACGTCAAACTTCCGCGTGGTCAGAGCTTCTCGGGCACTGGAAAGGTCGGAGCAGCCATGGGTGTCGAAACCCTCTTCCTCGAATCCCTCGACGAGATCCATGCGGACCGTCAGGCTGTCGTCAACGACGAGAACAGAAAACGTCATGCCCGGTTCCCGCCTTGTCTGATTCCGGCTGCGCTGAGAATGGCCTTCCCGAAGTCTGAAAGTGGGAGTACCAGTTGAGCGGCCCCCAGGGCCACGGCTTCGCCTGGCATTCCCCAGATTACGGACGATGCCTCGTCTTGCGCGAAAGTGATTCCGCCCGCCTCCTTGATTCTCAGAAGTCCCTGAGCCCCGTCGCGCCCCATTCCCGTGAGCAAGCAAGCGAGCGTCGAGTTGCCGCACCCGGTCGCAAGAGACTCGAACAAGACATCGACTGACGGCCGGCAAGAGTGCCGCTCGGGCCCGTCCGAGAGCCGGAGGATTCCACCCGGAGCGCAGAGGAGGTGCTGGTTCGCCGGAGCCAGGAGGATCTTCCCTCCGAGCGAGGAGAGGGGCTCGCCGTCCCGGGCGAGACGAACCGAGTGCCCCGTGTTCTCGGAGAGCCAGTCAGCGATTGCCCACGAGAAGGGCGCGCTCACATGCAAGACGACGAGGACTGGCAGCGGGAATGGTGCCGGGAGCTGGGTGAAGACGTCGAGAAGGGCTGCCGGACCGCCCGCTGAAGCCCCGATGGCAACGACCGAAGCAGCGGTGGCCAGTGCTGGAGGACTGATCTGAAGACTGTCGCGGCCCGTCTCCTTCTTCTCGGGCGGGGTCATGGGAATGAGTGCCGCTCGTGGCGCTCTGCGCAGCCGGCCGCGCAGGTGAGTCATGACGCGGATGCGGGAGACCATCTTCAACATGCGGACATACTTCCCGGTCCACTCTGAAACCGGAACATCCGCGCCCGGCTTGTCGAGGACATCCACAGCGCCTGCTGCCAGCGCATCACAGGTCTGGAACACCTCCCCGCGGTTCATCGAGGAAGAAACGATCAGAATCGGTGCCGGAAAATGAGCCATCACCTCTTCGGTGATCTCGAGACCGTTCTTGCCCGGCAGAACCAGGTCGAGTGAGATGACATCGGGAGAGAGGCTTCGCACAAGCTCCAGGGCCGCCGTCCCGTCTCCCGTGTGGCCCGCGAGTTCAAGTTCGGGATCCGACTCGATGATCTCGCAGAGCCGCATCCGGATTGTCAGGGAATCTTCGACGACGAGAACCCTGATTCTCTCTCCCATCAGCCGGCGAGCCTCTTCACGTCTTCCAGGAAGACTGTCTGGTCGAACTCGCCCTTGGCCGTATAGGCGGCAGCTCCGGCATCACGCCCTCTCTTGCGGTCCTCGGGTGAGTCACGGGAGGTCACCAGGATGGCGGGAATCTCGCGCAGTGCAGGGTCTTTCTTGACGGTCTCGACGAACGTGAATCCGTCCATCCCGGGCATCTCGACGTCAACGAGGAAGAGACCGTATGGATGCTGGCGCGCCATCGCAAGACCCTCCTCAGCCGAAACCGCGAGGTCCACCTCGTAGCCGGCGGTTTCGAGAATACTCTGTTCCAGGATCCGCGTGGTGAGCGAGTCGTCGATGACAAGGAGCTTGGGCCGGCCCGTCCGCTGAGGGGGTATGGCAGCCACGCCAAGGGCCCCGCTGGCCGCCCGGACGAGTCCGTCCGGATCGATGACCAGCCGGGGATTCCCCTCCCTGTCCAGCGTAGCGCCCGCCACGAGCGGATTCGAGGCGAGAGCCGGGAGTGGGCGCAAGACGGCACCGCCCGTTCCGAGGAGTCTGTCAACAGTGGCAATGGCCGCTCTCTCACCCGAGCCAACGATGACAGCAGAGACCGCTCCCTCACGAGATTTGGAAGGAGCACCAAGGAGGGCAGCGAGCGAGACGAGTGGGAACGTCTCGCCATTGTGGACGACTCTTTCTCCGCCGGAGGCCCGTGTGACGTCGTTCGGCGTGACGCGGAGGGTTTTTCTGACCGAGTCGAGAGGAATGTTGATGATCATGCCGCCAGCCTCGGCCTCGAGCACCCTCAGCGCCGAGCGGGAGACGGGGACGATCATCTCCACGGTTGTCCCGCGTCCCGGGGAGGTTTCGACGCGCACTTCTCCCGCGAGACGCTTCATGGCATCGCGCACGACATCGAGACCAATTCCGTGTCCCGATGCCTGCGTGGCCGTTCCTGCCGTGGTCAACCCGCCGCGAAGAAGGAGCCTCACCAGCTCATCCGCCGTGGAGGCCGGTGCATCAGGAGCAATGAGGCCTTTTCCCTCGGCAGCTTTTCTCACGGCTGAAAGGTCAAGACCTTTTCCATCATCGGAGCATCTGACGCAGACGAGGCTTCCGCGTCTTTTGACTTCGATGCGAATCAGTCCTTCCGGGAGTTTTCCCGCCTTTTCCCTCTCTTTTGGTTTCTCGATTCCGTGAGCCACACAATTCCTGACGAGCTGGATGAGTGCGTCCCGGACAAGGCCGAGAGTGAAGCCCTCCAGTCTCACGTCGCCGCCACGCGTCTCGAGACTGGCACGCCTGTCCATGGCGCGGGCCGTGTCGCGCGCGGCGCGCTCGAGGGAAGCGAAGACCGCGCCTGCCGGGACGAGCCGCAGCCGTTCAGTTCCTTCGTGAGCGAGATCGAGTTCGCGCTCGAGCCGGTCAAGGGAAGAGGAGAAAGAGCGCGACAGAGAAGAGGCGAGGTCGCGCAGTTCCTCGGCGATGGGGAGAAGCCGCTCCTGGAGACGGCGCATCGGACCGGAATTGGAGAAGCCAGGCCGGGACACGTTTTCCGAGAGAAGTTCGGCGAGGTGGGGGATGCGCTCGGCGGAAACGAGCGCCTGCCTGAGTCCGGTGGCCTCGGTCCCCGCCTGGGAGATGCTGTCGGCGAGAGCATCGACATCAGCCGCTTCGGCTCTTATGACGCGCGGTTCTTCCTCTATCGGGTCGAATGGTTCCACGGGCTCGGGGCTTCGTTTTGGCGAAGCTCCCGGGACGGCGGGAGGCGGGCTTGCTTCCGGTGCTAAAGTGGCGGCCGGCGAAGGCGGGGACTCACTCGGGGGCACGGGTTCTTGCAGTCCGCCAACGAGAGAGGAGATTTGATCAATCCGCTGCAGGAGGCTGTCGATCAGCGGTCGCGGCACGGCCGCGGGGTCGTTCCGGTAGGGACCAAGGACTTCCTCCACGGCGTGAGCTTCCTCGGCGATCTGGAGTTGCTTGACGACTCGTGCCGCCCCCTTGAGAGTGTGGGCGTGCCTGAGCAGCCGCGGTACGAGGTCTCCCGCGGGAGGCCCCTTCTCCAGTTCCATCACGCCCCGGCTGAGCTTTTCGAGCAGCTCCCGGGCCTCGACGCGAAAGTACCGCAGAGGATCAGCGGTCATGCGCTCTTGCCCCTCGCCGTGATGAGCCGGGCGAGGTCCCTGGAGACCCTCGAAACGAGTCCGGCGGACTCCAGAACTTGCCCTGCGCTGGTCTCCGCTTCCCTGGCCGCGACGGCGACGTTTGAAACGGCGACGTCAAGCTGTTCGACGCCCGTCGACTGTTGCTTGGTGGAGAGCTGGATCTCCCGGGCGGCCTCGGTCGTCGTGGCGACCTGGGAAGAGATCTGCGTAAACGCGGAAGCCACCTCGCCAAACTCCCGTGCTCCGGCGTCGACCGCCTTCGAGCCTCCTTCCGTCGCCATGACCGTCGAATTCACGGACGTGCGAACATCCTCGACGAGGGAGCGGATCTCCTTGGCCGATGTCCCGACTCGATCAGAGAGCTTCCGAATTTCGTCCCCGACCACGGCGAATCTCTTCCCGGCCTCGCCCGCCCCCGCCGCTTCGATCGTGGCGTTGATTGCCAGGATGTTCGTCTGTTCGGCAAGTTCGGAAACGATGTCGATCACCGAACCGATCTGATGAGACCGCTTCCCGAGTTCCAGCATGTGGTCCACGATCACATCGACCTGCTGCCGGATGGCGGTGAGCGACGTCTTGGCTCTCTGAACCGTCCCGTCTCCGGCGCGGGCTGTCCGGGCGGTCTCATCGGCGAGGCGTGCGACCTGCTGGGCACTCTCGGCGATCTGTTTGGACGTCATGAGCAGTTCACGGATCGTCGTGGAGATCTCGGTCAACGCCGTCGCCTGTTCGCGCGCCCCGGCCGCCTGCTGGTTAGCCGCCGCCTGTAACTCGGCCGAGGAAGACTGGGCGTGCGCCACCGAGGCCCCGATGTCGCGAGTCAGTGACCGCGAGAGAATTAGGGCTATGACTATGGCGAAAATCACAGAAACCGTCACTGCCACGGAGATCACGAGAATGGCTCGCGAAACCTCCGTCATGGTGGTCGTGATCGCGGTGTCGAGAAGCTTCTTCTCTCTTTCAACGAAAGCGACCGCCGTGGAGCGCAGGGCTGCCAGGCGCGGCGTAAGTTCAGATGCAAATGCCTGCTCGAGGGTTGCATCGACATCCTTCCTTTCTTTTCTGGCCTCCAGGAGCTTTTCCATTGCTGCTTGATGCTCCGTCTCCTGTCGCTCGAGCCTGTCGAGGAGTTTTCGGCCCTCGTCCGTGATGACTGTCCCCCGAAGAGCCTCGATGGCGGCAACGAACTCGCCTCGGGCCTGCCGGACTTCCTCGAGATAACGGGGGTCAGCCCCAATGAAGTAGGCTCTACTCGCCGCAACTTTCTGCCAGATTGCCGACTCCATTCGATCGGCTTCCTGAAGGAGTTTGGTGTTGATGTGGAAGACCTGTTGCTGGCTGGTGGCTGTCCTCCTCAGGGCGGCGATCGCAACAGAGCCGGTGATCACCGTGAGGACGACGATCGTCACAAACCCGGCGCCCATCTTCCGTCCAAAGGTCCAGTCTGTATTCATAGTTCATTTCTCCGCCGGCGCCGCGAAAGAACGTGCGCGCCTCGAAATTTCTTGTGAAAGGGCCAGGACGTCGAGGACCGGAATGAGTTCGTTCTGGTGTCGAAGCGTCCTATTGGAGATGTCCCGCGAACTGCCGCTGGCGGGCTGGAGCCGGGCTGGGGACACGTTTTCAACCGGCACCCGCAGATGTCCCCGAAAGGCGTCGAAGGCAATTGCCAGCGGATCTGCTTGCCTGACGAGGAAGAACCAGCGCGTGGCGTCCCCGGGCGGAAACCCGAAAAACGATCTGAGTGCCACTACCGGAACGATACTCGTGCGGTAGCCGGCCACTCCGAGAAGTCCCGGAAAGGCGCCCGGTAACGGGATGACTTTCCTCCCCGGAACGAGGCCAGAGATGCACTCGACGGGAACCGCCAGGGTGAAATCCGCGGAGGTGATCTTCAGGAAGTTCGACAGGGTCTCTTCCTTGCGTACCGTCACGGCGGCTGCAAACGAGCGGTCGAATTCCTCTCTGAGCGATCGGGCCTTCGTGAGTTCCGGCGAGGGGTCGGTCACGATGTTCCTCCTGAAGCCAAAATTTCGGCCTGGCAGAGAGAAAGGAGAGCGTTTCGTCCGAAACCGCCCCCAAAAAGAAGGATACGAGAGGCATCCTCTCGCCGGAGAAGCGAGAGCGCCTGGTTGAGATCCCTGCGCGCTTCCGTCAGTTTGCCGGCCCGCCGCGCCAGCAAGCCGAGCTTCAGACGGGGCATCGAGAATCCAGGGTCGAGGTATGCGGCTGCCCGGGCTTCATCCACCGCTCCGTGAAGATCTCCGGCTGCCTCGCGGCAGAGAGCGAGCAGGTAACGTGCCCCCGCGTTTGCGCGGTCCATCGCGAGGAGGGATTTGCACGATTCCTCGGCGGACGGAAAACGCCCATCGTGAGTGAGGAGGACGGCTCGAACGAGAAGAACGTCAGGCTCGGACGCCGCCTCGCCCGGCATGGCTTCGAGAGAAGAGAGCGCCTCCGCGTACTGCTCGCCCTCGAGGAGGCTCAGAACGCGTGCCAAACCTCCCGGGGGAACCGTTTCTTGGGGAGCTGGCTCACCTGCCGTGCGCAATTCCAGAAGAGGCTGGACTTTCCTTGACGACAGTGCGACGGCGTCCACCCACGAACTGTCTCCATTGGCGAGCAGGGGGGCAACGTCATCAGGCGGGGCCGTATTGAAGGCGGGTGAGGCCGCGGGCGCAAGAAGCGAGAGAGGCTCGGGACTGGCCGGGGAGCCTCCCCGCTTCCGGTAGAAAAAGGCCTCATTCGAGTGACAGAGATGAAACCGGTTCGAGATGCCGCGCAGGGTCTCCGCGTGTCCCAGGAATAGGAACCCATCGCGGGCAAGGGATTGCTCGATGCGGGCGATCATCGAGCGCGCGTTCGACGGGGTCAGGTACATCATTACGTTCCGGAAAAAGACGATGTCCCATGTTTGGGGCTGCCAGAGGATGGGGTCATCATCGAGGAGGTTTCGTTCGTAGAACTTCACCGCATCTCGAATGCTTCTGGCCAGGACGTACTCGCGCCCTTCCTGAGTGAACCAGCGCCGTCTGGTTTCATCGGGAAGGTCCCGGAGCGACCACTCGGTAAAACGGCCAAGTCGAGCTTTCTCGAGAACCGCCTGGTTCATGTCTGCCGCGTGCACTTCCCATTGCCATCCCGGGGGCAAGCTCTCCATGAGAACGATTGCAAGCGAGTACGGCTCTTCTCCAGAGGCGCAGCCGGCGGAGAAGGCACGCACGGAACGGCACGGCTCGCGTTCTGCCAGAAGACGCGGCATGACTTCATGGCGCAGAGCTTCGAACTGGGACATGTAGCGGAAGAAATGAGTTTCGGGGACGCTCAAATACTGGGCGAGCATGCGGAGTTCCGCTTCCTGCCGCGGAGTGGCGGGGCTGCCCTTCTCGATGAGCGCAAGGTACTCTATGGCGGAAAGCCGTGTGGCTTGAAGCCGTGTGTTGAGCACCTGGGAGACCCGCGCGGTGTCCACCGCGAGACCAAAACGCCAGGTTATGGCATTCCGAATCCCCCCGAGCGCGGTTTCGCCCGGTGCCGCGGTCATGAAGAAGGGGCCCTTTCCAGGCTGGCGAAGACGCTTTGGGGAATGACGCGCGCTGCATCGAGGACGCCAAGGAGTTCCGAATCGAGCGCTCCGATGGCGGCCAGAGGAAGGGCCTTGTCCCCGCGGAAGAGAGGCGGGAGGGTCCTTGTGTACGAGGTTGGCAACGGGCTAACCGAGACAACTTCCTCCACGGCGAGGGCGACGAGTCTCTCCCCGGCGCGAACGGTGACGAACCGGGAGGGGGATGACGCACCCGGAAGGCCCAGGGCTGCTCCCGCGTCGACAACCGGGACCGCCTCACCGCGAATAACTGTCATCCCGAGGACTCCAGCTGGTGCCCCGGAGAGTTCAGCGATGGGAAGGGGCCGCATGGTTTCGGCCACGGACGAGGCAGAGAGAGCAAAAAAGAGCCCGCGCGCGCGGCAGATGACCACGATCGAGAGAGCTTCCGGGACCGCTACATCAGACCTCATTTGCGTCTCCCTAAACTGGTTCCGCGAGGGAATCTGGACCAAGACGTAGTCTACCCCTCTCGGAGCAAGGAGAATGCTTGAAGCGTGGATGGGCTGGCCGCTTTCGAGACGCGGCCGGGCGTGTTTTCGCCGGCTCGGGCCCCAGAGCGGCAGGAGCCTTCTGAGCGGCGTAATCGCTCTGTACAATCATGGGAAATAGCTGTCTCGTGGCACGTTCCGATCCTCGTCCGATCCCTGTAGACTTGCGCCCGGGACATGATTGGCACGAAAGCTGAGATATCTCGAGTTCCCGCTGTGGGCGGTACTTTAGTCGAGAGGAGACTGGTGTGAGCGCGCCCCAGATGTCCGTCATCATTCTCTGGCCAGACCGTTACGAAACAGTTCAGCGGATTCTTGCTTGCCTCGAGAAACAGACGGCTCGAGAGGAACTGGAACTCGTATTTGTTGTTGCCGCTGGGGCCCTGGACCGCCATCAGATCGGTCTTCTTGCTGGCTTTTGGGGTGTCAAGGAGATCGAGATTCCCGAAATGACGTTGACGGCGCGCGCGCGCGCCGCTGGAATCCAGGCAGCGTCCGCGCCCATCGTCGTCCTGACGGAAGATCACAGTTTTCCGGAACCGGAGTGGGCACAGGCTCTCATCGAAAGCCATCATGACTGTCCTGACTGCGCGGGAGTAGGACCTGCCATGAAGAACGCAAACCCGGGCAGCCTGTTGAGCTGGGCGAACTTCCTGATCGAGTACAGTGCATGGCTTGATCCAGTGCCCGGCAGGGAAGCGAGCCACATTCCTGGCCACAACAGCTCTTACAAGAGAGATCTTCTGCTCGAGTACGGTGACAGCCTGGAGGAATGGCTGGAAGCGGAAAGTCTGTTGCACTGGGACCTGAAGGAAAAGGGATTTGGCCTGCGGCTCGAACCCCGGGCACGGACCCGCCACCTCAACTTCTCGCTCTTCTTGCCGTCTCTATCGTTGCGGTTCCAAGCGGGGCGTCTGTTCGCCGGGCTTCGCCGCAACAGGATGAGCGCCGTGAGCCGAATCGCCTTTACCGGTGCCTTTCTCCTCATCCCGCTCGTTCGTCTGGCTCGCATTCTCGCCGAGTTTCGCCTGCCAGACCGCCCCTCAGGCAAGGCCCTTGCAGCGCTGCCGTGGGTTTGCGTCCTGCTTCTGGCGGACGCTCTCGGAGAGGCTGCGGGTTACGTTTCCGGACCGGGAAGGTCAGCGCAACACATCGCCCGGATCGACTTTCACAGGGAGAAATTTCTGAATGCTCGCGACATGGTCTTTCTGAATGCACACTGTGTCTGACCAGACTGAGTTTTGCTCTTTCGTTCCAGGAGCGGGAATGGCATTCCGTTTCCTGAACGGGAATGCGTGCGGGGGAGACCAATGAAAGCCCATGAACGAATGCGGGGCTTGTTGCGGACGCCTCGTCTCCTGTACCAGCTTGCAGGGAAGGGATCCTACGAGTTCGTCTATGACCAGATGCCCATAGAGCTTCAGGGAATGCCCTGGGCGAAACGCATCAATTTGATCCGGGCTGGCTTGAATCTTGTGAGGCGGAGAGCTGATCCGTGGAGCAAACCCCTGCACATGCAGATCGAACTGGTCAACTACTGTCAGCTCAAGTGTCCCGTCTGTCCCACAGGAACGGGAGGCCTGCTGCGTCCCGCCAAGCGGATGGACCCAGCGCTCTTTCGCTCGTTGATGCAGGATACTGGACCGGGGCTTCTCTCCATGTCACTCTGGGCGTGGGGAGAGTCGCTCTTGCACCCGCAACTCCCGGAGTTTTTGAAAGAGGCCCGCCGCTACAATGCGGCAGTGTTTCTCTCGACCAACGGACAGAACCTCGACCAGGAGAGAGTTCTAGAAGCCATTCTGGAGTATCCGCCTACTTTCCTGATTGTGGCCATTGATGGGCTAACCGATGCCACGAACTCTCTCTTCAGAGTTGGGGCCCGACTGGAACCGGCGATACGGGGTGTCGAGAAGATTGCCCGTGCCAGAAAGGGGCGGCTTCCCATTCTTCACATGCGCTACATTGTGATGAGGCACAATCAACACGAATTGGAGCACGTCGAGAAGTTCGCGGCAGAGAATCACTTCGATCTGCTTTCTCTGCGGCAACTCGTCACGGGGGTGACAGAGGCCGAAGTGAACAATTTCCGTGCGCTGTGTCCCGAGAATCCTGGTTCTGAGGCGGCCCATGAGGAAACCGGGGTCTTTCCGGATTCGTTCGTTTGCATGCAGCCGTATTGGTTCCCCACGGTTCTCGCGGATGGGACGGTCGTGGCCTGCGAGCAGGACTTCAATGGCACCGAGCCTCTGGGACGAATAGGGGGGGGCCGGACCTTTTCAGACGTTTGGTGCAGTTCTGGTGCGACCGGGGTGAGGAAGAAACTTCGCGACCATCCCGAGAGTGCTTCATTTTGCCGTGCCTGCACGGCCTGCGACAGGACGACCACGGATGCCAGTCTGAAGGCATTTTGGCTGAACGGCGAAACCGGGAGGCCGGTGAGTCCTGGGGGGTGACCACGATGCCTTACCCGAATCGGGCGATCAAGCTAGGGTTGATTGGCTGCGGCCGTGGAACCATGGTTCACCACCTGCCGGCCCTGGCTCGCCTCGACGCCTTCAAGGTCGAAGCCGTGGCTGATCTAAATCCATCGCGTCTCGAGATGGCGGCCACACGTTTCGGGGCGAACCAGGCCTTCTCTGACTACCGGGAGTTACTCCGCCAGAAGGAAATAGAAGCGGTCCTCGTCGCGACGCCGACGGCGAGTCATGCCGAGATCGGGGTGGCCGCCTTCGAGGAAGGGAAACATGCGGTCCTCGAGAAACCGCTGGCCTTGACGGCTCATGAGTGCGATCAGCTGATCGACGGGGCCGCCCGCTCTTCGAGGATTGCGCTCGTTGCCTTCAACTCCCGCTGGCACCGGCTTGTGCCGCGGGCCCGTGAGTTGATTCGGGAGGGAGTCATCGGACAGCCGGTGGCCGTCCAAAGTACTTACACGCACAGCCACTCTGGCGAAGGTGCCCAGGAGTGGCACAAGTCACGCTCCCTGGGCGGGGGAGTTCTCTTCAACGATGGCGTACACCACTTCGACCTCTGGAGGTACCTGCTTGGAACCGTCGTAAGGGACGTGTCGGCGTTCAGCTTGAATAGCGCGCATTTTGAAGATGACACCTGCTCGCTGACGGCCCGCATGGAAAACGGGATTCTGGCATCGGCGCTCTTCTCTTTCAGCACGAGCGCCAACAGCGAGCTTCAGATATTCGGCGAAAGAGGCCGGCTGCTGCTCTCGCTCTACAGGTTTGATGGTCTCGAGTTCTATCCCAGCTCATCGCTTCCAGGGGGGCTCGGGACCAGGCTCGTCATGGCCAGACAGTCCCTCAAGGCTCTGCCACAAGCTATTGCCGACCTGAGGCGGGGAGGTTCTTTTGGGGCAACCTACGAGGGCATGTGGAGGCACTTTGGCGGGTGCATCCGGGATGGGCTTCCTGTTGGCTGTACCCTGGAGGATGGGAAGAAGGCCGTTGAAGTCGCGCTGGCCGCGCTGAAGTCCGTGGAGACGGGGTCCGCTTCCCGGCTCACGGCATGAACTCTCTCATGTTGCAGGCTCAGGACTGATCCCGGCGGCATGGTCCCCCCAGTCTCGTCCGCTTGGATGTTTTGCTCGGGGAGTGCCGGCGGTCACGCCGCCCGACTCCTTCGAACCCGCTCGAGAACATACCCCGCCGCGTTGGCAACCTGTTGGAAAAAGAGAAGAAACATCATCTGAAGTCTCTGCATTCCCCGGTAGGCGCGAATGGGCGCGAGGAACAGGCTTCGGTAGAAGCACGGATCTGGCCGCAAGGGGGATCCGCCTTCTCGAACGCGGACGCGGTAGAAGTGAAACGCTCCCTGGCCGTACTGGAAGTGCTGCCGCCACAAACCCAGCATCGTCAGTTCGTGGGCGTGAAAAGTTACGCTCTGGGGAGCGTAGGTCATGCCGAGTCCGCGCATCCGGAAGCGTTCACAGAGGTCACGGTCCTCGGCGGTACGGAAATCTGGGGAGAAGCCCCCGATTTCGAGGAACCGGTCTCTCGGCACAGCCATGTGATTTGAGGCGAAAAAGAAAGCGTTTTTCGGGTCCGAGTTGTAATGGGCGTAGACAGCGTCAAGGACGAGCTGACTCAGTGCGGAGTAAGGGTTTCTTGGGAGTGCGTTTTCTGTTCGGCCTCCAATCAACCGGTTGGGGCTGATTCTCAGCGCCTCCCCGAGGTTCTCGAGCCACTCGGGAGGCGGGAGGCAATCATCGTCGGTGAAAACCAGGAACTGTCCCCGAGCTAGACCCGCGCCGGCGTTGCGGGCCTGTGCGGGGCCCTTGTTCTCTGACTGAATCAGAAGGCTGAGCGAGAGACGGTCCTTGAACTCCGCGGTGAGATCCTCGAGCGGAACCTGGCCGCCGTCATCCACGATGATGATTTCGAACAGGTCACGATTGATCGTTTGCCTCGAAAGGGCTTCGAGGCACTTTCGAAGCTGCGCCGGCCGCTTGTAGGTTGGGATGATCACGGAAAGCTGAAGCATCTAAAAGCCCGTACGCCCATTCTGGCACTCGGGGAAGCGTTGGACGAGGGAATGGTTTGGCTGTTTGCAGGTCCGGCCGGTCCGGAATTTCTGGTCCGGCGCTTTTCCCCGTGCAAGAATGCTCAAGCGCCGTTGATGTCAACCGAGAACTGTCTGACGATCGAGAGGTCCAGCGGATTGAGCCAGCGCCTTGCTTTCAGGGGAAGGCTGGATGTCGAAACGGTGCCGGGTGTCTGGGCGGAGCTTCATGCGCGTCTTGGGGACGAGCCGGGGGAACTCACTCTCGACGTTCGAAACGTGACTTACTGCGACATGGCAGGGGCTGTCCTTCTCTCTCGGGTGGCCGGAGGCGATTTCGGCCGGTCGCGGACGGTCTCCTGGCTCGGCCTGAGTCCCGACCTGGAGCGGCTGCTCGGTGTCATTCCTAGCCGCGAGAGAGCGGCCGAACTCTTGATGAAGAAGTCACGGGGCGGGAATTTTCTCGAACAATTTGGAGAGAAGGCTGCCGGTGTTTTTCGTGACATCCATCAGGAGACAGCCTTTCTGGGCCACGTACTTTCCGCCTTCGCCACGGCTCTTTCCAGAAGGCGGCTCATGCGGTGGCGCGAGGTCTTCGCGGTGGCGAATGCGGCTGGGGTCAATGGCCTTCCGATCGTGCTACTGATCAACTTCCTGATCGGTCTGATCATCGCCTTCATCGGGAGCCACGTTTTGGAGCAGTTTGGAGCGCAGATTTTCGTTGCCGACGCTATTGGCATCATCATGATTCGCGAACTCGGTCCTATCATGACGGCGATTCTCGTCGCCGGACGTTCCGGATCTGCGTTTGCAGCGGAGATCGGGACTATGAAGGTCAACGAGGAACTGGATGCGCTCGAGACGATGGGGCTCGACCCCGTGCGGTTTCTCGTTGTCCAGCGTGTTCTCGCCGGCACGCTCATGACGCCGGTTCTCTGCCTTCATGGAATGGTCGCCGGGGTCATGGCCGGCCTCCTTCAGATGCGTCTCACGGGGTTTCCTCTCGCCATCTGCACGAACAGACTCGCATCGGCGGTGGGGTATGGCGATGTCCTGCTGGGGGCTTTCAAGGGCTTACTCTTCGGGTTTCTCGTTTCGGCCATTGGGTGTCTGAGGGGGTTGCAGACGCGGAAGGGGCCCAGCGCGGTCGGCGAGTCCGCCACGCGCGCAGTGGTCGCGGGTATTTTTCTCATCATCCTGGCAGACGCGGTCCTTGCCGTCGTCACGACCGTTTTGGGGATATGAACATCGCTTGTAAGCCTGCCGTCACGGTCCGGGACGTTTCCGCCGGTTATGGAGACGTGATTGTCATGCGCGACATCTCGTTCACGGTTCGCCGGGGCGAGGTCTTCGGTATTCTTGGCGGTTCAGGCTCGGGGAAGAGCACACTGCTCAAGGCGATGATTGGTCTCGTCAAGCCGGCTTCTGGAGAGATCGAGATCGAGGGCGAGAGTATCGTTACGGCAAGGGGTTCGGACCGGTTGCGGCTTCTCAGACGCTTTGGCGTCGCCTACCAGGGCGGGGCGCTCTTTGGCTCGATGACCGTGCTCGAGAACGTAAGGGTGCCGCTCGATGAGTTCACTCTTCTGCCGAACGCGGCCAAGGATGCGATTGCCCTGGCCAAGCTTGGCCTTGTCGGCCTGGAAACCGCGGCGCTCAAGATGCCTTCAGAACTCTCGGGAGGAATGCTCAAGCGAGCGGCGCTAGCGAGAGCAATGGCACTGGATCCGGGTATCGTTTTTCTGGATGAACCGTCAGCGGGGCTCGACCCGGTCACCGCCGCGGATCTCGACGAACTCATCCGGGGCCTGACCCAAAACCTCGGAATCACCTTCGTGATCGTGACCCACGAATTGGCCAGCATCTTTTCGGTCATCGAGCGCGTGGTCGTCCTGGATGGGAGAGCCAGAACGATTGTCGCCGAGGGGAATCCCTGGGAGTTGAAGGCGGGTTCGAGTAATCCGTGGGTGAGACAGCTTCTGAAGCGGGAAGCCTCTTCGAGAGCTGCTCAAACCTCGGAGGGAGGAATATGAGTTCCACCCCATCCTATTTCCGTGTGGGGCTCTTTACCCTGACGGGAGCCGTCATCCTGACAGCTTCGCTGATCGCGTTCGGGCTTCGAGGTGCTTTTGAGGAGAAGCTGAAGTTCGAGACGGCAATCCCGGGAGACGTGGAGGGTCTCGCCGTTGGGTCAACGGTTTCCTTCAGGGGGGTGCCAGTTGGCGAGGTCAAGCAGATCGATTTCGCCTGGAACGTCTACCCCCGGACGGAGTCCAGCACAATCATCGTGAGATTCGACGTGAGGAACAACATTCTGCCCTTCAAGGAGACCGAGAGGGTTCATCAGACTGTCGAACTCGCCGTCGTGCGCGGGCTCCGGGCGCGCGTTCAAGCTCAGGGAGTGACGGGAACCAGCATCCTGGCGATTGACAGCACTGATCCGAAGAAGACACCTCCCGTGAAGATCGACTTCGAACCGCGCGATCTCTACGTTCCAGCGGCACCCACGCAGCTCAGTCAAATTCTCTCCTCGCTCGAGAACACTCTTGCCAAGCTCGAGAGGATCGAGGTTCAGCCTTCACTCGACCGGATCGAGAAGCTTCTGGAGACGGCGGAGAACGTGGTTGCGGGGGCGCGCAGCATCCAGTTTCCGAAGATCGACGAGAAAGTCCAGGCTATTCTGGGTGAAGTCCTGGCGTCGTCCAGGAAGCTCTCTGTCACGATGGACTTGGTACAGGAGGAAGTCAGGAATCTCGATCTTGTCGAAACTCGGCAGGAGATCACAGTTCTGGTCCGGGACGTGCAGGAGACGAACAGGAGGCTGCAGGCGCTCCTCGACCACTCCAGAAGGATCGACCCGGAGAACATCAACGAAGCTCTTGCCGGTGTACGTCGTGCCGCCGAGAGTCTGGATAGGCTCCTTGCCGAAATCAAGGCGTATCCAGCCGGGGCGGTCCTTGGTGAGCCGCCGGCCCCTGCGCGGAGCATCGAGAAGAAGAAAAGGTAGGGGAGGAGAACGAAGTGAACGCTGGCTTGGTCCGTTGTGTGGTTCTCGTCGTGAGCGGGGTCGCTGTCCTGTCTCTTGCGGCCTGTCTCTCGAGACCGGCTCTTTACCGTGAGACCTTTGCGATAGAGGGGCCCGCTGAGATTCGGCCGGGGGGTGCGACCGGTCCTTTCCTGATTCTCCAGCACGTGACGGTTTCGCCGCTGTTTCAGGGACCGAACTTCGTGTACAGAACAGGCGAGCACCAGTTCGAGCGCGATCCCTATGCCAGTTTCCTCGTGGGCCCGGAAGAGATGCTCCGGTACGCGGTTGAGGACTACTTGCGGAATCTAGGTCTTTTCAGCTGGGTGGGAAGCACCCCCGGTGGGAGGAGCGAAGCGCTCTACGCGCGAATCCGGATTCTCGAATTGGCCGGGGACTTCACGATCCCGTCATCGCCCAGGGCCACACTGGAACTGCAGTGCAGTCTTTTCGCGGACCGGGACCTCTCAGGTCCGCCGCTTCTGGACAGGATTTATCACAAGAGCATCCCCATTCTGGAACGGAGAGCATCCTCCGTTGCTGAGGGCTGGAACGAGGCGCTTCGGCAGATCATGGAGGAACTGGGGAAGGAGTTGGCGGTCATCGTTCAGCAGGGAACCCAGGGACAGACAATATTCTTTGGAGGGACAGACAAATTTTCTGGAGATGCTGTAAACTCTGAGCATGAGACGGGCGCGAGCGTTTCCGGTCGAAGGCTCCCAGACCGGGTTCTTTCACTGCATCTCCAGGGTTGTCGACCGCAGGTTCATCATGGGCGACCCGGAAAAGGAGACCTTCCGCAAGATACTCCGGCAATGCGAGATCTTCTACGGCCTGAGGGTCTTCACATACTGCATCATGTCGAACCATTTCCACGTGTTGGTGGAGGTTTCCGAACCTCGAGAATTGACCGAGGAAGAGGTTGTTACCTGCATTGCGGCTCTTTACCCGGCAAAGTTCGTCATCGGTCTGTGCCGCGAACTCGCCTCTTTTCGTGAGGCGGGGCAGGAGGAGCGGGCTCAAGCACTGCTCGCCTCCTTCACGCGCCGGATGTTCAGTCTTTCAAATTTCATGAAGTCGCTCAAACAGCGCTTCAGCAGTTACTACAATCGGAATCATCAGCGATCTGGGACCCTGTGGGAGGAGCGCTTCAGAAGCGTCATCGTGGAGGGAGAAGAGACCACCCTCATGACCATGGCCCTCTACATTGACCTAAACCCGATCCGAGCAGGCATTGTGAGCGACCCGGCCGGATACCGGTTCTGCGGGTACGCGGAGGCTGTGGGCGGGGGAGAACGTGCCCAGGAAGGGATTCGCTGCTTGATGACTCGCAAGCCCGAGTCGTGGCGGATCGCGCAGGCAGAGTACCGGCGGCTTCTCTACGGGACGGGAGAAGGGACATCTGTTCGCCAGGGCTTCACGAGAGACGAAGTGTCCAACGTGGAGGCCCGACAGGGCGAGCTTCCGGTCGGGGCGGTGCTTCGCCACCGGATCCGGTATCTTTCCGAAGGAGTCATCGTCGGAAGTCGAACCTTCATCGAAAGCTGGCTGACGGGAAACCGCTGGCGATTTGGCGAACGGTCCCTGTCCGGGGGCTCTACGATGCGGCTACCAGCTGTCTCAGATCTCTGCCTTTCCTGTTCAGTCCACACATGAAAAGGACAGGTAGCGAGACAGGCAGTTGCCTCGGGAGCGGAAATCGCCTTTAAGATGATGCTCAGCGGAGCTGTCACATGCTTATGATCGAGGCGCTGACCAAGCGCTACCCAAACGGAACACTGGCTCTGGATGGGGTCTCGCTGGAGGTCAGAGAGGGTGTCCTGGGACTTCTGGGTCCAAATGGAGCGGGGAAGACGACTTTGATGTCGATCCTGGCCACGATCTCGAAACCAACCTCGGGGACGTTTACCTGGAACGGATCCGACGGCACGAAGAACCCGCTCGCCGTCCGGAGAGTCCTTGGGTTTCTTCCGCAGGATTTTGGCATCTACGAAAAGCTGACGGCGCGAGAGTTCCTTCTCTATCTTGGACGGCTCAAGGGGTTGACAGGGCCCTCTCTGGCGAAGCGCGTGGATGAACTCATCGATCTCGTGAACCTGCGGGCGGCCGCCGGTCGGAGATTGGGCGGGTTTTCGGGCGGGATGAGGCAGCGCGCTGGCATCGCACAGGCTCTTCTGGGAGACCCGAAGCTTGTGATCGTGGACGAGCCAACCGTGGGGCTCGACCCAGAGGAGCGCGTTCGGTTTCGTAATCTCCTCTCAGAAATCGCCCACGGCCGTGTTGTCATCCTCTCTACCCACATTGTCTCGGATGTCGAGGCGGTCGCTTCGCGCATCGCCATTCTGGGCTCCGGCCGTCTCGTCAAAGAGGCGACTCCTGAGGAGATGCTGCGCGAAGTCACGGGCTGTGTTTTTAAGGCGGTTGTCCCGTCCGCACATCTGGCCCACGCTCAGCAACAGGTGCCCGTGTCGGGGCTCGTGCGCCGCGCCGAAGGGGTGCACGTGCGCTATGTGGCAAATGAGCCCGTTCTGCCGGGATCCGAGATGGTGGAGCCTGCCCTCGAGGACGCCTACCTGTTTTTCTCGAAAGGACACGTCCAGTGAGCAGGCTTGCCGAAACGGTCAGCCTCCTTTTCGCGCAAGTGGGCGCGGAGACCAAAATGAGGCTAAGGTCGGCTGGAACGCTCGTCACAATCTTGGCCGTGATGGCTGGCAGCTACGCGTGGCTTCCGTCCCCGAACCCATACTCAGCCGCGTTGACTTGGGGTCCCGAGAACGGCCCGCTGGTCACGGGCATCTACAACTCTGCGTATGTGGGGACGGCGTCTGCCCTGCTGGTGACAACCATCCTCCCGTTTCTCGGGTTCTATCTCGTCGCAGGATCCGTCTCACGCGACAGGCGCAGCGGAGCCGGGGCGATCCTCGCCGCAAGTCCCCTTTCGACCTTCGTGTATCTGACGGGAAAGGTTATCGCCCACACCGCGTATCTCCACGTGGTTGCGGCTAGCTCGTTCCTCTCAGGACTCGTCATCCTCCTCCGGTTCCGTGAGGGGAGCCTCGAGCCCCTCCCCTTTATCCTTCCCTGGGTTCTGCTGGTGCCTCCGGCCCTTCTCATCACCTCCTCGATAGCTGTTTTTTTTGATGTGACTCCGGGACTCCGGTCCAGAGGGGGGCTCGTCATTTGGTTTTTCGTCTGGGCCATTGGCCTCTTGATCATCCCGATGATGCACATCGAGGAGAAGCGGCCGGGCCTCCCCGTTTACGACCCGACCGGATTCGCGTGGTTTGCCTCGGTACTGGGGGAGGCGACGGGGGAGGAGATCCACAACCTTTCGATCGGATATACCGCTCGCGAGCACCTGACGCGGATCGTCTGGGATGGCCTGCCGCTGACAGCGCGCATCGTCGCTGCCCGGCTCGCAAACGCCCTCTGGGCTTTCATTCCCCTCGCATGCGCCATGCTGATTTTCGACCGGTTTGATCCGGGCCGCCGGGGGGGGCGGTTGAGACTCTGGCGGCGAGTCCAGCGCGAGGGGCTTGTCCTTGAAGAGGACACCGCTGCCTCCCCCGGCGGATTGCAGCCCGCGGTCTCTCCCCTGGCCCTTTCTGGGGTGGAATTAGAGGACAATTGGTGGGCCCCGTATCTGGCAGAGGCCCGGCTCATCTGGGCCGGAAGCACAGTACTCCGCTGGGCCGTGCTGGCAGCCGCCATAGTGGCCGCCGCCCCCGGACAGGCGGCCAAAGCCGGGGCGGCCGCGCTCCTAATCCTTCTCGCGCCCTTCCTTTCCGAGGCTTCTGCCCGTGAGCAGCTGGCAGGGACGGAGGACCTCGTCTTCGCACTGCCTCTCATCCCGCGCTCTGTCGCTCTGTGGAAAGCCACTTCGATCAGTATGGCCGTTGTCACTTTCGGGTTCCCCATGATACTTCGTGCCACGGCCGGCTCCATGGCCGGCGGGCTGTGCGCACTCGTGGGGCTCGGTTTCCTGTCCGTTTGGGCGGCCGCGGCCGGTCTTCTGACCGGAGGAGGAAAGCTCTTCACGGGGTCGCTGATGATCCTCTGGTACGGCGGGCTGAACGGCGCGGAGTTCCTAGACTTTTGCGGGACTCTCACGGGCAAGCCCTCGATCTTGCGGAGTGGGATCTATCTCCTCCTGGCGTTGATGGCGCTACTCGCCGCGGAGTTGCGGCAGCGCAGGATGGTGGCGACGGGGCGGTAACCGATCGCGGGAAGGGAATTGTCCTTCCTCTTGATAACCCCCATGAGTCTATCTGAATTGACTTACCCTGTCCCCTTTCTAAAATAACCTGTCCCTCTTCATGCACGGAGGCTCTCCGCAGTAAACTCAGAATCATGACGTCACAAGCCCCCAGGCGGGGAAGCTGCTTCGATTGCGGTGAGGCGGTGCCGGTACAGGCGCGGATCTGTCCTTTTTGTAGGGCCGGGTTGCTTGTCGACATCCTGCTTACCAGCATCCCTGAAGACCGGAAGGCCCGGTACGAGCTGGCCAAGGTGATCGCTGCCATGGGGCCGCCCTTCCCGCCGGTCGCCGGGATTCTGAAGCTGATGGGGACGCCGGGTATCCCCATGGCCGGGGGCGTGACCCGGGAAGAGGGAGAAGCACTCCAGGCGAGTCTGGAGAATCTGTCTTGCCCGAGTGTTCTCGTCAGGCGGAAAGAGAGGCCTGTCCAGAGCTTCTTTTCGGAACTCGCCGAGGAACACGGCCGTCACCCGTGGCTCCTTCCTGCCATCATCACGGCATGTCTCCTGCTCGTTGCGGGCGCGTTTCTCGCCAGAAGAAAGAGCGTGGGGCAGCCGGAGCCAGCGGTGGCCGCGACCAGCCCGGTGGTGGTGAAAATGCAACAGATGGGATCTGGTGAACTCGCTGACCTGGCCGCGAGCGTTCTCGATTCCGTCGTTTCGCTCCGAACCAGCAACTCGGCCGGAGCGGGGTTCTTTGTCGAGCCCAGCCTCGTCCTCACAAATTTCCATGTCATCGGCTCTTCGGGGTCCAGTCTCGAGGTTACCGTCAGGGACAGAGAGAAGGTGCACGGAAAAGTGGTCCGCTCGGATGAATGGCTCGATATCGCTCTCGTCGACGTCTCACCGGCGAAGGGGACACCGCTCCGTCTGGGGGACGCGCTCGCGGTACGAACCGGCGACCGCGTTTTCGCATTTGGCAGTCCGTACGGTCTCTCGTTCAGTCTGGCACCGGCCACTGTGAGCAACACCGAGCGCGGGGTTTTGGGAGCGGTCTACTTGCAGATCGACGGGAACATCAACCCGGGCAACAGTGGCGGGCCACTTGTCGACACGAAGGGCCGGGCCGTCGGAATCGTCTCGTTGAAGCTCCTCGGGGCTGAGGGGATCGCGCTGGCACTGCCTGTGAACTATCTCTACGAGGCAGATTCGCCCTGGCTGAAGCCGCCGTCCCCGGCTCCCAGCGTTGAGAAGTGGATGGCGTTGCGGAGCCGGGTGGAGGACGAAGACCGGAGTGCCGCGTTCGATGCCCGCGTCTCGACGGAAGCGCCGGCGCTGGCGGGCATCGCCCTGCGGCCGGACGGAACGGGGCTAGCCATGGTGCTGCGTCAATCCCAGAGTCCACCTCCTTCGGAGGAGTTCCGCTTTCACATGGATAAAGGAGACGGGACTTTCTGCAGTGTGAAGGGGGCGGCCTCCGCCTGGAGCCAGGTTGCCTCGGGATCTGAAATGCTCGAGGATCTGCGGAATACACGGGCCGCCATGTGGCTCGAGAAACACGGCCTGGCAAAAAGCGTTTACGCATCCAGGGTCCCTGTGGACTTCAGAAGCTGTGCCGGTCCTGATGTGGCCCGCAAATCTCTGATCATCCTCGAAGGCGGCGCCGAGGGCGCGGATCGCATTAACGCTTCGGCTGACTGAACGGACCCGGGGTCTTTCGTCCTGGTGGAGAGAAGAAATACCACGGGCCGCATTCATGGTCTCGGCCTCTAATCCTTTGCCTCTAATCCTTTTGCTGTCCGGGTGCGGCCCGCAGCAGGACCTCCTCTTGAATTCCGCATCTGTCCGCTTGACCAGTCGATGGACTCTCTAGCATCAGGCGAAGAGCCTCCCGTTCCATGCGTTTCTGTTCGGCGAGGTCCGAGAAAGTCCCGACATAGTGCGTCACCTTATCCAAGGCGTCCCGGACCGTGTTGATCACGAGCCACTCTGGATAGACTTCACCGTTCTTCCGGCGATTCCAGATCTCCCCACGCCACTGTCCGGATGAATGTATGGAATCCCACATTTCCTTGTAAAATCCGGGGCCGTGCCGGCCCGAGCGAAGCACTCTTGGCGTTCGGCCAAGAACCTCCTCGGGCGTGAACCCTGAAATCCGCGTAAACGCTTTGTTGACTCGCAGAATCCTCTGATCCGCACCTGTCACAATGATCCCGTCGAGATTCTCCTCGAACACGGATGCTGCCAGCAGCAAGGCCTCTTCGGCAATTCTGCGGTCAGTGGCGTTCCGCCCGAGCAGGACAACTCCCCGGCACTCGTCCCTGGGCCCTCTTAACGGCACGCGGCTGGCTTCGAAGTAGCGGTAGAGACCGCCAGGATCGACGATGAGGTCAACGGAGTCATAGCGGCTGCCTTTTTCCCGTGCCAGACGGTCACTTTCGGCCAGGGCCTCGAAGGTCTCTCGTTGGCGGGGGAGAAGGGTGGCAAGCTGTTCGTCCGTGCGTCCGCGCCAGTCAACTGCTGCAAGGCCCAAAAGGTCAATCGCGGCCCGATTTGCCATTTGCCAGCGAAAAGAGGCGTCCTTCAAGATGACAGCATCCGGAAGTGCTTCGATAAGAGTTGTGAGCCGGTCCGAGGTCTCCTGCAGCTTCATTGAAATGGCGCGCCGGGCGGTGATGTCGATGGCGGAGCTGATGTGACCAAGAAAAATCCGGCTCGGAGAGTGGAGGGGGTTGCCCCAGAGCGCGATCCAGCGGTACTCCCCATCTGCCCGCAGCAACTGGACATCAATGGCGAATGCGGTTTGATTAGCAGATGCTTCCCTCAACGCCTTCACATACCGGCCACGGTCGTCTGGATGCACGCTGGCCGAGAGGGGCACTCCGGCAAGGGTTTCTTCCGCTGAGCCGGTAAATTCCAGGACTCCACGGTTTCCATAAGTGATCAAGCCAGCGGGATCCGTGATGAGAATCATGACTGGCGCCGCATCGGCAACCGCTCGGAAGCGTTCGTCGCTATTCCAGATTCCCTCCGCGATGGCCTGTGTCTGCATTTGCTCCCCGCGTTGACCAGCCTTGTCCCAGGGAAGTATAGTGACTTTGTCCTATGCTGGAGACTCTCGGGCCAGGCATTGAGGCAAACGTTTCGGCCGGGGCCGAAACACGTGGTGTTCGATCTCAGTTTACGACTGCCGGCTTCGCCCCCGTGCTGGACGCCCTGCCAATCGGGGTGCTTCTCGTGGGAGAGGGCGAGAGAATCCTCCACGCGACGCCTCGCGCCCTCGGCATCCTCGGGACAGCTCTTCCGGATCTGAAGGGGAAGTGTCTCGACAAAGTCCTGGCCTCGCTCTCGGAACTCCGCGCGCGCCCGACGGATGAAAGCTCGGCTGGCCAGCGGTTCGCTCTCAGAAACAAAAAGGGAAGCGTCATCGGTTTTCGGATCGGAGAAATTGACCCCGCCGTGATCGCGTGCGGCGGGCCCGCTTTCGTCATCGTTTTTCAGGACATCACAGAGGTGGAGCGGCTCCGGGAGGAAAGAAACCGGCTGCTTAGGCTCGCCGCGGTCGGTGAGAGCCTCCCGGCTGTCTTGCACGAGATCCGGAATCCCCTCGCCGCCATCACGACAGCGGTTGAAGTGCTCCTCGAGGAAGTGAACGAGGCCTATTTCCATCGCGAACTCTCCGCCATCCTCGGGGAAGTTCGCCGCATCAAGCTTGCCCTGGAGGGGATCGGGATCTTCCGGCAGGAAGTGCACAGCATGAAGCGGTCAGCGATTGACAGGGCAATCCGGGAGGCTTTCCTTGTCATCGAGCCGCAGATGAAAGCCAAAGGTATCCGTGGCAGGTTACGTGTTCCGGATCTCCCTCTCTTGCCCCTCGACTCCGCGGTCCTCCGGGCCTTCCTTTTCAACCTGGTGACGAACGCGATCCATGCTTGCGACTCGGGCGACACGATCGATGTTTCGCTTTCGATACAAGGGAACACGAGCCTGGAATTCGTCGTGACGGACTCTGGTTCAGGAATGACCCCCGATGTTCTTGCCCGGTGCAAGGAGCTTTTTTTTACGACGAAATCCAATGGCAGCGGTATCGGACTCGCCCTTTGCGCGAGCGTTGCCGAGAGCGTGGGAGGCCAGGTCTTGATAACTTCGGCTCCTGGCGCCGGAACCAGTGTGAGAGTTGTCCTCCCGCTTGTTTCCACTCGCCCGGCCGTTCCCTGACCCCTCGGCAGGGGCTTGAAAGGAGCATCTGATGTCCCGAATCGACGAACTGAACAAAATCCTGCGGTCCCTGCAGGCGGGGACGCCGGATATCGAAGCCGCGGCGCTGATTTCCGAGGACGGACTCGTGATCGCAAGCGTTTTGCCGCAGCAACTCGAGGAAATCAGGATCGCCGGCATGAGCGCGACCCTCTTGAGTCTGGGGACGAGAGCCTCGGCCGAACTGGGACGAGGAAATCTCAAACAGGTGATCATTCGGGGTGATAGGGGCTACATCGTCATGATCAACGCTTCTCCCGGTACCCTGTTGCTCTCCCTCTCCACGCAGGATGCCCGGCTCGGACTCATCTTCCTCGAGATGGAACGGGCAGCGGCCAGTATCAAGAACATCTTTTAGAAGCAGGGAGAGGGCTATACGCCCGAAACAAGCCGCCTGAACCGGCTGGGAGGAACTCCATATGTCATCCCTGGCGTCGACAGTGCTTTTCGAGAGTTCGAATCACAAGAATGTGCTCTTGCCGGAATTTGGACGCGGTCTTGCCGTGCAGGCAAACCAGCACCTCATCATGCACGGGCAGGCCGGCATCATCTTGGATCCGGGCGGTCACAAGGTCTACGGAAAGGCCAGTTCCGAGTGCATGTTCCAACTCGGGACCAGGAAGATGAAGTACATCTTCTTCTCCCATCAAGATCCCGACATCATTGCGGCGGCCAACGGCTGGCTCATGACAACCGACGCGGAAGCGTATATCTCAGCGCTGTGGCTCCGGTTCGTGCCCCATTTCGGACTGGACGAACTGGTGTCGCACCGGTTGAAGCCGATTCCAGACGAAGGTTTGACCCTCGATCTCGACGGTGCAAAACTCATGCTGCTTCCGGCGCATTTCTTGCATTCGGAGGGGAACTTCCAAGTCTACGACCCCGTGTCGAAGATTCTCTATACCGGTGACCTCGGGGCTTCCCTGGGGATGGAATACCGGGAGGTGCCGGACTTCGATGCTCACCTGAAGTACATGGAGGGTTTCCACCGGCGCTACATGGTGTCCCGCTCGGTCCTGAAGGCCTGGGCGTCGATGGTTCGCCAGCTCGAAATCGAGATCATTGCCCCGCAGCATGGTGCCCTTTTCAGAGGGAAGGCGATGTGTGGCCAGCTTCTCTCGTGGCTCGAGGACCTGGAGTGTGGAATCGATTTGATGCTCGACGCCTACCGCCTGCCGGCGGCCTGAGAGTCGTGTGAAGCGAGTTTTGATCATTGAGGATGAGCCGACCTTGAGGTCATCAATGGCCCGGGGTTTGTCACGCCTGCAAGATGTAAGCATCGCCGATGCCGCCACCCTGGAAGCCGCGCTCGGATTGATCGATGATGCTCCTCCGCAGCTGATCCTCTCTGACATCGATCTGCCGGGTCGATCCGGCCTGGAACTCCTCGGAGAGCTGGGACGCCGAAACCTCAAGATCCCGGTCGTGTTCATTTCCGCGTATCTCAAGGCTTATGGTCCACAGATTCCAAGACACGCCGGGGTCGAGGTGCGTGAGAAACCGGTGAGCCTCGAGGAACTGCGCAAGATTGTTCTGACCAAAACAGGGGAGACCGGACCGGAACTGGATGCGGCCCCTTTCGGCGTGGCGGACTACCTCCAGCTGGCCTGCCTCGGGCACAGGACAGTGGTGATCGAGGTCAAGCATCCGTCTGGCGGCGATGTGATCGTGGCGGATGGGGTGCTCTGGTCAGCCCGGGACACCCTCGGTAAAGGTGTGGAGGCGTTCCACCGTCTCGTCCGGTGTCCGGGAGGCACGGTGGAGTGTCACGCTTACCGGGGAGATCCGGGACCGAGAGATCTCTTCGGAGGCTGGGAAGAGCTGCTGCTCGAGGCCGCCCGGCTTGAGGACGAACAAAGGGAGCGGGAGGCTGGCAGCCAAATCCACGAGTTTGGTCAAGTGCAGGTCGAAGCCTTTCCAGAACCTGCCGTGGCCCAGCGCTTCGAGGACATCTGGGAAGAGGGGGTCATGGCTCTTCTGGCGAAAGACTACAAGGGAGCTGTCCGGGCCTTCATCAAGGCTGGCGAACTTCGGCCGGACGATGGGCGGGTGCACGCGAACCTCGAACGGCTGAAGGCGATGGGCCACGTCCCAGGCTGATGAAGTAACCTCCGCGCTACGAAGGAGGTTCGCCAGATGTCTTCCGCTGCTGCTGCGTCCTACGATTCCGTGCCCTATGAAGGGGCCGCTCAGGGGTACACACATCCCGAGGCCCTTGCGATTGCTGGCGCGCTTCGCGGCGTGACTCCCAAAGACGTGGAAACGTGCAAGGTTCTCGAAATCGGGAGCGCGCTAGGAGGGAACCTGATCCCGATGGCGCTCACGCTTCCTCGAGCGACATTCGTTGGAGTCGATGTCTCGGAACGGCAGGTTGCGGAAGGAAACGCCCGAGTCCGGGCTCTTGGCCTCTCCAATGTGGAATTTCTGGAGAAAGACGTCACGCAGATAAACGAGAGTTTTGGGCAGTTTGACTACATCATCTGCCACGGAGTGTTTTCCTGGGTACCCGACAAGGTGCGGGACTCCATCTTGGAGGTTCTCTCCCGCAACCTCGCGCCTTCGGGAATTGCCTACATGAGCTACAACGTTTTTCCGGGGTGGTTCCTCAAGTCTCTCGTCAGGAAGATGTTGTTGTTCCGTTTGCGAGGTGAGCCAGATCCGCAGTCGCGGGCCGGGGAGATTAGGGAGTTCCTTCAGGAATTGATGTCCCTCTTCGGAGCCGTCAAGAAGAGCCACTCGGACGTCGTCTCGAGCGTGATCAGAGATATCCTGGACTCACCGGCTCATTACTTGGTTCACGAGTATCTCGAGGAAGAGAACCAGCCTTATTACTTTCACGAAGTGGTCGAGAGGGCGGCCCGGCACGGCCTTCAGTATCTCTGCGAACAGAAGAATCCAAGTCTTCAGACTCTGGTCCCCAGGGACGTGTGGATTCGCCTCAAGAACCTCGCCAAGGACGAAGTGGAACTTGAGCAATATGGAGACTTCCTGCTCAATGGAACCTTCCGGCGAAGTCTTTTCTGCTCTTCCTCCTTGCCCCTTTCGGCCGAGCCGGCTGAGGAAGAGATCGAGAGGCTCATGGTCATAGCACGCTGCCGGCCCAAATCTCAGTCTCCCCAAGTCTCTGGATCCGAGCCAGAGACGTTCATCGGAAGAGACCGCCAGGTCATCTCAACAAACGACCCGTATGTCATTGCGGTGCTGACGGCGGCTTTCACGTACTGGCCCCGGGCGGTGTCCTTTCCGGAGTTGCTCTCCAGGGCGGGCCTCCTCTTTGGGAAAGACCTCCCGCGGGAGGATTTGGCGGCGAAATTCACCCAGGCCCTGGTGCAGTGTCATGGAGCCCGCCTCGTTCTGTTCCGCCTCTTCCAGCCAGGATTTGCCGCCCAGCCCGGTGTCCGGCCCGTGGCCACTCCGCTGGTGCGATTCCAGGCCGGCTTTTCCTCATCCGTCACGAATGTGCTTCACGAGTCGATTCCCGTGGGCGATTTGGACCGGTTCTTGCTTATCCATCTGGACGGAACCCGAACACGGGAAGAGTTGGCCGCGTCGCTTGAAGATGCTGTGTGCCGGGGAGACGTTGAGGTTGAAGGCGTGGCGCCAGAGGCGATTGGAAAGGAATTCAAGGAAGAGCTGCCAAGGTTCGTCGATCAGTGCATCCGGCGCATGGCGTCGCAGGCACTATTTGTTGCCTGACGGACCCGGTTTCCCCAGAGCAACGCGTCGAAACAAATTGCGCCTCCCCGGCGCCAAGGCGAATTCGCCCCGGGCTAGAAGAGCTTGAATGTGACCGTTACGGTCAGGTATACCGGCACGGGTCTGCCGTTGAATCTGGCTGGCTCGTAACGCCACATCGAAACGGCGCTGACGGCTGACAGGTCGAGAAGGGGATGGACCCCGCGAAGTACGCGGGTAGCTCCGACCGTGCCGTCCTTCGTGATCACGGCCTCTAGAATGACCGTCCCTTCAATCCGCGCCCGCCGGGCGGCTTCGGGGTAAGCCGGTTGCACGCGGCCGATTTCCACCGGTTCGCTCACGGCGCCCCCCGGGCGGACGATCTCGTCATGTCCGGTTTCGGGGCCGCCGGCGCCAGGGCCTCCTTCACCGATCCCCCCCAGTATTCCCTGGCGAGGTCCCCCTGTACCGCCTTCCAGTCCGCCGACCACCGTTGATTCCTCGTCAGCTGGCATGTCGGGAGCGTCTTCAGAATCCCGTACCGGCGGGGCCTGGGGGATCACCACAGGTGAGAATGTTTGCTCGATCGGCTTCGGCTGAACGTGGTCGCGGGGACTCTGAGCGGGTGCTGGCTTTGCCGCCGGTGCGGCCGGAGGCCCCGGGCTCAAGAACGCGAAGTTGATGGTGCGCGACGGCTCCGGCGGTTCCTGCATGGTCCAGACCGAGGCGGCAAAAGCCGAACCGAGAGCCACTGCGTGGAGTGCCAGTGAAAAAGGGACAGACAATATGCGGTGGCCCGCCTGGTTTGGCCGGGCGGACTCGATAAACGACGATTCAAACATCTTGTCCTCCTTGGGAGGCTCCGGAACCGTTGTTGTTAAAGACCTTCCGGGACGGAAAAAGTTCCCGGGTTTCCACTTGGGCATGGCAGCGGGTTTTGGGTCAGAATACCGGTCCCTATGGCTTCGGCTTCCCCTTTCACGGATGACGCCCTCCCTGCACGGCCAGAGGCAGAGAGGAGCCTCCTTGGTTCGGTCTTGATCGATGACGGACTCCTCCCGCGCGTGATGGAGTTCCTCGTCCCTGAAGATTTCTCGACTGAGAGCCATCGGCTCATCTACGAGGCCTGTCTGCGCCTGGCTGATCGCAAGGAAGGCGTTGATCTCGTCACCGTCAGACATGAACTGGAGCGAAACGGAAAGCTGTCTCGCGCAGGCGGGGAGTCTTATGTTGCCGGTCTCGTCGACCTCGTGCCAGATGTCGAAAATGTCGATTCCTACGCCCGCCTCATTCGTGAGGCCTCGCTCCGAAGACTCCTCATCCGGAGTTCGCGCCGGGCCATTCGCGAGGCCGTCGAGGCGCCGGATGCCACCGCCGTCCTGGAGGCCGCCCAGCAAGAACTCGTCGAGATCGCGAAGGGAACGATCCAGGGCGGATTCACTCAGCTCGGCGTCATCGCCGAGAAGAATGAAGAAGAGATTCAGAAGATTCATGGCCGCGGGACAATGCTCACCGGCCTCCCGACGGGTTTCTCTCGCATGAATTCGTACCTTCAGGGCCTCCAGAAAACCGACCTCCTCATCCTGGCCGCCCGGCCAGGCATGGGAAAGACGGCTTTTGCCCTCAACATCGCCACCCACTTGACGATGCACGAGCAACATGTGGTGGGCTTCTTTTCTCTGGAAATGTCCGCCGCCCAACTTGCGCTTCGCATCCAGTGTTCCGAAGCTCGCGTCAATCTGCAGAGGCTTCGGGAAGGCCGCCTGACGAAAGACGAGAAGAAAGTTCTGTTCCTGACGACGCAACAAATGCGAGAAGCGAAGTTCTTCATCGACGATACGCCCTCGATTTCGCTTCTCGAGATGAGGGCCCGGGCCTTGCAACTCAAACAGAGATGGGGCCTCGATATTCTCTTCGTCGATTACATTCAGATCATGGGCTCGCGCACCAAGTTCGAGAACAGAACGCAGGAGGTCGGTTCGTTTTCGCGGGGTCTCAAGGCCCTGGCAAAGGAACTTGATCTTCCCGTCGTGGCGCTCTCACAACTCTCGAGGCGGCCGGAGCAACGTGGATCCGCCGACAAGGAGCCCCAGCTCTCGGACCTTCGGGAATCAGGCTCGATCGAGCAAGATGCCGACGTCGTCATCTTTCTTTCGCGGCCCGAGTATTACGACAAAGATACGGACCAGAAGAACGTCTGCGACGTGGTCATTGCAAAACAACGAAATGGCCCCACCGGCCGTTTCAGCCTGGGTTGGGTCGGCGAATACACGCGTTTTTCCGACCTGGCTCCCTTCGAGGAAGGGCAACAGCCCTTCTAACAGAGTGGATAGGGTCCCCGTGCACCGTTTACGCCCCACACGCGCCGTCATCGATCTCGATGCCCTCGGCCGCAACTTCCATCGAGTTAAAAGAATCATCCCAGAGGGCTGCGAAGTCATGCCTGTCGTCAAGGCAGATGCCTACGGCCACGGAGCGGAGCCGGTCGCTCTCCGGCTCGAGCGCGAGGGAGCCAAATCCCTGGCCGTCGCCGTTGTGGAAGAGGCCGTCGAACTCCGGCGAGGGGGGGTGAGCTGCGAAATTCTCGTCATGGGCTGGATTGGCGAAGGCCAATACTGCGAACTCGCACGCTTTGGTCTCGTGGCCAACATCCACACGTTTGAGATGCTGGATGCGCTTTCGGCGTTTGCCCGGGGGCTCGGCGTGCAGCTGCCAATCCACATCAAACTCGACTCGGGCATGACGCGGCTCGGTTTTCTCCCTGGTCAGCTTTCCGAGCTTGTCGAGAAGTTGAGGTTCACCGCCCGGGAGATACGGGTCGAAGGAATTTTTCAGAACTTCGCCGCGGCTGATTCAGAGGATAGGGAACCAGCCCTTTCCCAGATCCACCAGTTTTCCGGGATGGTCAAGACTCTCTCGGACGCAGGATTCGGTCCGGGAGTCATCCACGTTTCCAATAGCGCGGGGACGCTGCGCACGCCCCATTGGCCAGAGAACCTTCCTCTCCCCGGACGCGTGCGCCCTGGCCTCATTCTCTATTCCCGCTTCGCGGGCCTCACAAACGGTGAGTTCGAGGATGTCATGTCCCTGACAACCGTTGTGGACCAGGTCAAGCGCGTGCCCGAGGGAGCCCGCGTCGGTTACGGGGGAACCTTCGTCACCCGGAGACCCTCTGTCCTGGGCATCCTGCCGGTTGGGTATGCAGATGGTTACCCGCGGTCGCTCTCCAGCCGCGGGCACGTACTTATTCGGGGCAAGCGCTGCCCGATCGCGGGGCGCGTCTCCATGGACCTCACAGCCGTGGACGTCACGGATCTTGGGGCCCTCCCGCTTTCGGGTGAGCCCGCCGTTCTTTTTGGCACGCAAGAAGGCGAACGATTGGGAGTCGAGGAGTTGGCTGAAGTCTCTGGCACCATTTCCTGGGAAATCCTCTGCGGGGTGGGACCTCGTGTTCCGCGCGTCATCATGGAGGATGGAAAACCCTCGCGCGTGGTCTCGCGCTTTTATCCAGACGGGGAGATCGCCTTCGATGGCGGTTTTTGAGTTCTTCGGACGCCTGGCCCTCACTCTATTCGAAGGAGTGGGCCGTTTTTTCGAGCTGCTCTTTCAGACATTTCTCGGTTTGGTGCGTCCTCCCTGGGACGTGCGCGCGATCGCCTTCCAGGTTATTCGCGTCGGTGTCGATTCGGTCCCCGTCGTTTTTCTCACAACTCTTTTCACGGGCGGGGTTATGGCGCTCCAGACATTTACTGGTTTTGCCCGGTTCAACGCCGAGGGGTTTGTCGGGTCCGTCGTCGCGCTCTCCATGCTCCGGGAACTCGCGCCGGTTCTGACGGGGCTCATGGTTGCCGGGCGCGCCGGAAGCGCCATGGCTGCCGAAATTGGCTCCATGCGTGTCTCGGAGCAAATCGATGCCTTGATTGCTTTCGCCACGGATCCCGTTCAGTACCTCTTCGTCCCGCGTGTTTTGGCCGGGATCATCGTCGTTCCCATGCTCGTCGTCATTGGTGATGCGATTGGTATTTTTGGGGGCTACCTCGTGGCGGTGAAAATCCTGGGCGCCAACCCGGTCGTCTATATCGACAACTCTTTTCAGTTCCTCCAGCCCAACGATCTCTGGTCGGGTCTGATCAAGGCTGCTGTTTTTGGCGGTCTTCTCACCCTCATCGGTTGCCAGCAGGGCTTTGACACGAAGGGCGGGGCCGAGGGCGTGGGCCGCTCGACCACGACGGCGGTTGTCATGGGTTCCCTCGCCATCCTGATCGCGGATTTCTTTCTGACGAAGGTGCTCTTCTAGCCATGAGGACGGAAGCGGGAGTGCCAACTCCTCCGCGGATCCGGCTGACGGGTCTCGAAAAGGCCTTCGGCCCGAAGACGGTTCTTTCCGGACTCAACCTCTCCATCGAAAGAGGAACCTCGATCGTGGTGCTCGGCAGGTCTGGAATGGGCAAGAGCGTCCTCCTCAAGCACATCGTCGGGCTTTTACAGCCGGATGCGGGGTCGGTGGAGATCGACGGGGAGGACCTCTGGAAAGCGGGAAAGAGGCGCCGGGACGAGATGCGAAGGCGATTCGGAATGGCGTTTCAGGAGGGAGCACTTTTCGATTCGATGACGGTCGGGGAGAACATCTCTTTTCCGCTCAAGCGCCACACGAAAAAGACGGTTAAGGAGATCCGGGATCGTGTGGCGGAGTGCCTGGAACTGGTGCACCTTCCGGGAATCGAAAACAAGAAGCCCTCGGAACTCTCTGGGGGCATGCGGCGCAGGGTGGGGTTTGCGCGCGCCATCGCCCTCGAACCCGAGATTCTGCTTTTTGACGAGCCAACCACCGGTCTCGACCCCATCATGACGGACGCCCTGATGCGTGTCATCAAGGAACTGCAGAAGCGACTCGACCCGACAGCAATCACTATCACCCATGACTTGAAAGTGGCCTTTTCCATCGCGGACCGCGTCGCACTTCTCAACAAGGGCCGCATCGTCGCCGATCTGCCTCCGAAGGAATTCGAGGCTTCGAATGACCCGTTCGTCCGGGCCTTCGTGAACGGCGACAGCACCCTGGATCCCGAGTCCCAAGACTAGGAGAAACCCATGACTTCGACGGCGAAGATCGGTGCCTTCTTCCTGATTGTTCTGGCCCTTCTGGCTGTCCTCATCATGAAGATCGAGGATGTCTCGATTGGAGCCAAAAAGCGGTCAAAGACGTATGACATCAGGTTCCAGAACGTCGCGGGGCTCGATGACAAGTCCGCGGTCAGAATCGCCGGGGTCCGGGTGGGGAAGGTGAATGGTATCCGGCTGCTCCCGGATGGCACCGCCGTCGCCCGCATCGAACTGGAATCCGAAGTCGAGATCAAGGGAGGTGCTTATGGGCAGATTCGCAACATGGGACTTCTGGGTGACAAGTACATCGAGCTGTTTCCCGGGATTCCAGATGCCATGAAGCTCCCTGATGGGGCCCGCATCGAGGGGACGGCCCCCAAGAGCTTCGACGACCTGACCAAACTGGCAGCCGACATCGGCAAGGACGTGAAAGAGCTGACAGGAGCTTTTTCAAATTCCATAGGCGGAACCCAGGGGACCGAGAAGATCAACCGCATCGTGGACAACATCGGCGAACTGGCCGAGGCGCTCAGGAAAATGGTTGAGGCGAACCGGCAAAACGTTGATGTGAGCATGGCGAACCTCCGGGAGTTTTCCGCTGAAATCCGTGGAACCCTCGCAAGGCTCGACCAGATCCTGCAAGAAAACCGGACCGGTGTGAAAGGCACGGTGGCCAACCTCGACGAGGTCACGGGCAAGCTCAAGAAGACGGCCGATAACGTCAACTCCATCACCACAAAGATCGATTCGGGGGACGGAACGATCGGAAAACTCGTCAATAGCGAGGAGACGCACCGGAACCTGAACGAGGCCCTTCAGTCCGTGCGGGATGGCGTTAACGCGCTCAGTACCACTCTCAACCGCGTTAACCGGTTAGACATCGACCTCGGGTTCCGGGCCGAGTACCTGGGCCGCGAGGGGAACTCGAAAGCCTATTTCGGGCTGGACCTGTCGCCCCGGGAGAACAAGTTCTACAGGCTAGAGTTCGTCGCGGCGACCGGAGGTTTCCGCAAGGACGAAAAGGAGTCGACGACGGTCACCCTCCCCGACGGCTCCGTCAGCGTCACGAAAAAGCAGGTGGAATTCTACGAAGACGAGTTCGGGCTCTCGGCCCAGATCGGATGGCGGCTCAAGAATACGGCTCTTCGCGGAGGATTGATCGAGTCGCGCGGAGGCGCCGCCATCGATCACTTCCTGATGCGAGATCAACTGAAGTTGACGCTCGAGGGGTGGGACTTCGGCCGGCCAGGTTACCGCGGGCACGTCAAGTTCCTGGGACAGTGGAAACTGAGCCCGAATATCTACGTTCTGGGCGGGGTTGACGAGGTGATCAACCCGGAGTTCCGCACGCCGTTCCTTGGCGCAGGGCTCCGGTGGAAAGACGAGGACCTCAAGGGGCTTCTCGGGTTCGCGTCGCTGGCGAAGTAGCGGAACCTGATGGGGAAGAAACCGGCCTCGCTGTTTGTCTGCTCGGCCTGTTCGGCCCAGAGTCCGCGATGGATGGGCCGGTGCCCGGAATGCGGCGGGTGGAGCACGCTTGTCGAGACGGCGGCGCCACAGGTTGAAAAGAGGCGGGTGCCTCTCGAGTCCAAGCCGGCTCCGCTCGCCGGAATGGAAGGGCTCGTGCGCCCGAGGCTGGAGACGGGAATCGGGGAGTTTGACCGCGTTCTGGGAGGCGGGCTCGTGCCCGGGTCAGTTGTCTTGCTCGGAGGGGAGCCGGGAATCGGGAAATCGACGATCTTGCTTCAGGTGGCCGCCAGGCTCGCTCGAGACAGTTCACCCGTGCTTTATGTCTCGGCCGAGGAGTCGGGACACCAGGTCAAAATGCGGGCCGACCGGCTTGGGGTTTCGACTAATGGAGTGTTCCTCCTGGCCGAGACGGAACTCGAGTCCGTGCTGACGGCTGTGGAGGATGGCTGCTACCAGGCACTCATCGTGGATTCGATTCAGACCGTGGCAACGTCCGGCGTCCCCTCGGGAGCGGGGTCCGTGAGTCAGGTTCGTGAGTGCGCCGCCAGACTCGCCCAGATGGCCAAGACAACGGGGATCCCCGTTCTCCTCATCGGGCACGTGACGAAAGACGGGATGCTCGCGGGCCCCAAGACACTCGAGCATCTTGTGGATGCAGTTCTGTCGTTCGAGGGAGAGCGGTTCCACGCACAGCGGATCGTGCGGGCTGTGAAGAACCGGTTTGGACCCGTTCATGAGCTGGGGGTCTTCGAGATGACACAGCAGGGTCTCGTGGAGGTCAAGAATCCGTCATCGCTCTACTTGGGCAGCCGCATCGCGGGCCGGCCCGGGTCCACCGTGCTCGCCGCTATTGAGGGAACCCGGCCGCTCCTCATGGAGGTGCAGGCCCTGACGGTCGCAACGAAGTTCGGCTCACCTCGCCGCACGGCAACCGGGTTTGACGCAACCCGGCTCGCGCTGCTCCTGGCGGTTCTGGAACGGCATGGCGGACTGGCGCTCTCCTCGCATGATGTTTTCGCCAATATCGCCGGGGGCGCGGAAACGAGTGAACCGGCCGCCGATCTGGCCGTCGTGGCGGCGGTCGCCACCAGTTTTCGGGGCCGGGCGCTTGGGGAAAGGGCCGTGCTCTTCGGGGAAGTCGGCCTTCTGGGCGAGATACGGGCTGTTACGGACGCGGCCCTGCGAATCAAGGAAGCAGCGTCTCTGGGGTTTTCCAGGGTCTTCTTGCCCGCGGGGAACATGAGTGAGGCCACGGGCTTTTTAGATGTTGACCTCCAGCCGCTCCGAAACGTCGAAGACCTCTTGCGCCGGATCGCGGGATAAGGCCCGCGATCTCGGCAGCCGTGCTCACTAGAATGCCGTCACTTTGAGCGTGCCCTTGTAGCTCGTCATGGAGACGCGAGGCCCGCCGCCGTTGACATTGCCGCTCACCTGGCTTCCCCTGTGGTGGCGGCTGACTTCCTTCAGGCCGAGACCACCGGTGTCGATTTCGCCCTTATCGGTCTCCGCATCCAGGGAAAACGCGGCAGCTCGGGGGATAGCGAGCAGGATAGTGCCCTTGTAGGTGTGAGCCTTCAGGTTCCTCTCGAGCCGTCCCAGAGTGACGTGGATGTCGCCCTTGTACGTCTCGAGATCCAACTCCCCTTCATACCGTTCGAACTGGACCGAGCCTTTGTACGTCTCGATTTTGGCATCGGCGGAGAGCGGTCCGATTTGGGACCTGGATTTGTAGTCCTTGATCTCGAGGCGGGCTGTCCTCGGCATGGAGATCTTGTAATGGACAAAAGGCCGGTTGGAGCAGTCTCCCCACCAGGAACTGCTTTCTGGCAACCGGGAGTAATCGGACTCGATCCGGACCTCGTTTGAGCGCGCTTCTATGAGGATGGTTGTGCTCTCGACGGCCTCAGCGGACCGGGAGCAGTCGCCGTCAGCCGTGATCGTTCCCTTGATCTCGACCTCCGCTTTCTCCCATGTGGTGATGTCTATGCTCCCCTTGTAGGTTTCGATTTTTACGAGGCCCGTGGAGGGCAGCGAAACGGTACGAGAGAAGTCCCGAGAAGGGACAGCGGCAAAACCTTGCAAGGCAAGAGAGAGTCCGCAAAAGAAGGGAAGTAGTCGTAATGTACTCATGAAGTCCTCCTCGGTCTTCTCTGGATACGCGAATCACGGCCGGGAAGTTCCGCAAGTTGAGTGGTCTTTGCCTGGAAAGGGGAAGAGTGAATGGGAATCGAGATTCGTCCGTACGAGCCAACCGATGCGCCGGCCCTTCATGCAGCGGGTCTCGAATCCGTCTCCCTGATCTTCCCTTGGCTGCCCTGGTGCCATCCGCGTTATTCCCTCGAGGAGGCGGAACAGTGGTGTATGAACTGTCCGAGACTCTTTGCCGAGGGGCGCGAGTACAACTTCGTGATCACCGATGATGGGGGAGCTTTCCTTGGAGGCTGCGGGCTGAACCTGATTAACCGGTTGAACCGGTTCGCGAATCTCGGCTACTGGGTGCGGGCCTCTGCGATGGGGAAGGGGGTGACACCACTGGCCGTCCGGCGACTGCGAGAGTGGGCCTTCCAGCACACGGACCTCGAACGCCTGGAGATCATCTGTGGACGCGCGAACGTGAGGAGCCAGCGGGTGGCTGAGAAAGCCGGGGCCGTTCGCGAGGGAATTCTCAGGAGCCGCATCCTGTTGCACGAGAAGTTCCAAGACGTGGTGATGTATTCGTTCATCCGTTCTGAATGGGAGTTGTCTCACGCGAAATGACACAAACACCGATTCCATCGAATTCGCGGCCGAATTGAAGAAAAAGTGAAGAAAAAGGGACAGGCAATATTTAATGGTAGACTCGTGGCGTGAGAAGGGCGCGTGCATTTCCGGTCGAAGGGTCGCATGTGGGGTTCTTCCATTGCCTCTCCCGCGTCGTCGACCGGCGGTTCATCATGAACGATCCCGAAAAGGAGGTCTTCCGCAGGATCCTGAGGCAGTGCGAGGTCTTTTACGGGGTGCGGGTTCTGACCTACTGCATCATGTCTAACCACTTCCATATCCTGATCGAAGTTACTGAACCAAAAGAGCTTACGGAGGACGAGATCCTCTCGCGCGTGGCCGCCCTTTACCCGGTGAAGTTCGTTATCGGTCTGCGGAAGGACCTCGAAACCTTTCGCGAGGCCGGCCTTCCAGATCTCGCACAAAAGCGTCTGGATTCGTTCACTCGCCGGATGTGGAACCTCTCGAACTTCATGAAATCCCTCAAACAGCGGTTCAGCACGTTCTACAACCGGAACAACAACCGCAAAGGCACCCTCTGGGAAGAACGTTTCCGCAGCATCATCGTGGAAGGGGAAGAGAGCGCCCTCCTCACGATGGCCCTCTACATTGATCTGAATCCGATTCGTGCTGGTATCTCGGCTGACCCGGCGGACTACCGGTTCTGCGGCTATGGCGAAGCTGTTGGCGGCGGGGAAGCCGCCCGTTCCGGGCTCAGCAGCCTCGTGTACGGGAACTCAGGCTCGTGGATAGCCGTCCACTCGGAATACCGGCGACTTCTCTATGCAACCGGAGAAGAAACCTCTGTTCGCAAGGGCTTCACGAGAGACGAGGCGAAGGCCGTGGAAGCTGCACAAGGGCATTTCCCTGGCGGAGCGGTCCTTCGGCACCGGATCCGTTATCTCTCCGAAGGGGTGATTCTGGGAAGCCGAAGCTTCATCGACGGCTGGCTATCACAGAACGAGTGGCGGTTTGGAAAGAGATCTCTGAGCCGCGGGCCTTCGCGGCGACTTCCGGATCTTTCAGGCGTGGGGCTCCTCCGGACGGATCGAGTCTGAAAACAGCCTCCTGGCCGGATGTTTCCGTCGCCGGTCGTCACCATCTCTGGGCTATCGATATCGACCCGCACGATGGCGTTCCACGGGACGTACTCGGGATGCGAACGGCCTCCGGGGAAAACCAGAAGGCCCGCGTGCCCGTCGCCCAGATCTCCTTTTGGCTCGAGTTGAAGCTGTGTCCCGTCCCTCAGAGTGACCGTGGCGCCCCGAGTGCCGTTTGTGCCGGGATATTTGGGCTCGATGGCTGCGATCAGGTCAAATGGGATCGAGTAGTCCACTCCGCCTGAAGGAGCGTCGAGAGTGTCGGTCGTCTCGCTCTCGTCGAGGTCATACACCAGCCGGCCGGCCATGCGGCCGCCAGAACGCGTCGTGACACTGCCCGTGAATGGACGTCCTGGCGGGAAATCGCCGTAGGCGGGGCCGCTTGGGCCGATGCCGAAATCAACACGCTCGAACGTTTCCCAACAGATCAGGACTCGTCCGGAGCGCTGGCTGCTGACGGAAATTCCTCGATTGCCCTGTCCCACGTCGCCCGTACCCGTCAGAACTAGTTTCTGGCCGTCTCTCAGTGTGATGAGAGCGCCCTCTCGCGAATGCGGCTCGATGACAAGGATGTCTTCAAACGGCAGGCGGATCTCGCGCCCGTTTGAAAGCCCGGCGAGTTCGTCTGATCCCACGCAGGCTTGCCGGTTCCACTGGATGAAGCCTGCAAAACTCCCGTTTCGCGTGTGAACTGTCCCTTGCAAGCGTTTGGGGACCGCGCCGAGACCGCTGGTGGCGAGGAATTCGATCTCACTCACGAGCGCAGAGTCGACATCCACCATTCCTCGTTTTCGATCCCATACGCGCACGCCATCATCAAGGTCGCTGGCTTCCATGCGATCGAGATCGACGGCAGTCCCGCTCTTCAGAGTAACGCGCACGTGGCGCCCGCGGGCCTCGATGCGCACGATGTCGCCAAACCGTGCCATGAAAGGCCGGCCAAGATTTGCCGGCCGGTCGCGGGTGCCGATTTCGAATCCGAAGACCGTGATAGGGCGGCGCTCTCTCGGGAGTTGTCCGGCCTCCACGAGCGCGGCCCAGGAATTCTCTTTCTTATACCCGTTGAAAGTGTCGTCCCAGAAAGCCTCCTCATTCTCTCCCCAGCGGAGGCATCCCTCGTACACGGCTCCGCCATGTGTGGAAACGCGGCCGAAGAGAAAGCCCTGCTGGTCCTCGGGCGTGGGGGAAGTCTCTTGAACTCGAGGAGAGGCTGCCTGCCCGCTATTCTCTTTTTGCTCCAGTAAACGGTTACTGATGGCGAGGGCAAGGAGAACGAGTCCGGCGGCAAGCAGCACCGTGGCGATCCGGCGTTTCATCGTTGGGGAGTTCTCGGTTCTTTACCCGCCTGCTTGCGGTCATTCGTGGGCTCGAAAACAAGAATTCCCGGATGAATCTCCGGGAACCGTCGTGTTAACCTACTAATTTCCGCCGGTTTTACCTGGAGCCGAAGGCCAGAATCGAACTGGCGACCTACTGATTACGAATCAGTTGCTCTACCGGCTGAGCTACTTCGGCCCGTTTCTACCTCCCGGGAAGGCCCTCATGGCCCCGCGCCGGGACCCGTACTTATACCCGCACGCCTTTCAGGAGTCAACAGCTGAATGGAGGCTTGGGGGGTTTTACCCAAACTCTCGGGGCTCCCTTTCGTATCTATGAGCGAAACGGGTATCTCTCTTCCTCTGGCCGGCAGCCCCGGCAAGAGGTACGGCTTTGCCGAGAAAGGAAACTCATGAGACCGTTCGCCCCCTTCCTGATCGCTGGCCTGTTCGTGGCCTCGTCTCTCCCCGTCGAGGCTCAAGTCCCGCCCCTCACACTCCCGGAACCTAGCCCAAAGGCCAGCGTCTCCCAGGTCGCCGGCTTGACCGAGATCTCCGTCACCTACTGCCGCCCGGCCGTCAAGAACCGAAAAGTCTGGGGCGGACTCGTCCCCTACGGCGAAGTCTGGAGGGCCGGAGCCAACGAAAACACTGTTGTCACCTTCAGTACGCCCGCGAAAGTTGGAGGAGCCGTACTGCCAGCTGGGAAGTACGGGCTTCACATGATCCCGGCCGAGGCCGAGTGGACGGTTATCTTCAGCCGTCAGGCCAGCGCGTGGGGCAGCTACAGTTACGACCAGAAGGAGGACGCCGTGCGGTTGAGCGTGAAGCCGCAGCCGGCGGAATTTTCGGAGCGGCTTGCCTACACCATCGATGACGTCACCGACAGTGCAGCCGAGATCAACCTCCGCTGGGAAAAACTCAGAATTCCTGTCCGGATCGAGATCGATACACCAGCCGCCGTCGTCGAGAGCCTCCGGCAGCAACTGCGCGGCATGCCGCGTTTCTTCTGGCAGGGCTGGAATCAGGCCGCGGGCTGGTGCGCCAAGAACGGCGTCAACCTCGACGAGGCCCTGACCTGGGCCGACGAGTCCATCCGCCTGAACGAGAACTTCACGAACCTCAGAACCAAGGCCACCCTGCTCGAAAAGAAAGGCGACACCAAGGGCGCCGGTGATCTGCGCGCAAAAGCCATGAGCATCGCCACTGAAGCAGATCGCAACACTTACGGCTACTCGCTTCTGGGGCTCGGGAAAGCGGATGAAGCCATCGACGTATTCAAGAAAAATGCCGCTGATCATCCGGCTTCGTGGAACGCTTGGGATAGCCTCGGCGAAGGTTATGCGGTCAAGGGTGAAAAAGCGCTGGCCACAGCCGCCTACAAGAAGGCCCACGAGTTGACGAAGGACCCCAAACAGAAGTCGCGAATCGAAAAGGAACTGGCAAAACTGAAGTAGTCCCAGGGGCCGCGAATTCGAGAGCCCCCGGGGCCGGCCGTTCTCGCACTCATGAGGCAGGGCTTCCCTGGCTAGAATGGGCGCATGTCACGTAACCTGGCCGTTCGCGGCGCCGCTCTCATCGCTGAAGCCTATGGAGCCTACAAGTCTCAGTTCCACGAAATCACGCACCGGGCGCCCCGCCGCTTCTGTGCCTCCGATTGGCTCGGAATGCAGCGGGACGCCGTCGAGCGTCTAGAACTCTACAAGAAGATCCTGGATCCAGTGATTGCCCAGCTGTCGGCAATGCTGAAGGACGTCTCGGATGCCAAGACTGTCTGGACAACCATGCGCGAAGTCTACACGCGCATCATCCGGGGAACCACTGATGTGGAACTGGCCGAGACGTTTTTCAACTCCGCCACGCGAAGGATCTACCACACGGTCGGGGTCGACCCCCAGATCGAGTTCGTTTCTCTGGATCCGGCCCTCGATGCCTCCAAAAAGGCCCGCTTCCTCGTCGTGTGGGAATACGCCGGAGGAGTCCACAGCGAGGGCACCATTCGCCAAATCCTCGAAGACCACCCCTTCTCTATCGGGTACGAGGATCTCGATCGCGATGCGCGGCTCGCGGCCGGTCTTCTGGATGAACACCTCGCGAAACTCTGGGGCTCGAGCCAGTTCGATTACGCTGAAGTGCTGCGTCCCGTGTTCTTCAGAAACAAGGGCGCTTACATCGTCGGACGCCTCGTGCGCGGAAATGAGTACGTTCCCCTCTCGATCTCCCTCATCAATCCGGGCGGAGCCGTCGTCGTGGACGCGATTCTCTTCGAGCAAGATGACGTCTCCATCGTTTTCAGTTTCACGCGGTCCTATTTCCATGTCGACAACGATGTTCCACACGAGATGGTCGCCTTCCTCAAGTCGATCATGCCGAGAAAGCCGGTCGCGGAGCTGTACACCGCCATCGGTCAGAACAAACACGGAAAGACGGAGTTCTACCGGGACCTCCTCCAGCATCTCAGTGTCACAACGGACAAATTCGTCCTGGCCCCGGGCGAACGCGGAATGGTCATGCTCGTCTTCACCATGCCCTCCTACGACGTCGTCTTCAAGATCATCCGGGATTCGTTCGCGTACCCGAAGACGGCCACCCGAAAAGAAGTCATGCAGAAGTACCAGATGGTTTTCAGGCACACGCGCGCGGGCCGGCTCGTCGATGTGCAGGAGTTCGAGCACCTCGAGTTCGACCGGGACCGCTTTGACGAGACGCTGCTCGAGAACCTGTTGAAAGAGTCGGCGGATTCCGTGAGGGTCGAAGGGGACCAGGTCATCATCAAGCACCTCTACATCGAACGGCGGCTCACGCCGCTCAACCTCTACTTGAAGCAGGTCCCCGAGGAAAAAGCGCACGAGGCCATCATGGATTTCGGCGAGTGCCTCAAGGAACTTGCGCGCAACAACATCTTCCCCGGAGATCTTCTGATCAAGAACTTTGGCGTTACGCGGCACGGACGAATTGCCTTTTACGACTATGACGAACTGACATTCATCACCGAGTGTAACTTCCGGGAACTGCCACAGTCAGAAGATGACGGCGAGTACGGGGGCGAGCCGTCCTTCTATGTCGGCGAGAACGACATCTTTCCAGAAGAGTTCATGACCTTTCTGGGCCTTCGCGGGACCCATCGAGAAGTCTTCCTCAAACACCACGCTGACATCCTGACTCCCGCGTTCTGGAATGAAATCAAATCCCGAATCAAGGCTGGTGAAGTTCTGGACATCTTCCCGTACCGCCCCTTGCTCAGGCTTCATGGAAAGCAGGATTTGGTTGTGTGAGAAAGGGAGCTAGCTTCTCTTCTGAAAAGCCCAGAGGCTGCTAGGATCAAGGGTTCGGAGGGATTTTGACATGTCAGATGCAAGACCGGCCGTGCCGGCAGACGGAGAGAAAATCACCCTTTCGGGCGGGAAGCTGAGCGTCCCCGACCACCCCATCCTCCCATTCATCGAGGGAGACGGAACGGGCCCCGATATCTGGAGAGCGTCCGTCCGGGTCCTCGATGCAGCGGTGGAAAAGGCTTATTCCGGAAAACGGAAGATCGCCTGGATGGAGGTTTACGCTGGCCAGAAGTCGTTTGACAATTTCAAGAGCTGGCTTCCTGACGAGACTATCGAGGCCTTCAGGGAGTATCTAGTGGGGATCAAGGGTCCGTTGACGACTCCCATCGGTGGTGGCATCCGCTCGCTGAACGTTGCCCTTCGGCAGCTTCTCGATCTCTATGTCTGCCTGAGGCCGGTGCGCTGGTTCAAGGGAGTTCCGTCTCCCGTCAAGCACCCGGAAAAAGTGGATATGGTGATCTTCCGCGAGAACACGGAAGACATCTACGCCGGGATCGAGTTCCCGGCTTACTCTGATGACGCAAAGAAGGTCGAGGCTTTCCTCAAGGAACACTACCCGCAGCAGTACAAGAAGCTCCGTTTCCCCGGATCCGTGGCATTTGGAATCAAACCCGTTTCCCAGGAAGGGAGCGAGCGGCTCATCCGGGCCGCCATCGAGTACACCCTTGCGAACAAGCGCAAGAGTGTGACGTTTGTCCACAAGGGCAACATCATGAAATTCACCGAGGGGGCCTTCCGGAACTGGGGCTACGCCCTCGCCGAAAGGGAATACGCGGACAAAACCTACACTTGGGAACAGTGGGAGCAGACCAAGCGTGAAAAGGGAGAGAAGGGCGCAAACGCGGAGCAGAAGGCCGCTCTCGAGTCCGGGAAGATCCTGGTGAAGGACGCCATCGCGGACATCACCCTTCAGCAAGTCCTGACGCGCCCAGACGAGTTTGACGTCATCGCCACTCTCAACCTGAACGGGGATTACCTCTCAGACGCTCTTGCGGCACAGGTCGGGGGAATCGGGATCGCACCTGGCGGCAACATCAACTACACGACGGGCCACGCCGTTTTTGAAGCCACCCACGGCACCGCGCCCAAATATGCAAATCTCGACAAGGTGAACCCTGGATCCGTCATTCTCTCTGGCGAGATGATGCTCCGGTACATGGGTTGGAGCGAGGCCGCGGATCTCGTCATCAAGGGAATGGATGGGGCCATCAACGCGGCAACGGTCACCTATGATTTTGCGCGCCTGATGGTGGGAGCCACCGAGGTCAAGTGCAGCGAATTCGGGGACGCCATCATCAAGCATATGGCGTGAGAAGCCGCTGAAGGGAGCGGGGCGGGGCCGCTTCTTACGCATCCCATTTCTGTTCCCCTGGGTGCGCGGGTGTCTCGTCCGCCCCCGGGGGAGTTCCCCCCGCTTTCGCGTTTACGCTTCTTGACGGGCCTGCTTGATTCCAGATTCAATGGGAACCCGCGCGAGCATCAGGCCCCCCGCGATGAAAAACGCGGCCACCAGGAGCAGCGCGTGCCGGCGCGAGCCGAGAAGGTCTGACACCGGGCCAAACGTCATGCCCAGAATGGCTGCAAACCGCATGAAGAGGCCCCAGAAGCCGAACATTTCCGCGGAGCGGGAGGCCGGGCTCAGAAGACCAACGATCGCGCGGCTTGAACTCTGTGTCGCCCCAATTCCAGAGCCCGCGATCACGGCGATCACAAAAAAGAGTTGTTTTGTCCCGAAGCCCGTGAGGCTTGCGAGCGAGTCCAGAAAGAAGATGGAGAAAATCCCCAGGACCCACCAGAGGAGGGTCAGGAGTACCGTGTTTTTCGGGCCCATCTTCCCTTCCAGAAACCCGAACCCCAGGGCCCCGGCCGCGCCACTGATCTGAAGAATCAGAAAGAGCACGGACATGTCCGCCGTCGAGAACTTCAACTCGTCGCTCGTGTAGATGCCCACGAACTTGATGACGACCTCGATGCCGGCCATGTAGACCGTGAAAGCCAGAAGGAATTTCAAGAGCACCTGGTAGCGGCGTGCCAGTTCGAAGGCCCCCCTGAATTCCTCGAAGGTCTTCTTGATGAGCATTCCAAAAGAGGCCTTTTCGAACCCGGGACGCGGTCGCGTGCGGTTCTTGACGAGAAGGAGGGTGGGTGTTGCGGCCAGGAGAAAGAAGAGACCGGTGGCCACCATCGCCATCTGGTTCCGGCTTATGAGTGCGGCCGGATCGTTGACAGGCGCGGTGGCGAGCACGAGCTGGACGACGAAGAGACTCGCGAGACCGCCAAAATAGCCGAGCCCCCATCCCAGGCCAGAGATCTTCCCCATGTTGGCGGGTGTGGCAAGTTCGGGAAGAAAGCTTCCGCAGAGCGTTTCGCTCACCATGAAGGCGGTGTTGCTGACGACGATGAGAATGACCGCGGGAATCACGGACCCTGGTCCGATGAAAAAAAGCAGGCACGTCGCTATCGCACAGAGAATCGCGGAATTCATGAGGTAACGCTTCTTGCGGCCCGTGGCGTCGCTCATCGAACCGATCAGGGGTGAGAGGACGAGCGCTGCCGCGGAAGAGATGACGATGGCAAGCGCCCACCACGTGTCGCGTACCTTGGAAGAAGCCGGAACGATGGACTCGGTGAAAAACCCGGAGTACACCGCCGTGATCACGACTGTCGTGTAACTCGAGTTGGCGAAGTCGAACATCGCCCAGCCAAAGATCTCTTTTTTTGAAACGGGCGCAACGGAATCAGGCGAACTCAAAAGGCACTCCCGCGTCGTGAATTCGAGCTTCCGCCGCCTGGACGAATTCTCTGAAGAGGGGTCCGAAGTACTTCTTGCTCTCGATCCAGAATGCTTCGGGGTGCCACTGCACGCCCATCACGAACTGGTCTCCTGTGTATTCGATTCCCTCGATGATGCCGTCGGGCGAATAGGCGTTTGGAATCAGCCCCGTCCCCAGTTCGTTGACCGCCTGGTGGTGGAAGCTGTTTACCTGTACCTGTTCGTGATTCAGGATGCGGTGGAGCCGTGTGTGGGGGACGATGAAAACAGGGTGGGCAATGGAAGCCCGCGGTCTGTCCATGTCGATGTGGTTGATGGATGTGTGGAGGACCGTCGGGATGTCCTGGATGAGCGTTCCGCCCAGGGCGACGTTGAGAACCTGCATCCCGCGGCAGATTCCCAGAACCGGTATCCGGCGTTCGAGCGCCTCGTGAACGAGGATCAACTCGAACGCATCCCGGTCGGTGTTTGTCAGCTTCACCGCGGGGTGGCGGGGTGCTCCGTAGATCTTGGGGTCCACGTCGACGCCCCCCGTTACCACGAGGCCGTCCAGCCGGTCGATAAACGAGGGGTGGAGCGCTGGACCGCTGGGCGCGAGGACAACCGGTATCCCGCCCGCGAACTCGACGCTTCGCAGGTAATCCCATCGCAGGACGTAGTACTCCTCGCTCTCGGGGTTGTTCCCCGCGGTGATGCCAATCAGGGCCGGGATCGCCATCTTTGCCCCTCGCTTACTTCTTCGCGAGGGCTTCGGTGCCCGGCTCCCTTCTGTTGGGCACGTCTTTTGTGGAATCGAGCCCGGCGAGTTTCTCGGCTTGCGGGAAGAGCCCCATCGCGGCCTTGAACTGTTTGTCTCCCTCCAGTGCCACTTTGTAGCCCGCTTCGCGTCCGTGGACAGCCGTCATCAGTTCTTCCCTGATGGCACGGTCGATCATGCCAGGGTCCTTTTCTTCCTTGTAAGACGCCTCTGCTGGCTTCTCCAGGGGCACGGGGCGGGAATCGACGAATTTGAAGAACTCCTTGAGGACAGCGTCGGTCACCTTGAAATCCTGCGTTATCTGCGGGTGCTTGGCGCGGTAGTCCACCGCAAACTCGAAGAAAGTGCCCCGAGCGTAAAGCGTGGCCACGAACCGGGAGAGGGTGTCGTTTTTCACGTGGACGTCCGGCGTGATCCCGCCGCCACCATAAACCGTCCGGCCAGAGTGAGTTTTGAAGATTTCTTTCTTCTCCGCCGGGGTTTCCTCGCCGGCCTCGTCTTCCTCATCCGAAGGCGCCAGGTACTCGATGACTTCCTTGTAGTCGCGCTGGATGCAGCGGCCTGACGGGGTGTAGTACTTGGCGGACGTCACCGCGAGCCCGGCCCCCTCGGAAAGCGTGAAAACCGACTGTACGAGCCCCTTTCCCCAACTCGTCTGCCCCACGATCAACCCGCGGTCGTAGTCTTGAACGGCTCCGGCGACGATCTCCGAAGCCGACGCGGACCCCTTGTTGACCAGGATGACCAGCGGCATGCGCGGCCGGCTGTTTTTTCCCGGTGCGTAGAAGATCTGCTCGGAAGAGGCCGCGCGCCCGCGCGTCAGGACCACCTTGTCTCCCTTGTTGAGGAAGAAGTCGGAGACCCCGATGGCCTGGTCGAGCAGCCCTCCCGGATTCGAGCGGAGGTCGAAGATGAGTTTCTTCATCCCCTGTTTCTCGAGCTTCTCGAGGGCCTCGGTCATTTCCGGAACCGTCGTGCTTGTGAAGTCTTTTAGACGGATATAGCCCACGCCCCCGTCCAGCATAAAGGCCTGCGACACGGAGTTCGTCGGAATCTCGGCGCGCGTGACGGTCATGTTGAGGGGCTCTCCGAGCCCGGGCCTAATGATCGTGATGCGAACCTTCGTCCCCTTTGGGCCCTTGAGCTTCTTGACGATGGCGTCGATGGCCAAGTCGTCGATGAGTTCGCCTTCCACACGCTCGATGATGTCCCCAGCCCGGATTCCAAGCCGCTCCGCGGGAGAGCCCTCGATCGGGGTGATAACCGTAACCTTGCCGTTACGCTTCGAGATGATGATCCCCAGACCGTAGAACGATCCTCGCTGCTTTTCCTGCATCAGGCCGTACTCGTCCGGCGCCAGGAAATTCGTGTGCGGGTCGAGGGTATCGAGCATCCCCTGTATGGACGAGTAGACGAGATCCTCGCTCTTCACGTCATCGGCGTACCAGGCGCGTGTCGTGGCCAGGAGGTCCGCGTACTCCTTGAGGGCAGGGTTCGAAGCACCGGAAATGGCAAAGAGCTTGGGGCCCGCAAACCCTCCCAGGAGAGTAGACAAACCCAGGGTCAATGAAGCGATCAGAAACGTCCGGCGAAAGTTCTTCTGCATCCTCAAGTCCATACGAAACTAAAGATCTTAAGGTTGTAGGGGCGAAGACTCCAATACCTTCTCTTGACTTCGAGGGAAGGGCGTTGAAGGATTGGGAACGGAGAACGTGTAAATGGGCAACATCGGAATGCCCGAATTGATTTTTATCTTCATCCTGGCCTTGTTGATTTTCGGCCCCAAGAAGCTTCCTGAGATCGGCCGGCAGATCGGGAAAGGCCTGGGGGAGTTCAAACGGACGTCCAACGACCTGAAGCGGTCGATCGAGGAAGAACTGGACCGCGCCGCGGTTGATGAAACGGATGGTGGACTTGGGCCTGGCCCCAAGCCGCCCCAGGAACCGGTCCGGGCGGCCGAGGGGACCGTTCCCCAGAACTCTGGCCCGACAAACTCTTAACGCTCAGACTTTGGCTCTCAACTCTTGACTCTTCTTGACTTTTTGTGAACGAAACTGAATCTGATACCGATCTTGCGCGCATGTCGTTTCTCGAACACCTCGAGGAACTGCGGAAGCGGCTCACTGTCTCTCTCATCGCCATCGCGGCTGGTTTTTTTGTCTCCTGGTGGAAGGCCAAGGAGATTTTCCGGTTTCTGCAGGCCCCCGTCACGGAGGTTCTTCCGGCCGGTACCAAGCTTGCTTACACGCAACTCACCGAACCCTTCATGCTCTACCTGAACATCGCGCTGCTGGCGGGAGTGTTCTTGGCGAGTCCGGTCGTTTTGCATCAAGTCTGGCTGTTCATCGCGCCCGGGCTCTACCGGCACGAGCGGCGATGGGCCGCCCCGTTTGTCATCGCCTCGGTTCTGTTCTTCGTGGGAGGCGGCTACTTTGGTTACAAGGTTGCCTTTCCGATGGTGGCGAAATTCCTGGTGAGCATGGGGGACGATTTCCAGCCAGTCCTGAAAATTGACGAATACCTCGCGATTCTCACCAAGATCTTGCTTGGGATGGGATTGGTATTCGAAACCCCCATCCTCATCTACTTCCTGGCGCGCATGGGAGTCGTCACCGAGAAGTGGCTCCTTCAGAAGTTCCGTTACGCCGTTCTCATTATTTTCATCATCGCGGCGCTGATCACACCCACACCGGACATCCCAACCCAGTGCGCTTTTGCCGTCCCCATGATCCTTCTGTACCTCCTGGGGATTGCGATGGCCTACGTCTTCAAACCCCGAAAGACTAGTTCCGCCGAAACGGAATGACGTCTCCCTGGGGAGGATGATCCGGGTTCCTTTCGGAAACGGGCTTCGGCGGGTCGGCGCGCGCCCCTTTCCGGATCTCCAGGATTAGGTCGCAGAGTTCCCGGACGGCGCCATTTCCGCCCGGCCGAGAGAGGTGGAGGATGGCCGCATCCTTCACGATGGCGACGGCGTCAGAAGGGCAGGCACTCACCCCGGCGCGGCGGAGCATTCCGAGATCCGGAAGGTCGTCGCCCACCGCGACAACTTCTATCGGCTTCAGATCCCACAGGTTGAGCAAACGGTCCATCGCATCTGCCTTGTCCAGCTCTCCCTGCAAGAGGTTTTCCGGCGGCAGCTTCATCTCGCGGCAGCGCGCGGGAACGACCTTCGAGACGCGGCTCGAGATGATTCCTATCCGGTACCCCAACTCGCGTAAGAGCACCAGGCCCATTCCATCCTTGGCGTCGAAGGATTTGATTTCACGCCCTTCCTCGTCAAAGGTGAGCGATCCGTCCGTCAGAACGCCGTCAACGTCGAGAATGATTCCACGAACTCTCAAGAGCTTGGTACGAAGGTCCTCTGGAACGCTGGGTTTGGCCGGCATCAAGGCTCATTATCGTCGATCTCTGCCATGCAGGGGATCCCGCTCTTTGGGGCACGCGAGACGCCCTCCCGGGAGAATCCCGGTAGATTCCTCAGATCGACTCGATTCCCCAAAGGTCGTGCAAATGGAGAACTCCCTCGGGCTTTCCCTCAGTGTCTGGCACCAGAACCGACGTGATCTTCTTCTCCTCCATTAGCCGGAGAGCTTCCGTCGCGAATGCCTCTTTCTCGATCGTCTTTGGCCTGGGGTTCATGACGTCCTGGGCCGTTGCCTGCCAGGCTGATTCCGCGTCTTTTTCGAGAAGGCGCCTCAGGTCACCATCGGAAATGACACCCTCGAGTTGACCGCCCGGCCCCACCACGGCTGTCACTCCAAGCCGCTTCTTCGACATTTCGTAAACGATGTCTTTAAGAGGGGCCGAAAGGGGAACTTTTGGCACGGCTTCCCCTTTGTGCATCAGGTCTTCCACCTTCACGAACTTCTTCCCGAGCTTGCCTCCGGGATGAAGCGCTGCAAAGTCTTCAGGACGAAAACCCTTCTTGACGGAAAGTGCCATGGCGAGCGCATCGCCCATGGCGAGCTGAGCCGTCGTGGAAGCGGTTGGAGCCAGGTTGAGCGGACAGGCTTCTTCCTTGATCGCGGTTGTCACGGCAACGTCCGCGTGACGGGCGAGCGTCGAAGAGAGAGAACTCGTCAGGGCAATCAAAAGGGCTCCTCTTCTGCGGATGTGAGGCAAGAGGCCAACGACTTCCTCGGTCTCGCCAGAGTGTGAGAGCGCAAGAACCGTGTCCCCCCTGAGGATCATTCCGAGATCGCCGTGAAAGGCCTCGGCGGGGTGAAGGAAGAACGCTGGGGTCCCTGTTGACGCCAGGGTGGCCGCTATCTTCTGAGCGATCAGGCCGCTCTTGCCGATTCCCATGACGACAACGCGGCCGGAAGTGGACTCCATGAGTTCGACGGCGGTGTCGAAACTCTCGTCGAGGCTGTCGGCGAGCGAGAGCACGGCGGCTGCCTCGGTTTCGATCACGCGCCGGGCTTCGTCTCGAAGGCGAGATGTCACGCGCCGATCTTAACCGCGTGCCCAGAGTGTTTCGCAAGGAATGGCTTTATGGGGTTAGAGTAACGGGCCATCAGATTGGAAGGAGAGGTCTAAGAGGTGTCTCAGCCCCTTATTCGCATCACGACACGAGCCCATTTCAGCGCCGCCCACCGGCTTCACTGCCCGGACCGCGACGACGAGTGGAACCGCCGGATCTTCGACAAGTGCAATAACCCGCACGGGCATGGCCACACGTACCAGGTCGAAATCACCGTGGAGGGGCCGGTTCAGGAGGAAACGGGCTGGGTCGTCGATTTCAAGGATCTCAAGAGAATCGTCTCCGAGAAGGTCATCAAGCCGTGCGATTGCAAGAACTTGAACACGGATGTTCCGTTTCTTTCGGGCGTCAATCCGACCGCCGAGAACTTGGCCGTGAAATTTTGGGAGCAGCTCGAGAGTGGTGTCTCGCCAGCTCGCCTCGTCAGGCTGGTCCTACACGAGACCGACCGCAATAAGGTCATCTACACTGGCGGCGGAGCGGATTGAAAACCCCCATGAGAGCGCTGATCTCGAACGATGACGGAATCCATAGCCCCGGAATCGCCGCGCTCGAACGCGCCGCCAAAAGAGCCGGTTTCGAGACCTGCATCGTGGCGCCCGACCGGGAGCAAAGCGCGTCCTCTCACGCACTCACCCTGCACCGCCCCTTACGAGTGGTCAAGACCGGGGAGCGCGCATGGGTCGTCGACGGGACACCCACGGATTGCGTCAACCTCGCAATTTGTTCCGTACTGAAAACACTCGCTCCCGATTTCGTCTTCGCTGGCATCAACGCAGGCCCAAACCTCGGCGACGACATTACCTATTCGGGGACCGTCGCCTGTGCCTTCGAGGGCACCCTTCTGGGCGTTCCCTCGATTGCCTTCTCTCTCGATTACCGCCGGGATGACCCCAATTCCGTCCCCGATTTCACCGATGCCGAGGACGTCGCCTTCGAGGCGATTCAAATCGCTCTCAAATACCCCCTGGCCCCCGAAACGCTCTGGAATATCAATATCCCGCCCGGTAAGCCAAGGGGATTCCGCGCGACCCGAATGGGCAAGAGACGCTACGGCGAGAGCGTCGTGGAAAAGATCGACCCGAGAGGACGGCCGTACTTCTGGATCGGGGGAGCCCACATCGACACCAAGGCTGACGGGACAGACCTTCAAGCAATTGCCGAGAATTACGTCTCTATTACGCCTCTACACCTGGACTTGACGGAGTACAAGGTTCTGGCGGATCTGAGTAATCTCCTGGGAAGTGGGGGGCCTGGTTTTGCGGGAACGAGCCGTTGAAACACCTGCAGCCTTGAGGCAACGAGATGGCGTGCGCGAGGGGCTTCTCGAGGCGGGCCGGCGGCACGATATGGTCGCGCGGCTCGTCAAGGGGCGGGTGCTGGTCTCCGCCGAGGCGATATCGGCTTTCGAGACGGTTCCACGCCATTTATTCGTTCCGCCCGATCTCGCCGACAAAGCTTACGGAGAGCATGCCCTTCCCATCGGGCTCGGGCAGACGATCACCCAGCCCGCCAACGTGGCTCGCTCCGTGGAACTCCTTCAGCTCAAACCTGGAGCGAAAGTGCTGGAGGTGGGGACCGGGTCCGGATACCAGACAGCTATTCTCTCGTGCATGGCGCAGCAGGTTTTTTCGCTCGAAGTGGTCACCGATCTGGCTCTCGGGGCGAGGGCTCGCCTGAAGGAGCTGGGGTTTCGCAACGTTTCGGTCCGGGTTTTTGACGGTTCGTATGGCTGGAGCGAGCATGCGCCGTTCGACGGGATTGTCGTCTCGGCCGCGGCGCCCGAGGTGCCGTCGCCGCTCCTTTCGCAGCTCCGCGCGACCGGGAAGATGGTGGTGCCTGTTGGCCCGCTGGAAAAGCAGCGGCTCCTCGTCATCCACAAACTCCCTAATGGCCGGACGCGAACAGAGGATGCTGGCGATGTCAGTTTCGTTCCCCTGGTTGGGCGGTACGGGCAACCGGCCAGTCAAAAGGGGGCGCCTCGATGACGGGCTGGGACCGGATCAGCAGAAGGTACGTTGTCTCTGGGAGGGTTCAGGGAGTCGGATTCCGAGCCTTCGCCGCCAGGGCGGCCCGGTCTCTGGGCATCAGTGGCGGGGCCTCCAACCTTGATGACGGAAAGGTTCGCATTTTTGCGTCAGGGCCGGGACATGCCTTGGACAGGTTCGAGGCGATGTTGTGGCAGGGGCCACGACTGTCGCGAGTTGAGAAAGTCCTATCTGAGGATGTCACGGCCGAATCCGGGGAAGACGAGCGTCCTGATGTCGAATTCTGATTAGGTGAGCCTAATCCTCCCCTCGCTCCGCGTGAGCGGCCGCCGCGAGGCGGGGGAAGGGGGGAAAAGCGACGGCCATCGCCCCTGAACTCATCTTGGAAGCTATTTGGTATGAGGCGGTGTGCCAGAAGCGCCCGCGGATATACTCGCCTTCGTGATCATCGATTCCCGCCTCGTGTCGAAGGTTGCCGCGCTCGCCTCACTCGACCTGACTCCTGATGAAGAAGAGCAGATGTCCCAGCAGCTAACCCGGATCGTCGAGCACTTCGAAGCTCTGAGGTCGATTTCGCCAGAGCTTCTGCACGAGGACACGGATCCCCGGCCGGCGCTTTCGCGGCTTGACCAGCCTCACTCGCTGGGCCTTTCGCCGGTCGTGGAGAAGAACGCGCCAGAGTTCTCTCACGGCCACTTCGTGGTGCCGAGGGTTGTCGTCAGGAGTGAGTAGATGGGAAGCGATTGGGTTCACGCATCAGCTCTCGACATTGCGCAGGCCGTCCAGTCTCGCCGGGTAACGGCGAAAGAAGTTGCGGAGGCTGTTCTCCCTCGTGTCCATGAGGCCAAAGAGCACTTGGGCGCTTTTCTCCACATTTCAGAAGAGACAGCCATGCGCATGGCGGGCGGGGTGGACGAGCGTGTCGCGCAGGGCGAAGTGTTGCCGCTTGCGGGAGTTCCGCTGGCCGTGAAAGACAACATCAACGTCGCCGGCTTGCCCTCGACTGCCGGGTCCAAGATCCTGCAGGGGTTCGTTTCGCCGGACCATGCCACCTGTGTGGCCCGTCTCGTCAAGGCCGGCTGTGTCGTCGTGGGAAAGACGAACTGCGACGAGTTCGGAATGGGCTCTTCCAACGAGAACTCGGCGTACACCCCGGTCAAGAACCCATGGAATCTGGACCGTGTTCCTGGCGGGTCCTCCGGAGGATCCGCGGCGGCAGTTGCGTCGCTGTGCGTGCCTTTGGCGCTCGGGACGGATACCGGAGGCTCGGTGAGACAACCAGCCTCATTCTGCGGGCTGGTAGGCGTCAAGCCTGCTTACGGCCGCGTGTCCCGGTACGGACTGATTGCCTACGCATCCTCCCTGGATCAAGCTGGTATTCTCGCGCGCTCTGTTCGTGAAGCCGCGGTTGTTTTTTCCCTCGTGGCCGGGGCCGATTCGAGGGACTCGACGTCGCTCACGACGCCGGTGCCAGATGTCTTGACGAACCTCGGAACGGGAATCGAGGGGCTGCGCGTGGGACTTCTTCAGGAGGCTGCTTCAGCGGAAGGCGGCCTGCACCCGGACGTGAAGGCGAACCTGGAGGGAACCGCCGAAATCCTGGCCCGGGCCGGAGCAGAAGTGAAGGTGGTTTCGGTTCCGCGCGTGAGTGCCGCGGTTCCGGTGTACTACTTGACTGCGACGGCGGAAGCCTCTTCGAATCTGGCGCGATTCGATGGTGTGCGTTACGGCAACCGGCACGAGGATCTCGACCTCAAGTCGCTTTACCGAAAGACGCGTTCCGCCGGGTTCGGGCCGGAAGTGAAACGCCGAATTCTGCTCGGAACGTTCGCCCTTTCGGCCGGCTACCACGACGCTTATTACGGGCTAGCCCAGAAGGTGCGGGCGCTCTTGAAGTCTGATTTCGAGAAGGCGTTTTCGGATGTCGACGCCATTCTCTGCCCCTCGTCTCCAGAACCTGCATTCTTGTTTGGCGCCAAAACCGCGGACCCGCTTTCCATGTATCTCGCTGACGTCTTCACGGTTCCCGCGAGTTTGGCCGGTCTTCCGGCCCTCTCCGTGCCGTCTGGTCTGTCGGGCGAGGAGGTCCCCCTGGGGGTCCAGTTCATCGGGCCGCTCGACTCGGAGCCTCTTCTTTTCCGGCTTGCCGGGGAGGTGGAGAGAGCCTCCGGTTTTGCTGGTAAGAAGCCCGCATTCTTTGTCTCTTGAAAATGTCTTGCACCCGTCCCCGACTGCTTGTCTTTGCGGCCGTCCTCTTGGCCGCTCTGGGCGTCGAAGGAGCCCAGCAAGAGAGGAGTGTCTCTGAGAGGCTCGTTCGGGTTTCACCGGAGTTTGCGGTTGTTCTTTCGGAAGGGCGGATCTTTGTGGAGGGGCGGCCGCTCGAAGGGGAGAGCCTGGCAGAGTTCGCGACACGCATCTGCCGCGACGAAAAGACCGCCGCCGGGGTGCGGGCGGCTTTGAAGCCAGGTGCGGCCGCACCCGTGCAGCGCATCGCTTACGACGACCTCTCCAAGGAGACCCAGTTGGCCGCGATGAGAGCGCTCTTTCCGGCTGACATCCGGTCGGCGGACGGATGGGTACACATCGCCACGACAGAGGAAGCTGTCTCGGTCATCGGAGCATGGTTCACGGGCAAACCCGCGCTCGGAACAGCCATCGCCCAGCAGAATGGTCTGGGTGAGGCCACCCTCATCCCGCGCGGGGCACGAATCCGGATCCCTGAAGCCCTGCTCGGCCCCGCCTTCAAGGAAGCCCCCGCCATCGAAGATGAAGAACCGGTCACGCTCGAATTCGGCGAAGATGCCAAAGGTAAGTTCGCCCTTTACAGACTCCGAAAAGGCGAGGCTCTCTACTCTGCCGTGGTGGTTCGATTTACCGGCCGCCTCCATGCCGAAGACGTGATCTTGCTCGCTCTCAAGATCGCTGAACGCTCTGGCATCGAGGACGTTCACGGGATCCCGATTGGGTATCCGGTGAAGATTCCCATCGAGCACCTTGCCGCGGATTACCTTCCCCAAGACGACCCCAAAGCCCAGGAACGAATGAGAGAGCGTGCCGAAACGGCACAGTTTGCTCCGCCAGCCCTGAAAGGGAGCCTGGCTGGCGTGCGGATCATCCTCGATGCGGGACACGGCGGCCGAGATACCGGGACCTTGCACCATGGGGTTTGGGAGTCGACCTACGTCTATGACGTGGTCTGCCGTCTCCGGCAGTTTTTGATCGAAAAGACGCGGGCTGAAGTGATTCTCATCACCAAGGAGCCCGCGATCGGATGGGAGGTTCAGAACCGGGATGTTCTGAAGGACCACCGGTCTCGTGTTCTCTTGACTGACCCTCCGTACCGCCTGGAGGATCCTGTCGTGGGCGTCAATCTGAGATGGTACCTGGCGAATAGCTGGCTGAGGCGCCCGGGGAAAGACAAGAAACCGGTTCGTCCAGAACGCACCGTCTTCATTTCCATTCACGCGGATTCCTTGCACCCCTCTGTTCGGGGAGCCATGGCGTATGTTCCCGGGGAGAGGTTCTTGCGAGAGCAGTACGGGAAAAAGGGAACGGTTTACGCCAAGTATCGCGAATACCGGGAAGAACCTTCGGTTGTCTTCAACAAGAAGGAGCGGGTTTCGTCAGAAGGAGTCTCGACGCTTCTGGCAGCCCGTCTCCTGATGGCGATCCGGGAAGAGGGCCTTCCTGTTCACCAGTTTTCTCCTATCCGGACGCATGTGATCCGGGGCGGACGCGAGTGGGTGCCGGCGGTTTTGCGTTACACCCGCGTCCCGAACAGGGTTCTTCTGGAGATTTCGAACCTGAGTAACGAGGAAGACCGGAAGATGACGCTGACTCGCAAGTTCCGGCAGTCGATGGCGGAAGGCGTGGGAAAGGGCATTATCGAGTTCTTCTCGAATCCTGCTGTTCCCGTCAAGCAGACGGAGACCGCGTCACTGAAGGGGGTGCCAGCGGCGCAGACCCTTCAGCCAGCGCGGGCGGTGCCTTCCAAAGAGCCAACGAAGCTCGAAGGCGTTCCGGCCGTTGGAAAGCCGGAAGAGAAACCCGAAATACAGGGGCCGTGGCCGCCGGTCGTTGGGCCCTGGCCGCTTTCGGCCACGCCGGGTCCGCGCAAGGGGCCGGAGTTAACACCTGGGCCTGGGGCCCCTACATCGAACTTCAGGGAGAAAACCACAAACAGGGAGGCGGGCGGGCATTAGGGGAGAAGCGAGGTTCGCATGCTATAGTTCGCGCGACCTTCGTCTGCCCCGGCAGGCTCGATTTTTGCGTGCCCGTAGTGCAATTACGGAGGGCCGAGGAAACGATGCTCGACGTTCAAGGACTTAGCAAGTCATTTTTCGGCGCGGTGGCGGTAGATAACGTCTCCTTCACCGTGGAAAGCGGGGAAATCCTGGGTTTTCTCGGCCCAAACGGGGCCGGGAAAACGACGACCATGAGGATGATCACGGGCTTCCTGCCGCCGTCCGCGGGCCGCGTTCTCCTCGATGGGGTGGATATCCAGGAAAAGCCCCTCATAGCAAAAAGGCAGCTGGGGTATCTGCCGGAGACGCTCGCTCTCTACCCAGAAATGCGGGTGCGAGAGTACGTCAAGTTCCGTGCGCAGCTTTGTGGCCTGCCCGGAAAGGAAATCGCCATCCGGTGTCAGGAGGCGATCGAAAAGTGTTTCATCGATGATGTGGCCCAGAAGCCCATCGGGACACTTTCAAAAGGCTACCGGCAGAGAGTCGGGCTTGCGGCCGCCCTCGTTCACAAGCCCAAGGTCCTGATTCTCGACGAGCCGACCGTCGGCCTGGACCCCCGGCAGATCGTGAAAGTCAGAGACCTCATCCGCGATCTGCGCCAGGACCACACGATCCTGCTCTCGACGCACATCCTGCCCGAGGTGGAACTCGTCTGTGACCGGGTCGTCATCATCGACAAGGGCCGTATTGTGGCGTCCGGAACGCCGGACACGTTGCGGCAGCAGTTGTCGCAAGCGCCCGGCCTCACGCTCGCCATAAAGGGTGAGGTCACCGAAGCCGATGGCGTCATGAGACATCTTCCTGGTGTCATCAGGGCCGCGCGCATCGGGGCCGGCGGAGAAACCCGGGTCCTGATAGACGCCGAGAAGGGGAACGATGTCAGAGAAGCCGTCTTCCGGGAAGTCGTCTCCCGGGGCTGGACGCTGCTCGAGCTGACTCCCCGCCAGGCGTCACTCGAAGATGTTTTTGTGAGGCTCGTGGCCCAGACCGCTCAGGAGGAAGAGCAGTCCTTGAAGCTTCTGCCAAACGCGGAAGAAGTGGGGGAGGAAGGCGATAAGCCGAAGGAGACCGCCCAATGAAAGCCTTCTTTGCAATCGTCAAGAGAGAGTTTCTCTCTTACTTCTTCTCTCCCCTTGCGTATGTCGTGCTTACGGCCTTCCTTCTGGTGAACGGAATCCTGTTCTATGGCCTGTTACAGGCTCTCAACGGCCCAGAAACGCCGCGGTCCATGTTCATGTCGCTCTTTTTCACGAACGTCTTCTACTGGATTTTCATGATGTTGACCGCCATGGTCATCTCCATGCGCCTCCTCGCTGAGGAAAGGCGGTCGGGGTCCCTTGAGGCTCTCTTGACCGCCCCGGTGACGGAAGGGACCGTTGTCGCGGGGAAGTTCATGGGAGGGTGGTTCTTCCTGCTGTTTCTGTGGCTTCCGACGGCGCTCTACCCGCTGCTCCTTTCGCGCTTCGGGTCGATCGACTTCGGTCCGGTGGCGGCCGGTTACTGCGGCATGGCCTTGATCGGTGCTCTCTTCGTGGCGGCCGGAACCTTCGCCTCCGCCTTGACAAAGAACCAGATCATCGCGGCCATCATCGGTTTCGTTTTCATCATCAGCACGTTCTTCATCGGGGTTTTCCAGTCGTTCGTCAACGATCCGGAGCTTCGAGACCGCATCGCGTACCTCAACCTGCTCGACCACATGGATGACTTCTCGCGCGGTATCGTGGATACGCGGCGGCTGGTGTATGCCGCCTCGCTTGTCGTCTTCTTCCTGTTCCTGGCCACGCGAACCCTCGAAGCGAACAAGGGGAAATGACAACATGAACGGGACAAACCGCAACGTCTTCCGGGCGACCATGGCGGCCGCCGTCCTCGTTGCCTTCGGGATCCTCCTTCTCGTGAACTGGCTCGGCTCGCGTCATTACAAGCGTTTTGACTGGACTCGCTCGGGTCTCTATTCGCTCTCTGACAAGACCAAGGCCGTCTTGAAAGATGTCAAGGCCCCCGTCACGATCACGGTTTTCATGATCGAGGGCACGCAGCTCTATCCAGAGGTTCAGGAGCTTCTGAAGAGGTACAAGGCGGCTTCTGTGCTTCTCACCGTTGAAACGATCGACCCCACGAGGAACAAGGCGCGCGCGGAGGCCCTCGTCAAGGAGTTCGGCGTCAGCGGCTTCTCCGTGGTTTTCAAGTCGGGCGACAAGAAGAAATACGTCTCCATTGATCAACTCGCTGAGATGGATTTTTCCCGCGCCAGGATGGGTGGCGAGCCTTCTCTTAAGAGCTTCAAGGGCGAACAGGAATTCACGTCCGCCATCCTGGCCGTCACGCAGCAGAAGTCTCCAAAAGTCGTGTTCACCAAGGGCCATGGCGAGCACTCGATCGAGTCACAGGCCAGAGACGGCTTTTTTGCAATCGCGGAGACCCTGCGGCGTGATAACTGCACGGTGGAGGAGTGGGCGAGTCTCGGTTCTCCGGCCGTGCCCGAAAACACGGATCTGCTCCTTGTTGCCGGCCCAAAATCCTCGTTCACCGAGCCCGAGGTGGCTGCAGTCAAGACATATCTCGAGAACGGCGGGCGCGCGGTTTTCTTCCTGGATGTCGAACTCGCTCCAGGCCGCTCGGATCAGCTCTTGACGCTTGGTCTTGAAAACATGCTGCTTGATTTCGGCGTCAAGCTGGGAAAGAACATCGTCGTCGAGCCAAAGAACCGTGTCCCGATGATGGGTGCCGATACGTTCTTTGCAACATCCTTCCGGTCGCACCCCATCACCAAGCTGCTTGAAGGAAATGCCGTTGTTTTTGCGCTCGCGCGCTCTGTGGGAATGACGGAAAGCGTGCCCGCGGGTTATCTCGCGAATATTCTCGTCGAGACCTCTCCCGAGGCCTGGGGTGAAGTCGACCTGGCGAACCTCGAGAACATCAGCCAGGGGGAAACGGATCAGAAGGGTCCTCTTCCAGTCGCGGTTGCGGTGGAGTCGAACAAGGAAGGCGGACCTAAGAGCCGGCTTGTGGTTTTTGGCGACTCGGACTTCGCCGCGAACGGAGGCTTCGCCAACGCCGGGAACTCCTACCTCGTGGAGGGTGCCCTCAACTGGTCACTGGCACGCGAGGCCATGGTTGCCATCCCCCCGAAATCCACCGACCAGATCTCGGTCACCCTCAGCCGCGCGGATATCACCCGCATGGCGCTCTTTGCGATCTTTGTCTTGCCAGCCGCCGCGCTGGCGCTGGGCCTTGCCATCTACTTCAAACGCCGCCGCTAAAAGACCGCCATGCCGACACGGAAACTCCTGATCCTGACTGCTTCCTTTTTGGCTCTTCTGGCTTTCGTCGTCTTCTATGAAAGACATCAGCCAACAACCGACGAAGCGAACCGGGCAAAGAAGAAACTCGTCGATTTCAAGCCAGAGACCCTCGAGCGCATCGTGGTGGAGCGTCAGGACTTACCAAAACTTGATCTCCACAAGAAGGAGAATCGCTGGATCCTGGCCGGAAAAACCGGCGGGCCTGCTGATTCCCCATCCGTGGACTCCCTGGTCTCCGATCTGAACCGGTTGGAAGTGGTGGGCGAGACGCTCTCGAAATTTGATCCCAAGGAGTTTGGCCTCGAGAAACCCAGGGTAACCGTCACCCTCTCCTTCAAGGATGGCTCGTCACGTAAGGTGCTCGTCGGAAATGAAATACCCGGAACGGATACGACGGCTGCCGCTGTTGACGGGCAGTTCGGTCCTGTCCGGTTCGCGCCCACCGCAACGCTCCTCAAGCCGCTGGACGACTTTCGCTCCAAGAGCCTCTTTGAGGACCCCCCATCCGATTGGACCCGGATCACGATTCAGAAAGGCCCGAACAAAGTTGTCCTGGGACGGGCGAAGAACGACACTCCCAATTCTCCGGGGACCTGGATGATCGAGGAACCGGTGAAGGATCTCGCCTCCCGGTCCTTCCTGGAGCAAATCACCGCGGATCTCGCCGCCACCCGGATTTCCGAATTTCCTCCCGCCAACCCGGTCGAGTACCCGCGAATCGGTCTAAAACCGCCCCTCGTTTCCCTGACGATTCAGAAAGAAGGGGATGTCCTCACGCGTGTCGGTCTCGGAGCCGCCAAGGCCGGCGCGGATGGAAAAATTTACGGCCTCAAGGACGAACTGCTTGTTCTCGTCGACGACCGTGCCATGGAGAACCTCGGGAAAGAGTTCTCCGCTTTCCGCGAGGGAAAAGTGCTGCCAGTCGATGCCTGGACTGTGGACAGAATGTCTTTTGAGATGGGCGATTCCCGCCTGGGTGCCGAGAAGGTGGAGGGGCAGTGGCGGACTTCCGGGAAGAAGTTGTCCTCCACGGTTGTGAGTGATTTCCTGGACCGGATAGGCCGCGTGGAAGCAAAGGCGTTCTTTGGGCGAAAGGACTATGCAGCCTACGGGATTCAGAGTTCCCCCAAGAAGCCGCCTGTTGCCGTGGCGAAGCTAGAGATCCGCGACGAGAGAAAAAAGGACCCCTGGATCCTGCAGTTCTACTCCTCGGCGCCCTTTGCCGGGGAACCTGCGGTCGCGGTTGAAGTTTCGGGGCGCGGGGACACGATGCTGATCGAGCGCTCCGCGCTTTCGGAACTCAACGACCTGGCCGAGAAGATTCGTAAGAACGCCACGGCGACTCCGGCCGCCGCTCCAGTAGGAGAGGTGATGCCGAACGTCCCGGAGGTCACGCCCGCCGCAGCTCCTTGAGCCGTCACTTTTCTCCCCTCCCTCGCGTCGCGCGGGGGAGGGTGGCGCGTGAGCGCCGGGAGAGGGTGTCAGCTTTTTGGGTTACCTGGCTTCGTTTCCGGCCGGGGAGCAACTGGCGGAGTTTGAGGTTTTGACGGGGGATCGGGGGCGGGAGGTGCGCCGGCGGCCCGGGCCGCGATGGAGCGGTCGCGTTCCTGGCTTTGTTTCTCGAGTTGAGCGATTCGGGCCTTACGCTCGAGTTCCTTTTTCTCCTCGATTTTTTCTACTTTCTTCTCGCCCGATTTCAGTACGGACGTAGCAGCCAGTACGAGGCGGAGATGCAGGTGCCCGGTGAACTTCGTGCCGGTTCCGCGGGCGCCGACGAACGATGCCCCGCCGAGTTTCGCTTCGGAAAAGTCGGCGTGCGAAATTTGTGTGTTCTTGAAGTTGGCGCCCTCGAGGGTGGCGCCAATGAGCTGGGCGAAGCGGAAATCGGAACCCGTGAAGTCTGCCTCGGGGGCCTCGGCTCCGACGAGGTTGGTGCCCGAAAGATCCGTGCCGTTGGCAACCGCCTTGCCGAGCCGGGCTCTTTTCAAGTTGGCCCGGCGGAGGATGGCCCGGTTGAGAATTGCGCTCTGAAGGATGCCGCCCTCGAGGTTGACCTCTGTCAGATCAGCTTCGGAAAGGTCGGCCTCGGTGAAAACGCATCCGCGCAGATTGGCGGAGACCGCAACGAGTTTGGCCAGCTTGCATCCGCTGAAGTTCGTCATCTTCAGTTTCGGGATACGCAAGTCGAGTCCCTGAAAGACCGCCTTGTTGAAATTGGCTTCCTCGAAATTGGTCTTCAAAAAGACGGCCTTTCTCAAATCGGCCTGCTGGGCGAAGGTTTTACGCATATTGGCTTCGCTGAAATCAGCGCCCGCGGCGATGACCCGTTCGAAATCGGCCTCGGCAAGGTCGGCGGTTGCGAAGTTGCATCCCGTGAGGTTGGCTCCGCGGAAACTCGTCTTGATGAGCTTGGCCGCGCGGAAACTGGTGCCCTGAAGGTTGGCGTCCCGGAAGAAGGCGATCTTCAAATTCGCCTTTTCGAAGTTCCCGTTACGGTAAGTCACGCCGTCAAAGATGGCCTGTTGCAGGTCACACTCGTCGAAGCGGCAGCCGTCCAGTCCAACGCCCCGGAAATTGACATAGAGCAGCCGGCTGAAGGAGAAAACCGTTCTCCCGAACTCGGCTCCCTCGAGTTTGGCTCCGGTCATGTCGCTGGCTGAGAGATTGGCCTCTCGAACCGAAGCGAACTTCATGGTCACGCCCTTCAAGACGGCCCCGACCATCTGGCAACCGTCGAACTTCTGGTACTCGAGGTCTGTCTCCGAGAAATCGACCCTGTTGAGGCTGACCCCCTTGAAGGTCGCGCCCATGACCGTCGTCCGGGAAAGGTTGGCCCCGTCCAGCTTGCATCCATCGAGTTTCGTCCTCGAGAGGTCGGCCCCCGACATGTTCCGGTTCGACAGGTCGAGCCCGGAGAGGTTGGCGTCGGTCAAGTCGGGAGTCAACCCGGAGTTTGCGATCCGCCATTCATTCCAGCCCGGGGACTTCAAGCGTTCAATATGTTCTTCGTTTGCCACTTTCGTGATTCCACCCAAGTTAACATGAGAGAGTGACTGCTTCCGCCCCCGCCCGCGGCCCTGAAAGGCTTCGCCGTGCTCTCTCTGGTGGCTATCCAATTTACTACATTCAGACCTGGGAAGAAGGACGAGTGGAACGCGCCCTTCTGGCGCTTTCGCAAAAGACTTACGAGAAACCGGTTCCATTTGTTACCTGGACGTGCGTGGATGGGCTTTCCATGGGGGACGAACGCTGGCCAGACACGGCGGACCCGCTCAAGGCACTTGATTCCATCCTAGCCTCGGCCGACCCAGGTTTCTATCTGATGAAAGACCTCCCAGCGGTCTTGCCCTCCCGCCCAGATGTCGTCAGGCGGTTACGAGATGCCTATCGGCGGCTGAAGGGACGCAGCAAGTACATCGTTCTGGTTTCCCCCAGGCTCGTCATTCCCGAGGACTTGAAACGGGAGATTTTTGTTCTCGATTTCGACTTGCCGGATGATTCCGAGATCTCGTTCCTCGTTGCCCATTACGGGCGTCACTTGTTCGGCGAATCCGCCCTGGCCGAGGGAGAAGTCCGGAAGATCTCAGCGGGCTTGAAGGGGCTCACTCTCGACGAGTGCGAACACGTGATCATGAAGGTCTTCTCTCGCCGCAAGAAGTACGAGGAAGAGATTTACGACGAGATCTTGGCCGAGAAGGAGCAGGCTTCAAGAAAGGAAGGCGTTCTGGAGTTTGTTCCGCCGAGGTTTTCTCTCGATGACATTGGCGGGCTCGAGAACCTCAAGGACTGGCTGCAGAAGCGCCGCCATCTCTTCACGCGGGAGGCGGTCGAGAAGGGGCTGCCGATCCCGAAAGGAATTCTCATGATGGGAATGTCGGGCTGCGGGAAGTCCCTCTCCGTCAAGGCCATCTCCGCGTTGTGGAACCTCCCGCTCTTCAGGCTCGACATGAATCTGATCTTTGGAACGGAGAACCCCGAACACACGTTCCACCGGGCCCTGAAAACAACGGAGGGGCTTTCGCCAGCTCTCTTGTGGATCGACGAGATCGAAATGGCCATCACGGGAGGCCGGGAGGCCGGCGGCGGGGACCCATCGCTCGGACGCATCTTCTCGACATTTCTGACCTGGATGCAGGAAAAGGACGCGATGGTTTTCGTTGCCGCCACGGCAAATCGCATTCATCTCTTACCAGCGGAGTTCATCAGAAAGGGACGTTTCGACCAGGTCTTTTTCATCGACCTGCCGAACGAAGTGGAGAGGAAGTCGATCTTTGCCGTGCATCTCAAAAAGCAGAAGGCGGACCTGAACAAATTCGACATCGTTTTCCTGTCAAAGGCCACCAAGGGATTCAACGGGGCCGAAATCGAATCGGTGGTTCAGGCCGCGGCGATCGAGGCCTTCAGCGACAAACGCTCCCTTACGGAAGACGATGTGAACCGGCAGATCTCCGCAACCGTGCCTCTCTCCAAGACGATGGACGATCAGATCAAGCAAATAAAGAGCTGGGCGCATGACCGGGCGCTCTCGGCGTCCCGGCCCATGTGAAGGGACGGTTCAGTTCAAGCGCGGGTCGTGCCCGCCGCGCCGGTACGGGGCGAGGAGGTCGAGCCGCCGCTGTACGCCGGCCGCGTAATTGGAAATCCAGAGGTACCGCTCCTTGAGCGAGTTCATGGCGAGGAACTGGTACCGCTCGTTTGTCGAGAGTCCGAGCCGCTGCGCCATCTCGTTGATGAGTCCTTCGTCGGATGCCTCCTTCTCGAATTCTCCCGCCTCCGGCCGGCCGAGGTTTTCAGCCAGCTTGCTGACGATGCCGCGTACGAGCTTTCTCAGCTCCCGGCGGCCCGGTTCGCCGGAGGGACGCTCCAGAAGCGGCACAACGGGAAGAGGCTCGACCTCGGCCCGGCGGTAGACGAGACCGTGAACTTCCTTCAGGATCCGGTACCTGAAAAGCCCCTTGAGAATAATGTTCGAACGTCCGTCCTCGAGCGGCTCGTGTTCCACGATCTCTCCCGCACATCCGATTTCCAGCGCTCCAGGGAAATGTGGAAAAGTCTCCGGACCCTTGGTGGCCGTCTGCATGCCGATCATGCGGCCTCCCGAAAGAGCGTCCGCCAGCATGGTTCGGTAGCGGGACTCGAAAATGTGAAGGGGCAAAAACGTCTCTGGCAAGAGGACAACATCGGGTAACGGAAAAATGGGGAGAATAGAAGCGTGGTCGTCCTCTGAGCCGTGCATGCCCAAAACCCTGCCTACTGAACCGGGGGGTGAGATGAGGCGAGTGATGAGACGTGGGCTGAGACGGCGTCGAGTTCTTCCCTTGAAAGGCGCTCTCCAAACGCGGGCATGGGGCTATTCGGATCCCCATTGGAGATGACTTTTCGAATTGAGGCCGGGTCACCGCCGAATTTCCACTTCTGATCGGTCAGATTGGCGTACGGACGTCCCGCGGCGAACTTGGTGGCCCCTCTGCCGTCTTTCCCGTGGCAGCCTGCGCACTTGCCGTTCCAGACTTCTTTCCCAAGGTCTCCCTTCGAACATCCTCCCGCTGCGCCAAGGCCAGCCAAGATGAGGATCCGTGCCCAGCGTTGCATCTCTTTAGATCTTTCTTACTCCAAGCGTGCTATCTTTTTGGCGATGGCGAACAAAGACGATCGGTACCCCGAAAACGCTCCTGGATCATTCTACGTCGACACTCAGTGCATCGATTGCGACGTTTGTCGCGTGACGGCACCCAACAACTTCCAACGGCAGGAAGACAAGGGCTACTCCTTTGTATTCAAACAGCCCGAAAACGATGAAGAGGCTGCACAGTGCCAGGAGGCCATGGATTCTTGCCCCGTCGAGGCGATCGGAAACGACGGAGAGTAACCCTCTCTCGTGCCTCACTGAGCCCCCTGGTTGACAGGCGCCGGACGGTCCTCCGGCGCCTGAGTTCCTTCCAGGACCTTCCGTGCGTGGTAGCTCGAGCGCACCAGAGGCCCTGATTCGACGCGTCTGAAGCCCATCTGCATGCCGCGCCTCTTGATTTCCTCGAACTCTTCCGGAGTGTAATACCGCTCGATTGGCAGCCTCCGCTCATGGGGCTGCAAGTATTGCCCGACTGTTACGGTGTCGACGCCAGAAGCCCTGAGGTCACACAGAGTGCCGGTGATCTCTTCGATGGTTTCGCCGAGCCCTGCCATCATTCCGCTCTTGACGAGCATCCGCGGGTTTCGTTCGTCCCGGTAACGGGCGGCCTCGCGCAAGAGGCCGAGGGAGCGCTCGTAGATCGCGTCAGGCCGGACCCTCTTGTAGAGCCTCTTGACGGTCTCAATGTTGTGGTTGAGGATCTCGGGCTGTGCGGTGAGAACCGTCGAGAGGGCAGACGGATCTCCCAGAAAATCGGGGATCAACACCTCGACCGTCACCAGAGGATTCATGCGCCTGACTTCGCGAATGGTTGTCGCGAAGTGGCCAGCCCCTCCGTCCGGCAACTCATCGCGATTCACGGAAGTGATCACCGCGTGCCGCACCCCCATGGCTGCCACGGCCTCTCCCACCCGGCGCGGTTCCCCGGGATCCAGCGGTTTCCCCTTTCCCTGGGTGACCGCGCAGAAGCCGCAGTGCCGCGTACAGACATCTCCCATGAGCATGAACGTGGCTGTTCGCTCCACGCCCCAGCATTCAAAGATGTTGGGACATCGGGCCTCCTGGCACACGGTGTTGAGTGATTTCGTTTCGATGAGCCCCAGAATGCCCTGGTAGGCCTCGTTGTCGACGAGTCGGACCTTTAGCCACTGCGGTCGCGGGGTGATGCCGTAAAGAGGCCGTTCGCTCTTGGCTTCTGGCACGCTCTTCTCCTTATTCACACTCTCGTGGCGCAGTCTCGAGCAGGGAATCCAAGAGGCTGCGGTGTGCGGGGACAGGTTCTCTTTCAAATAAAGCCGAGAACCAGGCTGTGAACCGCGCCGCCACATCGCAAAGCGGGGGAGTCCGTTCGCCGAGAATTCGTTTCATGGACGTCACGCCGCCGTCCTTTATCCCGCAGGGAATGAAGAGAGAAAACCGTGGCAACTCAGTCGAGACATTGAGCGCCATGCCGTGGGTGGTGACCCAGCGGGAAAGGTGAACACCAATGGCGGCCAGCTTGTCGTTTTTCACCCACACGGAGGACCACCTCTCGGGAATTTCGCTTCTGGCGGCTTCGATTGCAAAATCACTCACCGTTTTCAGGATGGCCTCCTCGAGCGTCCACACGAACTTACGTACGTCCGTCATCCCGGGGGCCAGATTCATCACAGGGTAAGCCACCAGCTGGCCGGGCCCATGAAACGTGAGTTTCCCGCCCCGGTCCGTGGAGATGATGTCGATTCCGAGCTTTTTTATGTGCTCCTCGGAGAAGAGCAAATCCTTGGGGCCGGCGTTTCGTCCCAGCGTGATGACGTCGGTATGTTCCAGAAGAAACAGGAAATCCTCCCCACCGTTCTGGACGCACCGTTCCGCGGCTTTTTGTAAAGCCAGGACGTTCCGGTAAGGCGCCGGGCCACGCTCGAGAAGGGAGACAACTTGAATAGGTCTGGGCATCGCCCAGATGTTACCTGCCAGGACTCGGGTTCTTGCCTAACCGGTGTCGTCGTTTTTGACGAGTCGCAAGTGAGGCCGGTTTGGCCGGGCCTTGGGGCGCAGTATCTTTCTCCCGCCCGTCGGTTCCCCGAACTGGTTGAATCCAGATTCATCCTTGATGGCCTGCACAACACGCCCACGGATCTCAGACCAGAAGTACTCTCCCTTTCTCGGAGGTCTGACGTCGCCCGTCCATTCGTAACCATCTGGCGGCGGACCCCAGTCCTCCTCCTCCTCTTCTTCCTGCTGCTGCTCGGCCGCAACCTTGACGTGAATGGCAAAGGGCCCTTCTGGATGGAGCACACCGACGATGATGAGTTCGTCTCCCCGGCGGAAGACACTGGCTTCGACTTTCTCGAAACCTTCCGGGATCTCCATCAAAAATCACCCCCTGAATACGAAGCTCCTGTCTGGAAGCCTGGCATAATGATGACACAGTCCCGAGACGAAGTTGAGAGACCGGACGGTGACCCGTGGCACGTGGCCCCGTTTTCATCGCCGGAGAGTGGTTTCAGGACTTGGACTGGGTTTCTGGATGACTCGTTTCGGAGGTGTTTGATGCAGGTTGAGCGGATCGTCATTCTCACGGGAGCTGGAATCTCTGCTGAATCCGGAATCAAGACTTTTCGGGACTCGGGCGGGCTCTGGGAGAATCACTTCATCGAGGATGTGGCCACGCCGGAGGGGTTCGTCAGGAATCCAGGGCTCGTGCAGCGGTTCTACAACGACCGGCGGCGTCAGCTTCAGGATCCGTCCATCCAGCCGAACGCGGCTCACAGAGGGCTTTCGGAATTGGAGGAGCGCCATTCGGGGCAGGTTCTCGTGGTCACGCAGAATGTCGATAATCTTCACGAACGGGCGGGAACCAAGAACCTGATCCACATGCACGGACAACTCCTGCAGATGCGGTGTCAGAGAACTGGGCAGGTTTTCCCGGTGACGGGAGACATATCCCCCGATCTGCGGTGCGCTTGCTGCTCCCGGACGGCAACTCTGCGTCCGAACATCGTCTGGTTTCACGAGATGCCGTTCGAGATGGACCGGATTTTCGGTGAACTCTCCCGCTGCGATCTCTTCATGGCCATCGGCACGTCCGGGAACGTCTATCCGGCCGCCGGGTTCGTTCACGCGGCGAACCGGGCCGGGGCACACACGGTCGAACTGAACCTGGAGCCGTCCCTTGTGGAGAGCGAGTTTCAGGAGAAGCTCTACGGAAAAGCGGGTGAAGTCGTCCCCGCGTTTGTGAAGAAGCTCCTCGATTCGGCCTAGACTTTGACCGGTAAGGAGATTTGCTCATGCCCGTTCCCCCCGCAGCGCTGGACAAGACAAAGTGGCTTCTCGTCACGGCTTCCATGGCGGCCTCAATTCCGCTCTACGTGGCCGTGGCCTTTTTCGTGGGTTCGCAGGGCCTCCCGCCGTCAGATGGAGGGCCGGGGCCGGCCCTTCGGATCATCTTCTATGTCGTTGCGTTTGGGCTGCTCTCGAGTGCCTTCGTCGTGATGCCGAGCGTCAAGGGGCCTGGTGAGGCCGCTCTTTTGCCCACACGCCAACAGTTCCTGGCCAAGAGTCTTCTGAGCACGGCCCTCGCCGAGGCGGCTGCCATCATGGGCCTCGTCCTTTTCTTCCTGGAGAGGAAGATCGTGGATATCGCTCTTCTTTCGGGCTGCGCCCTTTTCCTCATTGCCCTGCACGTTATCCCCAACGGACTTTCCTATTGGGCCGCCCTGTCGAACATGGAATCGCCCGGGTCGTCCACAACCCCTGGTTGATCCGGGTGAGGAGGGGAGAAGATGGCCGGGAGCAACGAATATCTTCAGCGAGTTGTCAAGGCGCAGGAGAAGGTTGATGAAGAACTGAGGGCCTTTGGCGGTAGTAGCGGCCGGGAGTCTGCCATCGACTACCGGGTGACAGGGTTCTGGCGTTTCAAGACTGTTGTCGTCCCGCCCAACGTTCATGTCATCCATACGCGGCGAGGGCATGAGAAGCCTCTCCACGTGGGGCTTGGCCTCTCCTTCAAGTACGACCCGTACACGGATGCGTTCCTCCTGGTCCCGGCCGCGGTACAAACCCTTCTCATCAGCGCCAACTGTGCCTGTATCGAGCGCCAGGGGATCCTGGTACAGGCTTACGTTCAGTGGATCATTGGTGACATCACCACTGCTTATCGAAAACTGGATTTCTCAAATTCCCGCGATCCGATGCGCCTGATCAACATACAGCTGCGAGAGCAGGCCGAGGCCGCCGTCAAGGATAAAGTCTCGACCATGAGCATCGAGGATGTGTTGAGCGATAAGCAGCCCATCATCAAGGAGTTGACGCAGCGCTTGCGATCTGTTGCAGAAGGGTCGTCAGAAGAAGAGGGCCTCGGACTCAAGATCGTGACCGTACAGATCAAAGAGGCCGTGGTTAGTTCGACTTCTCTCTGGGAGAACTTGCAGAAACCCTTCCGCGCGGAACGGCAGAAGGTGGCGCAGCTCTCCGAACTCGAGGCTCAGCGGGAAATCTCGGCCCGTGAACTTGCGAACCGCCATTCAGCGGATGCAGCGCAGATCGAAAGCAAACGCAAAATTGAACTGACACGGCAGGAGGCCGATCTCGAACTCTACCTCAAGGAAATGGAAGCCAAGCGTCAGCGAATCGCCGGAGAAGTTGAAACGCTGCGCGCCGAGGAGGAAAAGGCCCGCACTCAGGGAGAGACCGAGATGGCCCGGGCACGGGCTGAGACTGCGGCCAGGGACTTTCTGCACGAAGCCGAATGCGAACGGTTAAAGGCCGACGTCGAGATCGCCCGGCTGAAGCGCCATGTGGAGAACGACCTTTCCGGGAATCTTCTGGCATCGCAACTGGTGACCCAGCTGCCCGAGGTGGCAAGGGCTCTTCCGAAGCCGGATGAACTTCGGAGTGTGTCCGTCTCGACCGGGGCGAGCGGTCTCACGGATCCCCTCGTGCAGTTCATTGCCGTGTTTCGAACCCTTCTGGGTGCCTTTTCCGCACAGGAAAAGGAGGCCTTGACGGCCCTTACTCGCCAAGCCAGGCCAGACACCTCACCCTGATTTCCTCTCTCGCAGCACACCAATAAGCTCTTTCTGAATGGAAGCGATCTCCCTGGATCTCCCAAAGCGGTCCTGGTTGATCTGGTCCAGGCACCAGATGGCTTTTCTGGCGGCCCGTGTCCGTTCTTCCCTGGTCTTGCCGTCTTTGGCCAGCGCCTTGAAGAGACCCGCGGCTCTCCAGTATTCCTCCTGGGAATCGCGCAGGGCGCGCTCCTTTTTCATCGTGGCGATTTGTTCGTCTTTTGTCATGAGGTCTTCAGCGGTCTCGGTGCAGTCGATTTCTTCGCCGAAGGCGTTTGTGACTTTTGCCGGGCCCAGTGATTCCTCACAGCCGGGAGGGAAAAAGGCGTAGCGCTGCGACGCCTGCCAGAGGGTGTCGTTGAAGAAGATCTGGGTCGAGTGAGAGGCGATGAAGCTGGCGTACAGAAAGCGGGCTTCAAAGGAAGCTCCCTCTGCGGAAGCCGCCTTGAAAAGTGACGCGAGTTCCGTCATGCGCTGCTCTCGGGGATTCGCCTTCAACTCTTCATAGATAGCGGCGGATTCGTCGTACCGTTCTTCTCTGGCCAGTCTCACAGCGAGCGCGTATTTGACGAGTTCCTCCCCTGAGCGATGCCGGATGATCCAGTCACCCCCTCGGGGCATCCCATAGTTGAAGCGCAGCCGTTTCGAGGGGAAATCCTTCTGAAGATAGGAGTTCAGGTCGCTCGCCGTGAGAGTGACGTCGAGAAGGTGGATGGCATCGAGCGAATAGCGCCACTCGAAGAGGAGGAAGTCAACGCGTCCGCGCGTGTCGCCCACCGGCTCGCCCGGGTCCTCGAGCGCCAGGTGTCTGAGTGCGGCGTCCAATTGCTGAGCGGGAAGGCCCAGCCGGGCGCAGGCGCCGGCAAGCCCCTGAAGGGCCAGGATCTTGTATCTGGTCCCGGCCTGCCGGGAGCGGCTCAGGCGTTCGAAGTGTTTACGCGCCTGGGTGTAGTGCCCGTCGAGGAAAGCGGCGGCCCCGAGCGTCCAGAGGAATTCGGGGTCTTGCCTTAGTTTCGAATTCCTGCTCACCCTCTGGGCGAAAGCGGCCACTCTCTTCATGTCTCCCGAAAAGAACGCTGCTCGCATGAGGGCCAGCGCCAGTTTCTCGGAAGCTCCCTTCTTTTCGAAGAGCCCGGGCCGCTTTTCGAGCGCGGCGAAAACGGCCCGGGTAATCGGCTCCCGGGCCGGTTCGCCCGGGAAATCAACTCGAGGATTCGTTGCCAGCGTCACCGCAAAGAGGGCGTGTTCCGGGGTGTCGAGAAACTTCTCGAGATTCTCGGCCAGTCTGGCGTCGCTGCCGTCGTGAGGGAAGAGAATCGAAAGAGAGAGGAGGAGCGATTCCTGGGTGTGAAGCGACTCCTTTTGATCCAGTTCGTCGAGGTAGATCTTTGCTGCGCTGACGCGGTCACCAGAGAGGTAAAAGACCCGGGCGAGCCAGCCGCGTGCCTCGCTTGCTTTTGCGGGAGAGTGCGGATGCTCGAGAAAGGCCTGGAGTTTCTCGCGCGCGGCCGCGAGCAAGGGGGCGTCGCCTTCCAAGGACTCGGCCTCTCTGAGGTCGAGTTTGGCCTCGATGAGGTCGAGTTCGTCGCGTTCGTCTTGCGACAGCTGCGACTGACGCGCCGCCTTCAGGATGTTTCGAGCGCCGTCGAAACCGCCCGGGGGCTGGGGTTCTTCCGATGCCGAAGAGAGTGCCCGGTAGGCGGCCCGTGCCTTTTCCAGGGGTTTTGCAGATGCCGTCACCGCCATGCCCGCGAAGGGTTCCTTGATGCGCGCCGGTTTCTTTGTTCTCAACTGGTCAAAGACCGTGAGCGTCAGCGGCTGCCAAAAACTCCTCGTGAAATAGGCCCGGATGACCGGGATGGGTCCACAGCTAAGGATCTGGCGAGAAAAAACAGCAGTGACCAGGGAAAGGCCAAAGAAGATGAGGCAGGCTGTCGAGCGCTTCATGGCGTGAGAACCGTCACCTCGTAGTTTGCCGGAAATCGAGTGAATGCGCGCCCCAGTGGAATAACGAGATCGCGGGCGAAGGCCGGAATGGTGACTTCAAACTCGGAGTCCCCCGAGAATCTGAGTGCGAGGGGTGAATCGGCGGCGAAATGAGTGAGGGGCTGGTTCGAGCGAATTCTCACCCTGAGTTCCCGGTCGTTGAGGCGGCTCTTGTTGTGGAGAAAGAGATCGGCGCAGGCGCGCCCGGCGCAACGGGCCGTGTTTGAGAGGAGTTCCGGGGACGCAGGGAGGGGTTCACCGGCGGCTATTTGCCGCACCTCACCGGGGGTCAAAACGAGGGCTTCGTTGCGCTGTGGCCAGCGAAAAAAGACAACACCCGCGCACAGGGGGCCCATCTGCCGGGCGGCCGTGATTGCACGGGCCAGCCCCTCGGTTCCCGGCAGGAGAATCTCTATTTCATCGCCTGGCCGTGTCTCTGGAAGGACGTGGTTCTCGGTGACTCCGAACCTCAGATACCGGTCACCAGAAGTCAGGAGGGTGCTCTCGATAGGTCCCTTTCCCGCCTTGAGGACCTCGAGAGGCGTGACATCGCGGTAAGCGATCCGGTTCGCCCTTGGGCGAAGCCTGTAGATGCGTCCAAAAGTGGCGAGGCCAATTCGGAACGGGCGCCCGAGGCTCTCGAAGCGCTCCCGCAAGACGGGGTTCAGGGGTTCGGTTATGCGGGGAGGCGAAGCCGCGGGGGAGGCATCGTAGAACTGGGGGACGTACTCATCAACGGCTTCTACCACGCGGGAGATCGCGGTTCCCTTCCGAAACCAGTCGAGGAGAGCCGTGACTGAAATTGTCTGTCCCTGCAGGCTGGGACGCAGGCTCGAGAGGAAGCGGGCGTAATCGTCGAGATGTTCAGTGGGGACGTCGGCGTCCACCTGGAGTCCAGAAATCCGGATTCCACGCTTCCTTGTCTCCTCCACGAGGCGCATGTGACGGGACACGATCTGGGGGATCAATTCGAGAGGCGGGGAAGCCGCCCGTTCGAATCGCCAAACGGCCACGATGGAGTCGGCACGTGGCAGATCTGGCAATGGGCGCGTTTCGATCTTTCCTGTCTCTGAAACCGCGCCGGTCTGGATGAAGAGAATGTCGTCCGGTTCGATGGTTTCCCTGGAGTAGGAAGCCTGCCACCAGACCCAAAATCCGGACTGCCACCGAACAAAAGGGACAGGTTTTTGAGGCTTGGTGCACGCGGGGCCGATCATGAAGATTGTGTAAAGGGCCAGGCCGAGAAAGATGTAGGATCTCGCCGACATGCTACTTGCCGCTGCAGCCAGCCTGGTCCTGGGGGGAGGGGGAATGGCCGCGCTCATAAAGGGACTACTTGCGGAAAATGCCCTGACGCGGGCGGCCCTCATGCTGCTTGGCCTCCTGTTCCTCTCCCTTTCGCTGTCGATGCTTCTCTTGCTGTCGCTCATCTTTGGCACTCAGTCCTAACGCCAGTCCGGCTTGGCGGATTCCGCGAGTTCTCCTGAAACCCATACAGAAGGAGGTCGACAGAAATGATCCAGACATGCTCGTCCGAAAGGCGCAACTTCTTGTCCCTGCCTGCACGTAAGGTGTCCTACGCGCTTCGGCTTTTGGCGCTTGCAACCCTGGCCGCTCTCATTCCTTGCGGGGTCCAGGCCCAGACCGCCCCGGCGCCCAAAGAGGACCCCAAGACGGCCGAGGCTCCGAAGGCAGAAGCACCCAAGCCAGCAGAGGGCATAAAGGGGCTCCCCAGTACTTTGCAGTTGAAGGCTGGCGACGCGAGCATCAAGTTTGGAATCCTCATTCAGGTTCAGGCAGACTGGCAAGAGTACTCCGCTGGCTACTCCCAGAACCTTCTCGTGCGCCGGATACGCTTCATTACCGGCGGGCAGGTTACAAAAGACGTCTACTTTTACTTTCAGACAGACAACGCGCGGCTCGGTGTTGCCACCGCCACGGGCTCGAAAGTAATCTCTTCGGGGTTTCAAGTTCTTGATGCTGTGATGGAGTGGAGGATCGCCAAGGAATTCAACATCTCCGGCGGTCTCATCTATCTCCCCACATCCAGAGAGGCCGTCAAGAGCAGTTCCTCCGAGTTCATGATGGATGTCTCTGCGTACTCCTACCTGGCGTCGGCCCTGCTCGGTGCGACGGGTGGCCGCGACACGGGCTTTCAGGCCCGGGGGTTCTTCTTCGGTGACAGGCTGGAGTACCGAGTTGGAGCGTATCAGGGCTTGCGGGAGACAGGCTCGCGGAATGCGTTCCGGTACATCGGGCGTGTGCAGTACAACTTCTTTGATACGGAACTCTACGTCTTCCCGGCCTATGTGGCTAGCTATTTTGGGAAGAAGAAGGTCCTGGCAGTGGGTGCGGCCTACGATACACAGATGGACTATCAGGGAATGTCGGCGGACGTCTATGCCGACTTCCCGACTGGATTCGGTTCTGTTGTTGGTACGGCGACCTACCAGCACCTGGACGGTGGTAAAACCCTTCTGACCTTGCCGAAACAAGATGCTCTCAGTGTTGATGCCGGCTTCTACTTCAAGGGGCCCAAACTCGGCCCGTGGGTCCGGTACGAAATGCGGGACGTGGATAACGATCCGGCCCGGAGCGAGAAACGCTACTCCGCAGGGTTTAACTACTATGTCCACGGAAACAACCTGAACATTAAATTGGGGTATGTGAGGGTCGAGCCAGACCTCGACATCGCGAAGAGTACGAATCAGTTCACGATCCAGCTGCAAGCCTTTTACTTTTAAAGAACGCCACGAGTACGACAGGCGCAACGGCGGCCAGGTAGACGTTTCTCCTTTTCGCTTGCCGAACCGCTTTACGAAGTGCCTCTTTCGTGCGCGCGAAAAAGGCGTATCACTGGCCTCGAATGTTACACTCCTCCCCGAGGGTGCGCCAATCCCAACAGCGTCAGGGCATGAGCTTGCCGTCTTTGAGGGGCCAGAGGTTCGGTCCTGCGGGAATTCTGCTGTTTACGCTGCTCGCGGGAGGTCACGCCCCGGCGCTGGAACCTGGACGGCCGCTTGACCAGTATGGAATCGACATATGGCAGACCGAGCAGGGGCTGCCGCAGAACTCGGTCAACAAGATCCTGCAGACGAACGATGGCTACCTCTGGATAGCGACGTATGACGGTCTCGTCCGGTTCGATGGCGTTCGATTCCAGCTGTTTGAGCCGCCCGAGAAGGCAAATCGCAGAGCCCGCCGCCTGGTGAGCCTGGTGAAGACGCGGGATGACTCTGTCTGGGCGGGGGCAGAGGGTGTGTTGATCCGGATTCAGGGGGGAAACCAGACGGCGTTCGCGGTCGAACAGGACTCTCAGCCCATCTTTGTTTACGAACTGGCGGAGGACCCTTCCGGCGGCTTGTTGCTCGGGACGGGACGGGGGCTCGCCTCTTTTCGGAATGGCAAGGTGGAGTGGGAGTCTCGGGCTTCGGGACTGCCCGAGGGGGTTCCTATCCGGGCTCTCTTGGTGGAGAACGACGGCACTCTGTGGGTGGGCTCGGGCCAGCACCTGTTTGTGAGGAAACCTGGCCAGGCCTTCGAGAAGCTTCCCCTCTCCAGCATGCCGCTCCATTTTATAAAAGACGCAACAGGTGCCGTGCTCGTCGCCACCTCGGGGGGGCTCTTTTCCTGCCAGGCCGGGAACTGCTTTCGCGATGACCGCGTTCCCTCCCAGCTCGTAAACGAAATCCACGTGGACCGGCATGGCGTTCTCTGGGTTTCGACGGAAGACGGGCTGTTCCGGTTCTCGGGTGAGCGGCGGGAGCGCATCGGCCAGGAGGATGGGCTTTCCTCTTCCGAGATCACGACTCTTTTTGAAGATCGAGAGGGGAGTCTCTGGCTCGGAACGTCCGCTGCCGGCCTGAACCGGTTAAAGGACACCGGGTGTCAGACCTTTACAAAGAAGGAGGGCTTGCCGCACAACGTTGTGCTGCCGGTTCTGGAAGATTCGAGGGGGAGGATTGTACTGGGAACCAACGGAGGTGGTCTCAGCATCCTCGACAATGGCCAATTCACAAACATCGGTGTGAAAGAGGGCCTGTCTGGAACGTATGTCTGGTCGCTGGCAGAGACTCCGGATGGAAGCCTCTGGGCGGGAACGTGGGGAGCGGGGCTGAATCGTATCCAGGGGAACGAGATCAAGGTTTTCGATTCGAAGGAGGAGCTTGCGACTCTCATAGTCCTTGCGCTCTTCACGGACCGGGATGGAACGCTCTGGATAGGGACGTCGGGCGGGCTCTCCCGGTACCGGAATGGAGTTCTGGAACGTGTGCGCTCCCACCCTGAACTCGAGAAGGACATCCGGTGTATTGCGGAAGACCGGAATGGCGGAATGTGGTTCGGTGCTTATGGTACGGGGCTCGTTCGCCTTTCTGGTGGCAAAACGACTGTCTTTACAGTCAAGGACGGTCTTGGTGTAAACGACATCCGCAGTCTGCATTTCGAGGAGGACGGAACCCTTTACATTGGCACATTTGGCGGTGGGCTCTCCCGCTTCAGGAATGGCAAGTTCCGCAACTTCTCACGCAAGGACGGGCTTCTTGACGATATCGTCTCGTGCATCTTGCCTGATGGGCTCGGGAGCCTCTGGATGAGTTCCAACCAGGGCATCTCCCGTGTCGCCGTAAGAAGCCTCGATGATTTCGCAGCTGGACTCACGGGCCAGATTTCCTCTTTCACGTATGGCACGGGAGACGGGATGAAGAGCCGTGAATGCAACGGCGGCTTCCAGCCAGCGGGATGGAGACGCAGAGACGGTTCCCTCTGGTTTCCGACTGTCCGGGGTGTTGTCCGTGTGGATCCCGAGCGGATTCGAACGAGGTCTCTGCCTCCTCCTGTTTCCATCGAGGAAGTTTTTGTCGACCGAATTCCGCTGCGCGACAAGGGGACTGTTCCGGCCGGGGGGCGGGTGTTCGAATTCCACTACTCTGGGCTCAGCTTCATTGCGCCGGAGCGAATTCGCTTTCAATATCTACTGGCCCCGCGAGACAGCCGGTGGATTGATGCGGACATCAGGCGCGTTGCGTATTACACGCACCTGAGCCCGGGCTCCTACACTTTCAGGGTGCGCGCCTGTAATGAGAGTGGCGTATGGAACGAGAGTGGTGCGCGCTTTTCCTTCCGGCTGGAGCCGCCGTTCTACAAGACGGGTACTTTTTATCTTTTGTGCCTGGCGGCGGCGGGCGCCATGAGCCTCATTGGGTTTCGAGTCAGGGCTTATCAAGAGAAGACAACGGAACGAGAGCTGGTGCGGCTCGTGGAGGTTCGGACGCGGGAACTCTCGGCCGAGATGGAGAGGGCGGAGAGGGCGACCGCGATTGCGCAAGAAGCCAGTAAGGCCAAGAGCCAGTTTCTCGCGAATGTGTCTCACGAGCTTCGCACGCCGCTGAACGCAGTGATTGGATATGGCGAACTGCTTCGGGAAGAACTGATGGATGCGGGGCACGACCAATTCACAAAAGACCTCGACAAGATCGTGCATGCCGCGCAGCACCTCCTCGGATTGATCAATGAGATCCTGGACATTTCCAAGATCGAGGCAGGGCGGCTCGAGATTCAATACACGAAGGTTGATGTTGACGGGCTCTTGCGCGAGGTCCTGACGACGGTACGGCCCCTGATTTCGCGGAACCGGAATCAACTGCAAACGACGGGGCTCGAGGCCGTGGGCGAGGTCGCATCCGATCCGGTACGCTTGAAGCAGATTGTGTTGAACCTTCTGAGTAACGCCGCGAAGTTCACTTCGAACGGGACGGTGGCACTTCGGGCGCGGCTCGAGGACCGGGATGGGCTGAAGGAACTCGTTGTCGATGTTGAAGACACTGGTATCGGAATGACCAAAGAGCAGCTGTCGCGGTTGTTCCAACCGTTCACTCAAGTCGACGCTTCGACGGCCCGCCGTTTTGGTGGCACGGGACTTGGGCTTGCCATTAGTCGCAGGCTGGCCGAAATGATGGGCGGAGACATATCTGTCGAGAGCGTGCCGGAGAAGGGGTCGACGTTCACGCTGAGGTTGCCCCTGGAGCGGGGGCGGGCAGAGGGGTAGATCGCTTGTCATCGAGCGAGACACTTTACTTTCCGGGAACGCATGTGACGCAAAAAGACTGGCCCGTAGAAGCGAAACGATGAAAACGCATAGTTTTCAGAACAGCTCGAAAAAGATTGCTCACTCTCTGGCGGAAAGAGTTACGATTCTGCCAGCGAGGTGTGAGTGCAATGGAAACGCAATCTCCGCTCGGCCGCTCGAACCATGACGGGTTTTTTGTTGCGTTTGGAAGGCTGCTGAGGAACTCCACTGGCTTTGGCCTGCTGGCCGTCCTTTGCGCCTTTCCCGTTCCGGCGGGCGCGGTTCAAACTTCCGCGGGCCCGGCGCCCGAACAGAAACGAACGTTCACGGACCGCATCGTTCCGGAGCAGATCGCCGTCAAGTTGAAGCCCACGGCCCAACTTCTGCAGGTGGCAGATCCAAAGGACCGGAAGGCGAAAGAGGCGGACACGTTTCGTGAACTCGAGCGCAAGTTCGCCGTCAGGGAACTGAAGCCTGCGTTTCGGGCCGCCCGGATCGAACCATGTGGCGCCAAGAAGCAGCCGCTCGGCCCGCGGAGAGTCGTCGACAAGGATGTCAAGAGCCGGGATGAACTCAAGCAATGGTATCGCGTGACGTTGGGGCCGGGTCAAGACGTGGCGGAGGCCGTCAAGGCCTTCAAGGGGCACCCAGACGTTTTGGTGGCGGAACCGGTCTACGAGTACCGTACGCAGCAGGTTATTCCCCCTCCGATTACGGGCCTGCCGGACGGAACCACCGATCCTCTCATCCCGGGCCAGTGGTTTCTGACCGGAGCGAATGTTCAGCAGGGCTGGTGGTATCTCAAGAACCAGGGGCGCCAGCCGGGGGGAACGAACGATGTCATCACGGCGGTGATCGATACGGGAGTCGACTACACTCACCAGGATCTTGCTGGGAACATGTGGGTCAATAGTGGCGAAATTCCGGGAAATGGGATTGACGATGATGCTGATGGGTTTGTTGACGATATTTACGGTGTGAGTGTCGTCTCGGCACCGATCAGCCACTCCGGGAACCCAATGGACTTCGCCGGTCACGGAACGCATGTGGCGGGCATCATTGCTGCCTCGGCGTTTAACAATGTTGGTGGTGCGGGCGTCGCCTTCAATACCAGGATAATGGCTGTTGCGGCAGGGCAGTACTCGGGCGTATTCACAACAACGGATATATCCGAAGGGATCCTTTACGCCTTTGACCATGGCGCCGAAGTCATCAACATGAGTTTTGGCGGCTACCAGCGTTCGCAGATCGTGGTGGACGCACTGGCGGTCGCTCTCAGTCAGGCGGTCTTGGTCGCCGCGGCGGGGAATGATGGGGTGATGGCCCCGTTGTACCCGGCGTCTCTACACTTCGTTCTTGGGGTCATGGCAGCAGACCCGTCACTTGCACGCGCATGGTTCAGCAACTATGGTCCGTGGTGTGATGTACTGGCGCCTGGCGAGGGGATTCTCAGTACACTCCCGGGAAACCAGTACGCGGCATGGTCAGGCACCTCGATGGCGACGCCCGTCGTGTCCGGCGTGGCGGCGCTCATGAGATCCTATTTCACCGAGCGAGATATCTACAGCTCGCGGTTCATCATGGGCTCGATCGCACAGAATGGTAGTCCGCTCAATACGTACAAAGTTCTGACCGAGCCTCCCAAGCCGGGTGTTTCCATGCTCTCCGCATGGCTGTTTGACGACAAGTCGATCTCGGCGTCCAACGATGCGGATGGCCGGGCTGACTCCGGGGAGACGCTGCACATCGCGATTGAAGCCATTAACCGCTCGGGACAGGCGGACAACGTGTTTGCCTGGATCGAGGCGAACAATGGACTCGGCGTCGGCGATGATCCGTACGTCACCATAACGACGCCACTCGTCCAGTTTGGCAATATCGGGCCGTTCAACACGGCGGACAACGGGCTCATTTATGGACCGGGAGGCGTCATCACGGGGGTCTCCGACCCCTTCGTGTTTACAGTCGACATTAACTGCCCTAATGACCATGTGATCCCGTTCATTATTCACTGGGTCTGGAACGATGGGTGGAACCCGTCCGATCCAACTTTCTATGAATCACAGGATACCTTCACGTTCACCGTACAACGTGGTAAGAACATCCCTACAGTGATCGCGGAGAATACAACGCTTGGGGCAGCTGACTACTGGATCGTTGGGGGCCCTGTCTTGATCGAACCCGCTGCTACTGTCACGGTGGAGCCTGGCACCTATATCCAGTGGGGCGCCATCAGCTCGGATCCCTTCAACCCTGGCCCACAACCAGGGAGTGTCATCGTCCGCGGAAAACTCCTGATGCAGGGAACCCAGGAAGACCCTATTAACCTCTTTCCGTCGACACTCGTTGCTGGGCAAACAGTAAACATCTCAGCCGAATCGGGCTCTACCCTGGATATGGCGTACGTCAAGGTCCGAAACCCGCTGATATCGGGTGCAACAACGATTGACCACAGTTATTTCGACTGGGAGAACTACGGCTCGCAAATAAAAACCGAGTATATCAGCAATAGCATCTTCCACGGACTCCGGGGCGGAGGCGAAATTAGGGCGGGTATGTTCGAGACCTGCCTGTTTGACGCGGGCTGGCTACCCCCCACCTTTAATGATTGGGGCTTTCCGGTGAACACGCCGGACGGGCCTGAGAAATTCCCGAAGCGACTCAGAAATTCGGTTCTCCTCCAAGATAACGAGAACAATGTGATTCTATCGCCTTTTGTGGCTGACGCATACTACAAATGGCCAATGAAAACCACGTCGGATGACGGTTCTCAGTGGTTCTATAATCCTGCTTCCTATAACGGATCAACCTACGTTCTCCTGCCGATGGAATACACCAACATTCGGCTGGCCGAACTCGTCGCAAACTTCTACGGGGGCCACGTTACGTCGGTGAGGGATGCTGACGAACAGGCATTCCTGGAGTCCTACATTGATGGATTGCCTAATCCGAGGTTTGGGGGCTGGTCGGGCCAGTCTTTGTACTACATTGGTCTGACGGACGATGGCCATCCTGGCGACTACCAGTGGCTTGACGGCTCGCCCCTCACCTACACAAACTGGAATACCGGGTTCCCGGTCACGCTTTCTCTCGCGCAAACCCACGTAACGAGGCTTTGCGTCATAGGCCCAACAGCATGTCCCGGACAACAGTGGCAGAATCAGAACCAGCGATCTTCTTATATTGGTTGGTATAGTTATGTCAAGTGGGATGCTTTTATTCTCCGCATTCCAGGGGCTATCACGCTAGAAGAACTCCATGCCCCTGTTACTGATGGCAGGATGCTTTCCCACATTCGCAACAACCTCGTCGGGTATGTCGAACGCAATGCCTTCCTGAACCGGTACTGGGATCCCGTCCTGTCACACTGGTACCGTGTGCAAGGTACGCCGAGCATGCCTTTGTACTATAGTCAGATGCGGGACAACTACTGGGGGACCGCGACTTCGCAGCTGATTGACTACATGATCGTGGACTACTATGACAATTTCACTAGTTCGCGTGTCGATTACAAGGTCCAGCCAGCAAATGGATTCGAGTCCACGTTCCCGTTTGTCGACCATGTCGTACTCAACGGTACCGACATGATCCTCGTGCCCCATGTTAATAGCGGCTGGGCGGTCTTTGAAATTACATTCAACCGGGACATGGACACGGCCGAGCGGCCGTTTGCCACATTCGGTCCCTCGTCTCCCTTCACCGACTACGTTCTGGATCCTCTCCCTGGCGAGGGCGAAGGCTGGGTGAATGCACGCACTTGGCGCGGACGAATCTACATCACGCCTGTGGTAGGGGATGGATATCACATGATGCGCATTTCGGGCGCGAAGGCCGCCAGCGACCCATGGCTCGTTTCTGGCTATGACGTGGGCCGGTTCCGCTTCCTCGTCGCGACTATGACAGCCGAGGCAATGAACCTCCAGGCCTCTGGCGGCGAGGGCTTCATCCATTTGATCTGGCAGCAGGACGACTACGACCTGCTCGCCGGATACAACCTATACCGCTCGACAAGTCAGAACGGGACGTACACTCGACTCAATACGACCATCATTCCCGTCGGTCACGAGTACTACCACGACACAAACGTGACACCGGGTGTCCGGATGTATTACAAATTCACGATCATAACGACTGATCTCACGGAGTCGTCCTTCTCCAACGTGGCGTCGGCCGTTCCCGTCGATACCGTTCCTCCGCAACTCATTCACGTACCCATCGTTTCCGCACCCCCAGCCCGCAGCCTCAGAATCACGGCCGATGCCACGGACAACGTCGGCGTCGTGAGTGTGAAGCTCTTCTGGCGCGCCATCGGAACAACGCCCTACACAGAAGTATCCATGGGAAAGAGTACCGGTACGCAGTGGGTAACGAACCTGCTGGCCTCCGTCGTGATTCCGCCAGGCCTTGAGTACTATATCGTTGCCTCCGACGGATACAGCCAAGTGTTCAGCGGGACCCCTGGTGTGCCTCACGTGATCGTCGTCAGCAACGTGCCGACCGTGACGTCCGTGGCGCCCAACCATGGTCCGGCGAGCGGAGGCACTCTCGTCACAGTTGCCGGCACTCTCTTCCAGGTGGGAGCAACTGTATTGTTCGGCAGCGCTCCCGCCACGGATGTGACGGTCGTAACCGAGACCCAGATCTCTTGCAGGACGCCCGCGCACTTCCCAGCGCAAGTGGATGTGAAGGTGCTCAATCCGGATGCCTCGAGCGGAATACTTCTGAACGGCTTCCGGTTCGAGGCCGATGGCGTCGTGTTGTCGCTGCCCTCCACTACAGGCGACTATGGCACGATGGTGGAAGTTCCCCTCTCCGTGTCCAACGTGACCGGAATGGGGGCGGCTGATGTGACGATTACGTTCACCTCTTCGGTGGTTGCTGCCCGGAGCGCGAGGGTTGGGGCCCTCACGGCGGGCTGGGCTCTCTCCACAAACGTTGCGACACCAGGCTCCATCCGGCTCTCCATGGCCAATGCCTCGACGGTGACGGGGACCGGGGAAATCGCCGTGATCACTTTCGAGGTCGTCGGGGCTCCACCGGCATCAACGCCGTTGACGATCACTTCGGCCTCCTTGAATAGTGGGGCCATCATCGCGACTCTCAGCCACGGGACCTTCACTGTGAACGGGTTCTACTCGCTCTCGGGCACGGTGACCCATGACAGTAGTGTCACGGTTCCGGGAGTTGTTCTTTCGCTTACAGGGAATGCGGCGGTCACGCAAACAACTGGTACGAACGGGACTTTCCAGTTCACGGATGTTCGAACCGGAAACTACATTCTGACCCCCTCCAAGAGCGATGATGTGGAAGGCATCTCTTCCTATGACGCATCGCGGATTCTCGAGCACGCGGCAGGAATCACGACACTGACCGGTCACGCAGCGATGGCGGCGGACGTCAACCGCAACGGATTGATCGACTCAATGGATGCGTTCTACGTGTTGCAGATGGCCGCCAGTCTCATCGACGTTCCCTTCCCGGGTGCTGGCAGCGTCTGGATGTTTGATCCGGCCACCCGGAATTATCCGAACTTGTCGGCTCACCAGACCGGACAGAACTTCGTAGCCATTCTTGTCGGAGACGTCTCTGGGAACTGGACCCCGCCCGAGGGTCCCGGCGCACCAACAGATGACGGACAGACTCCTGCCGCGGTGGTGCTGCCCGCCGTCTCGAGCGGGCTGGGGGAGACACAGATGGTCTCGCTGCATGTGACGCCCGGGACGCGGCCATTCAAGTCGGCCGACATCGTCATCACCTATGATCCCGCGGTCACCACGCCGGTGACGGCACAGAAGGGGCCGGTGCTGCCGGCTGACTGGGCGCTGGTTGCGAACCTGGCGACTCCTGGCACCATTCGTCTCGCGATGGCGGGGACATCTGCAGTGACAGCGCCCGGCACGGCTGTCGAGATCGCCTTCCGCGCTATCGGCTGTTCGGGTACGACGAGTTCCTTGACGCTTCAGAAACAGCAACTGGATGAAGGGCTGACGCTTTCCACTGGCACGAACGGACGGTTCGATGTCGTCGCCACGTCCCCTGCGGCCAGCAATTCAGGGCCCTACTGCGTTGGTGGAACGATCAGTCTTTCAGTGCCAACTGTAACTGGAGCCTCATACGCCTGGACGGGGCCCGACGGATTCACTTCCGCGGTTCAGAACCCCACGATTGTCAATGCAGCTCTGGCGGCGGCTGGAACTTACGCCGTCACGATGACGGTCAATGGCTGCGTGAGCCCATCCGGTTCGACGCAGGTTGTTGTGACTCCGCCTCCTAGTGCTGTGATAACAACGCCGGAGAGCGTCTGCGCGGAGTCCACGGGCAACAGCGCCTCCGTTCCCGATGCCGGGACGGGTGCAACCTATTCATGGAGCATTACAAACGGCACTATTACGGCAGGGGCGTCGACGAGGACGATTCTCTTCACTGCTGGGGCGAGTGGCTCGGTAGAGCTGACCGCAACCGTTGAGAAGGGCCCCGGGTGTTCCAGCACGGAGACGAGCATTCTGCCCGTCACGAGCGGCACTCCAGTCATCGAGACATTCAATCCTGGATCGGGCCAGGCGGGCGCCTCCGTAACGCTCTCGGGTACGAATTTCCACTGCATCACGGGTGTCTCGTTCAACGGAGTCGCGGCTCTCTTCAACGTCTCCTCGAGCACGAGTTTCGTGGCCATTGTACCTGCCGGTGCCACGACGGGACCCATTGCTGTTACGAACAGGTTTGGAACCGGCTCGTCCCCCATCAACTTCATAGTGATCCGGCCGGGAGACGTCAATGCAGACGGCTCCGTGGATGTGGCGGATGTGTTCTACCTGATCAACTACCTCTTTGCCGGAGGCCCGTCTCCACTTGGGCTAGCGAACGCCAATGGAGACGCCGGTGTCGATGTCGCGGACGTGTTCTACCTGATAAACTACCTCTTTGCTGGGGGGCCAGCACCGATGTAGAGACGTCTGAAACCTACATGGAAGGTCAACTGTTTCTTGTACCTGCTCTACTACTGGCAACGTCGGCGCTGAAGCACCAATTTTCCCGCGCGGCGCGGGGTCTCATGGCATAGCCTTCTAACCGTGGATGCTCTTCTGATGGTATAAGGCTTTTGTCTTATTCTTCCGTGTTTCCGACGCTCGGGGCCTGGAGAGACTTCAATGCGCTACCGTTCGGCTTTTCTGGTGGTACTTCTTTTCGTCCTCCCCGGATTTGCTCTCCCTTGCGCCGTGTATGCCGGCCTGCCTGGCGACAGGGATCGCGAAAGGGAACCAGTTCCGCGTTCTCGCGCCTTTGCACTGGACCTCGCTCTCGAGACGGCGCCCGCGTTCCGGAACGGTCTGGGGTTGGCCATCACGTTCGACTCACGCGAAGTCATTTTCGAGCGGTTTGAATTGCTGGAACCGAAAGGTCTTCTCGGGAAGAGCAGTAAAGCCGAGCCTGATGTTCTTGATGTGGATGATGACGAGCACTTAGACAGCCTCGTCCGGCTGGCATGGTTCCTGCCCGGCGGCGGCTGGGAGGTGCCTGGCGAGGAAATCACGCTGGGCAGGGCGGTTTTCAGGCTACGCACGCCCAGACCGCCCATCGCTTGGGCCGAGTCTCCTGTTGTGCGGATCACTTCTCTCTCCGCCGGCCGCAAGGGCTGGTTTCCGGACCATCGCGTCGCCTTGGTCAAGCCCCAGCAGCGAGTCCTGCTCGCGGAAGAGGTTGCGGTCAGGACTCCCAAGACGTATGGCGCGGCCAGCGCGGAAGGGGCGGCACTCGAGGGAGTTGGGAACAGTAATGGTTCTCGCCCCTTTGCCCTCGGTCGCTTCCAGGCGCACCGCCGGCGAGAGCCGCCGAGCTTGACCGGGATCCTCCTCCCGTGCAATCTCGACATCGACGGCAACTCTGTTCGCGATGCCCTGACCGACGGTCTCCTGCTTCACAGGTACCTCTTCGGTTTCACGGGGACGGCACTCATCAGCGATGCCTTTGGCACCGGCGCCACGCGCACCACGCCCGAGGCCATCATGGCCTTCCTGGACCAGCCCGACTGCCAGCCGATGCTCGACGTGGACGCCAATTCCAGCCCGGACGCCCTGACGGACGGACTCCTCGCCGTCCGCTACCTCTTCGGATTCTCCAACGACTCTCTCGTGAGCGGGGCAGTCGGCGCGGGGGCGAAGCGCACTTCGGGGAGAACCGTTTCGGATTTTCTCGAGTTCTGTGACGATCCGAGGGAGGTGGTCATCGAGACAAGCTTGGCCCCTGGCCAATCAGCCCAGGATGTCTGGGGCGAGATCCAAGTGACGGCCATCGACACGCCAGCCGCTGCGACCGTGGTGGTTGGGGTCAACAACGCCGGAGAGCGAACGGTGGAGGTCCGATCCACTCCCCCAGCGACTCTCAGGTTGAGCCTTCCGGATCCTGACGAAACACTGCCTCCGGTAGAGGGTTATCGAGCGACCCGGTCGCTCAAGACGAACTACGCTGATTACCATGAGTGGGGGACGACGGACAGGCAGTGGTTTGGAGGTTCTTGGTTCTGGAACAGGTTGCCACCATCGAAACAGAGAGAGATGAACCTCAGTTGCATCGGGCCCCTGGGCGGAGGTGACCGGTTCGCCTCGGGGCAAAGGGGTTCGTCCCGCCTCAGATCGCTCTGCGAGGAGCATGCAAACCCGGCGTGTTATGAGGGCAAGGAGGCGGTCCTCTTCGTTCATGGTTTCTTTCAGGGTGGTGGCCTCGGCGTTGGAGGCGGAGAGGACGGCACGTTTCTGAAGTTCCCGGAACTCGTGGCCGCGCAGGGTTATGCGAGTTTCGTTTTCGAATGGGATACGGAAGCGAGATTCCAGGACGTCGCCACGGACTTGGGCACGGCGATTCTGAGAATCGCCTCGGCAACAGGCCGCAAGGTCCATATCGTGGGCCACTCCATGGGGGGTATCGTGGCGCGAACCATCCTTCAGGGCTTGGCTAGTAGCGACCCGAGCTTTCAGAGCTATCCGAGGGGTCTCGTCCGTACGCTCACTACACTGGGGACGCCTCATTCCGGCATCGCGGACGAGCGCATTTGTCTCCATAACGTGGGCCTCCCGGGAGGCCAAGACGGCAACGAAATGGAGGGGTGCCAGCAACTCAGTTGCCACGAACTGGGCGAGAGTGTTCTCGACGGATGTGAGCCGGCCTTCTTCGAAGTATCCGCCACGGAAGGCGAGATGGCCGCCATGCTTTCGAATACTGCTGGTTCGCTGCCAGATGTGGATATCTTGGCTTTGTTGGGATGGACCATCGAGGGAGAACCAAACAAATTCGCGGCCGGCGATGAGCTTATCAGCTATGAGGGACAGCGATTCTTACCAGGTTTGACAGTAAGCGGCACCTGCCCAACTGTTCAGCCAAAGGTTTTTGATCCTCTCCTCACTTCGTCCTCGCTGGGAAACGCGAGAGTGACGGAGCGAGGCCTTTTGGTGGGAAATCCGATTCCCGGTAACCTAACCGGGTTCGCCTGCGTGGAGGAGTGTGACACATGGAAAGAATGTGCTGATAACGAGAAGGGCTACTCACATTCTCTCAAGGTCATCTACAATTTACGCGACGCCGTGCGCTCTGAGGCGGCTGTCGAAAGCACTGACCATGACAGCTTTATCCAAGTCAAGAACTGGCTAGCGAGTTATCCCGCGGGTATAGCCTCGGCGGTGGTTCCCAGGTTTTCGATGTCCATTGTGGCACGCGACGGTGCTGCCTCTACTGTGCTGGCCGGAGTCACGGTGACCGTACGTGATTTCTCGCACGCCAAACTAGCCGAGGGGATTACGGGTCCAGATGGTGTGGCCGCGATTTCCGTACCCTTCCTTGCCAACGTCGACTATCACGTCAGTCTCTGGAAAGCGGGGTATTTTGGCAACAGTGTCGACTTCCGAGCGGGTGGAGTCCCGGCACCCGTTAGTCTCGGAACGCGCTCGCTCTGGTCCAGAGAACTTGGCGACATCGGGGGCCGAGTTACCGATTCGGCAACGGGACAGGGTCTAGGGAATGCAATGTACGAGCTGAGACGGGTTGGGAAGGGGGGCAGTTTCGATTACCTGCACTTCTGGACGGACGCCTCCGGAGACTACTTGTTGCAGAATCTCCCGGCTGGCCGGTACCAGGCGAAGTTCTCGAAAAGCGGTTACAAGAGCCTCGAGACAGAATTCGTGATCATGCCGGGTCCTTCGAACTTGGGCAACGCCGCCCTGACGCCCATCAATGGCAGCGAGGAAATCACGATACCGCTTCCCGGCTTGCCCGCAGGCGCCAAGCCTCTCGTCTTGGTCCGAATCCCTGCCGGGACCTTCCAGATGGGCTCGCCGGAGGGTGAGAGGTCGCGGCGAACGAACGAGGGACCGGCCCACGAGGTGACCCTAAGTTCGGACTACTATCTCGGCAAGTACGAGGTGACTCAAGCTCAATGGCAAGCTGTTATGGGGGCGCCCATGCCAACAGATTGCCCAAATTATGGCCAAGGCTATGGCATCGGAAACGACTATCCAGTCTACTGTCTTTCTTGGAACGACGCCGCGGGGCCGGGCGGATTCCTGGAGCATCTGCAGACGATCACGGGATTGACGGCTCTCCGCCTGCCGACGGAAGCAGAATGGGAGCGCGCGGCCCGTGGCGGGACCCAGACGCGGTTCTCTTTCGGCGATGCACTGGAGTGTGATGACGCCTGCAATCGCTGCGAACTTCCGGAGTTGTACACCCGCTGGTGCTGGTCTGGAGTCTACGGCTCGGCTCCGGTCGGTAGCCAGGCAGCCAACCCCTACGGTCTCCACGACATGCACGGCAATGTGAATGAGTGGGTGCAGGATTTCTATGGGGAATACTCAGCCGCACCAGAGACGGACCCCCATGGGCCTCCATCTGGTTCGCTCCGGGTCTCGCGTGACGGCAGTTGGCACGACATGCTCGGCGAGGCCCGTTCCTCGTATCGTGACGGCTGGACGCCAACAGGAAGAGGCTACCTCGAAGGCTTTCGTATTGCCAAATCACCTGGCGCCGAGGACTCATCTCTCAGCGTCTCGGCACATCCGGCATCAGCTCATCTGTCTGCCGGCGTATCGCGCACAGTGGAGTCTCGGTCTGATGGACTAATAGTTTCCATATCAGAGCACACCGCAGATTCCGCCATCTCGACGGGGAGGAAACCATGACCCGCTCCGCGCTTTACCTCGGAGCCGCAGTTCTCGCCGTGGCCCTTCATACGGGGATCCAGGCGGGCGACCAAGTCATCGCGCCCACTCCTTCGGCAATCGCGATTGGGTCCGGGGGCATGGCCGGGTTTGACGTCATGTACGACACCTCGCCTTCGGATCCCTCGCTCCCGGGCATCGGGTTTTCCATGCACTGGGATTCGACCAAGCTCGGCGACCCGGTGGTCTCGAACTTGCTGACAGCCAGCCTTGTGAGTCAGCAGATTCTGCCGGACACGAAGAACCTCGACGGAGATCCCGCAACCGACCGGCGGCTTCTGGTGGCATGGCTCGACGCAAGCGGGGCCTGGCCCGGAACGCTTCCGCAGAGGCTCTTCACGGTGGCGTTCCCCGCGGCGACTGGTTTTGCCGTTGGGTCTACTTCCACCATTCGCTTCGTGAAGGTCTCGTCAGCTGCCCAGTGGACCTTTGTTGGCTCGCCGGCAACCGTGGCGATGGTGGCGGTGCCTCCGTCGGCCTCGGTGAGCGGTGGGGGGACGATCTCCCTGGGCGAGTCGATTTCAATTCAGGCCGCCTTGACTGGCACCGCTCCATGGAGCTTGACCTGGTCAGACGGCTTTCCTCAGAGCGGATTGCTATCAAGCCCGGTTGTTCGTACAGTCAGCCCGGTTACGACGACGGTCTATACCGTCACTGCAGCCTCTGATGCCAATGGCGCGGGCACATCCTCTGGGTCGGCGACAGTAACTGTTCGTGTGCCGTGTGTATCCTGGACGGTTTCCCCCACAGCCCTCAGCCCCCTCTTCTGGGCGGATTCCGAGGTGGTCACTGTTAGCGGGAACCCTGCCGGATGCGGAGGGACGTGGACAGCTTCGAACGACGGGAACTCGTGGCTCACTGTCAACCCCACTTCCGGAGTGCAAGGAGGAACAACCACGATTTCCTGGACGCAGAACAACGACACAGGAGCCCGCTCGGGCAGCGTCACGATCTCCGGAACAACGATTCCGGTCTCGCAGCAGGGAAAGCCGGCCTACTTGTGCACAGCCGTCAATGGAAGCATCTCCTCAAATACTTCGTGGACCCTCGCGGGAAGCCCGTATTGCGTGAATGGCGCCGTCACTGTGGCTGCGGGTGCCACCCTGAGCGTCGAGCCGGGAGTTGTCGTGAAGTTCGCGCAAACAACGGGTCTCTACGTGTATGGGACTCTGAACGCAGCTGGGGCGTCCGGGCTGAAGGTGTACTTCACGGATAATCGGGATGACACTGTGGGGGGCGACACGAACGGCGATGGGACCGGGACGAGCCCAGCGGCGGGATGGTGGTACGGGATCCAGGTGATGAGTGGTGGTTCTGCGGCGATCGACCGTGCCGAGATTCGTTACGGGGGCTACACCTATTGCAGTGGGATTTGCGTTGGGAATGGTGCCAACCTCTATAAGACCGGCACTGGCGATCTATCCTTTACACACTCGGTTTCGCGGGATGCGAAGAGTTCTGGTATCTACTTGAGTGGAGCAACGGGAACAGTGACGCTCAGTGGGAACACGATGAGTTCAAGTGGATATGGTATCGTAACGAGTGGTGCGACCGGGGCAATGACGATCAGCGGGAACATGATAACCGTGAACGCCTTCGGGGTTTTCTGTGACGGGAGTTCGCCTGCGATCATGGGAAACACCATCACTGGCGGACAGTACGGTTTGTATGTAGCCGGGGCATCCGTGCCAGTGTCGGTGACCGGGAATGTGTTGAACTCAAATACGGTGGCCTCGGTATACCTCCGAATGGAGAGTTCGGGAATGGTCGTGGCGGATGATAACGTGTTCACGGGGCCCATCCACGTGGGGCCCGGGACTCTCACTGCGAGCTTGTCATGGGGGAACAAGCAGACCTACTTCCTTGAAGGTAATGCGAGGGTGGGGGCAGGTGCCACACTGACCATCGAGCCGGGTGTTGTTGTGAAGATCCAGCAATCAGCCGGTCTCTTCGTGGATGCGAGCGGCATGCTGAACGTGACCGGAACGCCGGGAGCGAGGGCGTACTTCACGGACTCCCGGGACGACACGGTCGGTGGGGATACGAATGGAGACGGAAGCGCGACGAGCCCGGCGGCGGGCTCGTGGATTGGAATAGAGGTAAACGAGGGAGGGACTGCCTCGATTGACTGGGCGGAGATCCGGTACGGCGGATACACAACGACATACGTTGGCCACAATGCCAATCTCTACAAGACGGGAGCTGGTAGTCTCTCGTTCATGAACTCAGTGTCCCGGAATTCCTCATTCGGCATACGTCTGAATGGTGCGACTGGAACGGTGACGGTCACCGGGAATACACTGACGTCGAACTCGAGTTTCGGAATCTATTGCGTGGGAAGTTCACCCACGATCAGCGGGAACACGGTGACTGGCGGCGCCTTCAGCCTCTACGTGACAGGCCCCGCTGTTCCAAGCTCCGTAACCGGGAACACTTTCAGTGGCTTCACGACGGCGGCGGTTTACATGGATCTGGCCGCGTCGGGAATGGCGGTGGCGGATGACAACGTCTTCACGGGGCCGTTGTACGTGGCGTCCAGCGGGACGTTTCCGGCGAACGTCACGTGGGGCAACAACCGGACATATTACCTTCCAGGGAGCGTTACTGTCCCGAGCGGCGCTACCTTGGCGATCACGGGGCATCCCGTGAAGTTCGCACAAGCAACGGGTCTCTACGTGAGCGGCACGCTGAACGTGACCGGAACGCCGGGAGCGAGGGCGTACTTCACGGACTCCCGGGACCCCGGAATTCCTCATTCGGCATACGTCTGAATGGTGCGACTGGAACGGTGACGGTGAGCGGGAATACGCTCACCTCGAACTCGAGTTACGGGATCTATTGCGTGGGCAGTTCACCCACGATCAGCGGGAACACGGTGACTGGCGGCTCGTACGGCCTTTTCGTGATGGGCGCTGTCATCCCACTGTCCGTAACCGGTAACACTTTCAGCGGATTCACGACGGCAGGTGTGTACTTGACCGCGGACGCGTCGGGGACAGCGGTTGATTTCGACAATGTCTTCACGGGTCCGGTCTTCCTTGGCGGCGGGAATATCTCCGCCAATACGACGTGGAACCCCGGCTGGGTGTACTATGTGACTGGCGGGATTACTGTCGGTTCCGGTGCAACGCTCTCAGTCGACGCGAGCCGAATCACAAAATTCGCACAAAACGCCTCAGTAACAGTCAACGGCATAATGAACGTCACGGGCACGGCAGGGAATGAAGTGTACTTTACCGATTACCGGGATGATACGGCGGGTGGCGACACGAATGGGGATGGTGCCGCAACCCTGCCTACACCAGGCTGGTGGTCTGGAATCGCGGTTGGTGCCGGAGGAATTGCCCAGATTGACAGGACGTTCATTCGATACGCGACCGTGGCCCTGACAAAGAGCGGCTCGGGCAACTTGATATTGACGAATTCGACGATCACAAAGTCCTCACAAAATGGCGTCTCCCTCAATTCCGCTGTGGATGCCCATCTGGTCGTAAACAACACGATCCAGACGAACACGGGCCACGGTGTTTCTATCAGCAGCTCGGGAAGTACCGCGAATATTGGTGGCAACACGATCACCGGAAATACCTCGAGCGGCATCTACATCTCCTCCTCCTCGCCTGTCATCGAGTCCAACACAATCACTGGCAACGCTCAGTACGGAATCTCCCTCACGGGAGCCGGTTCAGCCTCGATCTCCAGAAACCGCATAGAGAACAACTCCAAGGGCATATACTGCACCAGTTCCGCCAATCCTGTGATTGGTGGGAGTTTTGCCAGCGCCAACGACATCACCGGCAATGCCTCCCACGGCGTCGAAAACACAACGAGTACGATTGTCGTCAACGCCACCTACAACTGGTGGGGGCATAGTACGGGCCCGTTCCATCCCGTGACGAACCCGAGTGGCCAGGGTAACAAAGTGAGTGACTATGTTGACTATGGTAACTACTTGGGAACCTCAGCCTTCGCCAGCGTGCCAAATCTCAGGGTCACCCCTCTCGTGAAAGACTTTGGAAGCGCCCCCGTCGGAGGGAGCATTCCCGGAACGTTTACCGCCACGAACAACGGTACCGCACCCCTCGAAATCAGCTGGACGGCAATTTCTTCTGGGTCCGCGGACTTTGCTCTCACTAGTGATGCCTGCTCGGGACAAACACTGGCGCCTTTTGCCACTTGTGTCATGGACGTCCTCTTCAGCCCGGCTTCAAAGGGCTACAAACCGGCATCCCTGGTTGTGGCCTCGAACGACCCGGAGCAGGCCCTGACACCCGCCCTGGTTTTTGGAAGCGGCATCCCCATAAACCTGCCTCGCACCGGCCAGTCCACCCCGGTCTCGACGGGCGACGATGCGGATATCCACGCTGGCTTTGAGTGGTCCTCCTCCCGGTTCCTCAACAACGGCAATTCCACAATCAGCGATGGACTGACGGGGCTCATCTGGAGCCAGGAAGGCAACACGGCCGGACCATCCGCCTGTACGCCCGGCGTCGCGAAGACGTGGAGTGTCGCCCTGACGTTCGTCCAGTGCCTCAACACAAACCTGTATCTCGGGTTTGATGATTGGAGGCTTCCCAACATCAGTGAACTGGAGAGCCTCGTGAATGCGGGGGAGGCCTCGCAAGTGGCGTGGTGGAGCGCTCTCGGCTTTACGTCTCTCCATGCCTCCACGATCTGGTCGTCGACGAGTTCTGCAACGGCTGCAGGCTACGCGTGGGCGATGGATGCCGGCGCGGGCGCGCTAAACGGAGCCGTTCGCCCCCAGGCAACAGGTGCGGCGTCCTGGGTTTGGCCCGTTCGTGGGATGTCGACTTCACCAGCTCAACTGTGGCGCACGGGCCAGGTCACGCCCGTGGCGGCCGGGGACGACGGGACCATCAGGGCAGGCGCCGCCTGGCCAGAGACACGGTTCGTCGCTGCCGCGGATACCTCCATAAGTGACACGTTGACGGGACTTGTCTGGGGTCCGGATGGCGGGACGCCCCCGATCACGGGTTGCACGGGTGGGAACAAGACCTGGGCCGCCGCCCTCGACTATGTAGCCTGCTTGAACTCACAGAGCTATCTCGGCCACGGTGACTGGCGTCTGCCCAATCGCAAGGAGATTCGAAGCCTCGCCGATTACTCGAAAAACGCGCCCGCCCTTCCGGCCGGCCACCCGTTCACCAGCGTGAGCGCGGCGGCGTACTGGACGAGCACGACTCATGCGGCGGATACCACACGGGCGTGGCAGCATGGCTTCTCTGGAACCGCGCCCGGAATCCAGGCGGCTCTGAAGACGGCCACGGCACCCGTCTGGCCCGTTCGCGGGGGCATCCTTCCTTCGAGCGGTTTCGTGAGCGGAACAGCGACGATCTGTGCGGGTGGTTCGGCCGCCATTCAGGTTGCCTTGAGCGGGGAACCTCCGTTCACGGTGACCTGGTCCGATGGAATCTCGCAAACAGGAATGACGTCGAGCCCCGTAACGCGCAACGTGACTCCCGGGGTAACCACAACGTATTCGATAACCTCGATGTGGGACGCCAACGGAAGCGGGGAAGCCACGGGTACCGCAATCATCACAGTCATTGCTGGCCCAGCAGCCAGCAACACCGGGCCCTATTGTACAGGCGCCACGATTAACCTCTCCGCTACAACGCTGACGGGTGTCACGTACGCCTGGACTGGTCCGAACGGATTCACGTCCACACTCCAAAATCCAATCATTCCCAATGCAACCACGGCCGAGGCGGGGATCTACAGCGTCACCGCTACGGGGAACGGCTGTACCGGCGCCACCGGGACCACGACCGTCGCCGTCAACCCGCCCCTTTCCGCCCCAATCACTGCACCGGCTGATATCTGCCCCGGTTCCACAGAAAACGTGGCCTCGGTCCCGGACGCGGGGACGGGAGCAACTTACAACTGGACAGTAACTAACGGTTCGATCACGTCTGGGGCGGGGACGAGAGCGATTCAGTTCTCGGCGGGCGCGAGCGGCTCCGTGGACCTTGGTGTGACCGTTTCGGACAGTCTCGGATGCACCGGGAGTGGCAGTAGCACGATCCCAATCGTGAGCGGGGCACCAACAGTCACGGAATTTTCCCCCGCAAGAGGCGCCGCCGGGACAAGTGTTACCGTGACAGGAACGAACTTCGTCTGCATCACCAGCGTCACGTTCAACGGAGTCTCCGCTTCCTTCACCGTGGCGTCGGCAACCAGTCTGACGGCAACGGTCCCGGCAGGGGCGGCGACGGGCCGGATTACGGTGACGAACGGCTCAGGCACGGGCACTTCGCCTGAAGACTTCGTCGTCGGCCTCTCGGGCGACGTCAATGGTGATGGAGGTCTCGACGTCGCGGACGTCTTCTATCTAATTAACCACCTCTTTGCCGGCGGGTCGGCCCCAGTCGGAGCTGCCGACGTCAACGGGGATAACAACGTCGATGTCGCTGATGTCTTCTATCTCATCAACCATTTGTTCGCGGGTGGGCCTGCGCCGCAATAGGGGGAAGAGTCCCGAACATCGGGGCTGTTGAATGCGCGGGTGAAACTGGCCAGTTTCACCCGCTTGGAGGATAGACGCCACGCATGGGCTTTACCCGGCCGCCTCCGCAGCAACCCAAGGAACGCGGGCGGCGGGGACCAAAAGGTGATACCGGGCCGGGCGTGGACAACCGTGCATATCCGAGTTAGTATGAAGATATGAACGAGACACGCCGTGTTACCGCCAACATTCCCGTTCTTCTCCTCGAGGAAGCGAAGCGCGTGACTGGGAAAAGTCTGACCGAGACTCTCGTGCAAGGCCTGGAACTCGTGCGGAGGTCGGGTGCTGCCAGCAAAGCCGCTCGTCTGAAAGGGAAGCTTCATCTCGATCGAGACCTCATTGACATTGAGGGTTCGCGTGAGCGCTCTCGTCGTTGACACCTCCAGCTGGATCTCATGGCTTGCGGGCAACGGAGACACGCTGATTGACGAGGCGCTTGGAGAGGGACGGCTCTATCTGCCAGCCGTCGTCGCCGCTGAACTTCTGAGCGGCACTCTCAACGAACAGGATAGAACTGCGCTGGAGGACCTTCTGCGTGACCTCCCGCTCTGTTCTGCTGACGTGGGGCACTGGTTCCGGGTTGGCCGCTTGCGCGGCTCTCTGCGAAAAGCGGGCGTGACGCTCTCGACCCCGGACGCTCACGTGGCGCAGTGCGTCCTCGACCTCGATGGCGAACTTCTCACTGAAGATCGTGTCTTTGAGAAGGTGGCAGAGGTAACCGGTCTTCAGATGGCACGGCCGCCGGGACGTGACATCAAGCGAGACCGCACTCCGTCTTGAAGCGCGGGTTTTTCGCCTTGCAATGAGGGTGATCCTATGGTATGAGGTTACTGTCCGGGATCTCAAGTAAGGTTTGATTTTTCCTGCCGGGCTTGGCGAATTGCAGGTTCAACCCGCTAGTGGCTCTCGGTTGTCCCCTTCCAAACCCTGGGGAACACAGCATCCATTACATCCCATAAACCGTCTTTCGAGGTGTTCAAGGAACCATGGAGGCCACATGTTGACAAAGAAGTTCCAATTCGCGCTATTCGTAGCTGTTCTGCTACTCGCGACAGCAGCGCAGGCCGTTCCGAACCTGATTACTTATCAGGGGCTTCTGAATGACCAGAACGGCGTGCCCGTGACGGGCTCCGTGGCCTTCGTATTCAGTATCTACACTTCTTCGACGGGCGGCACCGCCCTTTGGACGGAGTCACAGACGATAGCCGTCTCCAACGGCATCTTCACGGCCCAACTCGGCTCCGTGACTGCCCTGCCAACATCTGTCTTCGGGACGGATGTTCTCTACCTGGGAATCAAGGTGGGGGCGGACGCGGAGATGACGCCACGGCAGAGGATTACGTCGAGCGCGTATAGCCACCGGGCGGAGACGATCACGCCGCCTATCGTTCCGATTGGAGGGATCGTCTCCTGGCACAAGACGATGACGGGAACTCCCGCGCTCGCAGGTGGCTGGGTGGAGTGCAACGGGCAGGTGCTTGCAGATCCGGATTCCCCGTATAACGGGCAGACGATTCCCGACCTAAACGGCGCGAAGAGGATTCTGAAAGGAGCCACTGCTTCAACCGGGTCAATAACGACAGAGGATTTCCTTCCAAGTCACAATCATGCAGTCGGCGGAGGTGGTGGTGGGTCCACATATTTCAATTGGGGAGGCGAAGTGGGGTGGCGTGGGGACCTGGTTTCGTACACTGGACCTCTAGGCACTCCGCAGACCTTCTTTAACGTTGTCTGGATCATGCGAGTCAAGTAGGGATGCTCGGAGGCCAGTATGCCTGCAGGCATTCGAAGGAACTCTAGTCTCCGAAACGCACCAGAAATCTCGCTGAAAACAGAATGGTATTCCATTGGTGACCTTTTCGACTCGAGCGAGAGCCGCCGTCTCCTATGGGCAAGACGAGAAACGCGCCACTCGATTACGTTTCAGAAATGGCCTCGGCTACTCTGTTTGTTGGCCATTCTGGCGATCTCCGTACTAGCGGAATCAGCGAACGCCCAACCTATTCAAAGCACTCACTACTCAATCCCCAAACTCGTCCAGAACGACGGTAGCGGGCAGCGGTCGAGCGCTAGTTTCCAGCTAACGGGCGACGTCATTAGCCCGCAGCCGGGCGGACAGATGACGAGTACCAGCTACATTCTTCATGGCCGCCCTCTTGTGACGCTGGATGAGTCGTTATCCCCTTCCTGCGGCATCTACATTAACAATAATGAACCACTGGCAACGACAGCAAACGTGAACCTCTCGTTGATCTGTGGGCACCCGACGGGCTGCACGCAGGTTCAGCTCTCGAACAACGGCGTTGTCTGGGAAGGCCTGGCTCCCAAGGTCGAGTGGCCGCTGGCTCCGATGCCATTTTCGACGCTCAAGCCCTGGACCCTCATCGCAAACGACGGAGAACGCAAAGTTTTCGCCCGCTTCAAGAGCGGTGCAGGAGTCTGGTCCGGCGCCTGCTGGGATAGCATCATCCTCGATACGACGGCTCCTCTCGTGAGCCTCTCTCCGGCTGGCGGGACCTACATGGCTTCCCAGGCAGTCACCATGACTGCCAGCGAGCCGGCGACCATCAAGTACACGATGGACGGTTCGGACCCTACGACAAATCCCGCTGCTCTCACCTACAGTGGCCCCGTCTCTGTTACAGATGACAAAACACTGCGCGCTTATGCAATCGATACGAGCGGACATGCAGGACCCGTCATCACCGAGACTTATGAGATCTGCAGCGGAAGCAATCTGGGTATCAGCGGAACAGTCTTCGACGCCACGCGTAACAACGCCGTCATGCCCTTTGTTACGATCACACTCGATAGTGGGCACCAGGCGAGCACAGACCAGAACGGGAATTACTCTTTCTCGGGGTTATCTCGCGGCTGGTACACGATCGTCTCCGTGACGGCACCCGTGGCAGGCTACGTGACCTACCAGTCAAAGCTGAAGCTCTGCAAGACCTCGATCACGGGCAACAACATCACCTTGACGAGAGATGCCACGGTCTACGGAAAAGACACCAATTCCGGCTACAGCGCGGAAGGGGTGAACACCTCGACCGGAAACTTCGCCTACAAAATGCTCGACCTGGCGATTCCGGGCCGGGGTCCTTCGGTCGTTTTCGAACGCAACTATAACTCCCAGGACGCGACAAACGGCCCACTCGGCTACGGTTGGACGCACAACTACAACATCACCCTCAGCGAGGAGTCTGGAACCGGCGTCGTCTTCGTCCGCTGGGGCGATGGAAAGACGGAGGTTTGGGGCCCGGATGGATTGGGCGGTTATACCCCCATGTACGGCGTTTTCTCCACCCTCATCAAGAGCGGTGCCACGTTCACCCTCCGGCAAAAGGACCTGACCGAGTACCGGTTCAACACATCCAACCGGCTCTCATCCATCGTGGACGAGTACGGAAACACGATATCTTTCAGCTATTCGGGGTCAAACCTCACATCAATAGTAGACACGGTGGGGCGGAGTTTCTCCCTGACCTACGACGCCGGAAACCGGATCACGAGCGTCCTGGATCCCATCGGACGCGCCGTGACATTCGTCTACGACGCGAGCGGAAACCTCATCCGGGCGACGAACCTGGATGGGAAGACGACCCAGTACACCTACGACTCGTCACACCAGATGCTCACGCTGGTCAACCCTCTCGGAAATACCGCCTTGACAAATACTTACGATAGCGCTCGTAAGGTTGTGACGCGGCAGCGGGATGCTCTGGGAGGCGAGACCCTCTACGTCTACGACGTCCTGAACCGGACGACGACGATCACGGATGGCGTCGGGAACATCTCTTCCCATCGGTTCGATGAATTGCTGCGGCTGGTCGAAGACAGGGATGGCCGTGGGAACACAGCAACCCGAACCTACAGCACGCGGGGAACCCTCGATACGGCGACGGACAGAAACGGCAACGTCACGACCTTCACCTACGATACGAATGGCAACGTTCTGACGAAGACGGAGCCGCTCGGGCGGGTAACGTCCGCCACATACGACGCTAACAGCAATCCGCTTACAAAGACCGATGCCCGGGGACATTCGAAGGTGTTCCAGTACGATCCGGCCAATGGAAACCTCCTGGCTAGTTACGCTTGTGGGGCGGGCCCGATCGCGACGTGCACCACAGATCCCGGAGTAGCAAAGACAACCTACTCTTACGATTCCGTTACGGGCCAGCTCTTGGCAGTCACGGAGGCGACTGGTCAGCCCGGTCTCCAGCGAACCACGTCCTACGAGTACGACCTGTACGGAAACAGGATCAAGGTGACGGACGCGATGGGGAACACCAGCACGTTCTCCTATGACGGTGCCGGCCGCAAGGTCTCCGAGAGCCACCCCCTCGGTCGCGCGATGGCTTACGAGTACGACAAGATGGACCGCTTGATCATGGTAACGGACGCGCTCGAAGGCCAGAGCCGGTTCACGTACAACGTCAATGGACACAAAACCAAGCATCTGGATGCCAAGTCCAACGAAACGAACTTCACGTACGATCAGAAGGACCGCCTCACCATCAAGACGGATGCCCTCGGCTGGACCGAACAATATCGCTATGACTTGGTCAATCGCCGCACGGGCGTCACGAATGCCAGAGGGGCTCTCTCGACTGTTATCTACGACGCAGCTGGAAATGTAATCCAGGAGACCGACGCCCTCGGGAACGTCTTGCGCCATGAATACGATGCCAACAACAATCGCACGGCGACCGTGGATGCCAAAGGCGGCCGTACAACGTTTATCTATGATGCGCTCAACCGGTTGATCGAAGCGCGAGACCCGCTCGCGAACAGCCAGACCTATCAGTACGATCTCAACGGCAACCGGACCCGCGTAACGGACGCGACAGGCAAGGTGACTCAGTTCACTTACGATGCGTTCGATCGCCTCTTCACGGTTGTCGATCCCCTCGGGAACACGACGACAAATACGTATGATGTCCTCGGGCGGCTCGTGAAAGTCCGCGATGCCCGCGGGAACGAAACGACATTTGAGTACGACCTTCTTGACCGGCTGGTAAAGGTGACCGACAGCGCGGGCGGGATTGTGACAGCTACGTACGATGCCCTGGGTAACCGGCTCAGCCTGACGGATCCGCGTTCAAAACAGACGACATACACGTACGACAGGCTGAATCGCCTCTTGAGTGAGACCGATCCTCTCGGAAACACCGTGACGAGGACGTACGACTCCGTCGGGAACCTGCTAACCCTCACCAATGGTGATGGCACCACCACGTACTCCTACGACGCACTCTACCGGGTGACGGGGCTGACGTATCCGAATGCGACTACGGTGACGTACACCTACGACGCGCGGGGCAACCGGACGAACGTCATGGACACGGCGGGGACCACGACATCCAATTACAACCTCGCGGATCAACTTTCAAGCGTGACGGACCCATTCGGAAACACGGTGAGCTACACATACGACCCGAATGGCAAGCGCAACAGCATCCTGTATCCTGGAAATCGTCGCGTGACCTATCTGTTCGATGCCCTGAACCGGCTGACGTCGGTCCAGGATTGGGGCGGAGTAACGACGACCTACGCCTATGACCAGGCTAGCCGTCTTCTGACACAAGTGATGGGAAACGCCGTGACGGTGACGTACGGCTACGATGGCGCAGGCCGCCTGATTACGAAAGAGGACCGGACAGCTGGGAACTCCGTCATCGCCGGCTACACCTACACGCTGGATGCCAATGGAAACCGTACGGGCATGGATGCGACGCAGCCACTGTTGCCACTGGTGAGTGCCATCGATCAGACATTCGCCCATAATGACGGGAACCAAGTCACCTCCAACAATGCAATCGCGTACACGTATGACAGCAAGGGAAACCGTGTAACGTCAGTAAACGGTGCGGTGACAACGCAGTACGCCTACGACTATAATAACCGGCTAGCAGGAGTTAACGACGGGACGAGTGTCTTCCAGTACCGCTACAACAGTGATGGTCAGCGCCTTTCGACGACAAGAAACGGTATCGAGACGCGCTACCTGCTGGATCTCAATGGCTCAATGGAGAACGTTCTGGCCGAATTGACATCGAGCAACGCGGTCAAGAGGTCCTACGTCTACGGCGACGGGCTTCTGTACAGTGTAGACGGCTCCACGGGTGAAAGGCTCTTCTACCACTATGATCCTCTCGGCAGCTCCGTGGCCCTCACGACTCTGAGTGCAACAGTCTCGGATAGTTATGCTTATCTGCCGTTTGGGGAGTTGAGCACGAGTTCGGGGTCTCACGAGAATCCGTTTGGGTTTGTCGGCAAGTTCGGGGTCATGAGAGAAGGGAACGGCCTGTACTTCATGCGGGCGAGGTTCTATGACCCGGAGATCAGACGTTTCCTGGGGGTTGATCCCAGGCCGGGGGATTTAGGGGCCTCACAATCCTTGAATCTATTTGCCTATTGCAATAGTAATCCGGTCCTTCTGGTAGATTCCGGAGGCACCAGCTGGACAGATGTAATCGATCTCGCAAACGGCATTTTTGAGGCGACGGTTCATCCTGATTTGGGGAGTATTAGCAAGGCGGCTCTCGCAATCACTACCAACAGCCTGAATATAGCAAAACTCACCGCTGACGCCACATTACTCTCGGGAATCGGCACTGCTGTTGAGTTCGGTTGGGAGGCCGGTGCTTTTGTCGCCGGTACAATCCACGGCCTACGCGGGGATGAGTGGGTAGGCGACGATGGGGAAGCTGGGTACGGATTGGGCTACCTCGCTGGAGCATGGACGAGAAAGGGTGTTGAGGAGCTACGGTGGGCGGTCCGCGATTTGGTCAACTTCAAGCTGATTGGACCTACTTCGACGCCCTTGTCGAAAGGGGCGGCAGGCACTCGAGGAGGCGGCCTTGCCGGCGGTGCAGTTTCAGGCTCCGTCGGGGGTGGGATAACGCCAGGCGCTGCAAACGCCGGTGCGGGCGGTGGCCCGAAAAGCGAAAGTGGAGGTCTTACAGCTAAGGGCACGAAAGAACCCACGACGGTGTTAAAGGGCCCACCAAGGCAGTACCTCGATGTTGCCGGTTACGCAGCCTCAGCGTTCAGCCGGGAGTACCGCCACATCTTCGCCCCCAACTTTCTGGACAAACAAACCCTCTCTTACGTGGAATTAGGCATAGCTAACGAAATCGGGCGCCTTCAAAGCCAGAAAGGCCGCTACAGCTATCGATCAGAGAAGAACGAGCGGAGTGCCAAAGAGGCGCGGGCACGGGATGTTTCGGAAGCTATTGGCCGGCTCAATGCACAACTCACAGCTGCGCTGAGCAAGCACCATGTCATCACCCGAGACTTGTCTCAACTTCCGCAGGGAGCCACGAGTGGAATCGCGAAGACCGGCGTCTACGCAGGAGGGAACTGAACATGGCCAGGAACCTCGAGCGCCGGCGTTCCCTTACGCGAGCTGCACGACAGAACATACTGTTTTCGGAGAGACCCCTCCCGGCGCTCACGCGCCTGCCCTCCCCTTGCCAGGCTGACCCTCGGACA